>Ga0172369_10005499_pt1 | contig 15541 bp, 6 predicted proteins | sample LakKiv25m_FD_114539 | JGI IMG/M metagenome (GOLD analysis project Ga0172369, IMG submission 114539) | Freshwater microbial communities from Kabuno Bay, South-Kivu, Congo - kab_022012_11.25m | ecosystem: Environmental > Aquatic > Freshwater > Lake | place: Democratic Republic of the Congo...
GGACCGGGGGCGAAACTTTCTGTGAACGGGACAGCAACCATCAATGGAACCGCACTCGATGGTTCATCAGTATTAACAGTTAATGCGGCAGAAAACCAAGGTATTGCCTTAAAAGACCCAACTGGAATAAGTGGTTCATATATATTTCAAAATGGAGTAAGTGGAAATATATGGGGAATTACTGGTGCGGCTATGATGTGGGGAACGTCGAGTGGTTCTAACATTCCTATGCATTTTGTCCCCGGTGGGTCGGCGAAAGTGACAATATTAAGCAGCGGCAACGTCGGCATCGGGACCACAACCCCCATTTATAAGCTTCAAGTCCATGATGTAACGGGTCAATCCGACCTTGCTATCGCCACCGATGTCAATGTCGGCGCAGGCAACACCACCCAACTTAGCTTCATTAGCGACCTTAATGGAGCTCCGGCGTATTCTTCAATCGGACAGTTCAATACTGCAGACCTCCGGCTTTCCGCAACAGGTAATCTCGTGAACCCCGACGTCTTCATCCAGGCAGCAGACGGCAATGTCGGCATCGGTACGACGACGGCCAGCCGCAAACTCGAAGTACGCGGCGCAATGGCAATCCTCAATAATAATGTAATCGGCTCCGGCCTTACCTATGGCTGTCCGGGCTGTGGAGGAGCAACCACGGTCAACTTGTACGACGGAGGCGGGAATACCGTCTTCAACCAAACGTTCGGCACGGCATACTATGAATTCCAGCAGAATGGGACAGCGCGCATGCGCATCAATACCGGAGGCAATGTCGGCATTGGAACCACAACCACCGGGGACCTGCTCGAGGTTTCGGGCAACGTATTCGCCAACGCGTTCAATTCGATAGGATCGTTGGCCAGATACAATACCACCGGCGGAACGGCCATGTGGGGGAACGGAGGTTCGTCATACGGAGCCATACAGTCTTATTCCGACGCGGGCGGGACAGGCAGGGACCTGGCAATCAATCCCAACGGAGGGAATGTGGGCGTCGGCACCACCATCCCCGCGGCAACGTTCGATGCCACGAATGGAACATTGAACCGGACAATCGGACGTTTTTATCATTCCGGAAACCTTGCAAACGCCGGTACCGCCCTCACCTTATCAAACGGATATTCGACAGGCACCGGACTCGTCGAACTCATGGGCGTCTATACCAACGCGTTTGGGACCAGCGTTCTCTCCGTCCGCGACAACGGGACAATAGGCATCGGCACAACCACGACCACCGCTCTCCTTGATGTTGCCGGTACAGCCTCCCTCTCGGGCAACCTTACTTTCCGTGGCGCCGGCGTAGCCAATATCGATCTGTACGACAACAGCAGGCTCGATTTCCGCACCCAGCAGACCGGCGCCGGCAACCATGCCTTGACCACCTACATGTCACTCACAAACGCAGGCAATATCGGCATCAACACGACCGCACCAAGCTCCCAACTGCAAATAGTGGGAAGGGGCAGCACAAGCGCCACCTATCCGCTCCAAATCCTCAATTCGGGTGGTAGCACATCATTTGCCGTACGGGACGATATATGGGCAAGCGTCGGCACCCAGACCCGGGGTGTATCGACGGCTCACTTTACCGTCACCGATGGAGCCGGCAGCGGAGGCGATATGGAAGGCGGCCGGTATTATTCCTACAACAACACTAATTATTACATCGCGCCGGAGGAAGGAGTCGCTGCCAAGCTCGGAGGCAATATCCAGATTCCGGTATCCAGCGAGCTCTCGTTTTGGACCGGAACTCCTTTCTCGCAAAAAAGGGCAAGCATAAGCGCCAAACTGGATGGAGCAGGGACCGGCTACATCATCGTCCTTGATAATGCAGGATATGAGTCGGGAACGGCGGGCACGGGTGAAACCGATGTCTGTATCGGGAACCCATCATATTGTAGCGGCAAGCTTGATGCGGGTACGGTAGACCCTCCCTATACCATAAACGGCAAAAAATACGCAACATACATGCCGTCCATGACCGGCGTGAAGGAAGAAACCACCGGAACCGTTACCCTTGCCGCGGATCATAAGGTCGGAGCGTCGTATGCATACACGATTGATTTCTCCAAACAGTTGGACGGTTCTGACCTCTGGCTGTTTTCCAAAGCAACTGCCCTCAAGGGGAACATAAACCAGATGTCGGTGCTCCTCACCCCATCCAACAATGCGCGCACATGGTACAGCATCGACAAGGATTCCTACACGCTGACAGTATATTCTTCACGTCCGACAACGGTCTCATATCGTCTATCCGCACCTCGCTTTGATTATGCACGCTGGCCCAATGTCAGCGGCCCCAATGCATCCGGAGGTTTCATCATCAATGATCCTGACGTACAACCTATCGTCAGTCTCAATAAGTTTGGCAACATCCCGGAAGAAACGTATGCGATTAATAAAGTCACGGCCCAGATCACGAATAATGTCGAAAAGTCAGTATATGAAGTCCGCAACGGCAACGGCGACCTTGTCGAGGAAACGGCCGCATTCGCAAAAGTTACGGCTGCGTATGTCGAGGCCGGCGCCATACAGGCAGAGGAAGTCGCCGTCCGCGCAACGCTCACCGCGAAAAATGTCGTAGCTGAACAGTTGACGGCGATTTCGGGCACTATCACCAATCTCACCGCGTCATCCTTCCAGGCCATCAATGCAACGGTGCAGAAACTGACCGTACAGGACAAGATCATCTCGCCTCTCGTCGAAACAGAAACAATCAAAACGGGCTCCATCAAGCCCCAAAACGACACTCTGACCATCGACCTTGCCAAGACGCAGCCGTCCGACAAGGGATCGTTCGCCAAGCTTGTCATCAAGGGGCTGGACGAGAAACCGGTCGCGTCATTCGATGAAGCCGGCAATGCCACGCTCGCAGGAACGCTCACCGCAGACGCCCTCATCGGGAATCGTCTGTCCGCACAGGATGCGACCATATCGGGATCGCTTGCAGCCACCGACGCGAGCATTTCCGGGACGCTCGTTGCAAAAAACATCCAGGCGGAAAATATCACGCAGCTCGAAAACCGCATAAATGGCCTTGCTTCAGCATCCGACAGTGCGAACGGCGAACTCTTCGCACAAGTCAATGATATCCAAAAACAGCTTGCCAATCTCCAATACCAACCGCTCCCCAATCCCGCATATTACCAAAATCTGACAAACGTGACCATTCCTTCGACTGGTTCCGGAACCGTCAGCACAACTGTCGCGGACGCGAGCAATGCAACACTTGATTCACTCATGGTCGTTGGCAAAGCGAATATCTACAAGGCCTCAATCACCGATTCCCTCACGGCCGGAAATATTTTGGTACAGGATAATGAGATACTCTCCCTCTCATGGGATCTTAAGCTCTCCGCCCTTTCTACCATCAATATGTTCGACGGGGCTGTCGTCATCGCCAGGAACGGCACCCTCACCACGCGCGGCGAGATTGTAGCACAGGGCGGCGTACGCACGAATTCCATCCAACCCGTCACCGACAATGCAGACGTCACCGTCAAATTGAACTCGAAAACCGGGACCAACAACAAGCTGCAGATATCCAATAATGGAGCAGAGGTTGCGAGCATAGACGCATCGGGCTCCGCCCGCTTCAGCAGTCTCGCATTTAATTCCGTGGCGACCGCAAGCGCGGTAATCGCCGACTCGGGCCTGAAAAACAAGACCGATCAGTCCATCCCGGGCATCGTCACCAACGCCGAATCGGCAGGAATCGGCACCCTGCCCGCCGGCAACGCGGAAATAGTCATCTTCAACAAGGGTATAACCAAAGATTCTCTTATATACCTTACCCCGACATCCGAGGGCGTCTCGGGCCAACTGTCGGTCACGAAAAAAGAATCCTGCGAACCCTCCGCGCTCGTCACGTCTCCCGCTTCTTCGTGCAAACCCTATTTCGTCGTCTCGACCGGGACACCGAACGCGGCAGACGTGGAGTTCAACTGGCTCATCATCAATTGATGCAAGTCATATTCCAATTACCCCTTGACACATGATGAATAGTTATCTATTGTAATAGTAAGTACTATTTTAGTACCCTATGAGTCACTTCAAACGGTCCCCTCAACCCTCCACAATCACGACTCTGCGCGTCCTCGGGCTCTTTGTCCTCTCTGTTGTACTGTCCCTCAGCGTCTTTTTCGTGCTCCGCCGCGAAGCAGCCAAGGTCCAGGCCGTCGCAGGCACCCTCAAGCTCGGCGCCAACACATCGACCACCACCATGTCCAGCGAGACGTACTATCAGAACAATCTCCGTTTCGGAGGTCCGACGGACGCCCAAACGGTCAGCTCACTTACAACCTCCGGACGCGTCGGTGTCGGTACCGGCCTTGTCACCGATAATGAAACCGTCAAATCCTGGCTCCACATCAACGACCGCAACAATTCTGGAAGTATGATCAAACTCACCAGCAACACCAATACCAATGGATATGATATCGGGACGAATGGCACGGGCAATTTCTTCAGCATCAAGGACAACACATCAGGCATACACCGCGTGACGATACTCCCGAACGGAAACGTAGGCATCAATGTCCAGACACCTGACACCCCTCTTGACATCTCAGGCAACACACGGACATCAGGACAGTTCCAAAGCACTGTTACCACCGGCACCGCTCCTTTGACAGTCGCATCGACAACCAACGTTCCCAACCTGAACGCGGATTTGTTGGACGGCCAGCACGGTGCATATTATCTTCCCCTTGCCAACGTCTCGGGCACCGCCAATACCGTTGCCAAATTCACCGGGGCAAATACACTGGGAGATTCCACCATAACAGACAACGGCAATGTCGGTATCGGATCCACGACGCCGGGCAACAAACTCGATGTCGGCTCTGCAACCACTCATATCGTACGCTCTTATGGAGGATATACCGGCAACGCCGCCGCCAACATCGGCGGAACCGGTGCGGCTGCCTATTTCCCCAGCGGCATCTATGAAAACGGCTCAAACAGCTGGCTCTACGGAACGCTCACGACAAACGGAACCCTCCAGGATAATGCTTCACGCTGGTCTATCAATCCTGCAGGAAATGTGTATTTCAACCCTGCAGGTAATATCGGAGTCGGGACCACAACCCCGGCGGAAAAGTTTTCCGTCAACGGCAATGCCATCGTGAACGGCAGCATGGTCGTCGGCAACGGCGGCCTCGACGGAACGCTCCGTGTTTACCGCAACTCGGGGGCAGGTGGGCGCAACACCCTCGTCTTGACAAACGGGACACCTGTTGCCGGCGGCATCACCAAAAGCAGCGTCATCCAGTTCAAGGACAACAACAATACACAGCAAATCGAGATGGGCAACGACCGGTACGTCAACGGAACGAATGACTTCTATATTTACGATTCGACTGTCGAGGCCGACCGGTTCTACATCAGCAGCGCCGGGAATGCCGGCATCGGCACAACGACCGCGCCCTACAAACTCGAGGTAGCGGGAGATATCCGTGCCAACGGAGGATGGTTGCGTACCGCCGGCAACACCGGCTGGTATAACGACAGCTACGGTGGAGGATGGTACATGACTGACGCCAATTACGTCCAGGCATACAACGGAAAAAGCGTCAAGACAAGCGCAAATATGTATGCGAGCAATTTCCTTGCAAGCGGAGGATGCGGTGGCATGTCTGGAGGAAGCGGTGAAACATATTACTGCAAGGGTGCGATTGATCTTGCAGGAAACGACATTCTCTACATCGGCAATGCCTACGGTGCTAATTTACATGTATATTCAGGCATGTATGGTGGAGGCGTTAATTCTGCTGATGAAGCTCTTATGGCTCGTGTCGGAGACGCAAACTCCCATGACTGGGACTATGCCCTTGAAGTAGGCGGAAGAGGTCGTTTCACAACAACCGCAACTAAACCGTGTTGCGGAGGTGGAACATCAACGCTTAATCTTGCTGAAAATACCGCAGAATACCCTGCTTCCCGTGCAAGCATCTCATTCCATAACGCCGGACTCCACGAGGGAGCCATCGAGCTTGCCGCCGACTCCCCCCGGAGACTCATGTTCTTTGACCATCAGAACTCGGGTCTTGGCCTTGAGCTGAATAACGGCGGAGCGACCAATACAAACGGCGCCCCTCTGGTGTTCAAAGGTGCATACCGTACCTATCCCTGTGCAACCTGCAATGATATATGGATGAATGGTATGTCTATGGGAACCGGCGACGGCGCCTCAAAAACCGTGCATAACGTGACTGTGCAAACCTGGTGGGGCATCGGATTCCATCCCTCGTATAACAACAATATCGGCAACCGCGCCTCCATCTGGATGGACATCCGTACCGGAACCATCTGGGCAAAGGCAGGCATCAACTCCAACCAGGGAGATCTCGCCGAATGGCTCAATAAGGAGCCTAACGAAAAACTCACGCCCGGAGATGTTGTAAGTATCTCCTCGTCCGCTGATAAAGTAACCATGGCCAAGAAACCGTATGTTATATCCCTTATCGGCATCGTGACAACCAAACCGGGTCTAGTCATGGGCGGAGACAACAGCTATGAGAAGAATCCCGCCAAAATCCAGGTCGGTATACTGGGACGGCTGCCGGTCAAGGTTATTTCGGACACCGCCAACATTCCTCCCGGAACACCCGTCACCGTATCGGACATTGCAGGCTTTGCGACGCAAGCCGTAAAGGCAGGAACCATCGTCGCCAAGACCCTCCAGTCAACAAACCACTGGAATGTACGGAACTGTCCTGCGGTCTCAAGTGTCGACACCATCGTCTGGCCGAAGGACGAACCGGAAGACAAGACACAGATGGTGACGAATCCCGACGGCACAGTGACGCCCTACACCCCGGGCAACGGCTACAGCCAGGAAAATGCCTCAAAGCCCTGTTTTCGGCTTCCTGACGGCAGATACGTCGGCAAGCTTATGGCCTACGCAAATGTAACCTACTATGATCCGGATATCGCCCTGACCTCAACCGGCGACCTGAAGATGGATGTCAATGTGGCCGGTTATCCGATCAAAAACGCGGCTACGGGATTGGTCATCGAGCGCATCGGCGCATTTGCGCACCTGGTAGTCAGTCATATCCAGGTTGGCCTGCTGGAAGTACAGAAGCTTATGGTGAACGGCGTCGATGTCCTGCAGAAGCTCAACGAGGTGGAGAAACAGCTGAAGAATACACAAACAACCGTTGACGCGCAGAACAAGAAAATCATGGAACTTGAGCAGCTTATTATTAAACTTCAGCAAAAATAATATGCCCACAACCACCCCCGCCGGTTCCTCACCCCGCCTAAAATATGTCGTGGTATTGGCCACCATTGTCGTTGTCCTTACACTCATTGCTTTTTCCCTGAACTGGAAAAACCAACCGTCAAACACACCCGTTGTTTCACCGGATATCCTCACCATCACCGAACCAGTCCACACCGTCGCAGGTACAGTCGAGGGAACAAACGGAACAAGCTTTCGCCTGAGATTCCAGCCGAAACGGCGCGGCGCCAACATACAAACGGATCTAGTATATGAGGTGGGGGTAACCGGCGCGACACACTTTGAATATCTGCCGGAACGCCAGATTCTTCCCTTCTTGGCCTCACACCCTACCCAACCAGAGACTCCTTCGCTGCAAAATCTGGTGACAGGAAGTCAGGTCACGGTCACCACCGACGCAGACCTGCGGACGCTTGCAAACTCCTCTTTCCAGGCTGTCACTATCACGTTGACACCGCCACAGACAAAGCTTGTCGGCCAAATACAGTCGGCCGAATCAGGCGCCTTGACAATCAACATCCAGGCGATAGCCTACGGATATGCCCAGGGACTGAATCCCACGGAAGGAACACGCACCCTGAAACTGAATGCCGCAACCCAGTTCTATGCTGCCCCTGCCGTCTCACCCCGGGACCAGGCAGTACGGCTAAATACTATAACCCAGGACCTCATCAAACAGGGGGATCTTATATATATCGAAACGGATAAGGATTTCACTCTTTCAGACGCTGTCGCTGTCCGCGTCATCCTTCTGCCGCAACGGGTAACACCAGTTTCGTCACCTGTTCCGTTGTAATACATGTCCAACAAAATCCTTCCCATTTTTATTTTTGTCACTCTCGTGATACTCATCATCTCCGAATTTTCCCTTATACGTTCCAAGGCTTCCGTCTCCAGCAACATCCTGTATCTCACCACCCCCATCTATTCCTTTTCCGGCATGGTCGACTCCGTCTCCGGAAACAGCGTGAGCATATCGAAGGTGATGACGCTTTTCCTCAATCCAAACCAAACCGGTCCGACGCAAAAACCCTTGCGCCTGACATATGTCGTACGGATCAAAAAACAAACCCGGATTAACCAGGACTCCATCCCGGGTGATTTTTTTGAAAAAACAGGAATACCGAATGCGGCTGCCAATGCAACGCTTAAGAATGTCAAAAAGGGAGATATCGTGAGTTTCATAACCTCAACGGATCTTCGCACCCTCAACGGAAACACGGTTGATGCTGACTCCATCAATCTGCAGCCTTCCGTCAAGATGATTGGCGGGACCATCATATCAAAGGATGAACATCGGCTTGCGGTAAGAGCCGTCCCCTATGCCCCCCCCAATGCAGTCGACGCAAACAATCTATCTCTTTCTAGTCTGAAAGAGAAAACATATACAATCGAGGTCACCGACCAGACAAAAATAATCAAACGCCTTACTACCATAAACGTGAACAACCAGAACAATGGCTTACCGGGAACCTACGAAGAACTCAAAAAAGACATGCCCCTTACCATATATACGGATACGGAAGTCGGAAACACCACCGTTCCCCTCAAGGCGCTCTATCTTGAATATGTGACGTATGAAAACCCGGTTTTGTTGCCGTCCCCTACCCCATTCCTGTTTCCGACCGCAGAACCTCCTATCAGCACTTCTTCGGCACTGCCCCTGCCTTCGAAATAACGAGCGTCCATATTTGCGTCACCGCCAGAACATGTTGTTACTCAGGGTCCGATAGTCTGCTATACTGAACATGATGCATACCAGCCGGGAAGAAGGTTTTACCATCATGGAGCTCCTCATCATCATAGCTCTTATCGCAGCGCTCCTCGTTGCGATGCTCGCGCTCATGGACCCCCTCAACATCATCAACCGCGCCCAGGACGGCCGACGCAAAAACGACCTCAACGAGCTCCGCAAGACATTCGAAGACTGGTACAACGACCGTGAATGCTATCCGACAGGCGCCGAAGTATGCCCTGCCGCAAGCATCGTAGACAATACCTGCACCATCTGCACAACCGATCCGACGTCACCATCCCTCAAGCCATATTCCTCCCAAACCCTATGCGATCCCAAATCATCATATAAGTATTTATATGTATGGGACACAACCAACCCCTCATGTCCCAAGTTCTACACCATCTATTCCCGTCTGGCAGCAAAATACGTCGCGGAACTCGATACCCAGGGATGCGGGCGCGGAGGATGCGGTCCCGATTCAAGCTACGGATATGATTATTACGTTACGACAGCGACCAGTCTCAGTAATATTGGTATGGCCCCATTCTATTACTGCTACGGGACCAATGGAAGATGCCGCAACAAAGGAACCTATCAGAACGCCTACAACGACCCCACATGCCTGGATATATACCCAAGCTATCCTCTGTGCTGCACACACATCCCCAAACCCGACGGATGCCCGTGATTTTCCTCCTTGCAATCCTCTCTGAATTGCTCTACTCTGAATATATGTCAAGGTCTTTGGGTGTGTGGTGGAACAAAAAGCCGGTTCGGTTCATGATGCTCCTCGGAGTCGCTGTCCTGACCGGTGCCCTGTTGCTAGCAACTTCCATCACCCATTCGCCCGTCCTCGCAGTCCCGGGAGAACTCAAAATCGGATCCAATTCGCAGACCACGACCGTCATCTCGGATACCGTCTATCAAAACAATCTTTATTTCGGCCAGGCGGGAGGGCAAGGGATACTCAAATCAAATGGATACGTTGGTATCGGCACAACAGTCCCCCAATCACGTTTACATGTACATGATCCTGATTCGTCAGGCACGGGCATCGTCATAACCAATCCCTCGCGTCCCGCCGGCATGAAGATGACCTTCAATGGCGGGACCACATTCACCCTCACCGACCTTGATGCGGGACAGGACCGTCTATCAGTCTCTGCCAATGGTAATATGGGGATTGGCACCGCTCCGACATCCTCCAAAATAACCATTTCGGGCGCTGGCGGCAACAGCACCTCTTATGCAGGGATTATGCGCCTCATCGATACTGCGGGAGGAGACCAATGGTCTTATCTGGGACTGGGTCCGACAACCGACGGAAGCGGATATTATATGATCGGAAGGGGTAATCTGTTTTCAGAACGGACGTTAAGTTTTCATATTCCTAACATCAGTAATTATGGTGGTTTGGGTGGCTCCCCTCTTTTTGTATGGAACTCAACCGGAAACGACCGCCTCATGAGCCTCGAGGCATCGTCGGGCAACCTTGTCACAAAAGGAACCGTCTATGTCGGCGGGAACGACGTCACATTTGGGAATGGGGGCGGGTGGTATATGAACGACTCGACATGGATCCGCTCCAAAGGAGGGAAAAGCATCTACCAGGACACGGGAACCCTCCGGACCGACGGAACGCTCCAGGTTGGTGGAAGCGGGGCTACTCTTAATGTCATAAGCGGCGGTACCCTTTCTTATCGTACGAACGTGATTTATGCAAATACAGCCGGCAATGTGGGCTTTGGGACAACGACGCCGGGTACCAAGATTGACGTCAATGGAGCAATCCGCGCCAATGCCGAAAGTTATTTCTCGGCAGGGACATACACAGATCCTGCTCCGGGATTCACCGCCGGCATCAAGATCGATGACAATCTCGCGGCGAACATGGCCTATGTTTCGGGCAATGTCGGCGTCGGGACAACCGCACCACCCGAAAAACTTGCCGTAAACGGCAATTCCATTGTGTACGGCCAGATGGTCGTCGGCGACGGCGGCCTTGACGGGAGGTTGCGCGTCTACAGCAACTCAGGTGCCGGAGGACGCAACACCCTCGTCCTGACCAACGGCACGCCGGTCGCCGCGGGCGTCACCAAAAGCAGCGTCATCCAGTTCAAGGACAACAATAATATACAGCAGATAGAAATGGGGAATGACCGGAATGTCAATGGAACAAATGATTTTTATATCTATGACTCTGTCGCGGCGGCGGACCGCTTCTATATTGCAAGTAACGGGAATGTGGGAATAGGCACGACCGCCCCCGGCGCGAAGCTTCATATAAATGGATCGATACGGGGAGCCGCATCAGGAGGCGCGCTCAGGGTCGATACCGGCAACGGATATCTGGATATCGGACCCCAGAATACAGGAGGCGCACATATCTACACCGACCGTCCGCAGATATACATGAATCCGACGGTGACACTCATCAACGGAACCCTCAATTCGTATAACACCGCGGATCTCACGCTCCAGACAAACGGGACGACACGCATCACCGCATCCAATTCGACCGGCGACATCTATCTCGGGAACGGCACGTTTCAATCGGGGGCGCTTGTCAATATCGGCGCCACCGCAACGGATTATCCCGGCAATGCCGGATGGTCAGGCACCTGGAATTCCAATCTCCTCCTGTCGGGGCTCGATTCGACATCGATAACATTCCATGATTCCGGCACGTCGGTCGGCGCGCTTTCATACAAGGCAAACACGTTTGCATTTGACGGCGCAGGCTCATGGGGACCTGTCAAGGTCGGCATCAACACCCGATCTCCGGGCACCACCCTTGATGTCGGAGCCACGACATCCGACACAATCCGCTCCTACGGGGGATTCACCGGAAATGCTTCGGCCAATATAGGAGGAACCGGGGCCGCGGCATATCTCCCGTCCGGATTATATGCAAGCGGAAGCAACAACTGGATATACGGGACGACCTATTTCAACAGCATCGTCACCGACAATGCATCCCGCTGGAGAATAAATCCGGCAGGCATAAGCTATTTCAATGGAGGCGCCGTCGGCATCAATACAACCTCGCCTGTCGCCATGCTTGATGTAGAAGCCACAACGTCCTATGACCGGGGCATCTATGGATACGCGGGCGGCGGCGGATACTATTCGACAGGCGTATACGGCTACACGGACGGGACCGGCTCAGATCTCGCCGGTGTCCGAGGAGTCGCCGCCAACCCAAGCTATACGACCGGCAAGGGCGTCATGGGACAAGGAGGAACCTATGGCATTGGCGGTATGTTCATCGGCGGAACCCTCAGCGGCGGATATGGATATTCGCAAAAAATAGGCGTTTCCGCGGGCGGCGAGAGCTGGTCGTTTTATGAAATGGTTTCCAATTCAAAAAATGCATTCGGGAGCCCAACCATCGTCGGAGGATATTGGCCAAATGCAGGCATCAAGTTCCAGGTCGAGGGAGAGACATTCCTCCACAGCACCGGCGTTTATATGCGTAACACATCGGGAGCAAGCAGCCAGGTTCTCCGTGATGACGGAAGCGCGACGTTATATCTTCTCCCGTGGGGCAACGGTCCATGGAACCAGGTGTGCATCGGGTGCGGCGCCACCGCCAATTTCATCGCAAACGGCACCGCGTCCAAGCCGGGCGGCGGATCGTGGGCAACATGGTCCGACATCCGCCTCAAAACGGACGTAAGGGAATATACCAACGCCCTCCAAACACTTGACAAGCTCAAGGGCGTGCAATTTCGCTGGGTCAATCCGGGAGACCATCTCAAGGGAACAGGCATCCAGGGCGGATTCATCGCACAGGACGTCGAGCAGGTGTTCCCTGGTTGGGTGACAAATGGCACGGTATTCGGGGAAGCTGACAAGAAACTGGTCGGCGGCACCGCCAAAGAGGTCACCCTTCCCATGGAATTCAATGCGATCGTGGTCGAGGCGATCAAGGAACTGCATATGATGGTACGGGGCTTTTCAACCAAGGTGACGACAGCGCTCATCGAAACAAAAAAACTGATGGTGGACGGTGTTGACGTGCTCAAGACCATGAAGGACATGCAACGCCAGATGGATACGCAACAAAAAACAATAGACGAACTGAAAACACAGATTGAGAAGCTCAAAAAAAATCGGTAAACCATATTGTCTTGTATAGTAAATATACGTTGACATTTTTTTCCTGAGGGCATACACTGAAGGGTACGTGTTATATTAGAAATGTTAGCAATTACTCTAATCTCATGAACAAGTCTCCCCTTGCAACAGCGAAAACTGTTGTTTTGACCGCGTTACTTTTCCTGTTTCCGCTTTTTTTCCTTCCTCTAACACAGGAGTATTTCATTACCGGCAAACTCTATCTCATGGCGTTTGGAGCACTGCTCCTTCTGGCTATATCGCTCATGCAGTTCGTCACGACAAAAAAACTGGTATGGGAGCGCAAGCCTTTTGACAGTGCGGTCATCTTATTTTTCACGACCGTTGCCGTTTCTACGCTCATCTCATCACCCAACAAGGTACAGGCGATCCTGAACCCCAATTTTGGCGTCCTGTCGATATTTTCCTTCACCATCCTATATTTCTATCTTTCCCGTTCACATGCCGCCCAGAAGCTGCAAAAGACAGCGGTCCTGGTCGCCGCATTCCTTCTTTCGCTTTCGGCAATCGTCACGTTTTTCACACCATTCAAGAATGCCAAGCTCCCGCTCGAACTGACATTCCTCAAGAATGCCTATTTCACACCCCTGGGCAACACGCTGGACCTGGCCGTCCTCCTGGGATTTGTCGCCGTATACCTGTTTTCGGTCATCATGGGTAAAAAAGAGAACGAGACAAAGACGCTCCTTCACACCGGCCTCTTTCTGGTCGTCCTCGGTGCCCTGGGTCTCACGACATACTCCATCGTCAAATCAAACGGCCTGGCCTTACTTACCCCGTTCGCCCACTCATGGTATGCGGCGATGGAAACGCTCAAACAACCCCTCACGGCATTATTTGGCGTCGGCGTAGACAACTATGCAGCCATGTTCACCCAGGTAAAGGATTATGCATACAACATTTCTCCGGTATGGCAGATTGACGCTTTTTCTGCATCCCGTTCGCTGTTTCTCCACGTCATGACCGAGGCCGGACTTTTTGGCGGCGTCTCGTTTGCCCTTCTCATGCTCCAGCTCCTCAGATCGAAAAAGGGTGCGACCAAACTCGCCCTCTTGCCGCTTTTGTATGTCGTCGTCGCAACCATCGTTTTTCCGCCTTCCCTCCCGCTCTTTTTCCTGGTTTTCGTGATAGTGGGCATGGTATCGGGAAATCATAAAACAGAAGGCGCCGAAGAATTCACCCTTGAAACGGGCCGCATCCTCCCCCTGTACATCGGCACCTCAGTCATCGCGGCCGTCGCACTGCTGGGCATGGGATACCTCGTCGGACGCTCCTATGCATCGGAGTATCTGTTCAACAAGGCAGTCATGGGCATGGAAAAAAATATCGTCGGCTCATACACGGACATGCAGGGAGCGCTCGTTCAGAATCCCTTCGTGGAACGATATCACATGAGCTACAGCCAGCTCAACCTGCTTATCGCCAACAACATCGCATCCAAGGCACAGCCACCCAAGCAAAAGGAAGGTGAACCGGCAGCCAAACCCATCGAGCTATCCGAACAGGACAGACAAAACATCAGCCAGGCAATCCAAGCGGCCATCAGCGAATCAAAAGCCGTCGTACAGCTCAATCCCTACAAGGCCATCAACTGGATGAATCTCGCCGCGACCTACCGCAACATCATCGGCGTGGCACAGGGCGCGGACGCATGGACAATATCGGCATACAATCGCGCCATCACCCTCGATCCCCAGAATCCCCTGTATCGGATAGAGTTCGGCGGACTCATGTTTGCATTCAAAAGCTATGACGATGCATCCCGCCTCTTCGAGCAGGCAGTGACCATCAAGCCCGATTATGCGAACGCCCATTACAATCTTTCATGGACCATGTTCCAGAAAGAAAACTACCAGGGTGCTGCAGCAGAAATGCAAAACGTAGTGAAACTCCTCGATCCCAAGAAGGATGAGGCCGACTACAAACGCGCCGTCGCTGACCTTGAGGAAATGAAGAAGAAGCTGCCGAAGGAAGAAGCAAAAACGGAAGATACCCAAACGGAACAAAAGACCAACAAGCTTGCCCTTCCGACCCCACCCGCAGGCAACCTTGAACCCAAACTCCAGCTCCCGAAGGATGCATCTCCCGAGGCAAAATAAAGCATAAGAAGTTAGGAAAAGCGCCGGGAAACCGGCGCTTTTTCATGACCCAGAATCATATATCCGTCACCAGTCTACCTGTATGTCTTCCCTATCTTGCGCATGCGCCCTTCCTCTCATGATTGATTTTCCACGTCCGTCCCTACTGTTGTTCGATAAGTTCATGCATACAGGCATATTGGATTACTGCAAAACTAGGCGTAATTGCCAAAAAGTACTGCTAAAAACTTTGCTTTAGCCTGTTACAATCTTCTTTTTAAGTTATATTTTATCTCTATGAATAAAAATGTCCGTTTTGCATGGCCTATAAAGTGAAGA
>Ga0172369_10005500_pt1 | contig 15539 bp, 13 predicted proteins | sample LakKiv25m_FD_114539 | JGI IMG/M metagenome (GOLD analysis project Ga0172369, IMG submission 114539) | Freshwater microbial communities from Kabuno Bay, South-Kivu, Congo - kab_022012_11.25m | ecosystem: Environmental > Aquatic > Freshwater > Lake | place: Democratic Republic of the Congo...
CCAGCGGCGTAGGCAAGTCCACGCTGGGCACACAGTTCATGAAGGAGGCGGCGGGGCGCGGTGAGCGATCGGTGGTCTTTACCTTCGACGAGTCGATCGATACCTTCCTGACGCGCTCGGAGAATATCGGCATTCCGGTGCATGCGATGATGAAGCAGGGCACGCTGGTGGTGGCGCAGATCGAGCCGCTGCGCTATACGCCGGACGAATTTGCCAACCTGGTGCGCGCCGAGGTGGAGCAGAACGACGCATGCATCGTGATGGTCGACAGCGTGGCCGGGTACAAGCTCTCGCTGCGTGGCGAGGATTTGAATACCCACCTGCATTCACTGGGACGTTACCTGAAAAACATGGGGGTGACCATGATTCTGGTGACGGAGGTGGAGAACGTGACCGGCGAATTCCGCATCACCGACGTGGGGATCAGCTACCTGGCCGATAACGTGATCTTCCTGCGCTACCTGGAGATCCGCGGCGAGATCCGCAAGGCCATCGGCGTGCTGAAGAAGCGCACCAGCGACTTCGAGAAGACGCTGCGCGAATACAGCATCACGAACTACGGCATCCGGGTGGGCCGTCCGCTGACCGAACTGCGCGGCGTGCTGCGCGGCGTGCCGGAGTGGGTGGAGCCGCCGAAAGCGAAAGAGGCCTGAGCCGTGACCCCTCAACCGAGAGTCTTGCTGGCGGTCGACGTGAACCTGAGCAATCTGGCGCTGCTGAAGCAGTTCCTGGAGCAGCACGGTTATCAGGTCGATACGGCTTCCTCGCTGGAGGACATCGATCACGCCCTGGATAGTCCGGAGCACTGCAATTGGCGCTGGTCGATATCGCGGGTTTTGATCAGCGGATCTGGGAACGCTGCGAGCGGATGCGGGACGAGCGCGTGCCTTTCCTGGTGATCTATCCACAGCAGCGGGCCGCCATCCAGGCGGAGAGTCTCCGGCATGGCGCGCGCGGGGTGCTGGTGAAGCCGTTGGTGCAGCGAGAGCTGCTGGGACTGATGAAGCTACTCACCGGTGAGGAGTAGCGAAGGAGGACAGCGTCATGGCACCCCAACCGATGACGGTTCTCGCCATCGACCGCAACCAGAGCAACCTGACCGTCATGAAGCGGTTCCTGGAGCAGCACGGATTCGGGGTGGTGACCGCCTCTACGCTGGAAGAAGTGGACCGCGTCCTGCTGAGCTCGGAGCGTATCCGGCTGGCGCTGGTCGATATCGCGGGCTTTGATCGCGGCATCTGGGACCGCTGCGAGCGCATGCGGGACGAGCATATCCCCTTCCTGGTGATTTACCCTCAGCAGCGCACCGCCTTGCAGGAGGAGAGCCTGGAGCACGGCGCGCGCGGGACGCTGGCGAAGCCGCTGGCACAGCGGGAATTGCTGGGGTTGATGCAGGCATTGATCGGGGAGGAGTAGGGGTAGTGGCGAGTGGTGAGTGAGCCGGATTTTCGCTTGGGGGTGGCTCGGAGACACGGGCCCTCTCCCCCCAACCCCCTCTCCCAATTCTGGGTGAGGGGGAGAAGGCTTGTCGGTAACACGATACCGTATTGTTCTTATGCATTGATGTTCCCCCTCGCCCAGGATTGGGAGAGGGGGTTGGTAATGCTGTCCTTCCTGGCCAGCAGTGGGGAGAGGGCCCGTGTCTCCGAGCCACTCCCGAGCGAAAATCCTGTAAGAGTGAGAGTCAGCGTAAGAGTATGAGGGGTAGGGAAGGGAGCTTATGAGCCGTATCCTCCTGCTGATGGAGAGCCGGGAGAATCGCCGGTTGTTGACGGAGGTGTTGTCCACCCGGTACGAGGTGATCGTGCCGGAGTCGGATGCCTTCGGCGAGCCGTTCGACCTGTGCATCATCGACGGGCCGACACTGGAGCGCCTCTGGCAGCGGGTCGAGCGGCGCAAGGCGGATGAGCTGCCGTTGTTCCTGCCCTTCCTGCTGGTCACCACGCGACAGGACATCGGGCTGGCCACGCGCCACCTGTGGCGGAGCATCGATGAGCTGATCACCATCCCGGTGGAGCGGGTGGAGCTGCAGGCGCGGGTGGAGATCTTGCTGCGGGCGCGCAACTCCTCCATCGCCAGCGAGACGCAGCGTTCGCGGCTGGAGGCGGTGCTGCAGCAGATGCCGGCGGGGGTGATCATCGCCGAGGCGCCTTCAGGCCGGCTGATCCTCAGCAATCCGCAGGCGACGCCGATCTTCGCCCATCCTTTCCGCCCGGTCGCCGACGTCGAGCAGTACTGCGACTTCAACGGCACGCATCCGGACGGCCGCCCGTTCACCCCGGCGGAGTGCCCGCTGGCGCGCTCCATCCGGCGGGGCGAGCTGGTGACGGATGAAGAGGTGATCCTGACGCTGCGCGACGGCGGCGAGCGGGCGGTGCTGCTGCGCTCGGCCCCCATTCGCGACCGCGACGGGGGCATCGTGGCCGGGGTGATGATCGCCTACGACATCACCGCTCGCAAAGCGGCGGAGGCCGCGCTGCGCGAGGCGGAGGATCGCTTCCGGCTGCTGGTGGAGACAGTCGAGGATTACGCGATCTACCTGTTGGACCTTGATGGGCGGATTGCCAGCTGGAATATCGGGGCGGAGCGGATCACCGGCTACCGGGCGGACGAAATTCTCGGGAAACCCTTCACCAGCCTGTTCACGTCGGAGGATATTGCCGGCTGCCTGCCGGAGCGCATCCTGCAGCGCACCGCCACCGAGGGGCGTTCCGAAGACGAAGGCTGGCGCGTGCGCAAGGACGGCTCGCGCTACTGGGCGGACGTGGTGACCACCGCGCTGCGCGACGAGCACGGGCGCCTGTGCGGTTTTGCGCGCATCGTGCGCGACATGACCGAGCGTCGGCAGGCAGAGGAGGCGCTGCGGGAAAGCAACGAGCGCTGGGTGCGCGTGGTGGAGACGGTGGCTGACGGCATCATGGTGCTGGACCGTGATGGCCGCCTCACCTACGCCAATCAGAACACCGAGCAGACCTTCGGCCTGCCGCGGCAGGAGATCCTCAACCGCTTCCATGATGACCCGGCCTGGCAATACCTGTCCCTGGAGGAGCGGCCTATCGCGCGCGAGGACTATCCCTTCGCCCGCATGATGCGCCTGAAGAAGCCGGTCATCGGCCTGGAGGCGATCCTGGTGCGCCCAGACAGCAAGCGGACTATCCTGGCCATCAACATGGTGCCCCTGCGCGACGAGCGCGGCGAGATCGAGGGGGCGGTGAGCACCTTCCTGGATATCACGCCGCGCATCGAATTCGAGCGGACGCTGGAGCGGCAGCGGCGGGAGTCGGAGTCGCTGGCGCGCGAGCTGGAGAGCATCCTGGACAATATCAGCACCGCCGTCGCCATCACCGATGCGGAGGGGCGTGTGCTGCGCGCCAACCCGGCGCTGGCGCAGATGGCCCGGCGCCCGGAGCGACAGATCCTGGGGCGGACGATGGCGGAGGTGTTTGGCGTGCTGGTGGGCGATACCCTGCGCGAGCGGGCTTGGCGGCGGGGCAGGCCCGCGACCCAGCACGGCGCCGGCATCGCCTTTCCCAGTGCCCCGGAGCGCGGGATGACCTACTGGGACATCACGGCGGTGCCGATCACCGCGCCGGACGGCCGCATCGAGCGCATGCTGACTGCTTTTACCGAGGTCACCGAGCACGTGCTGGCGCGGCAGGTGATCGAGTTGGAGCGCGCGCGGCTGCGCACGGTGCTGGCGACGCTGCCGGTGGGCGTGTTGATCATCGATGCCGAGGGGCGCGTGGTCGAAAGCAATGAGGCGGCCGAGCGCATCTACGGGGGTACCGTGTCGCTGCCGGCGCCGTTGCAGGAATATCGGGACGGCAAGGCCTGGTGGGTGGATTCCGGCGAGCCAGTGCAGCCGGCGCAATGGACTTCTCTGCGCGCGATTGCCGGTGACCAGCCGATCATCAATGACGAACTGGTCATCGAGTGCGCGGACGGTTCGCGAGCCACCATCCTGAACTCGGCCGCCCCGCTGCACGACGTAGATGGGCGCGTCAGTGGCGCTGTGGTGGTCATCCAGGACATCACCGAACGCCAGCAGGGGGAAGCCGAGCGTAAGCGGCTGCTGGCGGAGCTGGAAGCCACCTTTGCCTCCATCGTGGACGGGCTGGTCGTACACGATACCGAGGGCAATATCACCCGCACGAATCCGGCGGCGAGCCGCATGCTGGGGTTCACTGATGGCGAGTGGCGTGAGCCGGTTGCCGAGCGCTGGGGGCGATTACACGCGGAAATGCCGGACGGCGCGCCGTTTTCGCTGGAGGAGCTGCCGGCCTTACGGGCCTTGCACGGCGAGACGCTGCAAGGCATCGTGTTGCTGGTGCACAATCCCTGGGGTGAAGCACTCTGGCTGTCCGCCAGTTCGGCCCCCATCCGCGGTCCGGAGGGGGAGATCCTGGGCGCGGTGGCCGCCTATACCGACATCACGCCGCTGCACGAGCTTCAGCAGGAGCGCGAGATCACCATCCACACCATCTCGCATGATTTGCGCGCGCCGTTGAGCGTCATCAGGGGGCACGGTGACCTGCTGAAGGAGACCCTGGAGGCAGAGCACGCACAGGGAGAGAAGCTGGAGAGCGTCAACGCCATCCTGCGCGGCGCGAGCCGGATGAACGTGATGATCCAGGACCTGGTGGACGCGGCGCGGCTGGAAGGCGGAAAGCTGCAACTCAACCGCCAACTGGTGAACCTGGGCGCATATCTGCGCGAACTGCTGCAGCGCTCCGCCGCGGCGATGGAGGTCGACCGCATCCAACTGGAGATTCCCAGCAACCTGCCGCCCGTCGCCGCCGATTACGACCGGCTGGAGCGCATCATGACGAATCTGCTCTCCAACGCCTTGAAATATTCCGCCCCCGGCACGCCGGTGTGGGTGCGCGCGCGACAGGAATGCGATGACGTGGTGGTCTCGGTGACCGACCAGGGGGCCGGCATCGACCCGCGGGACCTGCCGCACATCTTCGAGCGCTTCTACCGGGTGAAGGGCGAGCGAAAAACCGAAAGCGTGGGGCTGGGCTTGTATATCACGCGGATGCTGGTGGAAGCGCACGGTGGGCACATCCGGGTGGAAAGCGAGGTGGGGAAGGGGAGCACGTTTACATTTACGCTGCCGGTGGCCGAAGCGCAGGGGGCAGGCTGATGACGCGGGAGGCGGGGGTTTCACGGTATCTGTGACGCGCTGGGAGGAGAAGAGATGAGTGAACCGGTGATTCTGTTGGTGGAGGATAATGCGGATGATGCGGAGCTGACGCGGCTGGCGCTGGAGGATAGTAAAGTCACTAACCGATTGGTGTGGGTGCAGGATGGGCAGGAGGCACTGGATTGGCTCTTCTGCGCGGGTAAATATGCCGGTCGCGATCCCTGCCGGCTCCCCTCGGTGGTGCTGCTGGATTTGAAGCTGCCGAAGGTGATGGGGCTGGAGGTGCTGCAGCAGATTCGCGAGACGCCGTTCACGCGCCGGCTGCCGGTGGTGATCCTCACCTCGTCGAAGGAGGAGCAGGATCTCATCCGCGGGTATGAGCTGGGCGCAAACAGTTATATTCGCAAGCCGGTGGACTTCGAGCAGTTCACGCATTCGATCAAGGAGCTGGGGGTCTACTGGATGGTGCTCAACGAGCCGGCGCCGCCGGGCGAGCGGGATGGGGCGGCGTGAAATGCTGCTCGGGGACCGTTCCCTTTGAAAAGCAAGCTTTCCTATACAAGGGGACAGTTCCTGAGGATCAGGGATGATTGACGGGTAGGGGGACGAGATTGGCGATCAGTTGGCGTAGGCGGGTGATGCCGTTGGTTTTCTGGAAGGCCGCGTCGGCGCCGCAGGCGGCGGCGATTTCATTTACCTGGGGGTGATTGCTGAACAGCACGGTTTTGATGCCAGGGTTGTGGGCTTTCGCCCAGCGGATCAACTCGTCGCCCTGCATGCCGCCGGCCAGGTCCCAATCCGCCAGCAACAGGGCGAACGGCTCGGTCGTCAGCCGCACCTGCGCCTCCTCGGCGGTGTCCGTCGTCTCCACGGTATACCCGACCATGCGCAGGACCAGGGAAAAGAGGAGGGATTGCTCGGCATCATCTTCTACCAGTAAAATATGCTTTGCCATCCCGCGATACCCCTGTATCTCGACCTGAGCCGTTATACTGTATTGTCCGGACAACTATTATAGCACCAGACCCGGATGATGGGTGGCCTGGAGTGATGACAGCGTGAGCGATTGCCCACAGCCCGCCGATAACCAGGAATGCGAACGGATCGCGAGGGAGCTGGCGGAGTTCCGCCGGAGCCTGGAACGCGCACAGGTGACGGTCGATCTGCCTCCCGGCGCCTCCGTATCCGATCAGCTCGCCCGGCTGCGTGAAGCCGCGCTGAACGAGCTGGCGCGCTGTCGCGCGCAGGCGGAGCGCGCGCGGCAACTGGAAGAGGAACAACAGCGGACGGTGCGGTTGGTGGAAGCCCAGCGTGGTTTGCTCGATGCTGTGGTCGCGCATATCCCGGCAGGCGTGCTGCTGGTGCGGGGGATGGAGCTGGCGGTTGAGGTGGTCAACCCGGCATATCAACAGTTCGCCCCCGGCAAGGCGATGGTGGGGAAGACCTTTGCCGAGGTGTGGCCGGAGGTGGTCGCGCAGGTGAGGCCGATCTTCCACCGCGTGCTTGCCACCGGGGAACCGTTTCACGCGGAAGATAATCAATTTCTCATCCGGCGTTCGCCGGACGGCCCGCTGGAGACCGCCTACTTCAGCTGGTCGCTGCAGCGGGTGCGGCTGCCGGGCACGGACGAGTGGGGAGTGCTGAATACCGTCATCGAGACGACGCAGCGCGTGCTGGCCGAGCAGGAGCGCGAGCGCTTGCTGGCCGAAGTGGAACGCCGCGCGTCGGAGGCGGAGGCCGGGCAGCACCTGCTGCAGGTGCTGGTGGACTCCGTGCCGGAGGGCATCACCATCGCCGACGCGCCAGATTTCAGACTGCGCCTGGTCAGCCGCTACGGCACCGAGCTGCTGGGCGGCACACACACGGAGATGACCGCCGAGGAGGTGGCGGCGCAGTGGACGGTGTATGAGGCCGACGGCGAGACGCCCCTGCCCGCGGAGGAGCTGCCGCTGGTGCGCGCCATCCGGCACGGCGAAGTGGTGCGCAACGTGGAGCTGGTGCAGAAGAACGCGCAGGGAAAGCGGCTATGGCTGCTATGCAACGCCGCGCCTATCCGCAATGCGCAGGGGGCGGTGACCGGCGGCATCGTGGTCTGGCAGGAGATCACGGAGCGGCGGAAGGCGGAGGACGCGCTGCGCGCCAGCGAAGCGCGCCTGCGCGCCGGCATGGACAGCATTTCCGATGAAGTCTGGTTCGTCGATGCGCAGGGGAACGTGCTGCTGGTGAATGATGTCGCCCTGGAGAATCTGGGGGTTTCCCGCGAGCATTTCTTCCACAATATCCAGGAGGCGGTCGCACGGCTGGAGATCTTCCAGCCGGACGGCACGCCGCGCCCGCCGACGCAGGCCCCGCTCGCCCGAGCCTTGCGCGGGGAAGCGCTGCGGAGCGAAGGGGAGCGGCTGCGGAACCTGGCTACCGGCGAGCTGCGCTACCGTGAAGTGAGCGCCGCGCCGGTGCGCGATGCGGATGGCGAGATCATCGGCGCGGTGGCGGTGATCCGGGATGTCAACGATCGCAGGCGGGCTGAGGAGGCGCTGCGTGCACGCGAAGCGGAATTGAGCGAGGCGCAGCGCGTGGCGCATATCGGCAGCTGGTATTGGGACGTGAAGACCGATGTCACCACGGGCTCGGACGAGCTGTTGCGCATATATGGTCTGGATCCCGCGACGGAGACGATGCCCAATTTCGCCGACCAACGCGGCCGCTGCTACCCGGTGGAGGATTGGGAATGGGTCAATACCGCCGTGCAACGGACCGTGGCGACCGGCCAGGGCTACGTGTTGGACGTGCGCGCGATCCGCAACGGCGCCCTTATCTCGATCACGACGCGCGGCGAAGCGGTGTGTGACGCCGAAGGCCATGTCGTGGGGTTGCGCGGCACGGTGCAGGATATCACCGACCGCAAGCTGGCGGAGGAGGAGCGCGAGCGCCTGCTGGCTGAGCTGCACCACCGGGTGGCGGAGCTGAATGCCATCTTCAGCTCGATGAGCGAAGGTCTGGTGGTGAACGCGGCGGATGGCCGGGTGCTGATGGCCAATCCCGCCGCCGAGCGCCTGCTGGACATGCCGCCGGAGCGATGGACGCTGCCGTTCCGCGAGCGCTGGTCGGGGCGGCACATGTATACGCCCGATGGTCGTGAGCTGCCGATGGATGACTTCCCGGCGCTGCGCGCGCTGCACGGCGAAGAGGCACGGTACCAGGAGCTGCAGGTGATCATTCCCGGGCAGGAGGACCGCTGGCTGTCCATCGGGGCGGTGCCCATCCGCCTGCCGGGCGGCCAGATCACCGGCGCGGTGACGGTGTTCGCGGATATCTCCCCGCTGCACGAGGCGCTGGCGCGGGAGCGCCGCTACCTGTATACCCTGGCGCACAACCTGAATGCGCCCACCACGCTGATCAAGGGGAATCTGGAGCTGCTGCTGATGACGCTGGAGGAAGGTGGCGAGATCACCCCGTCCAGTCCCGTCATCGGCGCCTTGCACCGCGCCTTGCAACGGATGACGACTATGGTCGATGATTTCGTGCTGGTGACGCGGCTGGAGGAAGGACCACCCAACCTCGACACTACCGCGGTGGCACTCTCCCCCTTCCTGCAAGAGTTCCTGCAGCGCAACCGCCAGGTGCTGGACACGGAGCGCATCACCGTGGACTTGCCGCCCGGACTGTCCCCGGTACTGGCCGATCCCGAGCGGCTGGACATCATCCTGCGCAACCTGCTGGAGAACGCCGGCAAGTTTTCCGCGCCCGGCACCCCCATCCGCCTGACCGCGCGCCGGCAGGACGGGGAAGTGATCATCGCCGTCAGCGACCACGGACTGGGCATCGCCCCGGAAGACCTGCCCCATCTCTTCGACCGCTTCTACCGCGTTGGTCGTGTCCGTAAGGCCGAAGGCACCGGCCTGGGGTTATATATCACGAAACGGTTGGTGGAGGCTCATGGGGGGCGCATCACGGTGGAGAGCGCGGTGGGGCAGGGGAGCACCTTCTCGTTTAGTTTACCGGTGGCGGAGGAGTAACGCGCCGAGGGGAGACTGTATCAATTATTCGAGGTTGCCGGGGTGATGCTATCTAAAGTGATGAGTTGATAGGGGCTGCCAGCCAGTAACGCAACGAGCCGGTTATCTGCCGTCAGCAACGGCAGGCCCAATTGCTCGGACAATGACACATATAGTGCATCATACGCCGAGATGCCGAATTGACAGGCGATCTCGATCGCGCGCTCATTCAATTGGGCAGCGGGTGTCGTGGGGAGCAGCAGGGCATTCAGCAGGTGCAGGCCGTGCCGGCTATCGGCGAGGGTGATATCTCCCCGGCGCACATTCTTCCATAAGACATTGGCGCATTCGACGAAAAACAAATCGGGCACATGGATGGTGACCGGCGGCGTGTCGGACAGCCGTCCCACATACTGCCGCACCTCGCTCGAATACGCTTCTTCCAGGATGAGCTTGATGCCCACGCTGGCGTCAACCACGCTGGCAAGTGGCAGTGCGGTCATCGGTTACGATCCTCACGCAATAATTCCAGGCTGTCACCGCGTGTAGGACCAATGCGGCGCTGCAGCTCATCCAGTTCCGCCAGCGCCTGACGGCGCTGCTGTTCGATCCTGCGCTGTTGAATGCCTTTCTCGACAATCTCCAACGCTTCCGAGTTGATGCTCTGCCGATCTGCTTCAGCCAGTTGTTTCAATGCCTCATATAGGTGTTTGGGCACATCACGGATATAGAGCGTCGCCATCGCGGTACTCCTTTCCATGTAATATACCACTCGTGTTAGCAATTATGCAAGCACATATGCTAACAATCACCGCGCACCCTTGATCCGCGACACCAGCGCCGTGCCGAACGCGAAGTAGATGATGGCGATGGAGAAGATGACGGTGTAGCCGAGGTTATGCAGGCCGTGCCGGGCGCCGATGCGCTGGAAGGTGTCGAGGAGCACGCCGGCGATGAGCACGGCGGTCACCTGCGGCAGCGTGGCGGCGATGTGCCACAGGCCCATGTCCTTCGCGTAATCGTCCGCCTTCGGCAGCACGTCGGTGACCAGCGCCCAGTCCACCGCCATGTAGGCGCCGTAGCCCAACCCGAAGACCAGCCCGAGCAGCACCACCAGGTCAAAGCGGCCGGTGAAGATAAAGACGACGACCACGATGCCCTGCAGCAGGCCGCTCAAGTAGACCATCTTTTTCCGGCCGTACCGGTCCGAGAGTTTGCCCGCCCACACCGAGCTGACGATGGCGCCGATGAGCAGCGTGAGCAGGAAGTAGGAGGTGGCGCCTTCTGCGGTGTTCGCCAGCACATGCCCGAAGATCGTGTAGTCGAAGGTTGGCCGCCCGTGGCCGATGGTGTCGCGGAAGTAAAACTGCATGTTCTCCTGCACGGTGAAGATGCCGAGCATTACCAGCAGGCGGGTGAGGAAGACCCAGAGGAAATCCCGCGCGCGGAAGGGCTCGATCAAACCCCGGCCGAAGTCGCGGAAGCTGAACGGCGGCGGGGGGGTGGGCCGTATCGGCTCGTGCACGAAGATGACGGTACCGAGCATGCCCAGCAGCATAATCGCCGCCAGCGCCAGGTAGGCGTCCGTGGTGTTGCGCAGCAGTCCGAAGTTAAGGGCGATGCCGAACATGCCGCCGACGAAGTTGCCGAGCATGGTCATCAGGCCCATCCAGCCGCTGGCGGACCCGCGCTGCGTGGCCGGCACCACGTCGGGGATGAGGGCGTTATACGGCGCCGTGGCCAGGTTGTTGAACAACTCGATCCACATGAAGGCGAGGATATACGGCACCAGCACGCTCTTGTTGACGGGCAGGAAGGCGAAGGCGAGCAGGCCGGCGATGTTGCCCAGCGTGCCGAATACCAGGAACGGTTTGCGGCGGCCCCAGCGCGTGTGGATGCGGTCGCTCCATGCCCCGAAGAAGGGCGCCACCACCATGGAGACGAAGGCGCCGACCATGACGATGAGCCCCAGCGTGGTGCCCTTGCTCACGTCCTGGCCGATCATCAGCGCCTGCTTGGGCAGCAGGATGAGCAGGATGGCGCTCCAGTGCGCGCTGGTGGAGAACCAGTAGAGGCTGATGGCGATCTGTTGCCAGGTGCTCAGCCGGCGTGCCGGCTCCGTGTTGACGGCGTGTTCCTCCGGTAGCTCGGGCATCGATGCTCCCTCTGCGGCGACTAAACTGCAATTTCTCGCCACCAGGCGCTGCTTTCGAGTTTGGTTGCGGCGCAGCCGCCCTGCGGTCGATCGGCCGCGTGTTCCCGTCATTGTAGCATTCCTCCTCGTTATCAGGAAAGACACGGGGGAGGGGGGAAGGCATATGGGCACATACAAAATTCTGCGTTCCATGTAAGACTCTCAGTCTGGAAGGAGGCGAGAGCCCCGCCCGAATATCGGTAGGCTGATCTGTCATCGGCGGGGCTCTCGCACCCTTCCAGACTGAGAATCTTGCTTCCGGCGCTGGGCTGCTACTCGCTGCCTTTCACTCATGCTATACTGACGGCGATGGGTAACCGGACGAGAATTCGGTGGCTGCTGCCGCTGGCGGCGTGCGCGGCGTATGCGGTCTGGAGCCGCTACGGGCGCGGCGTGCCGGACAGGCCGGCGCCGGAGGCTTATCCGTTGGAGAGCATCGGCGAGGACGCGGGGCGGGGCAATCTGCTGGGCTTGCAACCGCGGCTGGAGCCGGCGGATTACGCGTCGGCGGACCGGTTGCTGGGGCGGTTGGACGGGTATTTTGCGGCGGCGCGGCGCGGGGGCGTGCTCAACGAGAAGACGGTGGTGCTGCTGCCGGAGTACCTGGGCACCTGGCTGGCAACGGCGGGGGAGAAGGCGGGGGTGTACCGGGCGGCGACAGTGCGGGAGGCGATGCTGCGGATGGCGGCGAGCAACCTGCCGGCGTTCCTTTCCCGGCTGCCGGGCGCGCGCGAGCGGGAGTGGGGGCTGGCGACGGTCATTCGCATGAAGGCGGCGGCCATCGTGGCGGGATATCACCATGTCATGTCGACGCTGGCGCAGCGCTATGGCGCGCACGTGGTGGCCGGCTCGCTGCTGCTGCCGGACCCGCATGTGCGGAATGGCGAGCTGCGCGCGGGCTGCGGGCCGTTGTATAACGTGACGCCCTTTTACGGTCCCGACGGGCGCGTGCGGGAGCCGCTGGTGAAGAAGATCCACCCCATCGCCGACGAGCTGCCGGTGATCCGCGCCGGCTGTTGCGACGCGCTGCCGGTCTTTTCCACGCCGGCGGGGCGGCTGGGTGTTCTGATCTGCGCTGACTCCTGGTTCCCGGATTGTTACGAGGCGCTGAGAAAGCAGGACGTGGAGCTGATCGCCGTGCCCTCGCTCGCCACCGACATGGAGGCGCTGTGGGACGGTTACAGCGGCGCCCCGCCGCCTGCCGACGTGGACCTTGCTGATGTAGGCCGCCTCACCCGCGCCGACGCCTGGAAAAAATATACCCTCGCCGGCCTCCTGACCCTTTCCGGCGCGCGGGCGGGGATGAACGTGTTCTACCAGGGCAGGTTGTGGGAGATGACCCCGGCGGGACGGGCAGCGGCCGTGGTGTACGGCCGCGTAATGGAGTATGGAGATGCTGCGCTGGTGAATCTGTGGTTATAAGTCCGAGGAAAGCGTAGTTCGTAGTAGCGCCGTCAGGCGCGTGCCCGTTCTCGCACTTAACGCTCGTGAGGAACTAAAAAGAAAACGCTCTCTCTTTAGTTCCTCACGAGCGTTAGATTTGGTCACGGGCACGCGCCTGACGGCGCTACTACGAACTACGCTTGCTCATTATCTTACCCGGCCTGTTGTTCGTCTTCCGGCCGCAGCATCTGCAGCACCTGCTCGCCGCGCTCCTGCAGGCTGGTGCAAACGAGGTCGCAGAGGGTGAAGATGGAGGGGTCGGCGATGCGGTAAAGCGTGCTGACGCCCACCTTGCGGCGGGCGACCAGGCCGCCGTCGGCGAGGATGCCCAGGTGTTTCGACACGTTCGCCTGGGTGGTATTGGTGGCGGCGACCAGCTCGTTCACGCTTTTTTCGCCGGCCATCAGTAGTTGAAGCAGGCGCAGGCGCGTCGGCTCCGACAGCAGCTTGAAGCGGTGGGCCACCAGTTCCAGCGCGCGTTCCGACAGGGACATATGTTGATCGGCCATGGTTCAACTCCTGTTCACACAGACATATAGCTACACTATTATACTGTATTTTTTGCGGGCGTATAGCGGTTCGTGAAAATCGGCACAAATTCGCCGAACGGAGGGGTGTTGCCGGGGGGCGGGGGCACGGGAGGCTGGGGTGAGTAAGGATTGGCCCGGCGGGCCGGTAAATTCATGGAGGGTGATGGGAAACATGGGAGTGAATGGGAAAAATGAATAGTAAAAATGGGAAAGCCTCTCCCATTCCTATTCATTTTTCCTATTCACTCCCATGTTTCCCATTGCTCCCACTCACCCACCAGCCTGCCGGGTCAATCCTTACTCACTTCAGCTTCTCATGACCCCAGCCTCCCGTGCACCCCCGCAACCCCCTCGTCACCAGCCGTCGGCCCACCGCTTTTTTCGCCTGAAATTCCTGTTTTTTTGTCACCATCCGCAGACAAGGCCCCCGGTTTTCGATATAATACGGATGACCACCTCGGTCTGAAGCACGAATTTTGCGCGGCGGGTTGCACCGCCGTCATAGTTTTGAAGGAGGAATTGAGCATGGCTTACAAGATTACCGATGACTGTGTCAGCTGCGGCGCCTGCGAGAGCGAATGCCCGAACAATGCGATCAGCGAAGGTGCTGACATGTACGTTATCGACGCGGATGCCTGCACCGACTGCGGCTCCTGCGCGGAAGCATGCCCGAACGATGCTATCGTGGCCGGGTAAGGATGATTGCTGCAACCCGGCGTCCCGTGAGGGGCGCCGGGTTTTTTCATTTGGTGGCAGGCATTCCCCGTCCGGCGTCGAAATTACCCGTTGCGCCCTTCGCGGGCGCGCTGACTTCCCGGAGGAGAATGATCATGTCCACGCAATTGAGTTCATCATATGCCGCGCTGGAAGCCGACCTGACCGCCCGCGGCATCGCCGTCGCTGACGTGCGCGCCGCCATCCGTGCGCTGCCGATCGAGACGCCGTCCTGGGGTTATGCTCAGGCGGGCACCCGCTTCAAAGTATTCAAGCACCCCGCCGCCGCGCGCACCATCCAGGAAAAGCTGGATGACGCCGCCGTCGTGCAGAAGCTGACCGGCGTCTGCCCCACGGTGGCGGTGCATATCCCGTGGGACAAGACGGACGATTGGGCGGGCGTAGCGAAATATGCCGCCGACCGCGGCTTGAAGCTGGGCGCGGTTAACCCCAACCTGTTCCAGGACAATGAATACATGCTGGGCAGCTTGTGCCACCCCGATGCCGCCGTGCGCAAGCAGGCGATGGCGCACATGTATGACTGCCTGGACATCGCGCAGACCATCGGCGCGCCGGCGATCAGCCTGTGGCTGGCGGACGGCACCAATTATCCCGGCCAGGACAACATCCGCGACCGCCGCCAGCGCCTGCTGGACGTGCTGCGGGAATACGTCGCGAAGATGCCGAGCAGCATCACGCTGCTCATCGAATACAAGCTGTTCGAGCCGGCGTTCTACCACACCGACCTGGCCGACTGGGGCGCGGCGTTCAGCATGGCCAATATTCTCGGTCCGAAGGCGAAGGTGCTGGTGGACACCGGCCATCACGCGCCCGGCACCAACATCGAATACATCGTCTCCTGGCTGCTGGCGCTGGACAAGCTGGGCGGCTTCCACTTCAACTGCCGCAACTACGCCGACGACGACCTGATCGTGGGCAGCAGCCAGCCCTTCCAGCTCTTCGCCATCTTCCACGAGTTGATCAACGGCGGCACGGCTGGCCGCGCGGCCGAGGTGGCCTACATGCTGGACCAGAGCCACAGCATCGAGAACAAAATCGAAGCGATTTTGCTGTCAGTGCAGAACGTGCAGATCGCCTACGCGAAGGCGCTGTGCGTGAACCGCCAGGCGCTGGCGCAGGCGCAGCAGGCCGGCGACGCCCTGGGCGCCCACCGCATCCTGATGGCCGGCTTCGAGACCGACGTCCGCCCGCTGCTGGCCGCCATCCGCGAGGAAGACGGCCGCCCGGCCGACCCGTTCCAGGCCTTCCGCGAGAGCGGGTTGGCGGGGAAGCTGGCGAAAGAGCGCGGAGAGTAATAGGGATTGAGTGAAGCGTAGGGGACTGTCCCGGCCTAACGTAACCGGAGCCTGTTTCTTCCCTCGCGCTCGGTCACATGTACTTAGGGACTGTCCCCGCCGTGAACGGAAACGGTAACGTGTTCACGGCGGGGACAGTCCCTATGTATATGAAGACGGGCAGGAGGGAGGGGACGGGCGCTGGTCCTGACAGGCCGGGAC
>Ga0172369_10005507_pt1 | contig 15520 bp, 16 predicted proteins | sample LakKiv25m_FD_114539 | JGI IMG/M metagenome (GOLD analysis project Ga0172369, IMG submission 114539) | Freshwater microbial communities from Kabuno Bay, South-Kivu, Congo - kab_022012_11.25m | ecosystem: Environmental > Aquatic > Freshwater > Lake | place: Democratic Republic of the Congo...
TAATGCTAGAAAATTTACGCTTTGACCCCCGGGAAGAGTCAAACGACGAGGAATTTGCTTGCCAACTATCAAAACTGGCCGACCTATTCGTTAACGATTCTTTTGCCACTTGTCATCGCCCGCACGCTTCAATGGTCGGGATCCCTAAATTTTTACCCTCTTACGCTGGTTTACAACTAGAAAAAGAAGTTGAGGTTTTATCCAAAGTTATGACGAATCCGAAGCGGCCTTTAGCAGTTCTTATCGGTGGAGCAAAGTTAGAAACTAAAGTGCCTGTCATTGATAATTTCCTGGGTAAAGCGGAAACAATTCTGGTTGGGGGAAAGATCGGGTTTGATCCGAGCGTCGAGAAATATGGTCATACGCCGTTAGACCCTGTTGTCTTGCCGGTTGATTTCATTGGGGACAAAAGAGATATTGGGCCGGAAACCGTCAAAGTGTTTGCCGATATAATCCAAACCGCAGCAACAATTATCTGGAACGGACCTATGGGGATGTTCGAAGACCCGGCTTACAAAGAAGGTACAGAAAATATTGCCCGCGCTGTTGTTTCGTCGAACGCCTATAAAGTCGTTGGTGGTGGAGATACCGTGGAGGTTCTGCGGACGCTCGCTTTACTTGATAAAATGGACTTCGTTTCCACCGGCGGCGGAGCGATGTTGGAATTTTTATCCGGAAAAACATTGCCCGGAATTTCTTCACTAGAATGAAAACTCTAAAAATCACCGATGAACGTAAATGCACCGGCTGTCAGTTTTGCGCTTTGGCGGTTAGTCGTCGGCTGGGACTTGGTTTGTCGCTTGCTAAATCTTATATTGTAGTAATTTCTGGAGAAGCTGGCGCCTACAAAGTTAATATTGATGTTGGACACATGACCGAGGAGTTATCTAATTACGCCAGCCGTTTTTGTCCCCAACACATTTTGGAGGTGGTGGATAGTGATTAGTAACGGCGCTTTCGAAGTTGTTTTTTTTGAAAGAGGGAAAACACCTCAAGTTAAAATTTTAACCGATATTACTCCGTATGTTGGTGGTTTAGGCCTAGCCGCTAAGCTTAATTACGATTTTAAACAACCCAGTCTTGCCATCGGTCCTTTGACTGGTTGCTACCCTGGCGCTTCGGGACTGTTTTTAGCTTCTCAAGGGAAGCCCTATTTCTTGAATAGCCGTTTAGCTTTAGACCTTAAGTTAAAAGGTTTGGCCGGAGTAGTCAGCAACAATATCTCCTTGGCGGAATTATTGCCACTTCTTTCTAAATTTCTAGAAAAGCTTTCGGAAAAAGAGTTAAATTTTAGTGATAATTTGGCTTATGAGAAGCTTTACTCCGAATTGTGGGAACGCGTCGGCTCGGTTTGGGGCTATTCTTTAAGTAGCGACCAATCCCAGGTTAGTCCGCAACTTATTAAATCCGTAGATTTGTCAACGATTCTTGGCGGTAACCAAAAACTAGCTGGGGTTTATAATGATCCAGCTTTGGCTTTTGCGGCCTTGGGGGCTTTAGGTTATGATTACTCACACGAAGTTCTAGAGCAAAGTGTCGCCCACACCAAGAAACTTTTAATATTATGAAACCTTTAATTGTTGGCAATTGGAAAGCGAATAAAACCCTCGGTGAAGCTAGACTGTGGCTAGCGGAGTTTGGAAAAAAAACCGTCCCGGAAGATGTCACCGTAGCTATCTGTCCTTCTTTACCTTTACTTAAGGCTTTTGAAGGGGTGCCGTTTAAACTAGGGGCGCAAGATGTTTCTACAGTTAGTGACGGGCCTTTTACCGGCGAAGTCACTGCCGGCCAAATTAAAGACTTAGTTGATTACGTAATTATTGGCCACAGCGAGCGTCGACAACATTTCGGTGAGACTTTAGCCACGGCCAACCAGAAAATTCTGCGAGTTCTAGACGCCGGTCTAACTCCAATCGTTTGTGTTTCAGATGATTCCCAGGTCACGTCGCTAAAATCTCTAGGTTTGCCACCCTCAAGTTTTTACTTGGCCTTCGAGCCTTTATCGGCCATAAGTACTAACAAGGATGCTAAGCCCTTTTCGTCAAGCGACGTTTTAGCCTTTGTCACCAACGCCAAAAAGATTCTCGGCGAGGTGCCGGTACTTTATGGCGGGAGCGTTGATCCCAAAACAATTGGAGAGTACGCTAACTTGTCAGAATTAGCCGGCGTGTTAGTTGGCTCGGCCTCTCTTGATCCCGACACTTTTTGGAAAATAATTGATATTTATGCCCTACGTTGACCTTTCCGCCACCAGAAAAACTAGATCTATCTTGCCAAACCGACGGTCTGGTGTCAAAAGTTGTTTATTGATCAGTGTAGTTGCCGTGGCCGTAATTGGGGGGCTATTTTTTGTATTGACTAAATTCGTCAAGACGGCAGATTTAGTTGGCGCACCGGTGACCGTTTACTCCACTTTTGCTAAGCCTAAACCCCTAAATCAAACTAACGGTTTTACCAATGTCCTCTTACTGGGTGTAGATACGCGTCCCAAAGAGGGTGCTTTTCAATCAGGAACTTTGACCGATACTATTTTAGTGGCCTCCTTTAGTCAAGTGGCCAGTCGGGTAGTTCTGACGTCAATTCCTAGAGACTTGTACGTTAAAGAAACCGGCACCAAGATTAACAGCATTTATTCTAATAGCGGCTATGATGTGACTGCTACCAAAAGAGTGGTTGAGGAGGTGTTGGGAATTTCTATCCATTATTACGCGCTGGTCGACTTTCAGGGTTTTACCAAAGCTATCGACGCGGTGGGCGGCGTCACCGTGGACGTGCCAGAAGCTTTTGTTGATTATAATTATCCAATTGAGGGGCGTGAAGAATCAACTTGCGGGATGAGTTCAGAAGCGGCCGATCAGGCTGTAGGGGAGGCTTTAGCGGTCGGTGAAGACCCGCAATACCGTTTTTTATGTCGCTTTGAAGTTTTGAAATTTGCCCAAGGCTCAATTCATCTAGACGGTGCGACGGCTTTAAAATTTGCAAGAAGTCGACATGCCGATGGGGTAATGGGTAGCGATTTCGGCAGAGCTCTTCGTCAGCAGTTAGTTATGAACGCCGTAAAAGATAAGATTCTTTCGGCGGGAACAATTTTTAATATTGGTAAACTCCAAGAACTCTATCAAACAATTGCTGATTCTGTGACTACAGATATTGCGGTGGCTGATCTTCCAGAGTTTTTTAATGTTGCCAAGAAACTAAAAGACATCAAGCCGCAAAACATTGTTTTGAGTACAAGTGGGGCCTATGGTGACGGGTCCTTGCTAGTAGGAGACACTATTGATGGTGTAGGGTGGGTGGCAAGACCCAGAACTGGTGATTACTCGGAAATTAAAAATCTTTTGAACCAGAAGATGTTTTTGCCCCTTGAGGCTTCAACATCTGCTAAACTGCCTTAAGCAAACTATGATTTATCTACTCGGTGGCAAAAATAAGACCGTCTCTAGAAAAGCGTTTCTTGATCTTAAGAATAGCTATGAACCGGATCAAGTCCACAATATTGCTCTTGATAGCTCTTTAACCTTGAATCTTAAAGACAAGTTGTCCGCCCGTTCGCTTTTTGGTGGCAAGTCCTTATTTGTTATGGAGTTGGGACGTGATTGGAAAAAATTTGAGACACTTCTAGTTGAGTCCTTACCGGCGGCCAGTGGCAAGGAGCTTGATGCTTTGGTATTTTTAGATAGCTCCGTCCCCAAAACTTCGAAACTTTACAAAGTGGTGACGGAATTTGGTGGGCAAGTAATGGTTTTTGAAGAAGAGCCCTCGAAAGAATTGTGGCAATTTCTAGATGCGCTAGCTAACAAAGATTCTAAACTTGCCTTTACTTTACTTCATAATTTATTGGAGCACGGGGAATCCCCAATTGGCTTAACAATGATGGTGGCTTATTTAACTAGGAATTTGTTGTCAGCACTCTACAAAAATAATTTGTTTGAATCTCTAACACCTTTTCAAAAGAAGAAACTTCAGGCGGCTGTTAAGTTGTTTACAGAGTCGGAGTTGGTAGGGCTTTATAACGAGATTTTAGGAGTTGATATGGCTCTAAAGGGGAGTAATCTTTCCGAAGACTTAATCTTGACTAATTTAGTTTTTAGCTACACAAAAAAAAGACATGAAAAAACTGCCACCTAAAGGTTGGTGGGTTTTTATTTTCCGCCCACTGCTTCGAATAGGTCTTTCTTTTACTCTCCTTTTCGTAGGGCTATTTCTTTTGATTTCTCAAGTTTTATTTCCACTTTTTCTAGGAGTTGCCACGCCAGCGACGACTTTGGCGCCAATTACTGACTCCTTATTTGGTTCTGCCTCACCTCTTGAGGGTTTACCGGTTTTAGCGTCATCTTCCTACGCTACTCCGCCCACTGTTTTGCAGGAGGCTACGGTATTATCAATTGAAGATGCCAGTGTAGGAGAGGTTCCGGCTCAATTTTACTTAACGGTACCAGCCTTGGGGATTAAGCAGGCGGTGGTTGAAACTAATTCGATTAACCCTACTCCCAGCCAAAGTCTCGGGCATTTTCGAGGCAGTAGATTTCCGGGGGAAATGGGTACTAGCTTTCTTTATGGGCACTCGGCTCTACCGTGGCTGTTTAATTCCAGCAATTACAAAACAATTTTCTCAACACTACCGGATCTTACAACCAGTGATAATTTTTACGTTCATTATAAAAGCTTTACTTACCAATATCAGATCGTCGGCACAAAGATTCTGGCTCCAAACGACGTTGATCCTTTAAAAGACTACGGAATCGAACTAAACAGTCCCTCGACTGTAGTTTTAATGACTTGCTATCCGCCTGGGCTTTCTTCAAAGCGTTATTTAGTGATTGGGAAATTAATTTTTTAGGAGTTTAAATCCTAATACTACAAACAGAGATAGGACAAAAGCCGTTAACAACGTAATTTCAAGACTACCTGTTTCCGGAGTTCCTGTAGGGGTAGTTTCTGGATCGGTTGGGATTCCTGACTCGGTAGCTTCAGCGAGGACCCGCGGTTCTGTACTGGGTTTTGTACTGGTTTCATTACTTAAAAGCTTTCCAAAAGGGCTGATGACGGCTATTTGGGGGGTGTCTTTTACTTCGGCGAGGGTTCTAAATGTAAAAGGTTTCGTTGAATTTTTATCACTGCCAACTTGGAAGTAATAGGTGGTACTGGGTTTTAGAGAATCAATAGTTATTAAATGCGCCAGCCCCAACCCCGGAACTTCCGCAGTTTTACCAAGGACCGGTGTTTCGCCATACATTATTCGGCTAGCCGTTTTGCCGCTGGTAATCCAGGAAATATCAACACTGCTACCCTTTACATTTCCAACAGTGACGTTTTGTGGTAACGAGCTTGTTTTATCCCCCAGTCCGTTTTTAAGAAAAAACAACCCGCCTCCGGCTAGGGCAATTATAGCTACGAAGATTAAAAAACTTTTTAAGTTACCCATCATTTTCTACCCGACTTAATTATGATCATATATCCGAGGCTAAGTAAAGAGACACTTCCTAAAAAAGCGATAACTGTCAAAAAAACTGAACCGGTTTCTGTTTTGTCGCAGTCGTTATTACTGCTACAAGTGCTAGGTCCGTAGCCAAAATAACTTTTGCAGATTTTCTTAGTCTTGTTGCAAACCGAATGGGCCGGAATCTTGATATTTACGCAATCGCTGTTCGCTTGGCAAGAGCTAGTTCCTGGTCCGTCCACGGCTTCACGAACATGGGCCGGAATCTTGATATTTACGCAATCGCTGTTCGCTTGGCAAGAATTGGTTCCCGGTCCCTCAACCGCCTCGCAAACCAGGGTCACGGCGTCGCACTCTAGATGGAAATTTTCGACGGCGGAAATGGTTGATGTGGGATTCGTAGCGGCGACAGTAGTCCTACAAACGGCTGGGGTACTGCCACCGGAATACGTTACTGTGACATTAGGAGAGTAGGTTCCAACTGTAAGGTACCGATGCGTAGTGGTATTACTGGCTAAACTAGTATTGCCAGTTCCGTCGCCGAAGTTATACAGATACTGATAAGGTGCGGTGCCGCCGGTTACATTGGTTGTTAAGCTCGTCATTACGGGTGCTACACCACTGCCAGGAGTGACTGTTAGACGACAGGTAAAATTGGTGGAGGGTGGGGGTGGATTTGATCCGGCCGGTTGGACGGCGACTGTAGCGAAACATTGATTGCCAGCGGTAACGCTGGTAGTGTCCGTGATCCCTACTGTTAATTGGTGGGTTTGGATAGTGCTGGCAGTATTCGTCAGCGTCAACGTTTCTACTAGGCTACTGGTTTGACTGGTACTCTGTTTAATTAATTGTCCGTCGTCGTAAAACTTGAACGTCAATGGCGCTTTTGCTTGACCACCGGCGGCAACCGTCAAATTAATCGTCAGTGGCGATTTTCCGCTGGTGGGGGAGACGGTTAATTGATTTTGATCGCAGTAAAAAAGACAGGCACAACTACTAACGTCGTTACAAGTTTGACCACCACTGCCAGCTTGGCATACGGGCGATCCGTTTGGACAGCCGCAATACTTTTGTTGACTTACGGCCCAAACAGTGATGACTTTGCTACAGTCAGCGCTACAGTTTAAAGGGTCGCCGGTAGAATTGCCAACACTGTCAATTACTCTTAAAGCGACGTAGTACTGCTCGTTGCTTCCGCTACTTCCGGAGAACGAGTGGGTAAACGTGGCGATAGTCGAAGTTTGCTCCGGAGTACCGTCGCCAAAATTAACAACGAAGGTTGGTGAAACGTCATCATACGTAGTGCCGTTAGCCTGAAAGGTTACCATTCCTCCGGGGGCAATAGCAGTTACATCCGAGGTTAAACTATTGCAGTTAGGGCGGCGAAACGCATTAAAGGAGTTAGTTGTGTTGGCTGTAATGTCCTCACCGGTTGTTATCACCGTATTATTGGCTATTTCGGTGGTCGCTTGAACTTCTTCAGCTAACTTCACCCTAAAGCTTCTGGTAAAACTACTGCCAATGACTAGTTGTCCTAAGCTACAGTTAAACTTGGCGCCGGAGTAGGAGCAGTCACTTTCGTCGGTTGATTCGTACTCCAAATAATTTTGGCCGGGAGCGTTTAAATTATTTGATATCACTACATCCGTTAAATTAGTATTTCCGGTGTTTTGGCAAGCCGTTTGATAAGTCACAATTGCTCCCAAAGGCGCGCCCTTTAAATTAACCTCGTCGATCTCGGTCAATTGGCCGGTAGTGGGGCTGGTTGTTAAAGCTTTAGTGGTGCAACTTATTCCGCTATCCCCGATGGTAATAATAATGGAGCTACCAAGAACTGTTGGGTTCGCGTTAGAATCTTTTGAAGTTGGGTTTAATTTAAGAACTAAAAGACCGACTACGATTACGGGAATAATGATAGCGATGCGGATCAGCAAATTTTTCATTCATCAGGTAACCGGGAGTTTGTACTCGCTACAAACCTTATTTCCGGAAAATAAATTGAAGCAAGTTTTAGTCATCACTTTGTAAGTGCCTTTTGTTAGGGCTTCTGGAAACGTTAAAGTGGCCGTAAAAGTCCTGGCGCCGGGGTTTAAGACGCAAGCCTCCCCGGGGCATAAAAATTCTTTAGGTGAGGCGCTTCCAGGAACCTCTAACTTAAAAGACACTGCTGTTACTAGATTACTGCCGCCACTTACTCCGGTACAGATAAACTTAACTCCGGTTGCGCCAATGGGGGGAGCGGCTGGCTCAACTGTTACGTTAGCGCATTCGACAGTTTGGCAATCCAAATCGCTATTGCAATCATTAGCACCAATCCCAGGTTTAGCGATACAAGCGTTGTTTTCGCATTCATTATGCGAGCCGCTAGTAAGTGTTGCAGAGTCGCTACCTTCCGAAGCTAGACTTACAATTGGTGCCGTATCACCACTTCGCATTTTTTGGCTGACAAGAAAACCGCCGGCTCCTAGTGAAATTAAGACAACAATTGCTAGACCGGCGATTATGGCTTTAGGCGCCGACTTAAAACTTACTTCACGATTGAATAGAATCATCACCTTTTAATTTACTTACTTTCCGGTAACTGGTCAAGTTTTAAGTTTGGATCGACTTCTACCAAAGCCTCATTAAGGTTACTAGGAAGTTCGCCGCTAAATCCGCGATGAAAAATTTCCGCGGTTGTGGCTATAATTAATCCGGCGATGATGATAAGCAAGGTCGTAATAATGTTTTTACTCATAGTCGATAAGTGTTCACTAAAATCAAACTTTTTACTTGATTATTTTTACTAGACTCTATATTTAAAGTTACCGATTCAATTTTCGACAGGGGTTGGCCATTTTCAATCGCGGTTAGAAATTTTTTTATGCTTTGGTAATCTCCAGAAGCCCCCAACCAGTAAGAAGTCCCGCCAGCTTTATCCTTTTGGTAAAACTCCAAATTCACATTACTAGTACTAGCGAGAAGTGTAAAATTTGTGACTAGACTTCCGTAGTCATCTTTAATGGGTACGTATTCGTCTAGGAGCCTTACTTTATTGGCGTCTTTGGCTAAGTTAGCCCCGCCTGTTTTTAAATCGGTAATTATTTTGTCCAACTGCGCGTTGGCGATTTCGCCGGTTGCCAGGTTGGCTCTAGTAGTAATAACTGTTTGCAATGACGGTAAAACACCTAATCCTAAAGAGATGGTCAGTGTTATCAAACACAGCCCCAAAAAAGTATTGTTACTCTTCGGCGTTTCGCTTAGGTACGTTCTAACGTAGCGATTAACAAATTTCGTTTGAGTACTGGTCATAGTGTAATCGTTAAACTGATGGTAAAAGACTGATTTCTTTCATCCCAAGTAGCGGTTTTAAGACCGATTTCTTTAAATGCCGCTTGGCTTTTAAGCCCGTACAACAACTTTCCAAAAGCGACTCCGTTACCTGTCGTAGCCGATATATCGAGTCCATTTTTTGTTAAACTTATCCTTTGAAGAGTTACTTCTCTCGGCGTGGCTTGTTCAAGAGCTGTGAGGGTGACGGTACTGCTTGTTTTATCGGCTTTGACTTGATTGTAAACGGCCAGCTTTTTTTGAACGTCTAGGAGCTTTTCCTTGGTTGCGCTAGCGGCTTTAACGGTAGCAATCTTTGTCTCTAGAGTTTTGTTAAGATTGTTTAGTTTTATGTCTAGGAAACACATCCACAAGAAAGACGTAACAACAAGTAATTGACTAAGTAGAACAATTAGTCGTCCCCAAACTTTAAAAAAGGCGGTTAATTTTGGAAGTAACGCCAGCTCTTCGAAACTTTGCTCCGGCGCTAAATTAGGACTTAGTTTGGAGGGCAGCATGGGCCTTAATGCGTCCGGCCTTATTTTTGTGGATAATTTTCTTTTTAGCCATTTTGTCGGCTACTTTGTAGATAATCTTAATATCACCACTTTTCTTGGCTCGAACCAGCTTACTCTCCCAGGATAGCCTCGCCTGGCTTCGGCGTCGGTCGACTCTAATTTTCTTTTTGGCGGAAGCGGTGTTTGCCATAACCCCTTCAGGTTACCAGAACACTAGCGCCTTGGCAAGAGCTGTGTTAGTCTATGCGAAGAATTTATTCCTATGACTATAACTCCCTTTTGGCGTCGCCAAGAGTCTATTATTTCCGCCGCGATGTTAATCGGTAGCGCGTTTTTGGCAAGCGCGGTGCTTGGGATGATCAGAGAGTACTTACTGGCTTACTATTTTGGTGACAGCACTCCTTTAAGCCTTTTCTACTTAGCAGATCGCATCCCTAGCTTTGTTTTTAATGTTTTGGTGGTCGGCAGTTTCGCCGCGGCTTTTATACCAGTCTTCACTAAACAATTAAAAAAGTCGGAAGAAGAGGCTTGGCATTTAGCTTCCCAAGCCCTAAACGCCACTCTGTTGGCTTTCGCGATTGTTAGCCTTTTGTTGATCGTACTAGCGCCTTATGTGGCTGGCGGCCTTACCGAAAGCCGTTTATCCGTGAGTGAGTTTTCAACGTTGGTGACCATGTTTCGGATAATGTTGCTGGCTCAATTGATTTTGATCGTCAGCACTTTTTTTACCTCCCTACTTCAATCTTTTAAACACTTCTTAATACCGGCTTTGGCACCTGTTTGTTATAACGGGGGCCTCATCATAGGGGTAATTCTCGCCGGGCATTTTGGAATTTGGTACGCGGCCTGGGGGATGGTTGGAGGCTCTATAGTTCATCTTTTAATACAATTGCCTCAAGTTCGCAGTCTACAATTTAATTACCGGTTAATTCTTGATTTCAAATTTGGGCCTTTTCTAGAAATGTTGCGTTTACTGCTACCTAGAACTTTGGGGGTGATTGTGAGTCAAGTCTCGATTTTGGTTGATACTTACTTGGCAACCTCTATTTCCGTCGCGGCGATAGTGCCCTACACCAGAGCCTTGCGGCTTCAGAACCTGCCCCTTGGCGTATTTGGGATCGCTATGAGCCAGGCCCTTTTTCCAACGTTATCACAAAAGGCTCTGGGCGAGGACAAAGCGGAATTTAAAAAGGTTTTTTTAACCTCATTTACGCAGTTGGCCTTTTTAATAATGCCGGTAGCGGCGATTTTTTTGGTTTTACGGGTACCGGTAGCCCGACTTGTTTTTGGGACCAGTCTTGTTTCTTGGGAAGCAACTCTAACCACTTCCTACGCTTTGGCCTTTTTTGCTCTGGCACTCTTTCCCCAAGCGGCCAGCCTTTCTCTAATTAAAGCTTTTTACGCTCTATACGACACCAAAACTCAATTGATTGTTAGCGGGTTGGCCACATGTCTTAACATTATGGTGGCCGTGTTTTTTATTCAATTCGGTCGTTTTGGCGTGTGGGGTCTAGCGCTCGCGTATTTAATTTCCAGCTCTGTGGAGTGCTTGGGCCTTCTTTTTATGTTGTCAAAAAAAGTCGGTGGCTTTCCGTGGGAACAGTTTGGCAAACCTCTTTTTAAAATTCTAACGGCTACTTTCATTATGGGTGGTTTTTTGTATCTACCTTTAAAAAATTTGGATTTATTTGTGCTTGACACCCGGTGGACTTTTAATTTGTTGTGGCTATCGGTAATTTCTTGTCTGCTAGGACTTGTCATCTATTTACTTTTAACTTACTTGTTTAAGGTTCAGGAAATTGTTTTGTTGTGGAAACTGCTTCGTAAAATTGGCCTTAATGTTAAAGCTTCTCCCTCCCCGGAAACAATCGTGTATGGATAAAACTAAAATAAGAAACTTTGCAGTGATCGCCCATGTGGATCACGGCAAATCGACGCTTGCCGACAGACTTCTTGAGATGACGGGCACAGTCTCCCCTCGCAATATGCGGGCTCAATATTTGGACAGTCTGGATTTGGAAAGAGAGCGGGGGATCACCATTAAACTAAAAGCGGTCAGAATGTCTTATCAGAGTCACATTTTGAATTTGATAGACACGCCCGGCCACGTCGATTTTTCTTACGAGGTTAGTCGAAGTCTGGCGGCCTGCGAAGGTGCTCTGCTTGTTGTGGATTCTACTCAAGGGATTCAAGCTCAAACACTGGCCCACATTCAAAAAGCGCTAGACCTTAATTTAAAAATCATTCCAGTGATTAATAAAATTGATTTGGATTCTAGTGATGTTGAAGCCACCTTACTCGATTTAAAAAACACTTTTGGTATCGAAAGTGCCTCTGCAATCCTCGTCTCCGCCAAAACCGGTCAGGGCGTTCAAAAATTGCTAGACACAATTATTAGTGAAATTCCGTCACCCGCAGGTCTTGTCAACTCTCCGCTTCGGGCCTTAGTGTTTGATTCGTATTACGACGAATTTAAAGGAGTGGTGGCCGCAGTTCGAATCGTCGACGGAGTTTTAAAGGGGGGCGAAAAAATTAAAGCTGTTAATAGTAAAACTATTTTTAATCCTGTGGAGTTAGGTGTCTTTTTACCCGGCCCCAGTCGTGTCAACAAATTAGCCACCGGAGAGGTGGGTTATATTGCTACCGGTCTGAAGGATTTATCCCTCATTCGCGTTGGCGAAACTTTAACCTCCGCTGTCAACGGCTCGGAAGAACCACTACCCGGTTATAAAGAAGTTAAGCCGATGGTTTTTGCGAGCCTATATCCTTTTGACGGCGAGAACTACGAAGCGTTAAAAAAAGCTCTGGCAAAATTGCGGTTAAATGATGCCGCTCTATCCTTTATTCCCGAACATTCTTCGGCTCTAGGCTTTGGTTTTAGAGCCGGTTTTTTAGGGTTACTACATTCGGAGATAACCGCGGAACGTTTAACCAGGGACTTTGGAATTCCGCTTATTTTTTCGTTGCCGACCGTAGCTTATGAAGTGATCTTGACTTCTGGTCAAACGAAACTTATCACCTCGCCTAGTGATTGGCCGGATCAAAGCCGCATCCTTGAAACCAAAGAACCGATCGCTAAGTTATCAATCATTGTTTCCATAAACTACTTAAGTGTTACTCTGGATTTATGTAAACGACATCGGGGCGAAATTCTGTCCGTTAAGGAATTTTCGGCCACTCGGATTTTAGCCACGGTAGATTTGCCATTAAGTGAGTTAATTGTAAACTTTTTTGACGAGTTAAAATCAGCCACCGCCGGTTTTGCGAGTCTCGATTACGAAGTGGCCGCGTACCGTTCCGCCGCCATCGTCAAACTGTCTCTCCTCGTTCACGGGGAGGAAGTAATACCACTAGCGAGGCTTGTGGAACGATCAAGTGTTCTAAGTGTTGCCAAAAATTTAGTTGTCAAGTTAAAGGAAACCTTGCCTCGCCAGCAATTTCCGGTGGCGGTGCAAGCGGCAGTTGGTGGTCAGATATTAGCTAGAGAAGATCTACCGACTTTTAGAAAAGATGTTTTGGCTAAGATGAGCGGCGGAGATCAACGCCGAAAAGATAAGTTGCTGGATTTGCAAAAGCGAGGTAAGAAAAAGATGCGGCTACTAGGGCGAATCAATATCTCCGCTGATGCTTACCGAGAAGTGTTAAAATTTAATTAACTATGGCTAGAGGTAGAAAAAGATCAATAAAATTAAGACTTAAGCGAGGTAGCGTCATTTCCACTTTGTCCATTCTCCTAATGCTGGGAGGGGTGCTTTTGGGACTGGTCTTACTAGCCAGCAGTAATTCTCCGCTTAGCGGGGTCTTACTACAATTATTTGGTTGGGGGGCTTATCTAACGCCTATTTTATTCCTCATTTTTGGTTTAATTTTTTGGCGCAAATTAAATTTACCGTTTATAGAAATTCGGGTTCTTCTAGGACTACTTATTTTCTGGGTATCCATAATGTTGCTTGGTGGTAGTGTCACTGAAAGTGGTGGGGGGGTGCTTGGTGGCAATTTTGCCGATATTTTCTTGTCCTTTCTTCCTTCAATTGGCGTTATTTTAATCGCTCTGACCTTTATCATCATCAGTTTTATTGTAATGTTTAACGCTTCTATCGAAAATTTTCTAAAACTAATGGCTTGGTTGATTAGAACTTTGGGAATGGTCCTAGCGACAATTTTTAACTCTCTAAAATCTTTTCTTGTTTTAATAATTGATGTCATTAAACCGCTATTTAAAAGAGAGTCCTCCCCACTTTTAGAAACTATTGCGGTGACGAACGGCTTTTCAGAATCTACTCTGGAAGTTTTACCACCGCCCTCGGAACCGACAGAAGTTCATCACGCGGTAGCGCCTATCCTTAGCACCACGTCGTCAATCCTTAAAGAGGAAACGGTTACTAATTTGCCGATGTCCGACAAAGTTTGGCAGTATCCGCCGCTTACCTTACTATCAGATTCTCCTTTGAAGGATGCCAACCGTGGAGATACTAATGAAAGAGCTACCATTATTGAAAGAACTTTAGATTCCTTTGGAATAAAGGCTAAAGTAAAGGAAGTCAATCGAGGGCCGGCAGTGACTCAATACGCGATCGAGTCAAGTGAGGGAACAAAACTAGCGCGAATTGTCGGTTTGCAAAATGATTTGGCTTTAGCCCTAGCTTCCCCAAACGGTCAAGTGCGAATTGAAGCGCCAATCCCAGGCCGAGCTCTCGTTGGTATCGAAGTCCCCAATTTTTCGCCCTCCTTGGTCACCCTCAAAAATATTTTAGAGCAGGAGCCCATGCGTAGTAACAAGTCAAAATTGGCAGTGGCTGTGGGGCTTGACGTGGCCGGGAAGCCGGTAATTGCCGATATTGGTAGGATGCCCCATGTTCTAGTGGCAGGTAGTACCGGAAGTGGTAAATCAGTTCTTATCAATTCTTTTCTGACTACAATTTTATTTAGAGCTTCGCCTAGCGAAGTTAAATTTATTCTAATCGATCCTAAACGAGTGGAATTTACAAGTTACAATAATATTCCGCATCTTTTGGCTCCGGTTGTTGTAGAAGCCGATAAAGCTTTATCTTCTTTAAAGTGGGCGGTTTCGGAAATGGAGCGACGCTACAAATTACTGGAGCAGGCGAGAGTTAGAAACATTGCCGGTTATAACGAGATGTCGGGTTTTCAAGTCATGCCTTACATTATAATTATTGTTGACGAATTAGCGGATTTAATTCACTTGGCGCCGGTGGAGATAGAAAAAACCATTTGTCGGTTAGCCCAAATGGCCAGAGCGGTTGGCATTCATCTCGTTCTAGCGACCCAGCGTCCGTCGGTTGATGTTTTAACCGGTCTTATTAAGGCCAATATTCCAACCCGAATTGCCTTCAATGTCACTTCCCAAGTTGATTCTAGAGTTATTATTGATCAAGGTGGGGCCGAAAAACTCCTTGGTCGTGGCGATATGCTTTACGTTCCACCGGAAGCTAGTAAGCCTCAACGAATTCAGGGTGTTTTTGTAAGCGATTCGGAAATTAATTCTTTGGTGGAATTCCTGCGGAATTCGGAAATTGTTCCTGATTTTGACGAAGCTGTTACTAGTCATAAGGTTCCTTCCGAAGGTCGGGGGCTCTCCGGTGGGGAGGGAGGCAACGACGAGTTGTTCGAAGAAGCTAAAAGATTAATTCAGCAGTACGATAAAGCTTCGTCGTCGCTTCTCCAGCGTCGTCTGTCAGTCGGCTACGCTAGGGCGGCTAGAATTTTAGATGAACTAGAAGTGGCTGGCATCGTCTCTGCCGCCAATGGCAGTAAACCACGCAACGTCCTCGTCCGCGGCGACGAGTTGTCCAGTCAGAACGAACAGCCACTAATCGGGAACGATGAGATAGGATAGGTTGACAAGAGACACCTTCGGGAAAATAATTAACACCGGCGTGGGGGCCCGCCGGGTTGGGCAACCATCCTGTCAAGATGGCTTGCAGGGGTTCGACTCCCCTCGGGTCCACCACGCGCGTAAGGTGACTTGACAAGCAGTTGTTGCTAGTATAGTATGTAGATACTTGACAGGATGGTTCCGGTCCAACCTAGCGCAAGCTAGCAAAGAGGCTCTCTAACGAGAGCTTTTTTGTTTTCTTGACATTCCTTCTCTTTTTAGTAGACTAATATTAATGAAACGTTTTTTGATGTTCGCCTGTTGTTTGATACTTACTGCCGGTTGTATCTACGGCATTGTTCTGCGCGTTAAAGCCGAGCAAGTTGGTTCTTCGCCCACGAACGCCGCGACTTCCAA
>Ga0172369_10005512_pt1 | contig 15511 bp, 17 predicted proteins | sample LakKiv25m_FD_114539 | JGI IMG/M metagenome (GOLD analysis project Ga0172369, IMG submission 114539) | Freshwater microbial communities from Kabuno Bay, South-Kivu, Congo - kab_022012_11.25m | ecosystem: Environmental > Aquatic > Freshwater > Lake | place: Democratic Republic of the Congo...
TAATCATCGGAGGTCGCGGTTTTATATTTATTAATGAGTTGAAGCTCAGTATTAAGCTCGAGGTCATTTTTTATCGTCAATACGTCCGTAGAGACTTTATTAAAAATCTTGAAATTAAACATACAGGTGCTCTTTTATCAATATTGTAGCGGCCCGACTACAACAAACACCTGCCTTAGCTGAGCTAGACACCCTTTGCGACAAGGATTACAAATTTAAAAAGAGTCTGCAAGTCTTTCTAAATCAGAAGAAGTAATAAACGACCAAAGTGTTATGCATCATTTGCTCTGATGCAGAGTAAGTCTCAAGTATTTAAAACTTATAAATCCAGTATTTCTCAGTTAGCATATTAAAACCTTGCACTATGCTCACATCTCCCATGCTCTATCCCATCCCCAAAAAAATCCAGCTCACAGCTTCCCAAGCCAAATGGCAACTATCTTCATCTGAATCGGTTTTAGTTCTCGTTGGCTTACAAAACTTGCGTATGCTCGAAGGCATTCAAGATAGTCCATTAATGCAAAACCTGATTCAAATTAGCAACAAAGCCAAAGCCCTCGATATTCCTATTGTCGATCTCTATGGCGATGATGTCCTGCAAGGCATGCAGCAGTTGGGTGAATACGCTTCAACCCATCCCCAACTGATTTTTGCCGGACAGATCACTCCGATGCTAAAACAGATTTTACCGCATCTGTATAGCGTGACCGAACAGCTCTGTGTGGTGGATGATGCGATTCTACTGGCCAATCAGGAACAGCATATCCAGTGGATTGAAAATATCTCCCAGCAGGGGCTGCATCATCTGACTAGCTATAGCCTGAACCGGCTTTGGAGTCTCAGTGCGCCCTTGACATATATCCTGTCCCGCAAAGGCATTTTACTGGCCATAGCCGAACAGCTGGATATGGATGCGCTGGATATCGACCCGCATGAAGATCTGCGTCACTATGGTTTGGACTCGGTAAGTATGGTCAGTCTGGTCGGTTTATGGCGTGCCAATGGCGCCAATATTCGCTATGAAGATATGCAGTCCAAACCCACACTACACGGATTGCTGCAGATTTTAACGGGCTAAATTTGCCATTTTCAGAAAATTGACATTTTTATTCAGCAAAATCGGAAAAAACGTCTGCAATTTGCGCAAATTGCATTGTAATTGTGGTGCAAGGTTTTTATCATTGCCGCCTTATTTTCGCGATCAGCCTGGAAGTGTACTTTGAGTAATTTTCTAACCGAACACCTGATTTATCGAGATGAAGATTTTATGCTCATCCATAAACCGGCCGGCTTACTCACAGTGCCAGGAAAAACAGCAGATTTACAAGACTGCCTGATCAGCCGTTTGGTCGCCATTGAGCCTAAAACCCTGTTAATTCATCGTCTGGATCGTGACACCTCAGGTATTTTGGTGTTTGGTCTTAGCCGCTTGGGGCAAAACAAGATTTCACGCCAGTTTCAGGAACGCCAGACCGATAAGCATTATCAGGCAGTGGTGGCCGGGCATCTATACGGCGAAGGCACCATTGATGTGCCGGTGGTCTATGATCCAACCCGTCCGCCGTTGCATATGGCCGATCCTTCTCATTCGAAACCGGCGCTTACCCACTGGCAGGCGCTGGAACAATTTGAAATAAATGGACAGGCGGTTACGCGGGTCAAACTTATTCCAATTACCGGCCGTTCGCATCAGCTGCGGGTGCATATGCAATATCTGGGTCATCCAATTATTGGCGATACCTTATATGCCACGCCAGAGCAGCAACAGCTGTCTCCACGCCTGTGTTTGCATGCGGCGTATTTAAGTTTTCAACATCCTCAAACGGGAGAAACACTGGAGTTTAATTGCCCGGTGCCGTTTTAAGGGAAACATATCCTCATGAATTTAAGCTCACTTTTTGGTGGGCTTTATGTCAAAATATATTGCTTTACGATGTCAAATTTTGCTCAAATGGCAAGCAGTCCTTGAGTGATAACGCGACAGTCCTAACTTCTAGAAAAAGGTGGAAAAATTGCAGCAGTTTGCTATTGGTCAACGTTGGTTGTCAGATACAGAAACAGAACTGGGCTTAGGCGTTCTTATTGATGTAGATGAACGTTCAATCAGCATTTTATTCCCCAAGAGTGACGAAACCCGTGTCTATGCACGTAACAATGCACCTTTGTCCCGTATCGTGTTTAATGCGGGCGATGAAGTACAGGACCAGGAAGGCCTGAAATGGACGGTTCAGAGTCTGGAAGATCGCGGTGGCGTGGTGCGTTATAACGTGGTACGTCAGCTGGAAGATGGTTCAGAAGAACAGAAATCGCTGAATGAAACCCGAATTGGCGCGCAAATCCAGCTGTCTAAACCCTTAGACCGTTTACTGGCCAGCCAGATTGACTATAAAGAATGGTACGACCTGCGTATTGAAGCGCTGTTGATGCAGGCCAATATGCACAGCAGTCCGCTGCGTGGCCTGATTGGTTCACGCGTTGGCCTGATTCCGCATCAACTCTATATTGCCCACGAAGTCGGTAAGCGTTTTGCACCGCGTGTATTACTGGCCGATGAAGTGGGTTTGGGTAAAACCATTGAAGCCGGTCTGATTATCCATCAGCAGCTCAAAACCGGCCGTTCTGAACGTATTTTAATTTTGGTGCCAGATTCACTGCAATATCAGTGGATGATTGAAATGCGCCGCCGTTTCAACCTGCAGTTCTCTTTATTTGATCTGACCCGTACAGCGTCAATTAAAGAACATGACCCGGATTTAAACCCGTTCCTGACCGAGCAATGTATTATTGCTTCTATTGACCTGATGATTGACCACGAAGATCTGCGTGAGCAGGCACTTGAAGCTGGTTTTGATTTACTGGTGGTTGATGAAGCGCATCACCTGATGTGGTCAGAAGAAGAAGGCGGCAATGACCGTTATGATCTGGTCGAAGAATTCGCTGAACAAACGGCGGGTGTGCTGCTCTTAACTGCAACCCCGGAACAGTTGGGTGTTGAAAGTCACTTTGCCCGTTTACGCCTGCTCGATCCGCAGCGTTTTAGTTCGTTGGACCGTTTCCTGGATGAAGAAGCGCAGTATCAGCAAACAGCCAAAATTGCTGAAGTACTGATGTCCGACATGCCACTGGAAGAAGGTCATCTGGCTGCTTTGGAAGGCTTGCTCGGTCATCGTATTGAAGACCATCCGGAACAGCGTTTTCGCGCCATTCATGAACTGTTAGACCGTCATGGTACCGGCCGTATTTTATTCCGTAACACCCGTGAAGCGATTCAGGGTTTCCCGGGACGTGACTGTCAGCCAGCACCACTGCCAGCCCCAGACCACTGGGCCAAAGAGGGCAAGCTACGTGAACAGATGTGGCCAGAAGAAGGCCAACTCGACGGCGCGTGGATGGAAACCGATCCGCGTGTAATGTGGCTAATGGAAAAACTGCGCAGCGATTTAAAACACAAAAAAGTGCTACTGATTGCACGTAGTGGGCCGGTGGTGGAAGCGCTGGAAAATGCACTGCGTTTACATGCCGGTATCCGTACCGCGATGTTCCATGAAGGCATGAGCCTGCTGGAACGTGACCAGGCAGCGGCGTATTTCGCAGAAGATTCCTATGGTGCGCAAATCCTGCTCTGTTCGGAAATTGGTTCAGAAGGGCGTAACTTCCAGTTTGCATCGGATTTAATTTTATTTGATTTACCGGCGAATCCGGACGTACTGGAACAGCGAATTGGCCGTCTAGACCGGATTGGTCAGGAAAACCGGATTCAGATTCACGTGCCGTATTTACTCGGTACGGCGCAAGAACGCATGTTCCGCTGGTATAACGAAGCGTTGAATATTTTCAGCAATATTTCCCCAACGGCGCAGACTTTGCAGGAAAACTTCATTGTTGAATTAAAAGACTGCTTACTGGCAGATCAAGGCCAGCAGTTTGAAGAATTGCTGGAAGTAGTTAGCGTACAGCGCGAAGCTTTGGAAGCTGAATTGCAGGAAGGCCGTGACCGCCTGCTGGAATACAACTCTTGCCGTCCGGTGGTGGCACAGGAAATTGTCCAGGCGCTGGAAGATTATGATGACAACACCACTTTGCCAATGTTCATGAAGCGCTTTATGGCTTCAACCAACATCGACTTTGATGAACAAAGCAATGGCACAGTCATCATCAAGCCAACAGACCAGATGCAGGTACAAGGTCTGACTTTAGATGAAGAGGGCATGACTGCGACCTTCTATCGTGATCAGGCACAAATCCGTGAAGATGCACAATATCTGACTCTGGAACATCCATTTACCGAAAGCGTGATGGAAATGATCAATACCCAAAGCTTTGGTAGTACCAATGTGGCGGTGTTAAAGTCAGCTGCATTACCGCAAGGATCGGTGCTGCTGGAAGTGTGGTTCAAGGTTGATGTGATTGCACCGAAAGCGCTGAACTTGCCATCAAGCTTGCCGCAGCAATTGATTCGTGTATTGCTGAGTGAAAAAGGTCAGGATCTGTCGCAAAAAATTGCCCCTGAAATCTTAAAACCATATTTACATCATTTAGATGGCAATAGCTGCCGTCAGGTGGTAAAAGCACGCCGCGAGGTGATTGAGCAGCGTTATGCACAGGCATTGGACATTGCCAAAACTGCCTTGCCGGGCTTAAAAGAGCAGGCCAAAGAAATGTATGGCGCGAAATGGCAATATGAAATTGACCGTCTAACGTATCTGAAGCAATTTAACCCAAGCATCCGTGAAGATGAAATCAGCCGTTTGCAGAAATTGCAAAAAGAAGGTTTAAGCCTGCTTGACGGTATTGCGGTTACCCCGGAAGCGATTCAGGTGATGGTGGTGGTTAAACCATAACAGTCGTAATTTTTAGAAAAGCACCTTCTGAACTGCACCCCGAAAGTTGGACACTTTTAGTCTAATTTGAAGGGTGCTTTTTTATGCTGATTTGCCTGACATAAATAGCCCGGCGATCAGTGCACTAGAGTCCGGTAAAATGTTCATGCTAAGATGAGCCAAATTTTTAAAAGATATAACAACGATGGGTAAAGCATTAGTCACTTTAGGCTCTAAAACTTCACATGGCGGTGTGGTTGCTGAATGTGAAAGTTCATTTGTTATTAATGGCATTGCCGTGCATTTAAATGGCATGAAGCATTATTGTCCAAAATGTAAAACTACAGTAGCGGCCATTGCGGCCGATCCAACCACCCAGGTCAAAGGGCGTGGTGTGGTGATTGTTGGTGATAAAACCACCTGCGGCGCAACTTTCTTGCCTAGCCAGAATCTGGTGGTGTCGGCTAAATAAATATATTGGTCAGGCGTAGAGTGTTGAACCAGCCTGGCTAATCTTGAGAATCGCAGCAAAAATTAAAATTACCTCCTGCAAAATGGATTATCTGCTTCAAATACCTTTATGACCAAAACTGTTGTTTATTTTGCCCATGCCAATGGCATCGCCAGTCCTTGCTATCAGACCTTTTTTGATTATTTTGATGCCGATATTGAGCTGAAATATATTCCGGTCATTGGCCTGAATCCGGACTATCCGGTTGAGCCAAAATGGGAAAAACTGGTGGCGCAGGTCATTGCCGATATCGAGTTACAAACACCAAAACAGGCGGTGGTCGGTTTGGGGCATTCTTTTGGCGCGCTGGTGTTGCTGATGGCATCTTATCAACGGCCAGATTTATTTAGCCAGCTGATTTTAATGGACCCGCCTTTTGTGATTGGTAAAACAGCGCCGATATTCGAGTTATTGCAAAAGCTGGGTTCAAAACAGATTGACCGTTTAACCCCGGCCGGGCTGAGTCTGAAACGTAAAGACGCCTGGTCTAGCCGTGAGCAGGCTTATCAGCAGTTACGTGGCAATGCCTTGTTTAAACAGTTTGATTAGCGCTGTTTTCAGGATTTTATCCGGCATGGTCTTAGAGAAGATGAGGCCGGCATCAGCTTACAGATTCCAAAACAGGTCGAGGCAGATATTTTTAGAACTGTACCAAGCTGGTGGTGGCGTTGGCCGCGTAAAGCCCCAAATTTACCGGTGCATTTAATCACGGCAGAGCAGAGTGCTTTTTATAAGCAAGGTTTCCCGCAGGGACTAAAAAAGATATATGGCATTGAGTTTAGTGTTGTAGCGGGTGGGCATATGTTCCCGCTGGAATCTCCTGAGCAGAGCGCACGCGATGTGCAGCAGCGGATTCGATCAACACTTTAAATAAGCAGTTTAAAATCCAGTTAACGGATTTGTGCTTCATCTAAATGGCGTGCGCCTTCGAGCAGCATCCGGATCATGATCATGGTTTGCTCGGCAATGATTTTACGTTCATTGGCGGGCATATCAATCACTTTGGCACCCATATTAAACACCAGCTGGGTAATGGCTGAAGAAACAATCTCCGGATGGGACAGTTTGCTGTTATTCAAACGCTCCAGACGAATCAGGTCATCTTTCAGTTCCTGCTGGAAATAGTTCAACTGACGTTCCACTGCCTGCTTATAAGACGTCGATCCGGTATAGCCTTCACGCAACAGCAGACTTAAATTACCTTCATCAGCATCTAGCTGTTCAATAAAGACTTCAACCGAGGTGCGGATAATGCTGTTCTGTTTGGATGCTTTTAAACGCGCCTGATTCAGAATCTGACGCAGCACGTGGCCAGCCCGGTCAATCAGGGCAATGGCCAGCTCATCAATATCTTTAAAGTGACGATAAAAACTATTCGGTGCAATACCGGCTTCGCGCGCGACTTCACGCAGGCTTAAAGAGGCAATACTTTTTTTGGGTCCGATCAGATTCAGTGCAGCCTGAAACAGCTCTTCCTTGGTAATGGTCGCTTTCCTGCCGACCGTACGCACCGTCATGGGTTCACGGATGTTGGGAACATCTTGGGCAAGAACATCATTACTTATTTTCATGGCAGGCTGAGTCATAGGGTCCAGAGCTGAAAGGCTTTTCAGTAGTATAGCCGTTGTGTGTGAACTTGTGAAATGAATAGAAACAATACAAGCGTATATACAAATATATATACATATGTATAATAATTGAGAATTCATCGCGTGGTGTAGGCTATGCACGTTATCGAAAAGTCGAAATCTCCCCTCAAATCTCTTGCGAGTGCGATTGTTGATCCGTACTCGGCAAACTTCTGGTTACAAAAAATCAATCCGTTGTGGTCTGTGAATCAGGCATTGGGCAAGATTGTGCAAAAGCAGCAGACCGCGCAGGACACGGTCAGCCTGATGGTGCAGTTCAATCAGAAATTCCAGCTTGGACAGGCGGGCCAACATCACCCGGTCTTTGTCACCATTGAAGGAATTCGCTATGAGCGTACCTACAGCCTGACGCAGCTGGATACCCAGCATGTGCTGTTAACCGTTAAAAAAGTCGATCAGGGTAAAGTCAGCAGCTGGTTGGTCAATCAGGCCAATGTGGGCGATATTCTGGAATTTGGCCAGCCTTATGGCGATATGTTGTTGCCTGAAGCGACACAGCCACTCATTTTGCTGGCTGCCGGTAGTGGTATTACCCCAATGTATAGCCTGGTCGATGCTTTGGCCAAATCGGGTCAATTAAAGCAGACCCCGGTTAAACTGATGTACTGGGTAAAAACCTTTGCCGATGTTGCTTTTAAAACCCAGTTTGAACAATGGGCGACACAATATCCACACTTTAGCTTTGACGTGTTTTATACCCAGGCAGGGGAAACACCGGCACAGCGTCTGAATGAAAGCCATCTGCAAGCCCTTGAGCAGATTGAACAGAGCGCAGTCTATGCCTGTGGTCCATCGGGTTTTGCTGCACGGGTAGAAGAACTGTTTGCGCATGCACAACAATTAAAAACTGAAGCCTTTAGCATGAGCCCAATGCTCAATGAAGAAGCTGGTTTTGTGCAGGTGACCTTAACCCAATCGAATAAAACCGTGACCATTCCCAAAGGCCAATCTATTTTGACCAGCCTGGAGCAGCAGAATATTCAACCGAAGCATGGCTGCCGTATGGGAATTTGTAATAAATGTGCCTGCAACAAAGTCGAAGGCTCGACCAAAAATCTGGTGAATGGTGCGCAAAACACCGAACCGGGTAATTTGCTCAAGCTTTGCGTGAATTCGGCACAAACAGACTTAGTTATTGACTTATAAGCGGGTACACTCACTATGAATATGCCAGTCAAATTTGAATATTTTAAAAATCCTAAAAACCGCGAATTAACCCAATTAGAACTGGATGAATTGGCGCGTGAATTAGACGCCATCAAGCAGGAAGTGCTGGATGATTTAGGCGAAAAAGATGCCAAATACATCCGCCGTGTATACTCAACCATCCGTTATGCTTCTATTGCGGGTCGTGCCTGCCTGTTTGCTGGTTGGTTCCCGCCAGCCTGGATTTTGGGTACTGGTCTGCTCGGCTTTGCCAAAATCATGGAAAATATGGAACTTGGCCATAACGTCATGCACGGTCAATATGACTGGATGAACGATCCAAAATTCAACGGTCAGACCTATGAGTGGGATATTGTCGGTACCTCTGAAAACTGGCGTCAAACCCACAACTACAAGCATCATACCTATACCAATATTAAAGGTATGGATGATGATATCGGCTATGGTCTGGTACGTCTGTTCCCAGAACAACGCTGGAAACCGGGTCATCTGCTACAACCGATTTACAGTATTCCATTCTGTTTACTGTTCCAGTGGGGTGTGGCGATTCAAAACCTGGAACTCGGTAAAGTGTGGATGGGCCATAAAACCAAGGCTGAGCTGAAAGAAGAGTGGAAACCTTTACAGCGCAAAATCTCTAAACAGCTGTTTAAAGACTATGTGTTCTTCCCGCTGATTGCTGGTCCTGCTGCGTTACCAGTATTTACTGGCAACCTGGTGGCCAACGGGATTCGTAACATCTGGACCTTCAGTATTATTTTCTGTGGTCACTTCACCAAAGATGTTGAGGTATTCCCAAAATCGGTATTGAAAAATGAAAGCCGTGGTCACTGGTATATGCGCCAGATTCGCGGTTCTTCTAACCTGACCGGTTCAGAAGCGTTCCATATTCTGACTGGCCATTTAAGCCATCAGATTGAACATCACTTGTACCCGGATGTTCCAGCTCGCCGTTACCGTCAGATGGCACCAAAGGTTCAAGCAGTATGTGAAAAATACGGGCTAAACTATAACAATGCCAGTCTGGTTAAACAGTATGGCAGTGTGATTAAACGTATTGTGAAGTATGCGTTTCCGTTTAAAAAATAAGTATAAAATGCGTTAAGAGAAAAAAGGCAATTTTTATAGGAAATTGCCTTTTTTATTGTATAGAAAGAGCCATAAAAGCTAAAAACAAAGCAGCCAACTCGGAAATCTGGAGAAAAAGGTTATTTGGTGTGATTTTTGTTAATTGTTTATAAAATAATTCACATAAATGATTAACTTTGAGCATTTATGCCAATTACTTGATAAGTACAATGATATCCAAGCTTATATACTCTATGTGAGTATAAGTATATAGTTTTGATGAAAATTTAAAGCACAACAAGATTGATGACACTCAGTTAAATATGTATATGAAAAACATGTTAATTATCTACACATTTTAACAATTGGTAAAAATATTTAGGATTAAACATTTTTTAATTGAAAATCATAATCATAATCATAATTAAAATTAAAATGCAGTGAATTATTTCTGAACAATTTGGAAGTTTATACAACATATACTAAACAAATCCTATGCTAGTTTTATAGAAGTAAGTATGCTTTTGGTAAAGAAAGAAAATGTATAAGAAACAAGGCTCGAACTTCCACACGTCTAGCGCAGGTTTTACGCTCCTGGAATTAATGGTGGCTGTCATTATCTTGGCTATTCTCGCAGCTATTGCCATGCCTATGTATTCAAATTACATCACCAAAGCCAAAGCGCGTAGTGCCCAGTCAGATTTAGTTGCGTTAAGTGTTGTTATGGAGAGTCTGTATCAACGCAATTTAAAATATATTGATTCTACAGGTGAGAAAACAGTTTTTGACTATTTAACTACGAACACCATGGCTGGGAGCTGGCAACCATCAGCGGACACATTTGATTATAAACTTACTGTAACCACAACAACTTATAGCTTAAAAGCTGTAGGGAAGGACCGTAATAGCGGCTGTGAAATCACTTTAACCAATACGAATACCCGTAATATTATTGGCGGTTCTGCTTGTGGTGGGTTGGCATCATGGTAAGGCAACGTGGTGTGACCCTCATCGAATTGATGATTGGGATTGCTTTGTTTGCAATATTGGTATTGGCTATTTTTCCACTGGGTCGGGCTTGGGTTGCTAATCAGCAAATTACCAAAACCGAGAAAGAGTTTTTAGAGGCATATGCACGTGCTAAAAATGAAGCATTAAGAAATCCGAATGCAGTACAAGGGAGTACGGCGGCAGCAACTGTAGAAGTCAAGATGGATAATACTGTAGCGGTAATGGATAGTGGTGCAAATATTATTTGGAGTTTTGAAATTCCACCTACTGTAACCGTAACATTATCAGTTGGATGTGATACGGGGCATCAGACAATAGAGTTAAATAATAATGCCTATTTCTTAGCTGAAAGTTGTACTTTTTATAAAGTAGAAGCTAGTGGAGGTACCCATGCATCAGGTTCATTATAAATCCTCTACTATGTATAAGCATCAGCAAGGGGTAACCCTCATAGAGGTGTTGGTATCTATGGTGCTTATGGCCATTATTGGTTTAGGTGCGGCTTATATTTCAGGGCGTACCACAGTTATGCATCGTGATCAGAACTTGCATTTGCATACGGCTTTGTTGCATAAATATGTAAGCATCTGATTTAAATAAATTTAATTTTGGATCAAAAAAATAATCAAAACCTTTAAAATCATATAGTTATGAAATCTTTGTGCAACAAAGCCTTCCTTTCTAAAATCAAGCTAATTTCTTATAGAGCATCACTTCAGGTAAAGCTTGATTTGTTCCGACCATATAAGGATAAGTTGCCATATTCAGCATTGGCTCATCTTCATAACTATTGCCATAAGCATAAATAGCATTGTACTGCTCTAAATCATAACGCTTTATAATTTGTTGTTTCTTTTCATATAAACTGCAATCTGCCGTTAAATATTCACCGCTAAATATCGAATTTTCTAAAGCCACCTGAGAGCAGATTAAATCAATATTTAATAACTCACATACCGCTTCCAAATAAATATTAATAGAAGCAGAGACCAACACAATATCATCTCCATGGGCTTGATGTTTTTGTAGTTGATTGAGTAATTCCGGATTTAAAGCTTGAACCAATTGTGCTGCATAGCTTTCTGCTTTTTCCTTAATTTGATGCTGCGCTACCGACTTAAACATTCTCTTAAATAGTCGGGGCCGCATTTTATGCGCCGGATAGAGCTTTAAATAATAAGCCATAATCCAGGGGAGGGTGATCAGTCCACGCTTGAGAATATGCCGTTTGCTCAGACTATAAAAAATAAACCCGGTAAAACTGTCATGCTCATACAGGGTTCCATCAAAATCGAATACGGCTAGATTTTTATATTTTTGGCTTTTTGCATGCATGTGGTATATCGCCCGTTGACCCGAGTAGCAAACCAGTTGGTATTATAATCACGGCTGAGTTTTGGCCCGGAAATTACCACCTCTGGCATTATCGCATAAAATGGTTCTTTGCTAGTTTGTTCCTGATACAGTTTTAATAAGGCGCGATACGAAGCGGTATCTTCAAAATCCTGCTCTTTTTCTTTTTTCAGATCGGAGCGGATTTGACGTGGGGTGAGCACAATATTATGTTTGGCAAAAACACTAATCAGCTCGCGTTCAGATTGACTCTTGGCACTGCGAACACCGCCATCTTTGCTATAAAGCAGTAAATCACCATCTAGAGATAATTCGGCTTCGGTTAAATCATTGAGCATGCTCTGAAAAGCGGCATTACGGCTGGAATACATACCCGAGTTATAATCGGCAAAGCGATATAGCGGTTTATCATAGTCGGCCGGATACATCATCAGACGGTGAATACCATAATACAGGCCACCATATTGGCTGTATAAATCGGTACGTAATTCTGCAATATTGCCGCCTTGGCGTTTATGTTCCTTGGCATAACTGATATGCACCTGCATCGAACCTAAGGTGGTAATCGGATTCAGCTTTTCTCCGATATTTTGACCAAACAGCTTGGCGGCGCCGGTCAGGGCCGACACATGATAATGCTTGGCCATATAGTCAAAAATTTCACGATAAAGTTCATCCAGTTCCCGTTCGGTTTTGACCCGGCGCATCTGGCTTAAATAGTTATCTTCCGGGCTTGGATGGTTTTTCAGTACATCCTGAAAATAGCCGGCAATGGTGCCTCCAATGGCTTCACCGAGTTTATCTTTAAACTTCTCGTCTAAGCGTTCCTGGACTTCTTTAACCGCTTTTTCACCTAAACCATAAACCTGCGGATCGGCAACAAAGTTGGATTCCTGATCGACCACGGCGACAATGGTACACATATTTTCCTTGGTCTGCGGAATACCCAATTGTTCACTAATATCGTAAATATCTTTGGCCCATGAATCACGATCTTTCACGCGGGAAGGAATTAGTCGTTTGATCTGATCTGCATCTAGACTTGGCTCATCGCCTTTATTCCACCAGGCGCTGTCGCCACAGGCAGCTAAACTTAAAGATAACGCAATCAGGCTTAAAGGTTTGATTACAGATGACAGGAAGGTGTGTTTCATAAACAGGAAAACTCGGTCCAGACGGGTCAGCCTACAGGGCAGATGAAGTATACAGAAATTCGGCTATACAGGTGTGAATATATATGTATACGGCCTACGTTGCACTGTCAATTTTTATCTGCAAGATGCCAGAGAATTGAGTGGCTCAAAAAGCGGATATTGTAGGGTTAGATACTGAGTTCTATTTCAAAATAAAGCACTGATTTTAATTTGATGATCTTCTGTTATTTTAAGAAAATATTTAAATAAATAAGGGAGATGCTGTATAAAATCATCTGAATTATTTTTTAAAATATTATCTGTTATTTTTTAATGATTGCAAAATTTTCTAATCAAAATAAAGGGAATTATTTTAGCGTAGAACCGTGGTTATTTTAGTGTGTATTTTAAATAAACCTTGTGTTTAGCAAATATAGAGCGTATAAAGCTAACTCTCCTTTGCAGGGTGGAGCAGTCTGGTAGCTCGTCGGGCTCATAACCCGAAGGTCGTTGGTTCAAATCCGGCCCCCGCATCCAACTTTTAATGCTTATAGTGATTGAATATTTGTCCATAATTGTGAGAATTGGGACAGTGAAAAGTTTAAAATAATCAAATTTGATTGTGTTTTTATCCGATTTTTGAAAGATGAAATTTTAATAAAATTGAACAGCTTTCTTAAATGATCACCTAAGCTCATATAATGAGTCAGTTATGTTGAATAATGTAGAAAATTGGCAGTTGGCCACTGCAGTCAATGGTCAGGAAATTTTTGTAAAAGTAATGCCGCTGAAAAAGAAGCAGCGCTCGAGCCAGGGTTTTATCTGGGTGGAAGTCGGTAAAATGATTGAGCTTCAGTCCGGACAGCAGGTAGAATTTAATCTGGATGGTAAAAGTTTTTATATTGCTTTAAATCAGCTATATAAATTGAATTAATTTATTTTTATTGCATTCAGAACAGAAGTCTGTATAGTGGTGGTTAACTAGAAGAATTACTATTGTTTCAGCAAATCTTTTCCCTCCGTCGTTTTTTAATATCCTTCGTAGTATCAGATTTTTAGTTTCAAAGTCATTTTCCAGTTAATTATTGGTTTATCTATGACCAATTTAAAAGTTTTTTAATACAGGATTATCTTATGTCAAATACAGTTACTGGTACTGTGAAATGGTTTAATGAAACTAAAGGTTTTGGTTTTATTCAGGCAGATTCAGGTCAGGACGTTTTTGCTCATTACAGCGAAATTACCAACCAGGGCTTCAAAACTTTACATGAAGGCCAGCGCGTTGAATTTACCATCGTAGCGGGTAAAAAAGGCGACCAGGCCAGCGGTATTACTGCAATCTAATTGCCGGTTTCGCTGCAAAAAGCTCATCTTCTGATGGGCTTTTGTTTTTTTAGCATCTGCTAAAAACAGATGTGCTGTGGTCGGTACAGATGCATAGAAATTTTGGTCAGAAGGCTTTAAACTAGTCCGGTTTTTAGCGCCGTATCCAGTTTTCTCCCATCTGAAAGATTCGCTGCGCATTTTCTGTTTCCCGAGGTTCCTACATTGAGTTCACATCCTGTCATTCAAGAACTGTTTGATCGTCCTATTGAGCGAAAGCTGTGGGTGGCACCAATGGCAGGCGTCACGGATCGGCCGTTTAGAACGCTGTGCAAATATTTTGGCGCAGGCCATGCAGTCAGTGAAATGATGACCTCGGACAAGACTTTGCGCATGAGCAAAAAAAGTCTGTATCGGGCCAATTTTGATGGCGAAATCGCCCCGATTTCTGCACAAATTGCCGGCTCCGATCCGGCTGACCTAGCCGAAGCCGCGCGCTATCAGGTGGCGAATGGCGCACAGATTGTTGATATCAATATGGGCTGTCCTGCCAAAAAAGTATGTAACAAGCTGGCTGGTTCGGCGTTGTTGCAAGATGAAGATCTGGTCGCCCGGATTTTAGATGCAGTCGTAGAAGCAGTCGATGTGCCGGTGACCTTAAAAACCCGACTCGGTTTTTTAAACGGTCAGGAAAATATTCTGCGTGTGGCCAAGCGTGCGGAGCAGGCCGGTATTGCAGCGCTGGCCCTGCATGGTCGTACCCGCGAAGATATGTACCTGAACACGGCGCGTTATGAGTTAATCAAGCAGGTTAAGGCCGAGCTGAATATTCCCCTCATTGCCAATGGCGACATCGACAGTCCGGAAAAAGCTAAAATGGTGCTGGATTATACCGGTGCAGATGCGATTATGATTGGCCGTGCGGCACAAGGCCGTCCCTGGATTTTCCGTGAAATTGCCCATTATCTGACGACCGGTGAACATTTGGCTGCACCGAGTATTGAAGAAGTCAAACAGGTATTGCTTGGGCATTTATCTGAACTTTATAGCTTTTATGGAGAATATTCAGGCTGCCGTATTTCACGTAAACATATTGCCTGGTACACCAAAGGACTGCGTTCTAGCAATGAATTCCGCCAGAATATGTACCGTGTGGAAAGCACGGCCGAGCAGTATCAGGTGGTGGAAAACTATTTTAATCAACTGTTAGAACATGGCAACATCATGAGTGATGTGCAGGTTGAGCAGGTGAATCTGTTAGAAACCAAATGATTAAATATCTATCATAATTATGGCGCTTCAGAGCGCCATTTTTTATCCCCGACTTTATCAAATGGAGCGTAAACCTCTGTCTTTCAGGTCAGAGATATAAGCGACACGACATGAAATGTCGTTTAATTGCTAAAAAACAATATTTCAAGCCTAATATGAGCTAATATAAGCCCATGAAAACACTTAAATTACGTATAAAAGACA
>Ga0172369_10005513_pt1 | contig 15510 bp, 13 predicted proteins | sample LakKiv25m_FD_114539 | JGI IMG/M metagenome (GOLD analysis project Ga0172369, IMG submission 114539) | Freshwater microbial communities from Kabuno Bay, South-Kivu, Congo - kab_022012_11.25m | ecosystem: Environmental > Aquatic > Freshwater > Lake | place: Democratic Republic of the Congo...
GCGCTCGTAACCGGCGGCGATCGCTGCCTGCGGCGTGGCCCCGTTGCGCAGCTCCTCGCGCACGCGCTCGTTGATCAGCACGTTGGCGTCGATCGCCATGCCGAGCGTCAGTGCCACGGCGGCAATGCCCGGTAGCGTCAGCGTCGCCTGCAACAGCGAGAGGATGGCGACCAGGAACAGCACGTTGGCGGTCAGCGCGGTGACGGAAACGAAGCCGAACAGCAGGTAGTAGAGCGTCATGAAAATGGCGATTGCGCCAAAGCCCCACAGCGTCGAATTGACGCCCTTGGCGATGTTGTCGGCGCCGAGGCTCGGGCCGATGGTGCGTTCCTCGATGATCTCCATCGGTGCGGCCAGCGAGCCGGCGCGCAGCAGCAGCGCGACGTCGTTGGCCTCGACAGTGGTCATGCGGCCGGAAATCTGCACCCGCCCGCCGCCGATCTCGGCGCGGATCACCGGCGCGGTGACGACTTCGCCCTTGCCCTTCTCGATCAGCAGGATGGCCATGCGCTTGCCAACGTTGTCGCGCGTGATGTCCTTGAAGATGCGCGCGCCGGCCGAGTCGAGCGTCAGATGCACAGCGGGTTCCTGGGTCTGGCCGTCAAAACCGGCCTGGGCGTCGGTGAGCCGGTCACCAGTGAGCACCACCTGCTTCTTGACGAGCAGGCCGCGCCCGCCGCGTTCGACGTAGTACTCGGTGCCGGGCGGCGGCATGCCGTTGGCGGCCGATTGCATCACGGCGGGATTGGCGCTCGCCTCGTCGTCGACCATGCGGATTTCCAGCGTGGCGGTGCGGCCGAGGAGGTCCTTGGCCTTGGCGGTGTCCTGCACGCCGGGCAGCTGGACGACGATGCGGTCGGCACCCTGTTGCTGGATCACCGGTTCGGCGACGCCCAGTTCGTTGATGCGGTTGCCGAGCGTGGTGATGTTCTGCTTGATGGCGAATTCCTGGATGCGCTTCTGCGCAGCGGGCTTGAGCGTGGCCACCAGCTTGAAGTCCGCGCCATCCTGGGTTTCGACGAGTTCGAGATCAGGCTGGTTGTCGATCAGCACGGCACGCGCCTTTTCGCGCGTCTCGGCGTCGCGGAAGCGGATCGCCAGCGTGTTGCCCTCGCGCCCGATGCCGCCGTGGCGGATGGTCTTGTCGCGCAGCAGCGAGCGCAGATCGGCGCCGGTGGCGTCAAGGCGCTTGGTGAGCGCACCCTTCATGTCCACCTGCAGCAGGAAGTGCACGCCGCCGCGCAGGTCGAGGCCGAGATACATCGGCAGCGCATGCAGTCCGGTCAGCCAGTCGGGCGAGGCGGAGAGCAGGTTGAGCGCTACGCTGTAGGAAGCGTCAGCTGGGTCGGGGTTGAGCGCGCGGTCGAGCGCGTCGCGCGTCTTGAGCTGGGTGTCGGTGTCGGTCAGCCGCACGCGGATGCTGTTGTGATCCGATAACAGCCCGGTCGGGCGGATGCCGGCGCCGGCGAGCGTTTCCTCGATGCGGGCGAGCAGTTTGGCGTCGAGCTTGATGGTCGCCTTGACGCTCGAAATCTGCACCGCCGGCACCTCGCCGAAGAAATTCGGCAGGGTGTAGAGGAAACCCAGCAGCAACGCCACGACGACGATGGCGTTCTTCCAGAGTGGGAAACGATTCATCAGAGGCTCTTCAAGGTGCCTTTCGGCAGCAGGGCGCCGACCGCCTGCTTCTGGATTTGCACCTCGACGGGCGTGTCCTTGAGCTGGGCGATTTCGATCGTCACGTAGTTCTCGCCGACCTTGACGATGCGGCCGGCCATGCCGCCCTGGGTGACGACCTCGTCGCCCTTGGCGAGTTCGCCGACCATCTTCTGGTGTTCCTTGGCCTTCTTCATCTGCGGCCGGATCATCAGGAACCACAGCACGACGAACATCAGGATGATGGGCAACAGACCCATCAGGCCGCCGCTGGCATCCTGGGCGGCCGCTTGGGCATAGGCATTCGAGATCAGCATGATCGGTGACTCCGCGGAAAAAAAGAAATTATACCTGCTGGCCCTGCCGCTGCCGGCGGAAGACGGCTGCGTAGGCGGCCAGTTCGCCAGCGGCGATGGCCTCGCGCAGCTCGCGCATCAGGGTCTGGTAGTAGTGCAGGTTGTGGATGGTGTTGAGCCGCGCACCGAGGATTTCGCCGCAGCGGAACAGGTGATGCAGGTAGGCGCGGCTGAAGTTGCGGCAGCAGTAGCAGCCGCAGGATTCATCCAGCGGGCGCGTGTCGGCCTTGTGGATGGCATTCTTGATGCGGATGTCGCCGTGGCGCGTGAACAGGTGGCCGTTCCTGGCGTTCCGCGTCGGCATCACGCAGTCGAACATATCGATGCCCTGACTGACCGCGAAGACGATGTCTTCAGGCGTGCCGACGCCCATCAGGTAGCGCGGCTTGTCGGCCGGCAGCCTGGGCGCCGTATGGGCGAGGATATGCGCGAACTCCTCCTTGGGTTCGCCGACCGACAGTCCGCCGATCGCCATGCCATCGAAATCGATCTCGTTGAGGCCGGCGAGCGATTCGTCGCGCAGCGACTCATACATGCCGCCCTGGACGATGCCGAACAGCGCATTGGCATTGCCGAGGCGGTCATGCTCGTCACGCGAGCGCTGCGCCCAGCGCAAGGAAAGGCGCATTGACTCGGCTGCCTGTTTGAGGTCGGCGGGGTAGGGGGTGCATTCGTCGAAGATCATCACGATGTCGGAATTCAGAGTGTGCTGAATCTGCATCGAGTCCTCGGGACGCATGAACAGCCGGTCGCCGTTGATCGGCGAGGCGAACTTCACGCCTTCCTCGGAAATCTTGCGCAGCTCGCCGAGGCTGAAGACCTGGAAGCCGCCCGAGTCGGTGAGGATCGGCCGTTCCCAACCCATGAAGCGGTGCAGCCCGCCATGCGCGCGGATGACGTCGAGGCCCGGCCGCAGCCACAAGTGAAAGGTGTTGCCGAGCACGATCTGTGCGCCGCTGTCGACGAGTTCGTTCGGTGCCATCGCCTTGACGGTGCCATAGGTGCCGACCGGCATGAACACCGGGGTGTCGACCGTGCCGTGCGCCAGGGTCAGGGTGCCGCGGCGTGCCTGGCCATCGGTGGCGAGCAATTCAAATTCCATCGTTTCTCTCGATCAGCATGGCATCGCCGTAGCTGAAGAAACGGTAGCCGGTGTCGATGGCGTGGCGGTAGGCGGCACGGATGTTTTCCAGTCCAGTGAAGGCAGCGACGAGCATCAGCAGCGTCGATTTGGGCAGGTGGAAGTTGGTGATCAGTACATCGACGACCCGGAAACGATAGCCCGGTGTGATGAACAGCGCCGTCTCGCCGGCGCCGACTTTTATCGCGCCATACTCGTCGGCTGCCGATTCGAGCGTGCGCAGCGCCGTGGTGCCGACGGCGACGATGCGGCCGCCGCGTTGCCGGGTTGCAGCGATGGCCTCGGCCGTTGCCTGCGGCACGTGGTAGCGCTCGGTGTGCATGCGGTGCTGCGACAGGTCCTGCACACGCACCGGCTGGAAGGTGCCGGCGCCGACGTGCAGCGTGACGTGGGCGATGCCGATGCCGCGTTCGCGCAGGCGCTCCAACAGCGGTGCGTCGAAATGCAGCCCGGCGGTCGGCGCCGCGACCGAACCGCGTTCGCGTGCGAACACCGTCTGGTAGCGTTCCTCGTCCGCGCTGGCGGCGCTGCGCTCGATGTAGGGCGGCAACGGCAGGCGGCCGTGCTGCTCGATCAGTTCGATGGCATCGCCGGGAAAACGGAGTTGGTAGAACTCGCCGGCGCGACCCAGCACCTCGGCGTCGAAGGCATCCTCAAGGCGAATCCGCCCGCCCGCTTTCGGTGACTTGCTGGCACGCACTTGCGCCAGCACCGTGTCGTCGCCGGTGACGCGCTCGACCAGCACCTCGACCTGCCCACCGCTGGCCTTTTTCCCGAACAGCCGGGCATGCAGCACGCGCGTGTCGTTCATCACCAAGAGGTCGCCCGGGACGAGCAGTTCGGGCAGCTCGGCAAAACGGCGGTCGGCGAGCGCCGCATCCGCCATCAGCACCAGCAGGCGGCTGGCGCTCCGCTCGGGCAGGGGCACCTGGGCGATGCATTCCGGTGGCAGCGGGTAGTCGAAATCGTCGAGCGTCAGGGGCATCAAAGTCGGCGCCGGCGGGACGGCGTGGTTGCGAGGCCGGGACGATTTGCGCATAATGCGCGCTCCCCGGACCGGCGCAGCATTCTACGCGCGCGTCGGTCGGAGGCCGAGATGGCGGAATCGGTAGACGCAGCGGACTCAAAATCCGCCGGTGGTGACACTGTGAGGGTTCGAGTCCCTCTCTCGGCACCAGTTTCCCAGACGCAGGGCGATCGGTGATGGGCGATGCGATAATCGCTGCCCGCAGTTTTCCTTCCGGTTTCGTATGACAATCCAGTGGTTTCCCGGCCACATGGCGGCAGCGCGCAAGCAGATCGCCGCGGTCCTTGCGCGCTGTGACGCCGTCATCGAGGTGCTTGACGCGCGCCTGCCCGAGGCGAGCCGCAACCCGCTGCTCGAAGCGTTGCGCAACGCGCGCCAGCGGCCCTGCCTGCGCGTGCTCAACAAGGCCGATCTGGCCGACCCGGCCGTCACCGCCGCGTGGCTCGCCCACTATGCGCGCCAGCCAGGCGTGCAGGCGGTGGACCTTTCCTGCAAGCAGCCCGGCGCCGCGGCGCGCCTGCTGCCGCTGTGCCGCCGCCTGGCGCCGCACCGCGCCACGCCCGACAAGCCGCTGCGCCTCCTGGTGGCCGGCATTCCCAACGTCGGCAAGTCGACCCTCATCAACGCGCTCGTCAAGCGGCGCCTCGCGGCGGTCGGCGACGAACCGGCGATCACCCGCCAGACGCAGACCTACGACCTCGGCGCCGGGATGACGCTGACCGACACGCCGGGCCTGATGTGGCCGAAGATCGAGCATGCTGCCGACGGCTATCTGCTCGCCGCGGCGCACGCGATCGGCCGCAATGCCGTCGACACGGAAGATGTGGCGTCTTTCCTGGCCGACATTCTGCGGGCGCGCTACCCTGGTTTGCTGGCGACTCGTTACGGCCTCGCCCCGACCGCACAGGACGGTCACGATGTGCTCCTCGCCGTGGCGGCCCGGCGCGGCTGCCGGCGTGGCGCGGCACCGGACCTGGCGCGCGCGGCGGCGCTGTTGCTCACCGATTTTCGCAGCGGCGCGCTCGGCCGCATCAGCCTCGAAACCCCGGCCACGCGCGCGACGCAGCTGGCCCGTCCGGAGCCTGTCGATGGATAAACGCCTCACCGAACTGGAAGTGAAACTGGCCTTCGCCGAAGACCTGCTCGAAGCGCTCAATCTTGCCGTTTTCCGCCAGCAAGAGCGTATCGATGCCCTGGAGGGCGCGCTGCGCGAGCTGCGCCAGATCGTGCAGCTTGCCCAGCCGGCCGAGCCGCGCAGCCTGCCGGACGAGAGGCCGCCGCATTATTGACCATCGCGATGTCATGGCTACTTGACTTGCCGGGCCGCTTCGCTAGGCTGCGCGCTGCCGACCTGGCTCGTCCTTTTTCCATCGCCCCCCACCGATGAAGAATCCCTTGCCCCGTATTGCCTGGTTCCTGATCCCGCTGCTGGCCGCCTGTGGCGGCGGCGACAAGCCGCCGGCCGGGCCACCCTCCAGCGCCGCGCCACCGCCTGCCGAGGTCGATGTGATCACCGTGACAGCAGGCCGTGCGACGCTCACGCAGGATCTGCCGGGCCGGTTGCTGGCCTTCCGCAGCGCGCAGGTGCGCGCCCGCGTCGAAGGCGTGATCGAGCAGCGCCTGTTCGTCGAAGGCAGCGATATCAAGGCCGGCACGCCGCTGTTCCGCATCGATGCGCGCAGCTATCAGGCGCAGGTGGCGGCGGCCGAGGCCGATCTGGCCGCGACGCGCGCGGTGTTCGAGCGCTACAAACCACTGCTTGAAACCAAGGCGATCAGCCAGCAGGAATTCGATGCCGCGCAGGCGAAGCTCAAGCAGGCCGAGGCGGCGCTGACCAGGGCGCGTCTCGACCTCGAGAACGCCGTCCCGCCGGCGCCGATTTCCGGCCGCATCGGGCGCGCGCTGGTGACCGAGGGCGCGCTCGTGGGCAAGGGCGAGGCGACGCATCTGGCGACCATCGAGCAGCTCGATCCGATCCGCGTCGAGTTCACGCAAACCTATTCCGACCTGCTGCGCCTGCAGCAGGCGGTGAAGGCGGGCCAGCAGAAGCGCGCTCCAGCTAACGGCGGCGCCCCGGTCGAACTGCTGTTCGAGGACGGGTCGCTCTATGCGGAAAAGGGCCGCGTGCGGTTCGCCGATCTCGCCGTCGATCCGAACAGCGGCGCGGTCGTGCTGCGCGCCGAGTTTCCGAACCCGCGCCGGGAACTGCTGCCGGGCACGTTCGTGCGCGTGCGTTTCCCGCAGGCGCAGCTCGACACAGCGATTCGCGTGCCGCAGCGCGCGGTGCTGAACAGCCCGCAGGGCCAGTCGGTGCTGCTCGTCGACGCCGAGGACAAGGTGGCGCCGCGGCCGATCAAGACCGGCGCGATGGCCGGCAGCGACTTCATCGTCGTCGACGGCCTCACCGGCGGCGAGCGCGTGATCGTCAATGGTCTGCAGAAGGCCCGACCGGGCGCGGTGGTGAAGCCTCTGCCGTGGACACCGGGTGCGCCGCTGCTGGCCGCGCCGTCCGCCGCGCCCCAGAAATAATTCATGTTCGCCAAGTTTTTCATCGACCGGCCCATCTTCGCCTGGGTCATCGCGCTGGTGATCCTGCTCAACGGCGCGCTGGCCTTGCGCCAACTGCCGGTCGCGAGTTATCCGAGCGTCGCGCCGCCGGCGCTGTCGATTTCCGTCGCCTATCCGGGCGCTTCGGCTCAAGTCGTCGAGGAGACGGCGATCGCGCTGATCGAGCAGGAGATGAACGGCATCGACCGCTTGCAGTACATGGATTCGGCTTCCGAGCTTGGCCAAGGCTCGATCACACTGACTTTCGAGGCGGGCACCAATCTCGATCTCGCCTCGGTCGAGACGCAAAACCGCATCAAGCGTGTCGAGGCGCGCCTGCCCGAGGACGTGCGCCGCCTCGGCGTCACGGTGGCGAAGTCGGCGCGCAACTTCCTGATGTTCATCTCCATCTTTTCGCCCGACCAGTCCTACGACAACATCGGCCTGGGCAGTTATGCCGCGGCCAACGTGCTGGAAAGCATCCGCCGCACGCCGGGCGTGGGCGAGGCGATCCTGTTCGGCACCGAGTATTCGATGCGCCTGTGGCTCAAGCCCGACCGCCTGCAGGCTTTCGGCCTGACGCCGGCCGATGTCGCCAAGGCGGTGCGCGCGCAGAACGTCCAGCTCGCCGCCGGCGAACTTGGCCAGATTCCCGCCGCGTCCGGTCAGCAGATGAACGCGGTGATCGTCACGCGTTCGCGCCTGGCGACCCCCGCGGAATTCGGCGAAGTGATCGTCCGCAGCGATGCGCGCGGGGCGACGGTGCGCGTCAAGGACATCGCGCGCGTCGAGCTGGGTGCGCAGGACTATTCGATTGCCGCGCGCATCGACGGCCAGCCGACGGCGGCGATCGCCATCCGCATGGCGCCGGGCGCCAATGCGCTCGACACCGCCAAGGCGGTGAATGCACGCATGACCGAGTTGGCCAGGTATTTCCCCAAAGGCATCGACTGGATCGTGCCCTACGACACCTCGAAGTTCGTCGAGATTTCGATCCGCGAAGTGGTGATCACGCTGTTCGAGGCAATGGCGCTGGTCGTGCTGGTGATGTACCTGTTCCTCGAAAACTGGCGCGCCACCTTCATTCCGACCATCGTCGTGCCGGTGGCGCTGGTCGGCGCGACGGTCGGCCTCTACCTGATCGGCTACTCGATCAACGTGCTGACGCTGTTCGCGATGGTGCTGGCGATCGGCATTGTCGTGGACGACGCCATCGTCGTCGTCGAGAACGTCGAGCGCATCATGAGTGAGGAGGGGCTGAGCCCATGCGACGCCACGCGCAAGGCGATGGACCAGATCGTCGGCGCGATCATTGCCATCACGCTGGTGCTCTCCGCGGTGTTCGTCCCGATGGCCTTCTTCGGCGGCTCGACCGGCGCCATCTATCGCCAGTTCGCCGTCACGCTGGTGCTGGCGATGGCCTTCTCGGCGCTGATGGCGCTGACGCTGACGCCGGCGCTGTGCGCGAGCCTGCTCAAGCATGCATCCGGCAAGGAGGTGCTGCCCTCGACAGGATTCTTCGGCTGGTGGAACCGGACCTTCGGCGCCTCGGTGCGCCTCTACCTGGCCGGTACGCGCCGCCTGCTCGGCAAGCCGGGACGCTGGCTGCTCGTCTATGCGGCGATCATCGCGGCGACCGGCTGGCTGTTCACGCAGTTGCCGGGCAGCTTCCTGCCCGAGGAAGACCAGGGCTACTTCATCAACATCGTGCAGCTGCCACCGGGCGCGACACGCGAACGCACGCTGGAGGTGCTGTCGACCGTCGAGCAGCACTACCTCAAGCAGAAGGAAGTCGAACACGTCATCGGCGTCGCCGGCTTCTCCTTCTTCGGGCGCGGCCAGAATGCCGCCATCGCCTTCGTGCGGCTCAAAGGCTGGGACGAGCGGCCGGACAAGGACAGCAGTGCTTCTGCGCTTGTGCGCAAGGCGAACATGGTCTTCTTCCGCATCAAGCAGGCAATGATCTTCGCGATCAACGTGCCGCCGATTCCCGAGCTGGCGGCGGTGGGCGGCTTCGATCTGCGCTTGCAGGATCGCGCCGGGCTCGGACGGGAAAAGCTGCTTGAGGCGCGCAACATGGCGCTCGGCCTTGCCGCGCAGCATCCGGCGCTGCAGGGCGTGCGCCCCGAAGGGCAGGAAGCCGCGCCGCAGGTCTTCCTTGACGTTGACCGCCTCAAGGCGAGCGCGCTCGGCGTCAATCTCGCCGACCTTAACGACACCCTGCAATCGGCGCTCGGCGTCGCCTACATCAACGACTTCGTGCGTCAGGGCCGCATCCTGCGGGTACAGATGCAGGCCGAGGCCGACACGCGCCGCACCCCGGAAGACATCCTGCGCCTGCCGGTGAAGAACGGCCGCGGCGACATCCTGCCGCTGGCGGAGATTGCGTCGGCAAAATGGATCGTGGGCGCGCCGAAACTGGATCGCTACAACGGCCTGCCGGCGATGAAGATTTCCGGCGGTCCCGCGCCCGGCCGGTCGACCGGCGAGGCGATGGCCGCGATGGAGGCCGTCGTCAAGCAGCTGCCGCCGGGCATCGGCTTCGAGTGGTCGGGCACCTCCTTCGAGGAGCGTCAGTCCGGCGCGCAGGCGCCGCTGCTGTTCGGTATCTCGCTGATCGTCGTCTTCCTCTGCCTCGCCGCGCTGTACGAAAGCTGGTCGATCCCCTTTGCGGTGATGCTGGTGGTGCCGCTCGGCATCTTCGGCGCGGTGCTGGCCGTGATGCTGCGCGGCCTGCCCAACGACGTCTATTTCAAGGTCGGCCTGATCGCGATCATCGGCCTGTCGGCGAAGAATGCCATCCTCATCATCCAGTTTGCGCGCGAGCTGCAGGACCAGGGCAAGGCACTGCTCGATGCCACGCTCGAAGCCTGCCGGCTGCGTATCCGGCCGATCGTGATGACTTCGATTGCCTTCATCTTCGGCGTGCTGCCGCTGGCGATCTCGACCGGCGCCGGCGCCAACAGTCGCCACGCGATCGGCACCGGCGTGATGGGTGGCATGATCGCGGCGACCGCACTGGCGGTGTTCCTCGTGCCGGTGTTCTTCGTCGTCGTGCGGCGCATCTTTCCCGGCCGCGCCCGTCAGAGCGGGGAGCGCGGTCAATGATCCGGATCGTCCCGCTGCTGGCGCTGCTGGCCGGTTGCAGCCTGGTGCCGGAGTACCAGCGCCCGGCCGCGCCGGTGCCGGCGCAGTGGCCGATGCAAGGACCAAGTGCCGTCCCGCCGGCGCCGACTTTCAACGGCGATTGGCGCACCTACTTCGCCGATCCGCCGTTGCAGCGGCTGATCGAGGTGGCGCTCGAACACAATCGCGACCTGCGGATCGCCAGCGCGCGCGTCGAGGAAGCGCGTGCGCTGGCCGGCCTCGCCCGTGCCGATCGCGTACCGAGTGTTGACGTCGGCCTGCAGCAACAGGCGGCGAAGCTGCCCGGTGACCTGAATACCTCCGGACAACCGGCGATTTCGCGGCGTTACGACGCCAACCTCGGCTTCGCCGCTTTCGAGCTGGATTTCTGGGGGCGCCTCGCCAGCCTGGAAACCTCCGCCCGCGCCGGTTTCTTCGCCAGCGAATTCGCGCGTCGCGCCTTCCGGCTGACGCTGATCGGCGACGTTGCCGCGACCTACTACAGCCTCGTCGAGCTCGTGGCGCGCCATGCCCTGGCCGAGGCGGTGGCCACCAGCCGTGCCGAGAGCCGGCGCCTCGTCGAGGCGCGCCGCGCGGTCGGGCTGGCCGGTGATCTCGACTTCCTCGCCGCCGACGCGTCCTATCAGGGCGCGCTGGCCGAGGTGGCCAGCCTCGCCCGGCAGAAGGCCGCGGCGGAAAATGCCTTGCGGCTGCTCGTCGGCAGCGATCCCGGTGCCGTTTCGTCGGAACAGCCTGTTGCGGCTTTGCCGGCCATCGCCGTCGGCCTGCCGTCCGCAGTGTTGCTCAATCGTCCCGACGTGCTGGCCGCCGAGCAGAAGCTGATCGCCGCCCATGCCAACATCGGCGCGGCGCGGGCCGCCTTCCTGCCGAAGATCGTGCTGACCGCTGCGGCGGGGACGGCGAGTCGGGCGCTCTCCGGCCTGTTCGCCGCCGGCAGCGGCGCCTGGAGCTTCGTGCCCGTGCTCAAGTGGCCGCTGTTCGATGCCGGCCGTAGCGAGGCGAACCTCGATCTGGCCGAGGCGCGCCGGCATGTCGCCGTGGCCGAATACGAGCGAACCCTCCAGCAGGCCTTCCGCGAGGTGGCCGACCTGCTCGCGGCGCGTACGCAGTATGCCGCGCAGCTCGTGGCCCTCGAACGGGCGGAGGCTGCCCAGACCGAGCGGCTGGCCCGCGTCGAGGCGCGCCAGCGGTCCGGCCTGGCGAGCTATCTCGAACTGCTCGACGCCCAGCGCGAACATTTCGCCGCGCGGCAGGCGACGCTCGTCGCGCGTCGCGCGCTGGCGGCGACCGGCGCCGGCCTGTTCAAGGCGCTTGGCGGATAGCCCGTCGCGCCGTGCGCCGGGGCGACTGGCCAGGCGCGGCAAAATCGGCTACAGTCCGCACTCTTCCAATTACGAATGGTGAATCCATCATGAGCAACAAAGGGCAGATGCTACAAGACCCGTTCCTCAACGCGCTGCGTCGCGAGCACATCTCGGTTTCGATCTACCTGGTCAACGGCATCAAGCTGCAGGGCCAAATCGAGTCGTTCGACCAGTACGTCGTCCTGCTCAGGAATACCGTGACCCAGATGGTCTATAAGCACGCCATCTCCACCGTGGTGCCCGCCCGTCCGGTCAGCCTCACCAACGACGAAACCGAGTGATCCGCCTCATCCGGCGTCCGCGTTGATGGTCGAACGTCCGGCGGCCGGCGAAAACGCCGTGCTGGTGCAGCTCGACCTTGGCGAGGGCGACTTCGCCGAGCGTCTTGACGAATTCCGCCTGCTTGCCGAGAGCGCCGGCGCGCATCCCGTCGCCACCCTCAGCGGCCGCCGCGAACGTCCCGATCCGGCGACTTTCGCCGGCTCCGGCAAGGTGGCGGAAATCGCCGCGACCGCGACTTCGGCCGCCGCCGATCTGGTGCTGTTCAATCACGAACTGTCGCCCGCCCAGCAGCGCAACCTCGAAAAGGCGCTCGGTCGACGTGTCATCGACCGCAGCGCGCTGATCCTCGACATCTTTGCCCAGCGGGCGCGCAGCCACGAAGGCAAGCTGCAGGTCGAACTCGCCCAGCTCGAATACCAGCGTACGCGGCTGGTGCGCGGCTGGACTCACCTCGAACGCCAGAAGGGCGGCATCGGTCTGCGCGGCCCGGGCGAGAAGCAGCTGGAAACCGACCGGCGCCTGCTCGGTCAGCGCATCGCCCTGCTCAAGACGCGCCTCAAACAACTTGAACGCCAGCGCGCGGTGCGCCGCAAGGGCCGCAGCCGCAGCGGGGTGCTGACGGTTTCGCTGGTCGGCTACACCAACGCCGGCAAGAGCACGCTGTTCAACGCCCTGACCAAGGCCGGCGCCTATGCCGCCGACCAGCTGTTCGCCACGCTCGACACGACATCGAGAAAACTCTACGTGCCGACCTGCGAGCTGGCTGATGGTCGCTCGGGCTGCCAGATCGTGCTCTCCGACACGGTCGGCTTTATCCGTGACCTGCCACATGCGCTGGTGGCGGCGTTCCATGCCACCCTTGAAGAGACGATCCGCGCCGACCTGCTGCTGCACGTCGTCGATGCCGCGAGTCCCGACCGGGAGCAGCAGATCCGGGCGGTCGGCCGCGTGCTCGAAGAGATCGGCGCCGCCACGGTGCCGCAGATCCTGGTCTGGAACAAGATCGACCTGATTGGCGCTGGCAGTGGCGTTGGCCCCGGGGTAGAGCGCGATGCCTGTGCTAACATCGTGCGCGTTCGTGTCAGCGCCCGTAACGGCGCGGGACTCGACCTGCTGCGGGCGGTCCTGGCAGAAATGTCGCACAAGCTGGCAGCGCCCCTTGAAGACGACGCAACGCAACCCCAATTCGATTCGCATGATTACCGGTCTCCTGATGTCGCTCAATGACCACGGTTGGGGCAACGACCCCAATCGCGGCGGTGGCCCGCGCAATGGCCCCCCAGATCTCGACGAACTGTGGCGCGATTTCAATCGCCGCCTGTCCGGCCTGTTCGGCCGCAAGCGCGGCGGCAGCGCGGGCGGCCCCGGCGGCGGCGATGCCGGCGGCGGGCCGCGGCTGCCGAGCCTGACGCCTGGTCAGTTTGGCGGCGGCCTTGGCCTGCTGACCGCATTGATTGTCGTCGTCTGGTGTGCCAGCGGCTTCTACATCGTCGATGCCAGCCAGCGCGGCGTGGTGCTGACGCTGGGCAAGTATTCCGAGACGACGGAACCGGGCCTGCGCTGGCGGCTGCCCTGGCCGCTCCAGACGCATGAGACCGTCAATCTCACCGGGGTGCGCACCATCGAGATCGGCTACCGCGGCTCGGAAAAGAACAAGGTGCTTAAGGAGGCACTGATGCTGACCGACGACGAGAACATCGTCAGCGTCCAATTCGCCGTGCAGTATCTGCTCAAAGATCCGAAAGACTACATCTTCAATAACCGCCATCCCGACGATGCGGTGATGCAGGCCGCCGAAACGGCGATCCGCGAAGTGGTTGGCAAGAGCAAGATGGACTTCGTGCTTTACGAGGGCCGCGACGTGATCGCCGCCAATACCCAGAAGCTGATGCAGGAGAACCTCGACCGCTACACCACCGGCATCCAGATCCGCGCCGTGACGATGCAGAGCACCCAGCCGCCCGAGCAGGTACAGGCGGCTTTCGACGATGCGGTGAAGGCCGGCCAGGACCGTGAGCGGCAGAAGAATGAGGGCGAGGCCTATGCCAACGACGTGATCCCGCGCGCGCGCGGCACCGCCTCGCGCCTGATGCAGGAAGCCGAAGGCTATCGTGCCCGCCTGATCGCCACCGCCGAAGGCGAGGCGACCCGCTTCAGCAAGCTCTACAATGAATATGCCAAGGCGCCGGAAGTCACGCGCCAGCGGCTCTATCTGGAAACCATGCAGCAGGTGTTCGCCAATACCAGCAAGGTGATCGTCGATGCCAAGGGCGGCGGCAACCTGCTCTATCTGCCGCTCGACAAGCTGATGCAGCAGGCCAACGGACCCGCGTCGCCCGCGGTGGACATCGCCGAGCGGCCGTCCGCGCCGGCTTCGGCCCAGGAAAACCGTGACGTGCGCACGCGCGGCCAGCTGACACGCGAACGGGGAGAGCGCTGATGCTGCAACGACTGCCTTTCGTCCTCGGCCTGATCTTCGCGCTGTTCATCGCCGCCGGGGCAACCCTGTTCACGGTCGATCAGCGCCAGTATGCGATCGTCTTCCAGCTCGGCGAAATCAAGGAGGTCGTCACCGAGCCGGGCCTGTCCTTCAAATGGCCGCTGATCCAGAACGTGCGCTATTTCGACCGGCGCATCCTGACGCTCGACTCTGCCGAGCCGGAACGTTTCCTGACCGCCGAGAAAAAGCCGGTGCTGGTTGATTCCTTCGTCAAGTGGCGCATCGCCGACGTGCATCAGTACTACATCTCGGTGAGCGGCGATGAGCTGCTGGCGCGCACGCGCCTCGCGCAGACGGTCAATTCCGGACTGCGCGAGGAATTTGGCAAGCGCACCGTGCATGACGTCGTTTCCGGCGCGCGCGACAAGATCATGGAGGACGTGCAGAAGAAGGCCGACGCCGATGCGCGCGCCATCGGCATCGAGATCGTCGATGTGCGCCTGAAGCGCGTGGATTTGCCGGCGGAGGTTTCCGAAGCGGTCTATCGCCGCATGGAGACGGAGCGCAAGCGCGTTGCCAACGAGCTGCGTTCGCAGGGTGCCGCCGAGGCCGAACGCATCCGCGCCGATGCTGACAAGCAGCGCGAGGTGATCGTTGCCGAGACCTACCGCGAGGCGCAGAAGATCAAGGGCGAGGGCGACGCCAAGGCCGCCGCGACCTATGGCAAGGCCTTCGGCGAGAACCCCGAGTTCTATGCCTTTTACCGTAGTCTCGAAGCCTATCGCCAGAGCTTCGCCAACAAGAGCGACTTGCTGGTGGTCGACCCGAGCGCCGATTTCTTCAAGTATCTGAAGAACGGCGGCAAGGCCGGCAAGTAGGCGCGTTGTTCCTGCCATGGGCGCCACGCTGCTGCTGGCTTTCGGCCTGATGCTGCTGATCGAGGGCCTGCTGCCGCTCGTCGCGCCGCGGGTCTGGCGCGAGACCTTCCGCCGCGTCACCGAACTGGCCGATGGCCAGCTGCGTTTCATCGGCCTCGTTTCGGTGCTTGCCGGTCTGTCGCTCGTCACGTTGTTCAAATGACTTCCCCGCCGACCTGGCTGCTGCCCGAAGCGATCGAGGACCTGCTGCCCGCCGAGGCCGGCCAGGTCGAGACCCTGCGGCGCACCCTCCTCGACGAATTTGTCCGTCACGGTTATCAGCTCGTCGTGCCGCCGCTGCTCGAGTTCGCCGATGCCCTGCTTGACGACCAGGCCGTCGATCTCAACCTGAGCAGCTTCAAGCTCGTTGATCAACTTTCCGGCCGCACCCTGGCCCTGCGCGCCGACATCACGCCGCAGGTGGCGCGCCTCGATGCACATCTGCTTGGTCGGCGCGGCGTCGCCCGCCTGTGCTACTGCGGCAGCGTGCTGCACACGCGCCCGGCCGGCCTGTTTGCGACGCGCGAGCCGCTGCAGATCGGCGTCGAGCTCTACGGCCACGCGGGACTCGAGGCCGATCACGAGGTCATCCGCCTGCTCGCCGTCACGTTGCAGCTGGCCGACCTGCCACCC
>Ga0172369_10005518_pt1 | contig 15501 bp, 16 predicted proteins | sample LakKiv25m_FD_114539 | JGI IMG/M metagenome (GOLD analysis project Ga0172369, IMG submission 114539) | Freshwater microbial communities from Kabuno Bay, South-Kivu, Congo - kab_022012_11.25m | ecosystem: Environmental > Aquatic > Freshwater > Lake | place: Democratic Republic of the Congo...
CTTCCTTTATAGATCTTGACCTTATCAAGCTCGGCTGATAAGACAGTATCTTTCCTGCGGGTTAAGATGTCTAAACCCGATACATCCGCTTTAAGCCGGATCAATTCCCTGGTCAGGTTAGAGCCCAAAAAACCTTCGTAGCCGGTTACCAGGACCTTCTTATTTTTCCAGAAATTACCATTCATGCTCATATTTTCAAACCCTCCACGGAGCCTTGCCGGACTGCCAGATCCTTTCCATTTCCAACTTGTCCCTCAAGGTATCCATACAGCTCCAGAAACCATTATGCTTATAAGCGCAAAGCTGGTCCTTTTTCGCCAGGTTTTCCAGGGGCTGGCGCTCCCAGACGGCATCGTCACCTTTAGATATAAAATTAAAAACCTCCGGCTCCAGCACAAAAAATCCGCCGTTGATCCAGCCGCTCTCTCCCCTGGGCTTTTCCAGGAAAGAGGTTATCTCGTTTTTGGCGTTGATATCCAGCACCCCGAATCTTCCGGCATGCTGGATGGCGGTTAATGTAGCCAGCCGCTTATTTTTCCTGTGGAACTGGAGTAATTTTTTGATATCAATATCCGCCAGCCCGTCACCATAGGTAAGCATGAATGTCTTTTTATCAAGATACTTCTCCACTCTGTTGAGCCTGCCCCCTGTCATTGTATTTAAACCCGTGTCCACGAGGGTGATCCTCCAGGGCTCGGAGGATGTGGTAAGGATCTTGGTTTCATTCCTTGACAGGTCGATAGTAGCGTCGCTCATATGCAGGAAGTAATGGGAAAAATACTCCTTGATCATATACCCCCGGTATCCCAGGCAGATGACAAAATCATTGAACCCGTAATGGGAGTAACGTTTCATGATGTGCCAGAGAATGGGCTTGCCGCCTATCTCTACCATCGGCTTAGGCAGGACCTCGGTCTCTTCATTTATCCTCGTCCCTCTTCCACCGCAGAGAATAACGACCTTTGTTTTATCCATTGAGTCTTCCCTCCTTTGAGGCTTTTTCCCAGATCTTCAGCCACCTGATCTGGGTGGCGATCACGCTTAAAACGCACCAGGCCAATCCGTGCATCCCGTCCTTGTATCCTTTTTTCCTGATATAAAGCTTCCAGAAGAGCTTAAGCGGCTTCCAGGTAAGCCGGTATCTTATTTCTTTGACATCAACATTCTCATTCTCCTTCAGGAAAATATCGGATTCAGCATCCGAAAAGAAATTGCATTTCCCCACAAACTGGGATATGGAATTGAAAGAATAGTGGTTGACCCAGATATCGATATCGCCGACCGGCCCGTCTACTTTTAATGTCTCATGCACATTGCTGCCGACATAGGATGCCTTTCCTTTTTTGAATATCCTTATCATGTGGTCGCAGGAGCCGGCGTAACGTAAAGGAAAGCCCAGAAAACAATTGACCCTGAATATCCGAAAGGCAACAGCCCCTTGCGGGTCATTTATGGCCTTACGGATCTTCTCTGCCGCATCCGGAGGGAATACCTCATCGGATTCTGTCTGCAGGATCCAGTCCCCCGAGGCGTTTTCAATGCCGATATTGCGCTGCTTATCCATGTTGTAACCTTCGACCTCGTGAGTAACGATCTTTGCCCCGTACTTCCGGCAGATATCCGCGGTCCCATCAGTACCCAGGGAATCCACGCAGATTATTTCATCAACAACCCCGGATAAAGAATCCAGGCATTTCTCTATCTTGCCTTTTTCATTCTTTACCGGTATTACCGCGCTGAGCTTAGCCATTATTTTTCTCTTTCCCGGTCTTATAGATAAAAATAAGGTTATGGTAAAAATGCAAAGAAGCGATGTTTATGTCGAAATAACCCGGCTTATACCCCTGTCTTTTATACTCCTGATAATTGAGCCCGTCAACAAGGCCTTTGAAGAAATTCATCAAAGTGGATGGGTTGTGCAGGTTCTGGCTGTCCCCGCCGTAATCCGGCCAATAGGAGGTCTGGGTATCTTCAACGGCATAGATCCCTCCTTCTTTAAGCAGCGGGAACAGGATCTTAAAGGTGGCGATGACATGCTCATTTATATGGCTGCCGTCGTCAATGATAATGTCCAGCGAACCGATATTATTAAAGACCTTGCGTAAAAAAGCCTCATCTGTCTGGCTTCCCTGGAATATCTTTATTCTCTTCTCCTGCAGCAGGCTCTTATCATGAATATCGATGGAATAGATCCTGCTATTGGGGAAATAATGCTTCCACATCCTGAGGGAATTTCCCCCGGCTTTAGGGTCATCATAGCCCCCCACTCCGATCTCAAGGATATTCAATCTTTTTTTTCTTAAAAGATGAAAATGTTTTTTGTATTGGCGCGTGTACCAATGGTCCCTTCCCTTATCCGTTTTATTTATCAAAGCCAGCATATCCAGGTTGTTTGAATTAACCTTTGATAAAAGGCGCCTGCCTAATTTTCTAAATAATTTTTTTTGGGAAGTGTATAAATTTCCGGTATTCATTTCTTCAGTTTATAAATATGGGTCGTGTCATTTTCAAAAACCGGATTGAATATTTCAGGGTGTGATCTCGCCCACCCGTCTTCCAGGGGAAATTCAATTCCGCGGCCAAGCAGGTCCGAATAAATAAAGAGAAAATCCGTATCCTTTTTCTTAAGGTTGGCCAGCCAGACAGCATAGTCGGCCTTTCCGCGATAGTTATCGGGGGCCTCAAAATTCCTCAAGACCTTATCCCCGTCATAACCCCATTCATACTTGGAATCTGGAAAATAATGCAGCATTGCCGGTTCAACTTTATTAACTGATACATAATAAACATTGTTCTTGAAGGTTGTGCCGTAGAGAGGGAAGGCCACCGGCCTTCCTATGTAAGCTATATTATTTGCGGCAGTATTTTCATTAAGCCAGATCCAGGCCTTGGCTGCGTCCGGCCAGAAGCCGGAATACTTCACCATGGCAAGATAACGGCGGAATTCGTTCCTGATATAATATTTTTCAAGAAACACCAGGGAGAGCAAAATTACTGCTGCTGCGGCAAGGATGATCTTGAGCGGCTTTCCGGCTTTCAGGAGATTCCATAGGCCCGGCAGGACAAGGAAGAGCCCTACCGTCAGGATCAGCGCGCCGGATAACTCAAAACGTTTTCCGAATTCCGACATGGAGGCCACGGTACAAACCACTACCAGCGCTCTCATTATCACCTTTGGTATGTTCAGGAGTTCGGCCGCGTAAAAAGCGATTATGGAACTGACTGCCAGGCCCGCGTAAATATAGCGCAAGTTGGGTAAAGGGATGACAAAACGGAAAACCAGGATAAACAAAAAAGGAAGAATAAGAAAATAAATCAGGTATAAGCTTAACTCCCCTCTTTTTTTCCATAGAGCCAGCGGCAACCCCAGGAATATCGCCGGAAGGAACAATAAGGTTGTCTGCGCCCCCAGCCCTTCGTGGAATAATAATTTCCCCGGGTTGAAATCCCCGGGCCTGATCGCTGTGCGGTAGGCCGCGTTATCGGCAACTCCCTTAAAGAGATGAATACCAAAAATCTTGAAATCAAGAGGATACAGGGGATTGCCGGTCTGGATAATATTCCTGATATAACTAAAGCCGCCTGTGGCGATGATCACGCCAAGGCTTAAAACAAAAAGAGGAATAAAATTACCCCCCTTCTTCTTCCCTAAAAATGCGCCGAAAAATGCCGGGGTCAATATCAATGCCAGGGGCAGTGCGGTAGTTTTTATCCCCAGCATAAGCCCGACGCTTAAACTAAAAAAGAGGGTATTTTTCGCCGAACGCTCTTTGTATAAAAGGAACAGGTAGTTCAGGGCGAGAATTAACATACAGGCGACCATAATATCGACATAAGCTATTTTGAGCTGTTTAAAGTAATTCGGAGTCAGGGTAAATATTGCCGCGGAGAAAAAAGCGTATTCTTTTGACAAGTTCAGCTTCCTTCCCAGGGAATAGGTGGCGAAAAACGCGGCGATAAAAAAAGGAACCTGGCCCAAGTCAGCAAGGAATACGTTCTTAAGCGGCAGGATGAACCATAAAAAGAATAAGCTGCCGTTTATGGGGTAATATGAAACGCTGGGGTCCCCTGATATGCTGATGGACATATCCAGGTTGCCCTGTTTTAACCATTCAACCGGATAAGTAAAATGATAATTCAGGCTGTCCCAGCCAAAAGGCGGATTTACCAGGTTTATCCCTACTTTAATCAAGGCGAAAGCCGCTATCGCCGCCAGGCAGAAGAATTGAGCCCGGTTAAGGCTGATACCGCTTGCCGCCTCTTCAAGTTTGGCTTTAAGATCATAGGCGGGCTTTAATTTCAAGGACTTGATGAAGACAAATATAATAACTAAAATGAACAGGTTAAGCAGGAGCACATTCTTCAGGGACAAGATATTAAAAATGCCCAGCAGCTCCTGGCTCAATACTACTTGCGCAAAATACAACAGGAAAAATGCCAGGAGGTGATCAATAATATCCTTAAAGCCAAAGAAATAGCGCATTAATAAGCCGGCGCTGAATATTACGATAATGTTCATGATAACAAGATTAAGCATGCCTGCCTCCGGTAAAGCTCCTGATCATCTTTGAGATAGTCGAAGGATCAAGCGGATTGAGCTTTAGCGCTTCATATAGATAGGCCCTGGCCCTTTTTTTGTCAAAAAGAAGCATATCTTTCCCCAGGGAGCGGTAAAACCGGAAAAGGTATTCTTTGTCTTTTTTGAGAAAATCATAGTTCTTCTTTAGGAAAAGCTCTTTTCCGCTTATCAGGTCATGATTCATCATGTTCAAATGCACGCCCGAGGCATGCCAGCGCACCAGATCTTTATTAAGAAAATAAACGGGAAATTCATATGCCACCCGGGCCAAATAATCGCCGTCATCCCAGGTGATCATGGCCTCGTCAAAATATCCGGTCTTTTTTGCCGCCTCTGAAGGCAGCATCCAGCTGGAAAGAGTGGCGATCAATTTCCTTAAAGGGTAAAATCTGTCCCTCCGGGGGTCATAGTATATGCCTGAATCTACAGGGTCGGTAATGAACATTGCGTTGCCGGCTTCATTAAACCCGTTTGTAAAAACCAGGCCGATCCCCCGCTCCTCTTCTGATTTAAAAACATCCAGCTGTAAAGCTGTTTTTTGAGGCAGCCATTCATCATCGGAATCAAGAAAGGTAATATAATCGCCATGCGAATTTCTCAAGCCCGTATTTCGCGAAGCAGCCGGGCCTTTATTCACATCATGCCTTATGAACTTCAATCTTGCATCCTTAATTGAGGCGACAACTTCAGCCGTATTATCCGAAGAGGCATTATCAACGACTATGACCTCGAAGTTCGCATAGGCCTGGGCAAAAATGCTTTTAATGGCCCTGCCTACAAGATGGGCCCGGTTGTAAGTCGGAATGATCACGCTGACCAGGGGATCAGTTTTCATATATAATTCTCATACCAGTTGATAGCCGATCTCAATCCCTTCTCCAGATCATACTGCGGACGCCATCCCAATACTCTGGCCGCCTTCCCGATCGATAAATACTGCCTGCTTATTTCATTTTTGGGGCTGCTCTTTCCAATGATCCGGGGTTTAAGGCCTTTTCTACCCGATATCCTGATGATCATTTTTACCAGCTCCAGTATGCTCACCGGCCGGCCCGAGCTGAAATTAAAGGCCTCACCCCCTACATTTTCCTTATGCAGAGACTCGGCTAAAATCAGATAAGCATTGACAATGTCGGCGATATAAATAAAATCCCTTAGAGATGAACCATCCCCTCTTATAACCGGGTCCTGGTTATTCAATGCCGACCTGATCGCTCCGGGAATGATCCGGCTGAAATTAAGGTCTCCGCCGCCGTAGGTATTGGAGGCCCGCAGTATCCCCACAGGCAGACCATAGGTATTCATATAAGTTCGGCCCAATAGCTCGGCACAGATCTTGGAGGCCCCGTATGGATGCACTGCCGATAAAGGCATCTCCTCGGTATAAGGAAGCTTGCTCTGCTCTCCGTAAACTTTATCGGCGGAAGCAATGACCAATCTTTTCACCCCCGCCTGCCTTGAGGCCTCCAGTATATTCCAGGTCCCCTTGATATTAGAGTTAAAAGTAGGAAAAGGCGACTCATTGGCTATTGCCACGATAGGCTGGCCGGCCAAATGAAAACAGGTATCCGGCCTGTATCTTTTAAATACTTTCTTTGTCTTTGAAAAATCCGTTATATCTGCCTTTGCTTTTGTCAAAAGGACCACCTCTGCCCCGCGTTCCAATAAACCCAAGGTAAGCCAGGAGCCGATAAAACCGCCTGCGCCGGTGACTAAAACCCTTCTCTTATGCCAGAATCGTTTTGCGGGCATCAAATATTTATCCTTCCCTGCCTGTTTTCCATTAATTCTTTTTGATACGCGGGATTAAAAAATATGAATAAATCATTATATTTATCAAAATATACCTGTTGAAAGCCTTTTTCCCTTAAACCGGCAATAAGCTGCTCGAACCCTTCTCTCCCCGCTTCGATGAGCCGACGGTGCAATACGACATACTCCGTAAGATATCGCGTGTCGGCTGAGTTCTCCCAGATATAAATATATTTGCGGTGAGTAAGATGCGGGGCTATCCTGTGCACCGCCGAGACCGAAGCATCTTCGGGAATTATCTTTAGGGCATTCCTGACCTCAGATGAATGCAGCTGCTTGGCTGAACGGATAAACTTGGACAGCTTATGGCCGTCGCTTTTGCCGAAAAAGACCAAAGAGAAGAAGATGATCACGGCTGCCAGATAAACCGATATCCGCTCCCCGTTCCTCTTAATCAGCCTGGCTGCCCCGTAAATGGCCGAGATAAAGATAAACGGCAGGGTATGCGCCGGGTAATGGGAGGTCAGGGTCATCATCCCTCCATGATTTACACTTCCGGCAACCTGGGTAGCCAGGGGCAGGAGGAATAATACATAGTGCGCCGGGCTTAAAAAAGACAACAGGCCTAAGGGCAGGAAAAGCTTGATATAAAACTCCAGCTTCTGCGGGGAGAATAATAAATTTACCAGGAGCATCGGGTCCCTGGCTACTGCCGAGAGGTTATCCGCATAAGTCGTTCCAAAAGGAAGCCATTTCAAATACGGGAAAGCGGCGGTATTGGCAAAGGCCGGCATGATCACCTCCGTTGCCAGAAACCACCAACTTAGCGCCAATACCAACAAAAATACGCCTAAACGATAACGCTTAAGGAAGGTGATCGTAAAAACACCGTAAGCAAAAACCAGCACCGAAGCGCTCTCCTTGCAGCAGAGCATCAGAAGCATGGCAACAACTGCCCAGAGATTGCGCCTGGTTATAAGCAGGTAATAACTTATAAAAGACAAGGGGATCAGAAAAACATCGTTATGAAAGTCCAGCAGTCCAACTCCTCTTAACGGACGGGAGAGAAAATAAGCCAGGATAAAAGCAAAGATCAGGACCCTGCTCTTTAACTGCTTCCTGGCGACGAGGTATAGCGGAAAAACCGCTAGACCTATCGAGGCGGCCTGAAGGAATATCAGCACGATAATATTGGGCCAGAGAAAGTATAAAGGGGCGATCAGCAATAAGACCGGCTCAAAATGAGCGCCCCAATGATTGATGTTGCCGTCAAGGGAGGAAAAAAGGAAATTACCTTTTACGGTATTCCAGAGGACCTGATCGGTAGCACCCATATCTATTCCCGCGGAGGAAAAGGCAAAATGCCGGATCATCCCGGTATATAAGAAAAGAAAAACCAGAGCCAGGGACAAAAACCAAAGGATTTTTGCGTCCGCGAGTTCAGATACGCGTTTGAATGATCTTATAAGCGGGGAACTGCCGAATGAATCTTTATCTAAAAACCAGCGTGCGGCCAACAGGAAAACAAAGATCATGCCCTGGACCGAAAAGTTAGCTATCCCCTCTTTAAAGATAAAAACATAATCGGTTACAAAAAGCCCAAGCAGAAAAACAAAATAAACCAGCAAGAGCTGATCCAGTAAATTAACAAGCTTCTTCCTCAATTTATCCATGTTGAACGTCAAACTCGCTTTTTTTACCTAAAACTGCCAGCTTCATCAAAACTATCCCTTTTGCGATAAACAGCATCACCGGGCTTCCTACGTAATACCTTCCCCCCCGCGATATGATCTGATGATTATTAAGCAGGCGCCTCATGCGCAGGCCGACTACTTCTTCGGCATTGTATCTTGAAAGGATCTCTTCCTTATTCAGGCCGGGTCCCGAATCATAGAGTTCTCTTAACAGCCGGATCCTGCGGGCAGTTTCACCCATATTTATAAAGTTAAAATAGCAATAAGCAAGGCAGGCATAGATAGTTAAATTCGCGCAGGCCAAAGCAAGGGCCTCTGCGGCCGGCCCCTCATAAGCAAAAATCTCGCCAACTGCCAAAATCATCACTCCCCACAAAAATCCAAAATATTCCGACCGCAATAGTTTCCTGCCAAGCAGGTATTTATACGAAAATATCTGCGCCGTTATGTTGCCGGTTATCGCTATAAGAGGTATGGAGATATTAAAATAATCCATCTATGGTTAGCCGCCTTTGCCTAATCCCAGGAATTTACGGTAAATAATAAAAGGTGTAAAAAAAGCCCTGCCTTTTCCGTTTATCTTATATGTTGAACCTTTTAGATCCACCAGCCCCGACTCTACCAGCTCCTTAAGCCGGGGCTCAATCAACAGATCATTGCCCAGCGACTCCTTTAGCTGTCCGACGGCTAACCCCTCTTTGCCGCATCTTGCCACCTCTAATATGATAACCAGCGAGGGGCTGTCTGCTTCAATAGCCGAATAAGTGATCAAATAGCAGAAGAAGAGTGAAAAGAAAAACATGAAAATATGCACATATTGAACCGCTGTATAAGAAGCGAACAAGGATAGAAAAATAATACCGGCTGCAGCTACTGTCCCAAAGAGCAAAACCAGGGTTTTAATGGGATTGCGGGGATAATGCATGCGCCAAAGAGCCAGGTGCAGCAAGAAGGCAACGGCAAATAACAAACTTCCCGAAATTAAGACGCTCATGTATGGTTCTTTTGCTTTCTTATTGCCGTGGATGAATCCGCGGAGAAGACCGCGTTGGTTTTCAGGCCCTTCGTGAAATAAAAGTCCCTGACCAATCTTAAATAACCCTTGATCACCTTAAATAACGAAGGGAATGTAACTGCTTTGGAAACCCCCTCCTTGCGCAGGCCGAGGCGATAAGGGACCTCGGCAAAGAGATACCCTTTTTTAACGGTCCTCACCAGGATATCGGTCTGGAAAAAGAAACCGGTGCTCCGGAAATCAAGCTCCTTAAGTATGGACCTCCTGTAAAGGGCGGTGCCGTTGGTATAATTAAAATTTACCAGAAATGTTGAGTTGATGATAAAACGGTAGAGAAAAGAGAGTATGTTCCTGAAGATCGACCTTGCTTCCCGGTTGAATACGAACGGAATGACGATATCCACATGCTCAAGCAGCCGGAAATACCGGAATATCTCCCAGGGGTCATTTTCGTTATCACCGGGCAGAAGCACGATCGCACCCCCCTTAGCATTATCCACTCCATCCCAAAAAGAGCTGCCTATCCCAAACGGCTTATCATGGTTAAGTATGCGCACCCGATTATCGGACTGCAAAAAACCCTCAACCCTCTCCCTTGTCCTGTCCGAGCTTCCGTCATTGACCACGATTACCTCACCATTGATCCCGCACTCCTGGAATGCGGCCAAAGCGTTCTTCAGCGCCTGGAGGATATTCTTCTCCTCGTTCAAGGCCGGCATGATCACCGATACGTCTAAAATATTTTCAGCCATAGTTATCTATAAGCTATATGAAATTAACATGAGCAGGCTTCTCTTCTCCTGCCTCCGGCAGAACCAGGCCTTCATTTTTAAGTTTCCATAAAAATTCGTTGACCTTATGCTGAAGGCATAAGGAGCCGCACATCTTCCGCGCATCGAATCCCTCGGATGCCAGAAGCCCGATAACCTCCCAATATCTGTCGCTCTTCCATATCTCCTTGAACGGCTTTTCGCAGATATTGCCGATGTGATATTTTTTGTATTTTGAATTAAACAACATGCCGCAGGGGGCAACCAGGCCTGAACCGGAAAATTGCATTATAAAAGGTGGGCCGTAACAACGGCTGTAAACCCTTTTTCCTCCGCTTAATATCTTTGACCATTTTGCCTTTACCAGGTAATTTTCTGTAGAGAGGGCTTCTGCCTGTTTAAGCAGTTCCACCAACTCAAAATACTTTGAATAATCTACTCCCAATCTACCTTCTTCATCATCGCTGCAGTGTTTTATGACCGTATAATCAACCCCCAGCTCTTTTCCCAGGAACGCTAGCGGAATGATCTGGTCGGCAAATTGCGGCAGGAGCACCATCTGCAGGCCCAGGGTAACCGCAAGCTTTTTCTCTTTCTTGAGGCGCGCGGCCGCTTTAATGGTATTAATGACTTTCAGGAAATTTTCACTTTTGCATCCCATGATCTCGGCGTATCTCTTAGGTTCAGCCGCGGAGATATTGAACCTTAGATAGGTAAGGGCCGGGAGGATCTCTTCAAGCCGCTCATCCTTTAAAAGAAAACCGTTGGTGCCCAAAGCCATATCCAGGCCGCAAGATCTACCCCTTAAGATAGCATCATACAAATGAGGTGAACAGGTGCTCTCTCCATCGCTGACAAAGCTTATCGCCTTGACCCCGATCTCGGCAGCATCATCAAGGAACCTAAAGATCACATCCCTGGTCATCTTCTTCTCATCATTGGCCTGAAGCTGGCCATAGCAATACACGCACCGGTAAGAGCATCTTCTGGTAAGGGCGCAATCGATGGTAATGGGAGCGATCCTTTCTCCGGCAAGCCAGGCCTGCACCCGTTCTCTGTGCCAATTCAATTTATGGCCGTCTAATATTAAATTATTTGTTTTAACCTGCGGTATCTGCGCCATATCAAACCCTTATATAACCTGCCTTGTCATCGCTTATCCATTCTTTGACCAGTTCCTGAAAATTCTTTTTGGCTGCGTAAGGATCATAGGTCCTGATCCTGATCAGCTTCATCAAGCTCAAGTCATCCCGGGAGCAGCAATGTGAAGGCCCGAGGAACTTGAAATAATCATTTGCCCCGGTAGAGATGAATTTGACGTTGAGCTTCTGTAAAACCACATCATTCCTTACCTGCTCAAGAGAGCGGTAAACCAGAAAATTAACTATGGAATATACTATTGGAATTAAACCGCTCATGCTCATTCCCGCCGCAATTCCTACTGTCCCCTGCTCCATGATGCCGCAATTAATAACCCGTCCGGGAAACTCATTTTTCAGCTTATCCACCACGCCAAAACCCATATCGCATACGAGAAGATAGAGCCGCTTGTCTTTGCGGAAATAAGGAAGCAATATATCTACGACCTCTTTTCTATAATTACAGGCGGCAGGCATAAGTCCTCCCTAATTTCAGCTCTTCCGGGGTGGGGGTGCGGAAATGGAACTTGGGTATATTCTCCATGCACTTAAGCCCGAACCCCTTTACTGTCTCGGCGATGATCACGCCAGGGACCTTTAATGAAGGCCTATGAGCCGGTTTCATCAACCGGCTAAGCTTATCGGCATCATGGCCGTTACAGACAACCGGCGCTAAGCCAAAACCTTTTAACTTCTTAAGCTTATCCCGGACATTCCGGTCAAGGACATTGATGATAAAATCCATTGCCTGTAAACGATTATCGTCAATAATAATGGTAAGGTTATTAACCTGGTGCTTGACCGCAAATTGCAAGGCCTCCCAGGTCGTTCCCTCCTGCATTTCTCCATCACCTATGACGCAAAAAACATGGTAGCTTTTCTTTTGTAACTTTGCCCCGAGAGCCTGGCCTACGGCGATAGGCAGGCCATGCCCCAGGGAGCCGCATCCTGCCTCAAAACCGTAATCCAGGCGGTAATCCAGGCATCCTAAAAGTGTACTGCCGGAGGCATAAAAGCGATTCCATTCTTTCTTAGGCAATACCCCCTTGTCGCTAAGGATCGCATAAAGCGCGTAGCATCCGTGGGCTTTGGAAAAAATAAGCCGGTCCCTTTTATCCCAACGGGGATCTTCCGGCCGATAACGCATAACGTTGTAATACAGGGCAACCAGGATATCCACGCAGGATAGAGACGGGGCAATATGCCCGGCCTTATTCCTGACCGCTACATCGATTACCTCGTGGCGGATAGCATCTGCTTTTTTTTGTAAAGCTTTTCCTGTAAGAGACATATTAAATAAAATTGACGTGCCCTGAAGGATGGGTCAGCTCCCAAAGATACCGGTTAACCTCATCCATCCGGCAATTTACCCTGCATTTGGAGGTATTTAATCCATTTGCCGCCCAACGCACGAGTTTATCGCGTTTTGGGCTCTCCCAGATACTTTTAAAGCTGCTCCTATAAATATTGCCCAGGCAGAACTTATCTTTGGTCAAATACATGCTGCAGGCCCAAACATTTCCTCCGGCATCAATGTAGGCCCAGAAAGGAAGCGCCAGGCAATGTTTATAATTACGCTCCTGCGTATCCCACTTTTGCATTGTGTGCATCCGGAATACAACATTAAAATCCTTGGTATTGACCTTTTTCAGCTTATGAGATAGGTCAAGATATTTATTATATTTAATATCCTTGAATTTGACGGTCTTGCTTAAAGGATGCTGCGAGTAGGGTTTTACCACCAGGTAATCCATTCCGATAGACCTGGCTCTTTTAGCCAATAATTCTATTTCCCCGTAATTGTCGGGTAAAAGAATGGCCTGCATGCCGAGGGCACAAGAGTATCCGTGCTTCCCGCGCAATTTAGCGGCATAAGCCATGTTCTTGATGACTTTATTGAAATCCCCATGCCTGGTCCTGTGGATTTTGGCGTAAGTAGCCGGAGTCCCCGCGTTGATACTTACCTTGATCCAGCTTAAATACGGCAAAGTTAGCGCGGCGGTCTTTTCGCTGAACAAAACGGCATTTGAGGTTACGGCAGCATCGATCCCCGATCTTTTGGTAGCGGCGATTATATCCGCCATATCTTTATGCAGGAAGGGCTCACCTTCTCCGGCGTACATAATGCTTTTTACCCCGAGAGAGCCCATCTCCTTTAACCTCTTTTTGAACATTTCCGTTTCCAGGAACCTGGGCTGATACTCCATAAAATCCAGGGCGCAATAAACACAGCGGTGGTTGCAGGAGCCGGCCGGAGATACCTCCATGTAAACAGGATAGATCGGCCTGCCCTTTAGCCAGGCGCCTACCCTGTCAACATGATAGATTAGTTTATGGCTGTCTATTTTATACTTATCCATTTGGCCTATTTCTTGTAAAGGGCATCTACTATCGCATGGCAGATTGCCAGGTGGGCAATTTCAACAGCTCCGTAAGAAAAAGAGGGCGCGTAGAAATTTATACTCCCGGCTCTCCTCAGGGGGTTGCGGCTGGAAAACCCCGAAAACCCTATTACAAAACATCCCTTCTTCCTGGCGCTGGATGCGGCGTTTAAAATGTTCTTTGACTTGCCCGAGCTGCTGATGGCAAAAAGAATATCCCCTTTTTTAGCCAGCCGCTCTATGGGCACCGAAAATACATTCTCATAGCCCAGGTCATTGCTTACGCAGGTAACGAGACTTACGTCGCTGAATGCCAGGGAGGGAACTTTCAGGTTCTTAAGGAAATCCGTGCTCATGTGGCTGGCGATAGAGGCGCTCCCGCCGTTACCCACAAAGATCACCTTGTTCCCCTTTTTACTCTGCCGGGCTATCAGCCCGATCACCTGAAAGATGCCTTTATGGAGATCGAGTTTCCTGCCGGTAGAATCAGTGGTTTCTATGCCTGACAACAAATTCATTAATTCCGCAAATGGTTTATTTTTCATTTTAAAAGGGTAGTAATGTATTTGTATAAAGGCACCGGCTCCACGGCTGAGCGGTTGCCCACGATCAAAACCTTGATCGCGCCTACCGCATTGCCGATAAAGCCAACCGCCTCCATGGGGTTGTTTTTGCATACGCAGGGCGCTGCTATCGAGAAAAAGGCATCCCCCGCTCCTATCCTGTCCACCACATCCTTGGAGAAGACCGGGATCTGCTCAAAACCGCCTTTAGCGGAATAAACCAGCGAGCCCTTATGCCCCCGGGTAATAATTATCTTATCGCAATTGATCCTCTTAGCCACATCCGTGACCAGATGTTCAATGTTGGAAGTTTTATCGTGGCAGGCAAGCCTCAGCTCCGGCTCGTCTATACAGATGAAATCCGCCCGGTGCAGCTTGGTAATAAGATTGTAGCCGAGATTGGCGCTGTTGGTCTGGACATTTACCGCCAGGAACTTTGCCTTTTCGCTAAGCAGCTTGATTATCTTTGGAGTGATCATCCCGTGGCCGAAATCCGTAACCAGCACAAGGTCAAAATGCTTTAAATTCCTGGTCAGGTTGTCGCAGATCTCCTCCTCTATTTCCTTGGGCATCAGCAGGGAATCCTCCAGGTAACAGACCTCAAAAAGCTTGGTCAAAAAAGCCGGGTCAACAAACCTGCGCTTGACTACCGTAGGCACATCCTGGCGAAGATAAAACTCCTGCTTTATATTGCCTTTCAGGTGGCCGTTGATGAAATCCCCGTAATTATTTTTTAAGCCTACGCAGGCCATCAGGGTGACATCCTTGCAAAAACCGGCTATATGATTGGCCGCTGCCAATACCCCTCCGGCAAAGATCTCCTCGTTGGAGAATTTGGTAGCGATAATATTGTCCTTGGCTGACTTGCCCATCCCGGAACAATAATGGTATTCATCAATGATGATATCCCCGATAACCAGGACCTTTAAATCCTCCACAGCTTTCAACCGTGCGATGATATCGGAGGCGGAATATTTTTTCTTAAAAACATGGAAGAATTCCTTGGCTTCCTGGGGATATGGAGAGAGAAAGGTATTGATCAAAGAGGTGGAGCTGAAGGATACTTCATCGGTAAAGTGGATCATCCCTCCTATTGATTTGACCGCCTCCTCCTCTTCATAGATCTTGCCGGTAAGGTCATTGGAACGGTCGGCATAATCGCTTCCCTTGACATAAAAATGCGGCTTAAGTATCTTGATCGTCTCTATGGCGGTCGGCCAATCGTTGATCGCCACGTAATCCACGCATTCTAAAGCCGCGATACTGTCGGCGCGCAAATGATGGTTAAAAACAGGCCTGCCCGGGCCCTTATTCACATACTCATCTTTTGTCAGGGTGACTACAAGCACATCCCCCTTTTTTCTGGCTGCCTGAAAATGCTTCAAGTGGCCGGGATGCAAAAGGTCAAAACAGCCGTGGCAATGCGCTATCTTTTTACCCTCTTTCCTCAATTTCTCAAGGATGGAGGCAAGCTCATTTATTGTCTTGATTTTCGCCTGGGGGTCTCTTTTCATTTTGAAAGATATTTAAACCAATCTTTGGTAGCTAGCTCTATTTTTTCAGGGGTCCATACCGGGGCATCCCTCCAAAATTCAATATTATCAAGGA
>Ga0172369_10005520_pt1 | contig 15496 bp, 16 predicted proteins | sample LakKiv25m_FD_114539 | JGI IMG/M metagenome (GOLD analysis project Ga0172369, IMG submission 114539) | Freshwater microbial communities from Kabuno Bay, South-Kivu, Congo - kab_022012_11.25m | ecosystem: Environmental > Aquatic > Freshwater > Lake | place: Democratic Republic of the Congo...
CCGGCTCCGGCGTGGCGCTGTCGGTGCTGCGCACGGCGAGCGGCGCGCGCCTCGTGCTGTCGGTGCCGGCGGCGCTGTAGCCAAGGATGAAGGATGAAAGGCGACGAGTGGCCTGCCGCGGGCGCCGGAACCGACGGGCGGGTTTGTCCTATCGCTGCAACCTGAACAAGACGGCCTGACGCGCCGTGTCAACCTGCATGTCGCGGTGCGTCAAGTGTCCGTGATCCTTGGAGAACCGATCTTGTCCGCGGGCGCGGACACTTTGTTCAGTGATCGGGGGTCAGCGCTCCGATTCGAGGGTGCGCCGCAGCTCGGCCATGGCACGCGTGAGCGCGGCGAAGGCCTCGGAGCGCAGGGGCACGGAGTCGTTGTCGAACTGCACCTCGTCGTTGCGGATGAACAGGCGTGGGCGCGCGGCGGCGAGCGCGGGGTCGCGCTCCAGGCACGACTGGAGCACTGCGCCGGCGCGCCGGTACAGGCGCCGGACCGAAGCCGGCGAATCCTCCGGCACGTCCGGTTCCTCCTTCGCCGCGACCGCCTTGAGGCAGGCCTCCAGGTGCTCGGGCGAAGTCGGGAACCGGACTTCGGCGCCGTCGGGTCCGGGAACGGGCAGCGGTTTAGCCTTGAGTTCACCCAGCGACTTCAGCTTCATCGCCTCGGCCAGGTCGCAGCCCAGCTCGAGCACGTGCCAGGCCAGCCCGGCGATGTCGGCCCGCGTGGACATGCGCGCGACGCGCATCGACTCGTACGCCCACGTGCGCCCCAGTCCGAAGCGTTTCTTCACGAAGGGGCCGATGCTGCCGTCGCCCATTACGAGGTGCGCGCCGTGGGCGCACAGGTCGTACAGGCTTTCACCGACGAGATAGCGGTCCTCGGCGTGGCGGCGGTCGAGGGTCTCCGCCGCGACGTTGACTGCGGCGAGTTTCAGCAGCACCTCCCCGCGGGCGTAGGGCGTGCCCTGCTTCTGGACGAGCGCCTCCAGCCTGCGGTCGAGCGCGTCGGGCCTCGATCCCCTCTTCGCGCGATCGGCCTCGTGCGCCGGCGGAGCGGCCGCCCCTCCTTCGCGGGATCCGTCTTTCGTGTGGTCGCGGTCCAAGGGCGCCTCCTCGCCCTGGAGTATAGCAGAAGACGGGCGGGAACCGGTTTCCGGCCGGGGGCTCGACACCGCCCGCCGGCGGCGCTATCAAGCGTCACTCGATGCCCAAGGCTGCCCCGCTTCTGCTGGGTGCCGTGCTGCTCCTCCCGGCCGCGGGACTCGCAGCCTCGGCCAAGCCGTCGGTGGCGCTCGTGGGGATCACGGGCGGAGCGGGCCTCGAGCCGAAAGTACTGGGCACGCTCGAGGAGGCCGTGCTCGGAGCGCTTTCGTCCACGCGCCGTTTCGGGCGGGTCGTGGGGCGCTCCGACATCGCGTCGGTGCTGGGGCTGGAGCGTCAGAAGGCGATGCTCGGGTGCGACCAGAGCGCGCAGTGCGTCGCGGAGATCGCGGGCGCGCTCGGAGTGGAGCTGGTCGCCGCGGCGGACATCGGGCGCCTGGGCCCCGTCACGCTCGTGTCGCTCAAGCTCATCGACTCGCGCACCACGGCGGTGCTGGCGCGGGTCAAACGCAAGGTCGCCGACGAGGCGGAACTGGCCGACGCGCTGGATTCCCTTGCGGCGCAGGCCGTCGCGGAGCTGGACGAAGCGCTCGGCGTAGCGAAGCCCGCGGCACCGGAGGCCGCGGTCCGTCCGGTGCCTGCGGTCGGCGCGGCACCGCCTGGGACCGGGCGGGGGCTTCGCACGGGCGCGTGGGTGTCGTTCGGACTCGCCGTCGCGGCGGCGGGGGCGGGGGCGTGGTTCGCGCGGGAGGCGTATTCGGCCGCGGGCGACATGTCGGCTGCGATGAATGACACGCGATACGCGGATGCCCGCGCTGCGGCGGACGGACGCGCGCTGGCGGCGAACGCGTCGTTCGGGATGGCCGCAACCGCGGTTGCGGTCGGAGCGGTGCTCGTGTGGCTGGGGCGGGAACAGCCTGCGGGGCATGAGACGCAGTCTGCGGCGGGCAAGAGATCGGAGCCGGGCCAGCAATGGCCCGGACCGACGCCTCCGGCCGGCTTCTCGGGGGGCGCGAAAGGGGCGGAAATGCGCACATCGGCTTGGACGCGGGCGGCGCTGGCGACGGCGCTCGCCGGGTGCATCGACATCAAGGCGGACGGGCCGCCGCCGAAGACGGGCGCCGGGGTCACCGTCGACGCGGATTCGAGGACAATCGGGCTCGATCCTGCAAAGGTGCCGGTGCTCGCGCAGGCGTGCGCGGACGGGCAGGTGCTCGGGCGAGTGGCGGGCGAGTGGAAGTGCGTCGATCGGGAACCCGGACCGAAGGGTGACACGGGTCCCGGCGGCGCGTCGGTCGCGGCCGAAGTGCTCGCCGAGGGCGATTCGCACTGTCCGCTCGGAGGCGCGAAGTTCACGGCCGACGGCGTCGAAACCTTCGCGTGCAACGGCGTTACGGGACCGCGCGGCGAGACGGGTCCTTCGGGAATCGAGGGTCCGCGCGGTCATACGGGTCCGCAAGGATTTCCGGGCGAATCGGTGGTCGTCACGACTCTTTCGCCGGGCGACGAGCATTGCCCCGAGGGCGGCGCGAAGTTCGCGCTGGGCGGGGTCGAGACATACGCCTGCTCCGGTGCGGCGGGCGCGACAGGGCCGCAGGGATCGTCCGGCGACACCGGGGCGCAGGGAATCCAAGGCATCCAGGGCCTGACGGGCACGAGGGGCAACACGGGGCCGGCGGGACCGCAGGGGCCGAAGGGCGACACGGGGGCACAGGGATCCGCGGGCGAATCCGTGACGGGACAGTCGGTCGGGCCGGACCCCGGCCACTGCGCACAGGGCGGCGTGCGGCTCACGATCGCGGGCGTGGATGGCTGGATCTGCAACGGGGCGATGGGTGCGACGGGCGACGTCGGGCCGGCGGGCGCGAGGGGCGACACGGGGCCGGCCGGTCCGCAGGGCGATAAGGGCGACACTGGCCCCGCTAGCATGGCCGGTTCGTTCGGCGGCGACGTGACGGGGACGCAGTCGGCGACGACGGTGGCGCGGCTCAACGGGTCGCCGCTGGGGGATCTCTCGTCGGCTGCCGCCGGGTCGGTGCTCGCGTACACCGGCAGCGCGTGGAGTCCTGCGACCGCGGCGAGCCTCGCGCTGGGCAATCTGAGCGGGAGCGGAACGGCGGGGAAACTCGCGAAGTTCTCCGATGCCGGGACGGTCGGGGACTCGGTGATTCGCCAGAGCGAAGGGAACGTCGGGATCAACACGACGGACCCGAGAGGCATGCTCCAAATTCGCCCGAACGGAGCCACGATTCTGCTGAGCGCGGACTTCCCGACCGATGCCTACCAAAGCTATGTTCGGTCGCGCTTTGGAGGCAATATCCTCCTTGGGAACAGCTCCGAGGCCAACGGAAGCACGGTCGTGGGCTGGGCCAACAACAACCCGAGCGATCACTTGACCCTTCGCGCCGTCGATGTCGGAGCCGACGGAGTTCCTGGGGACGGGCAATTCCTCGCGGATATCAGACTCGGCCGGGATAGCGGAGGGCTCTACGAGGCCCGCGGGAGGATTTCCTTGCTCACGGGCGACAACTCCGCATTCGAATCTGCGGAAAACTTGAAGGAGCGGATGGTGGTGACCAGCAGCGGCAACGTGGGCATCGGGACGACGAATCCTCTGACCACACTGAACGTTGCAGGTGATGTGTGGCTCTCGGGCGGCAATCGGAAACTGATCCTCGGAAACGGGCAGGGCATCGCCGACGACGGGGTCGGGAACCTCTCGCTCTTTGCCCTGCAATCGAGGGCAATCCACCTGTTCACGGGCGGGCCGGGCGGGATGACGATCGCGCCGGACAATGGGAACGTCGGCATCGGGACGCCGAACCCGTCGTACCCGCTGACCGTGCAGAGTGACAGCGGCGACATGATCTCTTGGCGCACCTCGACGCTGCAGCTTGGCAGACTTGGATATGCGAGCGACGGATACGGCGGCATCTGGCTCATGGCTCAAGGACAGGTTGCGGTGGCCATCTCCGGTAACGGCACCGCCATCAAGCCCGGCGGCGGCTCCTGGAGCGGCACGAGCGACGAGCGGCTCAAGACGAACATCCGGCCGCTTTCCGGCTCGCTGGATCGTCTGCTCGCACTGCGCGGCGTGAGCTTCGAGTGGAAGGAGCCGGAAAAGCAGGGAAACGCCCGAGGAACGCAGATCGGCATGGTGGCGCAGGAGGTGGAGAAGGTGTTCCCCGAATGGGTCGGCGACGGGCCCGACGGGTACAAGGTCGTGGGTTTCCGCGGTTTCGAGGCGCTCGCCGTCGAGAGCCTGCGCGAACTGCGGGCGCAGAACGAACGACTGGAAGCGGCGAACGAGCGCCTCGCGGCCGCGAACCGCTCGCTGGCCTCGCGCTTGGAGGCGCTGGAACGGCGCGCCGCGGGGTCGGGGAAGCCACGGCGGTAGCGGGCGTCGGCGCGTCCTTCAGCCCGTACGGTGCAGTGCCGGGACCTGTCAGACCTCCGCCAGCAGGCGCTGGAACTCTTCGGGGGAGATGTCGGTTTCACGCATGATTTCCCGGAGGAGGGGCCGCGCGAGATCCCGCCCGGCATGGTGCGGCACGGTCGTCGTGCGCCCGTCCGGATGGCGGTAGAAGACGTGGCTGCCCTTCTGGCGGGCGGCGACGAAGCCGCACCGGACCAGCACGAGCTCCATCGTCCGCGCGTCGACGACGGGCAGCTTGCTCACGGCGGCCTACACGCCGACGGCGATTTGCTGGATTCCCACGAACGGCGCGACGTCCAGCGGCTCGCCCCGGTCCCTTCGCTCTTCGAGCACCAGTTCGATGACCTCCCGAAGGTTGCGCTGGAGCTCGTCCAACGTGGCTCCTTGACTGTGCGCCCCCGGGAGTCCCGGCACCGTCCCGACGTACAGGTGTGCCTCCGGGTCGAACTCGACGTAGGCGGTGAAGGTGCGGGGCGCGGCCATGGCAAGGCTCATGGTAGCACCACGCGGCCGGTCGCGCCCGGCGGAAACCGTGCGAGTCGCGCAGGCAGGCGCTCGCGCGACAGTCCGCCGCGTTGACATCAAGACGTCGCGGCATCAAGATGACATGGGAGACCTAGCCCATGCGGGACGCGATCAAGCGCTCCACCGTCTATTTCGACGCCGATCTTCACCGGGCGCTGCGCGTCAAGGCGGCTCAGTCCCAGCAGACGCTGTCCGACATCGTGAACGACGCCGTGCGGGCAATCCTGGGCGAGGACCGCGAGGACTTGGACGCCTTCGAGAAGCGGGCGCGCGAGCGGCGACTGACCTACGAGGAGCTGCTCGAGGATCTGCGTGCCAGCGGAAAAGTATAGGCTCACGTTCGCCGCTTCCGTCTCCAAGGATCTGCGCGCGATCCCGCCGAAGGAAGTCGCCAGGATTCTCGCCCGCGTCGAGCGGATTGCGACGGACCCGCGTGCGCCCGGCTGCGAAAAGCTCGCCGGACAGGAGCGCTATCGCGCCCGGCAGGGCGACTTCCGCATCCTGTACGAGATCGACGATGTGCGACGAGTCGTCGATGTCGTGAAGGTCGCCCATCGTCGCGAGGTGTACCGGCGGTGATGCTGAGGTGTGCCGCGAGCGCGGCGCAAGGCCGCCTGCGCTGCGCTCACGCGCGCCACCAAGGCGGCCCCAAGCGGACTCGTGTTCCCGGGCCGGAACGCCGAAGGCCCCGACGGCCAAAAGGTCGTGGGCTCCCGCGGCTTCGAGGCCCTGGCGGTCGAGAGCCTGCGCGAGCTGCGGGCGCAGAACGACCGACTCGAGGCGGCGAACGAACGCATCGCGGCCGCGAACCGCTCGCTCGCCTCGCGCCTGGAGGCGCTGGAGCGGCGCGCCGCGGGGTCGGGGAAGCCGCGCCGGTAGTGCCCGCGCGACGGTGCGCACCGATCCCGCCTGCGCTACACTGTCCGCGGAGGCAGGGCCGTTTGACCAAGATGACGATTTCGCTCGACTCGGAGCTCCTGCACCGGCTGGAGCAGCACGCGCGCGCGCACGGAATCTCGCTCGACGACGAGAGCCGGGGGGGCCTCGAGACCGCAGCGCGCATGCCGGTCGGAGACCCGCTGGCCCTCGCCGAAGAGGTGAGCCGCAAGCTGGCCGGGCGCCCGCACTCCGACAGCACCTTGCTCATCGCGCAGGACCGGGAACGATGAGATCGCCGGTCTTCGACGCCAGCGTCGTCGTCAAGTGGTACGTGCCCGAGGTTCACAGCGTGGAGGCGAAGCGATGGCTCGCGGGGCGGCGGGCGATCCTTGCCCCCGACCTTCTCTTCTCGGAGGTGGCGAACGCGCTGTGGAAGAAACAGAGACGGCGCGAGCTCGAGCCCGCCGAGGCCGAGTCGGTGATGGATCAGTTCCTTGCGCTGCCCCTGACTGTCCATGCGTCGGGCGCTCTCGCGCCGGCAGCGCTTGACTTGGCGGTCGGACTCGATCGGAGCGCCTACGACACAACGTACCTGGCTCTCGCGATTCTCGCCGAAACCCAGTTCGTGACCGCCGACCGGAAGTTCTTCTGCGCCATCTCTGCCGGTCCCCTTGCCGCGCGCGTGCGCTGGGTCGAGGACATCCCGGGCCCGGAGACTCAGCAGGGCCGTCGTGCCGTCGCTTGCGAGGGCGTTGCAGGTATTCAATGTCGTGCTGCCGGAGTGCGGGCGTCCCGCCGGCACAACTGGTCCGTGGCCGTCCCGGCCGCGGGTCTAACAGACAGGCTGGTTCTTGGTACGCCGTGCAGCCGGGACGGCTGCTCACCGATAGTGCCGGCGGGACGCCCGCACTCCGGTCGTCGGCGACGACTCACGGCTCCGCCGGCAGCCGCAGCCGGATGACCGCGCCCGCGGGCTCGTCGACGACCTCGAGCCCGACGCCGAGCCGGGCCGCGGCGGTGCGTGCCACGTAGAGGGCGAGCGTGGTTCCCTCGCCCTCGGATCCGCCGGGAACGAACGGCCCGGGGTCCAGCATCGCGGCCGTCGCGCCGGCGCGCACGACGTCCACCCGCGCCGTGCCGTCCTCGCGGGCGACGCGGATCGACACCTCTCCGCCTTCGCCGGCCCGCAGGGCGCGGCGCACGCATGCCCGCAGAAGCTTCTCCACCGTCGCCGGGTCGAGCGGGACGACGACCGCCTCGCCGTCCTCGACGAGCGCCGCCAGCCCCGCGGGCTCGAACTCCGACGGGGCGAGCACCCGCGCGATCGTCTCGCGCAGCGCGGCGCGTCCCGGCGGCGGGCGTGCCGGCAGACGCTCCATGGCGAACCAGTCCTCGACGAGCGCCCGCAGGCGCCGCACGGAGCGCGCCGCAAGCTTCGAGAGACGGCCCGCGCGGGGATCGTCGCCCGCATGACGCGCCAGCATCTCCACGGCCCACAGCCCGCTCGCGAGCGGATTGCGGATCTCGTGGACCGCGAAGCCGAGCAGCTTCTCTCTCGGGTCGTCCCCGGGGAACGCCGCCGGCGCGGTGGAAGAAATTCCAGTCCCCCGCGGCTCGCCGCGTCCGTCGCGTTCACCGGCGGACTCGGGAGCCGCGGGTTGGGTCGTCGTGGGCTCCACCCGGGTAGGGTGGCGATCCGGCCCCGCGGCGGGAAGTGGCAGGCTCGCGCGGTTCGAAGCGTCGTGCAGTCGACGGCGCGGCGGAGCGTCGGCCAAGGGGTCGGCGACAATGTGCGGACGGGCCGGAAAAAAGGCAAGCCGCCCTGCCGCCGCCGGACTGTCCTTTCTACCGCCTCGGGGCCTGCGTCCCCCTCGAAAGCGGCCTGCGGAGCCTCCGCGCGGATGGCACCGCGCTTGCTTGGGAGGTCGATGCGACGCGGTGACCTTGGACCGGTCGCGGTCCGAAACGCCGGAGCCTCCGGCGCATCGACAGGATGGGGACGGCACGAGCAGCCCGTCGACGTTCGAATCGCGAACCAACGGCCCGGGGGGGACCAATGGCAGCTTCGAAGCAGGGGACCAGAGCCCCGCGCAGGAAGAAGAACATGCACCTGTCCACCGTTCCGACCGCCGCAGGCTCTCTCGCCATGTACCTGAGCGAGATCAACCAGTTCCCGCTGCTGAGCGTGGAGGAGGAGCAGACGCTGGCGCGCCGTTTCCGCGACGGCGGGGACCTGGACGCCGCCCACCGCCTCGTCACGAGCAACCTGCGCTTCGTGGTGAAGGTCGCCTACGAGTACCGCTCGTACGGCATCAAGATGAGCGACCTCATCCAAGAGGGCAACATCGGCCTGATGAAGGCGGTGCAGAAGTTCGACCCGGACAAGCAGATCCGCCTCATCTCCTACGGCGTGTGGTGGATCCGCGCGTACATCCAGAACTACATCCTCAAGAGCTGGAGCCTCGTGAAGCTCGGTACCACGCAGGCGCAGCGAAAGCTGTTCTTCTCGCTGGCGCGCACCAAGCGCGAGCTGGAGAAGGCGGGCCACGGCGACGGCTCGCAGGACGACGAGCGCCAGATCGCCCGCAAGCTGCGCGTCAAGCCCACGGAAGTGCTGGAGATGCAGCAGCGCATGGACGGGCGCGACCTGTCGCTGGACGCGCCCATGGGCGACGACGGCGGCAACACGCACGTGGACTTCGTGGCGAGCACGCTCCAAGGGCAGGACGACGACCTCGCCGAGAGCGAGGAGCGCGGCATCGTGCATGACCGCGTGGGACGGGCCCTGTCGCGGCTGGACGTGCGCGAGCGCTACATCATCGAGCAGCGGATCATGAGCGAGAAGCCCCTGACGCTCAAGGAGCTGGGGGAGCACTTCGGCTTCTCGCGCGAGCGGGCGCGCCAGCTCGAGATCCGGGCCAAGGACAAGCTCAAGGGCGAACTCACGCGCATCATGGGCGACGTGCTGCCGGAAGCGGTGAGCATGGCGGCGGCGAACTAGGACGGCACGGGGGGCGGACCCGCGACGGGAGCCGGCCATGCGCCGCGCTCCCGTCGCGACTTTCTCCCGCGGAGTCGGAGCGGCGCAGGAAAAGCGACCGCCAAGACGCCAAGGTGCGCCAAGTTTCGCCGAGGATTTCAAGGTATTTCGGGTCCGACGCAGGTCTTCCCGACGCTCCGGGCTGCCCCCGAATCGCGGTCTTTCCGGCCCGCCTCGACGTGCAGCCGGTCGCAGGCCAGAATGGCGGCGTGGAGAAGCTGACGCGCGAGCAGATCGTCGAAGCGCTCGAGAGGATGGATGCCGTCCTCGGCAGCCGCGGCATCCGCGCGCAGATCTACCTCGTAGGAGGGGCCGCGCTCTGCGTCGGCTACGACGCGAGGTCCTCGACCAAGGACGTGGGCGCCTGGTTCACCGAGCCCGCCCAGATGCGGCGCGCGGCCGCACAGGTGGCCGACGAGCTGGGCCTGCCCGAGGATTGGCTCAACGACGCGGCGAAGGGCTTCATCCCGGCGGGGGCCGGCTTCGATGCCTGGCGATCGCTGGCGAATCTGGACGTCTGCATCGCCGACGAGCGCACGCTCCTCGCGATGAAATGCGCGGCGGCCCGCACGGCCGAGGACGCGGGGGACATCCGGTCCCTCGCGAAACGCCTCGGCCTGGATTGGTCGGCGGAAGTGCTCGAAGTCGAGCTGGCCTACTACCCGCCCGAACGGCTGCCCGTCCGCACGCAGCTCCTGCTGGAGGAGACCCTCGATGACGGCCGCTGAGTGCCTTGCCGAGGCACGCCGGGCGGGCGACGGATTCCAGCAGCCCGTCAACGCCTTCGTCGACGCGTTCCGCCGCGCATCCCCGGCGCAGCGCGCGGACATGGTCCGCGACGCGGTACACGAGTGCGGAGCGCTTGAAGGACTCGTGGCCGCCGTGACGAGCGCGCTGTGCCGCGAGTCGGGCACCCCCGCGCCGGAGTGGGTCGCGCGCGTGCGCAGCCCCGGGCCGTGCTTCGCCTTTCCCGCCCGCTCGTTCGCGCTGCGCGTACGCCTGATGCTCGAGTCGCCGGCCCCGTTCCGGACCCGGAATATATTCGTGCCGGAGAACTATCTGAGCCGCGCCTGAGTGCCGGCCGTCAGTTCCGGTCGGTCAGGTAGCTGCGGATGTCGCAGTACCCGATGGCGTTGAGGTCCGGCGAGATCATGTCGTCGGCGACGGTGCGCTGCGGGCAGGGCTCGTCCTCGCTCCAGTCGCGCCAGTCGGCGCCGCGGCCGATCTGAGCCGCGTATGCCTTGAACACCCCGTAGTTGGCGGCGGTGAACGGCACCGGAATCTGGCAACGGCTCGACGAGCGCTCGCGGTTCTTGTTGTACTGGACGACGATCTGCCCCATGGCCGCGGTGGTCGTGTTCCAGCAGCAGGTCTTGGAACGCTCGTACTTGAGCAGCGGGAACACGTAGTCCTCGTACGAACGGTAGTGCTGCTCGGTCTCGGTGCGCTCCCAGTAGTTTTCCTCGCTCTCGAGCTGCGCCAGGTCGTTGAGCAGCGCCTCGCGCTTCTCGCGGTTGGAGCAGCTCGCGGGGTGCTCGCGCTGGTACTGGCGCGTCGTCCCGAGCGCCGTGCGAAGCTCCGTGCGCCGCGCGGCGGGGTCGGCCACGTCCAGGATCTCGTCGAATCGCGCAGGCCGCGCCGCGATGGCGGCGAGATTCGTCGAGTTGATGTAGACACCCGTGCTGTCGCCGGGCACCGAGTTCACCCACGAGTTGTTGTAAACGACGGCCGTGCGCCAGCGCCGCAGTCCTCCGCCGAGCTTCGCGTACGGGATGCCATCGGAGCTGCTGCCCGGACCGCCCGTGTACGGGTTGGTGAAGTAGCGCCGGCTCGTCACCGGCGACTCCCACACCGACTGGCGCCGCGGCATCGAGCCCGACGCGAGCTCGACCGAGACCTTGCCGCTGGACGCCGTCTGCACCGTCTTCACGTTCAGCGTGTGCCCGATGCCCGCGCGCTGCCAGCGCTCCAGCAGAATGTCGCTCGGGCGGATGCCCTCCGGCTTCGCGTGGAACGTGTTGGCGGGATCCGCGAGGTTCACGCTGCCGAACCACAGGAGCACGTGGACGGTGAAGTACCCGACGCGCTTGTTCAGGTGCAGCTCGTCCAGGTACGCGCCGATGGTCGCGTTCGGGGCGATCATCGGCTGCACGTCGTCGTAGCTGCCCAGCTTCTTCGCGCGCAGCTTTTCGTCCTTGGGCCACGTCGCCGGCCGGTTCGCCGTGTAGTCCTTGTAGAGGGTCTTGTACCTGGGGAAGTTCGAGTAGACGCCCGTGAGCGTGCGGAAGCCGAAATGGCCTGCGAACATGCGCTTGCCGGTCCCGTCGATGGCTTCCAGGAAGAACGGCAGGTTGAACCACGACGAGAACGCGACACGCAGGAACATGGCCTGCTCGGCGCACTCCAGCGCCGCGATGGGCAGCGTCTTGCCCCACGGGTTCGTGATCTTGTACGTGCGGTACCCGTTGACCGCGGTCGTCGACTCGAGCTTCCCCACGAACACCCGGAACGCCTCGTTCCAGGTGATGTTGTCGGATCGCCTGAAATACGGGGAGAAATCGACGTCGACCTTGTTGGTCCACGTGCGCGTGGCGGCCCAGACCTGGGTCGCCTCGGCGTCGGCGGTCTTCGGAACCGCGCGCGTCATGAGCACCGCGTCGGCCTTGCCCGGCTCGGGCGGTTCCTCGGCGTCGCCGGCCTCCCACAGGTTTCCTTCGACCACCGGATCGACGTCCGCTTCCTCCGGAACTGCTTCCGTGCCACCGCAGGCTGCCAGGAGGACCACTGCCAGGAGATTGATGCGACGCGTCAGAGCTTCCATGTGCCACCTCTGCGGCGCGGCGGTAGCACTTCCTCCGTCCGAGTTCAAGTTCGCGGGCCGTGACGCGATGCGTCAGGGCCGCGTGACGGACGTTTGGAACGGCGCGACGCCGCATCGGTCGGATGACGGGGATACGCGCGACGACCGATGGATCGACTCGCCGCCGCCGTGCGTTCATGGAGAGGGGCGCCCCCGCCGGAGGATGCCATGAAGCGCACGATCGTTCTCGCCGCGATCGCTCTCGCCGGACTGCTCGCCGCGCTGCTGCTGCCGAAGGCGGTGGCGCCGCCGCCCGTGGAAACGCCCCGCCCGGGCGTTGCCGCGCCCCTGCCGGTCGTACAGGTGCCATCCGCCGGGGCGGGTTCGCTGTCGCTCGTGCTGCGGCCCGCGAAGAGCGCTTTTCTCGCGGGCGGCGACGAGTTCGACGTTGTCGCGGAGCTGCGCGCGGTGCCGTCGCCGGACGGGAAACGCGCGCCCGTGGATCTCGCGCTGGTGCTGGATCGCAGCGGATCCATGTCGGGCCAGCCGATCGCCAAGGCCAGGGAGGCGGCCGCGGATCTCGTCCGGCGCCTGAACGACGGCGACCGGCTATCGATCGTGCACTTCGGAAGCGAAGCTCGCCTCGCCTTCGAGCTGAGCGCGGCGGGGGCGGGCGGCCGCGAGCGCGCGTTGGCGGCCATCCAAGGCATCGCCAGCGACGGCGGCACCAACATGGGCCAGGCATTGCAGATGGCCGAGAAGACGTTGAGCGCCGATCCGCGGGAGAAAACCGTGCGGCGCGTCGTGCTCATGAGTGACGGGCAGGCGAACGAAGGGTTGCTCGGCCCTGCGCTGGTGGACCTCGCCGACCGCTTCGCGAAGAAGGGCATCGGCCTCAGCGCGCTCGGACTCGGGGTCGACTACGACGAGGACAACATGCGCGCGCTCGCCGACCACGGGGGAGGCCAGTACCGGTATCTGAAGAATGCCGACGAGCTTTCGGCCGCGCTGACGCAGGAACTGGCGCAGGCCTCGGCGACCGCCGCCTCGGGCATCCAGCTCGCGCTCGATGCCGCGCCCGGCGTCGAGGTTCTGGACGCGGTGAGCTACGAGCTCATTCGCGACGGTTCGAGCATCCGCATCGCGGTGAGGGACATCGCAGCCGGGGAAACGAGGCGCATCGCGCTGCGCGTGCGCTCGGGGAGCGGCGGCGCGGGGCTGCGCGAGCTGATCCGGGCGCGCGTCGTCTACTCCGACGTGCTCGCAGGCGGCACGACGGCGGCGGCGCATGCCGCGGCGCGCGCGGAGGCCACGACGGATGCACGCCGCGTCGCGGAAAGCTATGATCGCGACGCGGCCGCGTTCGGCCTGCGCGCGAGGCTGGGAGGAAGCGTTCTTGGTGCCATGAAGCGCTACGAGTCCAGCGACGTTTCCGGAGCGGTGGGGTCGATCATGGCCGCCGTGCGGGGCTATGCGGCGGAAGCCGACGCCATCGGGGCTGCCTCGCTCGCGGGCGAGCTGCGACGCGACGCCGAGGCGGCGGCCTCCACGATGCGCGCCGCGCCGACGAACGGAAGGGCGCAGTCCGACGCGCGCAAGAACCTCAAGAACTGGGGCACGACAAACGCGGGCAACTGACGCGGGCCCGGAGCGTCCATGTTCCGTCTGACCGACACCGAAACGCTGGATCGCACGGCGATGTCGTGCGCGCTGGCGGGGGCGCTGTGTCTGGCGGCGGGCGCGGCGGTGGCCGCGGGGGCGCGGGCGGCGGGCGCGTACTGGCCCGGGGACGCGACGGCGTGGATGGCGCTCGCAGGACCGGCATTCCTCGCGACGGCGGTGTCGCGCGGGCACCTCGCGGAACGGCTGCGCACGGTGCTTTTCGGGGCCGCGGGCGTCGCCGCGATGCTCGTGTGGGGCCGGGACTTCCCCGGATTCGCGCAGGCCTCGGCAGGAGCGCTGCTGGGCACCGCGTTCGCGGTCGAGAACGATCGGAAGCGCAAGCGGGAGTCGCGCGATCGCCTGCCGCGCTGGGCTTTCGCGGCGACGGCGGCGGCGGTCGCGGTGGCATGGCCGATTGCCGTGCTGGCCACGGGCAGCGTGGAGCACTCGGTGCTCGCGAACGGCATGGTTCCCCCGCTGCTGCTGGGCAGCGCCGCGGGAGCCCTGTCCGGGCTCGCGACCGGGCTGGCGTCGTTCCCGTCGCACCTGGAACGCGTGGGCGACCGCGTGCTGGAAGCGTTGCAGAAGGCCCGTCCCGTGCTGGACGGCGAGCTGCGCGACCTGGTGCTCAAGGTGGTGGACGCGCGCGGGCGGGCGCTCAAGCTGCTGGAGCGCTCGCGGGCCGACGCCACCGCGCGCGTCGAGACGGAGCGCGGGCTGGACCAGATCGCGCTCACGGCGATCGACCTGGCGGATCGTTTCGGCGCGGTGGATCGGGTGCTCGCGCGCACGCCCATGCCGGGGCTGGACGAGCGCGTCGCTGCGACGCGGTCTCAACTGGACGGGACGAAGGATCCGGGCGTGCGGCGCGACCTGGAGCGCGCGCTGCAGGCGCTGGAGGATCAGCGCAGCCAGGTCGACCGGCTGTTGCAGGGGCGCGCGCGGCTGGTGGCGCGGCTGCAGAGCGAGCTGGCGTCGCTGGAGAAGACGGAGATGGCGCTTGCATTGCTGGCGACCGGCGACGCGGCCATGGCCGGGCTGCGGCTGGAGACGCTCGGTTCCACGCTCGAGCACCGCGCGCACGAGCTGGAGGCCGAAGGCGCCGCGCTGCAGGAGACGCTTGTCGATTCGCCCGTGCGCGCGCTCGAGAGAATCCGGGGGAGTTGAGACGGCGTCGCGGCGGCGGGTGTCACGCGGGGGGCGAATCCCATCCACCGGCAGCGGAGATTCCGGTGATCTTCGGCCGGTCGTCTGCGCCGGACGGGCGTCCCGTCGCGCGCCGCGGCCACCTCCTTGCCCGACCAGGACCCGACGGGCGCGGCGCATCGCTCATGTTGAGCCTGCCGAAACCACGGGCATGCCCATCCTACCCGTAGAATTCGCGTCCCGGGGAATGCCGGGCACCCGTGGTCGCTCGTCGCCCGACTCGTTGACACCCCCCCGTCAACTCCTTAGATTCGCCCGTTTTCCGGGCGCCCGGCCCGCACCGCCCACTCGCAGAGGATCGCATGCTCGACGCCGTCACCAAGGGGTTCCGCTCCGCCAAGTACAAGCTCCAGGGCAAGGTCGAGCTGAGCGAGGAGAACATCGAGGACGCGCTGCGCGACATCCGCGTGGCGCTGCTCGAGGCCGACGTCGACTTCAACGTCGTCAAGAGTTTCGTCGCCCAGGTCAAGGAGAAGGCCGTCGGCGAGGTCGTCGCGCTCAAGGCGAAGGACGAGAAGGGCAACCTGCTCGCCGCCACGCCGGGCGACCACTTCATCAAGATCTGCCACGACGAGCTCGAAGCCCTCATGGGGCCCGTCGACACGTCGCTGAAGTTCCGCCCTCCCGCCGACGGTCCGTCGGTCGTCATGATGGTGGGCCTGCAGGGCTCCGGCAAGACGACGACCGCCGCCAAGCTCGCGAGTTTCCTGGGGAAAAAGGGCAAGAAGCCCCTCATGGTCGCGGCCGACATCTACCGCCCGGCGGCCGTCGACCAGCTCCAGCAGCTCGGCCGGCAGATCGACGTGCCCGTCTACGCCGCCGACGGTCTGCGCCCGCCCGAGCTGTGCCGGAGG
>Ga0172369_10005523_pt1 | contig 15493 bp, 15 predicted proteins | sample LakKiv25m_FD_114539 | JGI IMG/M metagenome (GOLD analysis project Ga0172369, IMG submission 114539) | Freshwater microbial communities from Kabuno Bay, South-Kivu, Congo - kab_022012_11.25m | ecosystem: Environmental > Aquatic > Freshwater > Lake | place: Democratic Republic of the Congo...
CAGACCGGACCATCTCTACCGCATCCACGCGGGATGCGCCGAACATCAGCGCAGCCTTGACTTCCTGACCCGCACCTGCGCCGATCACAAGGACACGCGCCCCCTTGTCCCGCATCAGGTAGTGCGATGCGAGGACCCCCCGGTTCCAAAAATGAGATAGAGTCGAACCTGGTATGTCACTTCTTAACCTACGGTAGTCCCCATCGAATGGGAAGATCGTCGTGCTTTGCGTTCCCCCGTCGTAAGCAACATCCTTTTCCCTCGGCCCACTCAGCACATCGATTCTTGAGACGGGATCCCAAGCGGTGAATTCTATATCGCCGATCCGTTGTGCCTTTTTGACCCCACCGCCGGGGAGATACTGCCCTTTTGCCTGATGCTGGAAGAAGATAAAGGTCGTGTTCGAACCTGCAAAGGGAATGCCACCAGCGACAAGCGCAAGAGCAACAAGGAATGCCGCAACTGGGCGCTTGCCGATGAGCGACGCCGACGCAAGAAAAGCGACACCTGCCGCACAGAGGAGCACACCGCCGGGCCCAATGGACGAGAAAACAGCCAAGAACGCAAAAGAGCCAAGGGACGCGCCCACGAGGTCCCAGCAGTACAGTGACGCGATTCGGCCGGGGTATAAAGAAAAAACACGTGAGAAATAGAGGCCCGCCAGGAAGAAGGGGAGCCCGAGGAGCACGAACATCCCCAGCGTGCTTGCCAACTGCAGAAACGGTTCCTGAAAAAGTCTGTCGAGATCCATTGGCAGCCAGTTGAGGCCGGGCCTTACACAGCATACGGCCACACCGAAAAGGAGCGGGAGATGGACGATGCGGGGATTGTGATCCCTTGATCTGTTTGCCTCATACACACCAGCCAGTCCAAGGCAGAACATGGCCGAGGAAACTATTAGATATCCAAGATTCGGCGTGAGGATAAAATCGAACACCCTGATGAGCACGATCTCAAGGGTGAGAACACTGAAGGCCATTGAGAACGTGGCAAAACCCAATCGCATCAAATTACCTTTCTTGAACTGGGAGGAGCCTCACTTTGGACATCGCTCCCGTCACCGCATTGGTTGCAGCCAGATGCGCCAGTCCCCCATATTTGCAGTTTGAAAGCGCCTGCGAACCCGGATGCACCGATAGAAGTTTCTTCTCATCGACATCGATTGGGAAACATGGGGGAAGTTTAAGACCAAGCGCTCTAAACATCAGGATGTTGCGGATGCATTTCTCGCAGGCGCAGCAGTTGCGGTCCTTCTGAGGACCTCCCCAGCATGCGCAGAGGCGACGAAGGAATTCGGCCCAATCACGCATCGCGGAAATTTTGGAGCCCCGATCAAATTCACCTGCGTCGATGATAGAACTCGCTTTTTGGGGAATGGAGTATAGGTGAACCGGCCTTGGGGGGTCAACAAGAATCCGCCAGCAGGATATTGTGGTCGCAACGTGCGGCATAAATATGGAGGACTCAGATCGGGGAGGGCCTGAGTGTGGAGAGAGTGCCGAGGGTCCTGATGAGGCCAGAAGGGCTGAAAATGGGGAAAATTTGAGTAAAGGAAAACCTCAGAATAGACCGGATCGACATATAGCCACTTATCAGACCCGCCAGACGGACGGCGGGCAAACATAAGATGTAGTGGCCCATTACAGCTCGACTCTGACGACATGTGATAGAGGCCAATCTCAAAGAAAGCTGGGCACCAAAAGGTTGAGATATGCCTTACTTATACCCAGAACTATGAATTCAGGCTGTCCTTTTTACCGCCAATATCTTGCGCATCCTGATTCAAAGACCGTGACCATGTCTACCACATCTACCACATACCAGATTTGTACGCAACCAAAACAAGCGATATTGTGCAAAGGATCTCATGGTTGAGGGGTAATTATATTGATTGGGGTCAGATGTATCGTCTTCCGATCCCACAATCCCGCACCATTTTTCCAATTCAGCAGAGCCCATGCCATGAAGGGCCGAATATTGGGACTTACCCTTTCATTGATATCAGGCTCTCAACCGATGGGGGCGGTTCGCGTAAGTGTGGGGCACCAGTTTGGTTGCTTGTCATGATGAACTTGATAAGGATGATATGCTGGAGAAGGTGCGAGGAGCCGGGAAATAGGGCAGCGGCGACTCGGGGATGATCACCCAAGGAGCCACCCCCATCCTGTACAGGGGAGGAGGCTGTCTCCCAAAAACGCACATATCATCAACAGGGTGATCTCCACCATCTCGTTGGCGGTTCCCAGGAGATCGCCGGTAATTCCCCCGAAGGCATGCCGGCACCGGATCCCGAAGAGCCATGTCTGTATCCATCCCACGCTGAAAAGCAACAGAAAAAATGGCCCCAAGAAGATGCCCAGCACAACCGTTGCGACATGGGACAGAACCCTCTGCCGGGTGGATGCCCCCATGACAAAAGGCCGGCCCATCCCTTCACCTGTGCGGGCATATGGCAGGGTCGTTATCAGCTCCACCATCATATCCCTCGAGATGATGAAGACAGGAACAAGACAGATCGCGGCGCCGCAGGAGATGAGCCTTTCAAAGGCGACCCATTTGGCGAGGAGCGCCAGGATCAGGGCCAGCCCGCCGAAGGTTCCGAGGGAAGAGTCTTTCATGATGGCCAGTCGTCTCTCCCTTTGGAAAAGACCGCCGATGGAGTCGGCCCAGTCCGCCAGGCCATCAAAATGGAGGCCCCGCGTCAGGCAGACGTCGGCCGCCGCCAGAAGGACGGCCGTTCCGGCAGGCCACGGGGTGGCTGGGATCAGTTTCCAGGGAAGACTCAGACCGTACAGGATAGATCCCAAAAGCAGACCGATAACCGGAAACCATGGGAGCGATGCAGCAAAATCCTCAGATTCCCGGCCTCGCCAGGGGATGGCCGTAAGGGTCTTGAGAGCGGTTCCGAGACCGTCCAGTCTGAATGGATTCTTGGACGTCGTCATCATGATCACAATTCACTACGCCCCCGGCGTGATGCCCATCTCTTCAAAGGTGGCCATTTCCCGGTAGAGCCTCAGGGCATTTTCGATGATCTGCATGCCTAAAACCGCGCCGGTCCCTTCACCCAGCCGGAGGTCCAGGTTAAGGATCGGGCGAATCCCTTCCTTTTCAAAAAAGACCTGGTGTCCCTTTTCAGAGGATTGATGCGAGAAGAACAGGTAGTCCTTTATAGCGGGGTTGAGACGCATGGCCACAAGGGCTGCGGCAGTGGATATGAAGCCATCCACAACCACCATCATCCGTCTGGCCGCCCCCCCGATGCAGAGGCCGCAGATCCCGGCGATCTCCAGACCGCCCACGGCCGAAAGGATGGAAAGGGGATCTCCCATTGCCTGGCTGTTTACCTCCAGGGCCCTGGCGATGACGGCTGTCTTGCGCCTCAGTCCGGCATCATCGAGGCCGGTACCCCTCCCTGTGACGTCCTCGATGGCCGCCGGAAGGAGCGCTGACAAAAGGGCTGCAGATGGCGTGGTATTGCCGATGCCCATCTCGCCTGTCGCTACCATGAGGACCCCCCTGGCGAATGCTGCTTCAGCCATTCCCACGCCTGTATTCATAGCCGTTTCGGTCTCTTTGAGGGTCATTGCCGGGCCTTCCGCCATGTTGCGGGTTCCCCTCCTGACATTCCTCCGTATGAGGCCATTGATATCTGGAAGGTCATCCTTCATTCCGATATCGATGATCGTCACCTCTGCCCCGGCACATCGGGCGAGGACATTAATCCCCGCGCCCCCTTGCAGAAAATTTCTGACCATCAGTCCGGTCACCTCCTGGGGGTAGGGGCTGATCCCTTCTGAAACCACGCCGTGGTCGCCGGCAAACACGAACACCTCCTTTCGCGGAATCGCAGGCAGTTTCTCCTCCCTGATAGCCACCACCCGGGCAGCGATCTCTTCGAGCATCCCCAGACTCTTTCTGGGCTTGGTGAGGCTGTCCCATCGTTCATGTGCCGCGGTGAGCCATTCGCTTGAGACAGGTTGAATCCGCTTCAGGTCGTGTTTCCACATATCCATTATTCCTCCTCAAAAAAAATGTACCCGTTCACGGGTTCAAAGGCTTCCCGCTGCAGCGGGATTTAAGGTTGCATTCTGGGTCCCCTAATCCCATTTTGGAGCCGCACCTGCCATCATCGGCCCCGGACTTGTCACGTTAAACCAGGAGATAGGGGACCGAACGGACGCAGGGAAACAAACCAGCGCCATCTCACTTGCGATTCGGGTCTTTAACCCTGCTCTTGCCCCTAACCCTGAATCCCGCTTAAGCGGGAAACCCGGAACCTGTGAACGCTTACTAAAAAAATAACCCCGTCCAGGTCACATGGAAATAGACCCGAACGGGGTTTTGGCAACTCCATCCGTCATGATCGGCAGGTCTTCTGACTTCCCCTCACTCAGCTCGCCTTCCCGCCCCGCATGCATCTCCTATCTCAATTTCCACGGATATGGCGGCAGTTCAAAGAAATGCCCGCGGAAAAGGATCAGAAGAATAGCGTACCCAGACAGTGACTTTTCACCCGGTCAAGGTTCCACCGGGACGTTGCTGAATGACCCACGCCCTGAAGCAGGGCGCATCGGTTGTTGCTGGGGACACAGCACCGGCCATTGTGCGGCGGCATCTCACCGCCTTTCCTTTTCACCCGCAATCGAGGGCTTATCGGACGGCCTCCTATGAAACATCGCCGAAAGGCCCCTTGTGCGAACACCGATCATGTGTGCATATACAGAGGTTCAACACAATGTGTGCTACAATATTAGCCCGATCTTCAGCAGTTGTCAAAGGAATTTAGCCGCAGCGGTTTTTGTCCGCTGACTATTGAAATGATACAATATAGTATTGCCAAGGATAAAACGATTTGATAAAGTATCTAAAAGTGTCTACGGCGATGATATCTGCGACAGAAAGGAGGTGAGACATCGGGGGAAGTTGAGTCTTTGGTCATAACCCTTTTACCGACACGAGGAGGATACAAATGGCTGGAAGCACCTACAAGATTATTGAGCTGGTTGGAACAAGCGACCAATCGTGGGAAGATGCGGCTAAGACGGCTGTGGAAACGGCGGGAGAAAGTCTGAAGGACCTGAGGATTGCAGAGGTGACCAAACTCGATATGACCATTGAAAACGGCAAGGTGGTTTCGTATCGGGCAAGGTTGAACGTGTCTTTCAAATATGTCAGGTAGGGCCGGACCGCCGTCTGATTTTCACGGTTAACCCTTCGAAATCCGATGTTCAATATGCGAGACAAAGACCCGATGCCGCGGTCCCGACCACCTGCCATAGGATGACCTGCGTCGAGGCCCATCAAGGAGGTATTTGTTCGCCTGGCATTTGAAGTTGTCTCGCATTTCGGATTTCGATATCCGAACATCCCAATCAAACCCAACGCCCTCACTAAGGCATATGTCGCGTTCCAGGCCCATCCCGGTGAATCCAGTGCCTTTGAGCGCCCGTTTCTTCTTCAGACCTTCTTCTTTAAAATCAGGATCTCCCTTTTCGCCCCCTTTCCGGGCAATGAATAGGGTATGCTTTTGAAGGGGAAGAGCCGGTGCATGCCAATGATGTCTGCGCTTTCACGGATCGACGATTCAGCCTGGCCGCCCAGGAAGGCCACCATGCACCCACCGGGAGAGAGATGCGGTGCACACAGGGTCAAAAACCCCGGCAAGGGGAGAAAGGCCCTGGATGTGATCACATCATAGCCTTTCGAGAGAAACGCCCCTTCCTTCTCCTCCATGCGCCCCTGAATGACCTCAATGTTATCGAGCCGTGCGAGGCGGATGACCTGCTTCAGGAAATGCGTCTTTTTCGCATGAGGTTCGATCAACTGACATCTGAGACGGGGTTTGCAGATCTTGATGGGGATGGCAGGAAAACCTGCCCCCGAACCCACATCGAGGAGGGTCCCCTCATCAGGCAGAAAGGGGGTCGGCAGGAGGGAATCGGTCAGGAGTTCATCCACGATTTTCTGCCGAGAAGAGAGGCCTGTCAGGTTTATCTTTTTATTCCAGAGTTCCAACTCATCCAGGAAAACGTCCAGCCTCTTGGCCTGGTTCGAATCCACGTGGATCCCCCATTTCTGCAACAGGGGTCCGAATCTTTCTTGTTCGCCTTTGGACGGATCAGACAATGACCCTTCTCTTTATGATGCCCACCGCCTCTTCCGGCGTATCTACCAGATTGAATATATCAAAATCGGTTTTTGAAATGGTGCCTTCCTTGATCAGGGTTTCCTTGACCCAGGTCAAAAGCCCGCCCCAGAAGCTGGAATCCATGAGGATGACCGGGAAGTATCGAATCCGCTTGGTCTGGATAAGGGTCAAGGCCTCAAAGAGTTCATCGAGGGTGCCGAATCCGCCCGGCATGATGATGTAGGCCACCGAGTACTTGACGAACATGACCTTTCTGATAAAGAAGTATCTAAACGCAAGCCTGAGATTGGCATATTCGTTGGGCCTCTGCTCGCTGGGAAGCTCGATGTGAAGCCCCACGGATTTTCCTTTGGCCTCTGCGGCCCCTCGATTGGCCGCCTCCATAACGCCCGGTCCCCCGCCGGAGATCACATTGAATCCATTTTCCACCAGCAGCCGGGCTACCTTGACCGTGTCTCTGTAGGATTTGCTTTTGGCGTCGATCCTGGATGAACCGAAGATGCTGACCGCCGGATAGGCATCGGGCATCACCTCGAACCCCTTGACAAATTCAGCCATGATCTGAAACATCCGCCAGGAATCGTTCAGCGTCATGTCGTCTACAATATATTGCTTTTCACGCATGGTCAGAAGCCCTTTCCTTTGGATGTAGGTAACGAAAAAATCATTGATTTTTTTGACTTTATCCTATACGTTGGGATTAGCATCATAGTTGCCTGATGATCGGGTGTCAAGGGTTGTATTTTCGCCGCAACAGGCTATCCATCAACCCACTCTGTATTTTTTCTATAGAGCGCCGCTTTACCCCAGGCCGTGTCCATGATATAATAGGGGCGAGGCCTGAAAATTTGGCGGGTACGCTTGGGCGGTTACCTTTATCTTACCGTGGGCATGAATGAGGAGGTCATCTTATGGAACGTGTGGCAAGAGTTTCGGAGATCATTGGCGCCTCTCCAACCAGTTTTGACGATGCTATTCGGGTCGGATTTGAAAGAGCGAGCAAGACATTGAGAGGCATCACCGGCCTGAGAATTTTGGAGCAGAGGGTATCCGTTGAAGATGACATGATCAGTGAATATCGTGTAAGGATGGAAGTCATTTTTGTCCTTGAGGCCTAATGATGCCAAAAGTCCTACAGCCAGCCGCGGTGGCGAGGCATCTGAACGCCTTCCGGGCGCAAGCGTACTCGAACGTCTAATATATGCCGGCGCGGATGCATAGCGTCTGCCTCGCCAGCCCCTGACGTCTGAAGGGAGCTGAAACAGATTAGAGGAAATAACTATGGAAAAGAGACATGACCCGGCTGACGCCCATGACGCCCATCGGGATTTTCTGAGCGACGTCAGCCGTCAGTTCGGGAGAAGGGATCAGGAAAGGGATTTTATAGACAGCATCAGTCAAGGCCCGCCCCAGGAAGATATCCAGGTCAATGTGGGCGAACGCGTCAAGGCGGTCAGAGAGAAACGCAACCTGAGCCTTAAGGATATCTCCCAGAGAACCGATCTGAGCGTGGCTATCCTGGAGCAGATCGAGGACGGCAGCCTCGCCCCCCCGCTGGGGACTGTTATCAAGCTGGCAAAGGCCCTTGACCTGAAGATGGGCTACTTCATATCCGGCGAGGAAGACCGGCCATACACCCTTGTGCGGAAGGGCGACCGAAAGGTGGTCTCCCGATACGACTCCAAAAAGGGGGCGTACTATGGTTACGGCTACGAATCGCTGGCCCCCCACAAGACCGACCGGCATATGGAGCCCTTTCTCGTGACCCTTGATCCGGCCGAAACCGAGGAAGAGAGATCCACCCATGACGGCCAGGAATTCATCTATGTGCTGGAGGGGACCATGGAGGTCCGCCTGGGAGAGGACATCCATCTCCTTCAACCGGGCGACGCCATCTACTATGACTCTACGGTCCCCCACCTGGTCAAATGTCATGGTCAGGAGAGGACCCGGATCTTAGCGGTCCTGTATGCCGAGAGGTGAGATGCCGCGATTGGGCGCCCACATGTCCATCAGCGGCGGCCTGGAAAAGGCCCTTTTGAGGGGCGAAAAACGGGGTTGCCAGGTCATTCAGATATTCACCCGGAACCCGAACCGATGGGTTTCCACGCAATTGTCCCCCAAGGAGGTCGATGCCTTCCACGAGGCCCGGGCGCTGACATCGGTTGTGCCCGTCGCTTCACACGACAGCTACCTGATCAATCTGGCCTCGCCCTATCATGAGAAGCGTCAGAGGTCATTGCAGGCCCTCCAGAATGAACTGGTGCGGGCCGATCTCCTAGGCATCCCCTATGTGGTGATGCACCCTGGGGCGCACATGGGGGCCGGCGAAAAGAAGGGCATTCGGCGTATTGCAGAAGGGCTCAAGCGCATCTTTGACCGCACCTCACACCTCCGGGTCCACACCCTCATCGAAACCACCGCCGGCCAGGGGACCAGTCTGGGCTATCGGTTCGAGCACCTGGCCGAGATCATCCGGCAGACCGAATCTCAGGAGCGCCTGGGGGTCTGTCTGGATACCTGCCATATCTTTGCCGCCGGTTATGACTTCGGGGAGAGGGGAACCTTTGATAAGCTCATCAGAGAATTCGACGCGATGATCGGATTGAAGCGTCTGAAACTGATTCACGTGAACGACTCCAAGAAGGAACGGGGATCGAGAATCGATCGACATGAACACATCGGGGAAGGCTTTATTGGGGAAAGGGCCTTCTCTTTTTTATTGAAAGCCCCCCTGTTCAAGGACCTCTCCTTTATCCTGGAGACCCCCAAAGGGGCAGACGCAGCCGGTACGGATCTCGACATCCTGAATCTGGGCGTCCTGAGACGATTGATGGAGGAAGAAACCATAGATGATTGTATTTGACCTGACGTGCCCCCAGGGACACATTTTTGAAGGGTGGTTTGACAGCAATGAATCATTTGAAGAACAGAACACTCTGGGCCTTGTCCGCTGTCCTGTCTGCGACGACTCAGACATACGGAAGGTCATATCGCCTGTTGCCTTGAAAAAATCCCAGCCTGTTGCTCAGACCGGACAGGAAACCATTGACTATCAGCGGCTTGCCAAAGAGGTGGTGGAATATATCAAGACCAATTCCGAGGATGTCGGGGCCCAGTTTGCTGCAGAGGCCCTCAAAATCCATTACGGCGTAGCCGAAAAGCGGAGCATTCGCGGGTCGGCAACCGCTGATGAGGAAAAGACCCTCAAGGAGGAAGGGGTTGAGTTTGTCAAGGTTCCTTTTCCCGTCTCAGAGGATGACAACAAGACAAACTGAGGAAGTGGGGAGCAGGGAGCAAGGAGTAAGGAGCAGGGATTAGGCAACGAGGCGTGAGGCGCAAGGAGTTCGAATAGCCAATTAGCAACCTTCACTTTAAACTCAGCAACAAATCATCATCCAGCATCGAGAAAGGAGTCTTTATAGATGAGCAAGATCGGGAGGGCCATTATCAGCGTCACCGATAAAAGCGGCATTGTGGCGTTTGCCGCATCCCTTTCCAAATTTGGGGTGGAGATCATTTCCACCGGAGGGACCGCCAAGGCCCTGCGACAGGGAGGCATCCACGTGACGGACATCTCGGAATATACCGGCTTTCCGGAGATGATGGACGGCCGCGTCAAGACCCTTCATCCCAAGGTTCATGGGGGACTTTTGGGCCTGCGGGATAACCCGGAGCATGCCCGAATGATGGAGACGTACGGGATCACGCCCATCGACATGGTGGCGGTAAACCTCTACCAGTTCGAAAGAACCGTCGCGAAAGAGGGCGTAACCCTGGAAGAGGCGATTGAAAACATCGATATCGGGGGGCCGTCCATGCTCCGGTCGTCGGCCAAGAATTTCAAGTTTGTGACGGTCGTGGTAGATCCGGCGGACTACCAAACCGTGCTGAAGGAGATGGAGGCCTCCGGCGGCGAGACCACGCTTGAGACCCGGTTCCGGTTGGCCAGAAAGGTCTTTCGCCTGACCCACGAGTATGACGGAGCCATCAGCCGGTATCTCGATGCCGTCTCCCTATGATGACCTTCTCTCTTCTGTGACCGGGGGCCGAGACTCTTTTTTCTTTTTCTCAGGGCACGGCATGTTCTTGTGGACATGTTGTGCCTTTTGGGTGCAGTAAATGGCCTGAAAGGTCCTGCAGCTCCCAGAACCGTCCAGCCCCTCACCTTCCGGCCATGTCGCATATTCACAATTCAAATCGCAGAATTCCATGTCTCTTCTGGTGCACTCCAATCTGTTGATCGCCTTTACCCTGATCCAATCGAATGATCACCCTCCCAGCACGATCAAGCCGTCTGCCTTTGTCTCGACCTGCATACTCTCGGTGGGTCCAGTCTCCTCTCTTACCGCCGCAAGTTGCGGCCACTATATCCTACGTCTGAATTTTTCTTGACCCGCAAGACTACACCCACTAAACTCCTTCAGCAAGAAAGTTATTTTTATCACACAGATCACCTATCATACAATACCCTGCCGCGCCAACGATACCAGCCAGGCGAGTGCCTGTTTAAGCCGGTTTCATCTGTCTGTTGGCATTTGGTTCGGAGAGAAGTAGACAGGACAATTGAGAAGAATACGATTCGATAACCTTCGAATATCTGCCGGGGTCTTCACCGAAAGTCCGGGTCTGTTCGATCGCCGATGTTCCTTTTGACCGTCCAGAGTGCGGACCGATGATGGCTTAGCAGCCCTGGTTTCGCTCCAAGTTAGACCATAAAGGAATAACGTAAAGGGGAGATATTGAAGATCCGTTATTACATTGATCCAGAAACGGAATTGCCTCATATCTATGGCCATGATGTTGATGAAACCGAGGTCGAAGTGGTTCTCGCCAAGCCCGGAGAAGATAGACCGGGACGTGATGGGTCAAGGGTCGCCATTGGGAAAACATTAGCAGGGAGATATCTCAGGGTAATTTATGTGCCTGATCCTGCGCCAAATAGCGTCTTTGTGATTACATCCTATGAACTCGCGGGCAAACCCTTGCTGGCATATCGACGCCGAAGGAGGAGGAAGAAGAAATGAAACAGAGCAGATTTCCACCTGGATGGGATGCAGAGCGCGTGAATAGCGTACTCGCACATTATGAATCTCAGTCTGAGGAAGAAGCTGTGGCGGAAGACGAAGCAAGCTTTGAACGAACCGGCCAAACAGTCATGGAGCTCCCAACAGAAATCGTTCCGATCGTCCGTGAACTCATTGGCAGGCTCAAGGCTGCCTGACGAGTGAGCGAGCTCCATGGCCTCCCGCTGCAAGGGGACGGCAAAAGGTTTTACCGTTCGAAGATTCTCTTGTTTTTTATGACAGGTTTTTGAAACAAGCTGCTAAAGAGGGGGACAGCAATATGCGTTCACTGCATGATGACATTGTGATCAAGGGATTGAGGCTGAGGAACCGGATCGCCCTGCCGCCGTTGACCACCAACTACGGGAGCCTGGAGGGCTATGTCACCGATGCGGTTGTGCAGTTTTACGCCGACCGATCCAGGGATGTGGGCCTGGTTATTGTGGAAGCCACGGCTGTGCAGCCCGACGGCCGGATCGTGCCGGGGAGTCTGGGATTGTGGGAGGATGGACAGATTGCCGGCATGGGCCGTCTTGCTGCAGCCATCAAGGGAGAGGGGGCCGCTGCGGTGGTGCAGCTTAATCACGCGGGGGCCCGGTGTACGCCCAGTGGCGGCGAGCTGCAGGGGGCATCGCCATCGGGGGTCGGCTTCAGGCCGGATGTGGTGCCCTTTGCCCTGAGCCGGGAACAGATTGCGGGTCTGGTAACGGCATTCGCTGATGCTTCGGGGCGTGCGGCCCAGGCAGGATTTGACGGGGTGGAGATTCATGGGGCCCACATGTATTTGATCAGCCAGTTCCTCTCCCCGTTTACCAATCACCGGAATGACCGATACGGGGGCGACGCGGCGGCGCGGGCTGCCTTTGCACAGGAAGTGGTCAGGGCATCGAGAGAAAAGCTTGGAGAGGAATACCCTATCCTGTTCCGCCTCAATGCCATTGAGGAGATGGAGGGCGGTCAGACCCTGGCCGATGCCCTCGTGGTAAGCCGGCTCTTGGCGAAGGAGGGGGTGGATGTCCTGGATGTGTCGCTGGTCAGCGGCTGCACCTGGCGGGAGGTGGATGGACGGCGATTCCCCATCTGTACATCGGCTTTCTCAAAGAAGCAGCCTCCTGGAGCGAACGTTTCGGTCACGGCTAAGCTGAGGGTTGCGGCTGGCCTTCCCGTGATCGCTGTGGGTAAATTGGGGGATGAGATGGCGGCAGTGGAAGCCGTGCGGGATGCGGGGATCGATGTGGTGGCCATTGGCCGCCAGATGATTGCCGATCCGGATGCAGCCGGGAAAATCTTAGCGGGAAAGGGAAGCGAAATCCTACAATGCGAGGAGTGTATGACCTGTTTTGCCAGCCTGGGGAAAGGGAAACCCCTGACCTGCAAGGTGAACAAGGGGCTCCCTGGATCACGTGAGTCATGATTGAGGGCTGGTTGGCCAGGCGGCAGGCTTCATCGCCAAGATATTTCCCTGGATCCTGCCGAGCCCGGCCCGGGCAAAGGCGGTTTTTCCATAGGTCTCCTGGAATGTCTCTTCGTCCATGGTTAGGATGTCGTTTATCGGAGGGAGGATAACCTCTGCGGGGTCATCTCTCTTATTCAGTGGACAGACCTCCTGGCAGACATCACAGCCGAAAAAACAGCCTCCCATTTGTCTCCCTGTTTCCCTGTCCACCCTCTCCTTCTGTTCAATGGTTCGGTATGACAGGCATTTCGCGGCATTCAGACGGTAAGGGGCCTCGAGTGCCCCCGCGGGGCAGGCATCCAGGCACCGGGTGCATGAGCCGCAGCGGCTCTCCATGAGCGTCGATTCGGCAAAGGGGAGGGAGGCGGTGGTCAGGATCTCCGCCAGGAAGAGATAGGACCCATGGCCCGGGATGATAAATTGGGTGTTCTTTCCGATAAAGCCGATTCCGGATTGGACCGCAAAGCTCCTCTCCATAATGGGGGCCGAATCTACGCAGATCCGTGTTTGGGTTCCAGGGAAATGCTCCTGCAGAGTCTTGGCAAGCATCCTTGCCTTTTCCCTTAGACGGTCATGATAATCCACCCTTAAAGGCTCACTGTATCTGGCGGCCGACAGGCCTTCAGGCGTACAGGGTTTCCGGTAGGAGTAGGGATAAGCGAGGGTAATGATGGTTCGGCAGTCTCTAAGGAGCTTTGAAGGGGCTTCCCTGATATCCAGGTTCCTCGCCATCCACGCCATGCCGGCCTGTTTCCCCTCAGAAATCCAGGCTCGGAACCGGTCAAAAAAGAGGGGCATGCCGGGACGGGAAAAGCCCACGGCAATAAAGCCCAGATCGCCTGCCTGCTGGATCAGATCCATACGTCAAGAAGGCCCGGAGACCCCAATGGGGTCACAGGTCAAAAGGGGTCAGACTCTCAAAACCGGTTTCTGTCACAAGGATGGTCTGTTCAAACTGTGCAGAGAGGGACCCGTCACGGGTGACGGCGGTCCAGTTGTCGTTCTGGACGTTCAGGTCCTTTTTTCCGAGGTTTATCATCGGTTCAATGGTGAAAACCATCCCCGGGATCAGGAGTATCCCTTCACCCTGGCGGCCGTAGTGGGGGACCTGGGGGGCCTCATGAAAATCAAAACCGACCCCGTGACCCACAAATTCCCGTACCACCGAGCACCCCTGACTTTCGGCATACGTCTGAATAGCCCAGCCGATGTCGCCGATCCTGTTGCCGGGCCGGACCGCCGACATCCCCTCCTTCAGACATCGCTGTGCCACCGTTACGATCTTCTGGGCATCCGGCCCCGGCGTTCCCACGAAAAAGGTCTTGTTCGTATCCGCATAATAGCCGTTCAGGATGGGCGTGACATCCACATTGACAATATCCCCATCCTTCAACACCCTCTCTCCGGGGATGCCATGACAGATCACCTCGTTGACCGATACGCAGACGCTTTTGGGAAAGCCGCGATAATTCAGCGGGGCGGGGGTGGCGCCGTTCTTGATGGTAAAATCGTGAACGATGACGTTAATGTCGTCCGTGGTCATTCCCGGCGCAATGCGCGACGCCACCAGATCAAGAGTGTTCAGGGCCAGTTGGCCTGCCCTTCGGATGCCTTCAATGTCTTTTTCTTCTTTCAACCGGATGTTGTACTTCTGGCGATAAAGGTCCCTGTTCTGGGCTGCATCGGCGACGGTTTCCCGGTTGAGACAGCACTTCTTATACTTAAGCCCGCTCCCGCACGGGCACGGATCATTTCTCCGGACCTTCAGTCCCCTGTGTTTCATCAAATCCTTTATTTAACCCCCTGACTACATTCCCTTTTAGCATGCACCGTTATCTTATTGCAGGCCTTGCTCGATCAAGAACATATTTATGTTGCTGTATCTTATACGAAAGGGCCTCTGGGATCAATGATTATGTAACCATCATTTCAACATATGGACCGCCGTCTTCCCCTGATTCCGTTTGAATTCGGACCCGCTTTCATATAAGATGAGAATAGCGTGCCCTTTGGGCTATAGACATCGTTGTCGTGTTGCCCCGCAAAAATTGCTCTGAATCAAGGATGATGCATTCGTAAAAAGTCGTCACCCCGGTGAAAACCGGGGTCCATAGCGATGTCAACTATATGATTTTACTGGATTCCGGCTTTCGCCGGAATGACGGAAAACCCGAAGTCTTGACTTTTTACGAGACCATCAAGGATGCACCATGAACGAAAGAGCCACCGAATCTATTGACCATCATCTGATTTCCGAGTTCAAGGCCGGCTCCATGGAGGCCATGGAAAAGATCGTGGAACGGTACGAGGACCGGATATTCACCTTTGGTCTCAAAATGTGCGGCCATCTCCAGGACGCAGAAGACATCGCACAGGAGACCTTCCTGAATGCCTTCAAATATCTCAAGGACTTTCGGGAGGAGACCAAATTAAAGAACTGGCTTTTCAAGATCGCAACCACGGCCTGCATCCGGAAACGGCGCAAGAAGAAGTGCGAACCGAATCACGAGATCTCCCTGGACTCATTTTTTCCACAGAATGGCGATCATCCAACGTATGATATCCCGGACGTGTCCGATGATCCATCGGATAGCATGCTGCGGGCTGAATTGAAGAACATCATTGACGCTGCCATTCACTCTCTTTCCCATAAGTACCGTTTGGTCTTCAATCTCAGGGACATCGAGGGATTCAGCACGGAGGAAACCGCTGACATCCTCGGCATATCGACGCAATCGGTCAAGACTCGCCTGCACCGGGCCCGCCTCTACCTGAGGGAGAGGATATCCAACGCCTACAAGGAGGGAATCGTGCAATGAG
>Ga0172369_10005527_pt1 | contig 15487 bp, 12 predicted proteins | sample LakKiv25m_FD_114539 | JGI IMG/M metagenome (GOLD analysis project Ga0172369, IMG submission 114539) | Freshwater microbial communities from Kabuno Bay, South-Kivu, Congo - kab_022012_11.25m | ecosystem: Environmental > Aquatic > Freshwater > Lake | place: Democratic Republic of the Congo...
GACACCATCGACCACTTCACCGGAAATTCCGGTGGGCGACCGCTTGACACAACGGGCGGCGTAGGATTACTATTCAGTTAGAGAGTCACCGGAGAACTTTCAACTATCTCTGGGACATACTCACGAGCGTTCCTGAAGGGCTTATCCTGTTTTTCGAGACGGCAGTAAAGAATGGCGATCTTACTGATGTTCAGGATTACCTTACCCGTTTTCCGGGGATGGCGCATGTAAGTCAAATTTACGGTCCACCTTTGTATTGTGCGGCCGATAATGGACATGAAGAGATCATCCGAGTGCTGCTGAAAGCTGGGGCTGACCCGAATGCCGTGAGTTCCTCTGGTGAAACTCCTCTCTGTGCTGCCGCTTTTGAAGGCCACGCTGAAATCGTACGGTTACTGGTTGAGGGTGGGGCTGATGTGAACCTCTCTGGGAAAGATCACCACTCACCACTATACAATGCGTGCATGGCCCACCAAGCACAGGCGGCCGGCATCTCGCGCGGTGGTGATGTCGGTGAGATCATATCTTATCTGCTGGCGGCAGGAGCACAGGTTGACCAGAGCTCTGCCCTCTACGTGAAAAGATTCCTTGAGACTGCGTCGAGTGCAAGCCAAGGTATTGGTGGCTCGAATGACACCTTAACTGCGCCTGATTGCCAGAGAGATATTGACCTTGCGACGGCATACATCGCCGATGCAGAAGCGGAGTTGAAAGAGATTGAATCAATCGCTGATTGGCGCGTTTCTGTATCAAAGGCAACGCAGCTAATTAAAGAGGGGGCGCTTGCGAAAGCCGACGTTGCTTTACAGCGCGCGCAAGCGGCGGGGGCAGATACGACAAAGCTCAGATCAAATCTAGAGTTTACAAAAGGCATGGTGTATATGATGAGGGCTAGGATTGAAGAGCGTGTGGCTCATCGTGGAAAAGATACCGCACTGCTGGCTATCGAAGCTTTTAAGGCTTCTGCAGAACTCGACCCTGATCCTGCAGCCTATCACAACATGGGTGTATTGTATGAGTTCTGTGGTGATAAGCAGCAGGCCATAGATGCCTATCAGCAAGTCATCAGTCTTAGCCGTGACCCCGAATTAATTACTGCGATTAACAAGAAGCTCCGACAGTTGCTGTAATGTATCGCCAGGCGGAGTGGCCCATATCGCCCATATCGGAGAATCGAGCCGGCATTATCCACATTGGTTGATAGACATGCACTGTGATTGCAGGAGGCTACAAGTCAGTACCGAACTGGAATTGTTAGTGCCTATCATGGTAAGCAAAAGAACCTGTGCTACTGCTAGCATGACCATACGCATCTCAACGATAAAGGAGGCGACCTACCCATGGCTAAGTACCACAGTTGTCCGAGTTGTCATCGGGAACCTGCGAAGTCGATGCTCAGTTGCTACTTCCCATTGCACAAGTGCAAAAAGAATGGGCATCTCTTCTGTAACGACTGCAAGAATGGAAACGCCTGCCCCATATGCGGCTCGATGGAAGTTTCCTGGAATGCAGACAAAGCGTATTCACGATAGGCTGTACGAGCCTGCTTGGTGGGGGGATGTGATGTCAATGCAGTTGGAGCATGCCGCCTGCACGTATTGGCATCACATCTCCCTGCCAGGTTGCTAGCTAGTAGTAGGTCATATAGCTAATCACATAAGCTAATCAGAAGCTGTTTTACTATTATAGTGTTCAGCGTTGCTCAACGGGGGATGGCATGGACCGTTACCAGCAATTGAAAAGTGAGGTTACCTCACTCATTCAGGCGGAGAGATGGAATGACGCATTGTCGGTGATCGATGAGTTAATTACCCTCCAGCCTGAGAACTACGTGATGGCGTACAACCGTGGCCTTGTCCATTGGAAGCTTGGCGAGCTACTCCAGGCTGAAACGTGGCTCTGTCGGTGTTTAGAGCTTCAACCCAACGATGCTCAAGCCACACAAGCCTTGCAGTTCCTTCACAAGCCCATCCTCGAAGCATGGCATGCCGAAGGCAAGGCGCGTATGGAGGCCGCTGACTGGCCTGGCGCACTTAATGTGTGGACACGGTTGTGCCAGGAGGCGCCCCAAGAACCCCGATACCTCTTCCTACGGGGGATAGCGCACAGCAAGCTTGGCGAACTTGAAACTGCTCGTACTTTCCTTCAGCAAGCAAGCGCATTGACGCCCGACGACTCCAATATTCATGCTGCACTCCAGGAAATCGAGCAGTCACTTCAGTCGGTGCAGGTTTTCGAGCTTCTACCAGATGATGGCGACAGTGAGGCGGTGTTTACGATATTACCGCTTGATGACGAGCATGCAAAAAAGAATCCTGCGGATGAACAGGTTCAAGCGTTTCACAAGGCATGTATTACTGCGGATGTCGATTCGGTGCGGGCCATGCTGGATATGAATCCTGCGCTTGTCAACGCAGCGAACCCCAAAGAGCGAAAAGAGTCACCGTTACATGCTGCCTGCCGGTCAAATACCAATGGAGACCGTGAGGCTGCAGTAGTATCGTTATTAATATCACATGGCGCAGATATCAATGCCACCGATGAAAATGGATATCCAGCCTACTTCTGTAACCTTAGTGATGAAAGCCTTCGTGTTTATATCGATGCAGGTCTCGACCCGAATGTGTGTGTCGCTGGTGCGTATCTCCTCGGTTCAGTATATGACAGACCACGAAAGATATTGACCTTACTAGACGCCGGTGCTAACCCGACTACTACACCAAGCCTGCTAACCGATATTTGCTACGCCAGCGCAAATCTTGCTGATTGCTCACTTGAAGAATCAGGCTATGTTGATGTTGTGGGACGCTTGCTTTCACTCGGATGCGATCCTAACTGGCAAAATCCCGAGAACGGATGGAGCGTACTCCATACCTGTGTGGAGCGGAGACAGCGAGAGCTAGCTGATCTTTTGTTACAACATGGTGCAAACGTCAACTGTCAGGACCATGAAGGCGCAACACCGCTTCACTTTGCAGTCACGGATGACCGGCGGCCAGCCACCAAAGCAGCGGGCATGTTCAGCCGTTCGATGAGTAGGAAGTATAAGCTGGCAGTTCTTTTACTACAATATGGGGCTGATGCCACAATCCAGGATAACCAGGGCTGCGTGCCGCAGGATGTAGCAATCAACACCCCACTCCGTATGTTGCTCCCTCCAAAGGTTGGAGAGCAACGGACACCACAGGAAGTATTTCTTTCAATGGTTATGCGAGAGGATATCGATGGCATACGCGACGCATTGAATAATTCCCCGGAGCTTGTTAATGCTACGGATTGCGAGGGAGCTACAGCACTTCATTACGCCGCTCAATACCACATGCTTGATATCGCAACAGTACTCCTTGACAAAGGAGCGGCTGTCGATAGAGCCGGCACTGAAATGCAGAGAAGTCCAGTACATTTTGCCGTCCTCGAAGGAGATCAATACTTTGTTCATTTGCTCATCCAACGTGGTGCAAGCATTCATGTAGTCGATCAGAAGAGTATCACACCGCTTCACGTGGCAGCCCTTAATGGGTATGAGGCGATAACGACACTCCTCATCAATTCAGGTGCGAATAGAGATGCAACCTCGATAAATGGTGTGACACCACTCCACTTTGCGATTTTCAAAGGGCAGAGTCATATCGTCTCATTGCTCATGGAAAGAGGTATCGATCTTTCTTTGCCCGCATATCGTAACCTTACACCCTTGCACTGTGCCGCAGAACATGAACAGCCTCAAATCATCGCAGATCTAGTAGAAAAATATCACATTCCTGTAACTATTACACAACGCGACGACCAGGTACATCCAATCCATGTAGCTAGTATTTGTGGTAAACAAGCGAGCATTGCCACCCTATTACGCCTTGGAGAAAGCATTGAGGCCCGTGATCGCGATGGTTTCACACCTCTTCATTATGCTATTCTCGGGGGGCATTCTGACATTATACGTTTCTTAGTTGACTCTGGGGCTGATATCCATGCCGTCACATCCGAAGGGCTCACATCGCTTGATGTTGTAAAGCATTGTGACAGTAACCAGGACGATGTATTAAATACATTAAATGAGCTTATGCGGAGTTTGGCAAGAGGTTGATGGAGATGAAGAAGCATCGTAAGACCGCTCATGGAAAGTATGCAGTTTGCATTGAGCTAACAGAAAGGGCCACATGATGCAAGCCATTCATGACCATGTCATTTCGATGCTCTCGTCGTTCATCAGCCTCGTGCTGGTGGTCATCGTACTATTGGTAGCATTTGGCTTCATGCTCGGTCCTCTATTCGGGCAACGAAACGGCGGGTTATGGATACTCGGGTTGCTGTTCAACCCGGTGAAGAATTGCCTTGGATCAGTTGGTAAAGGTATGTTGGGTTGCCTGGGAATTCTGTTCTTTGCCAGCATCGGGATAAACTGGCTATTGGGAGGTCTTAAGCAGACTTCAAATCCTCCGCCTCCCACCCCCGACCTCCGTGTTTCACTATCAATAACACCTCCCTCTAATGCGATGGTAGGAACGACGGTCACACTAACCGCAAATACTGTGTCGGGGGAGTCTGCGAATTATACCTTTCAAGTTATCGATAGCCGAGGGCAGAAGCAACACGTGCAAACCAACGGGGCATCTGCCTTGTGGATACCGAGCTTTTGTGATACGTATGAAATCAAAGCCTTTGCAAGCACGACTAATTATCGTGGTGAAGACACCGCAGTGTCGTATGCTGTTACGGAACAACCTTTCTTTCGGTACCCCACCAGTCCATACGATCCTCCTGCCCCTGGAAGGCGGGGAGGATATGGAAGTAACTGGTTCACAGATGACCATGGGAACGTAAAGATACACAACGGCGTTGATGTGTGTGTTGGAAGAAAAGACCGCCCAGAAGTGCGTGCCATTGCTCACGGCACTATTCGCCTGGCGAAAGGGTTTGGACCTGGTTGGGGTGAAGTCGTTGTTGCAGAGCACGCTCTAAATGGTGAACAGTTTGTAGCTGTCTATGGGCATATCGATATTGATTCATCCATTGTCGCGGCCATGAGAGATAGCGAAGTGGTAGAGGTTGAACAAGGCCAGGTAATTGGATGGGTGGATGAGACTATGTATGGACCGGAAGACCTTCAAACGGGCAGACGAATCAGTGTTCCACACCTGCACTTTGGGCTATTTCGAGGAACGTACCGCGAGTTCCCATCTGACGGTTGGGGGGCTATGCCAAAGACGGAGTTTCCTGGCAAGTGGGTGGACCCGAATAAATACTTGCGTTAAGGCGACGACCAGTATTTATTCTAGTTGATTGGGAGTATGCTTACATGAGTAGTGTCGTGATTGGGGCACCGGTAATGGTAGTAGCGGCGGTAGGCGTAGTTGGCTGCGCTATTGCATGTTCGCCCGTACTCGCAGCTGTTGCTTGTTCACAGCTGCTTGCTAAAGAATACCAACGAGCGAGACACGAACTTGATGAGCAACTGGCAGCACAGCACGCTCGACAGGATGCTGCCTATGCGGCGCAACAGCAAAAAGCAACTGAAGCTCAAGAACTGATCGCGCTCACACGACTAACCATTGATGAGGATGCTACGCTTGCCTTTCTTAGAAACGGAATAGAAAAGCTACATGCTAGACTGACCGATATTCCTGATATTGATCCGCAAATGCCCAAGCAGCTACAGGAGTTAGGCCATTCTATTGACGTTCACCCGGACTTGCATGCTACACACATCAAGCAATTTTATGAATTGTCAGCGATCGTTTCTCAGGCTGCAGATCGGAAACACACTGCGACAACATCGCAAGGTGATGGTAGCACACTAGCAACTATACTAGATGAATTAATACGCTCCCCTTTGCTAGCCAGCAAGGCCTGTGCCCCATTGCGTGAGACGGTTGCCGCAGAGAGGGCGCGAATTGAGCACTTACCTGCATCGGAACACAAAGTACGGCAGCAGTGTTATCGTAACCTGATACGTCGAGTCAAAGACGAAATTAGTGAGCAAGCCAGGCAAGAGCAACGACGTATGCAGTCTGTTCGTGCTTTTCGTGAGCGCGTATATGATGTGCAAGCCAAACTTACGGCTGTGACAGCGTTGCATGATTTGCCAGAGTACGTTCGGCAGGCCGAATGCTTACGGACACAGCTTGCACAGCAATTAGCGAATGCCTCTATTGATAACCTTGAAGTGATCCACCACCTTGCTCAGCAAGCTGACGAACTCTATACACAAGCGCCGCACGCGCTGGAAACACAACTGAAAACCCGGTATTTACACGAGCAAGTATGCGATGTGCTTGTATCAATGGGTTACAAGGTGACAACCGTCCCTCCCGAATCTGTTGGAGCGGTTGCTGTTCTGCTGGAGGTTGATGCTGATACAGGTATCCAGGTATCGATGGATAGCCAAGGCAGGCTTGTCACCGAGATGGTTGCAACAAACGAGGATGCGGCGATATGTCATGCAGACACACAGGAAAGAGTTTGCAACATCGTCGATGACATATTTACTCACCTTGAAACAAGGGGAAGCCAAGTAAAGGTCAAATCTCGCAAGAAACGCAAATCGGGGGAACGCTTGAGAGTTGTTACACTCACACACAAACGTGACGAGATGGAACTGCAGCGAACTGATGGAGTCGCAAAGATGAGGAGGATCGGTGAGTGATGCTCGATACACATATAGAAGCACGGTGGATACGCGAGTTAAAGAGGCTGGCAATCTATAAATCCCAGATCTACCTATCAGGGAATATTCAAGATTTAGTGTTCTATGCAACAAGTAATGGCGCAAAAAACCACTATAATATGCAATCGTTGCGCTTGGCACTCTTTGATGTCTTTCGTGAGCAGATTGGGGGGTATGAGATCATTGCGTCTTATCATCCCCTCGATGGTATGTGTTTCGCTGACCGATATGACTGCAATACTATGACAGCTGTCTATGATGAGGTGATTAGCAGTGCGGACAAGTCTACAGTTTCGGCTACTCGAGGTCGCAGTCCTCAACCCTATAAAGCTCCTTCTGATCCGGTTGCGCAAGCATTAGAACAAATATGCACATGTCTCAACAATCATCAACACCCCTGTATATTCCTCATCGAGAATGCCGCTCAGCTAATCACTGGACCTACCCATCTACCACGCGACGAACGGCTAGCAATGCTGCGTCTCTTGAAGGCAGCCAGTGAAAGTCAATCTGTGGGCGTTACGATTGGAGATGAGCGCCGTGTTGTGCAAAATATTTTAGTTTTGATATGTGAGAGCCAACGCGATTTCCCGTCATGGCTTTATCTCAACAACCCGTACTGCGGCAGTATTTCCATCGAGGCGCCTAAGAGTGACGAACGTCGCGCTTTTTTCTTGTGGAGCCCACATCTGTCCGATAAGGTAGGTGACACAGCGCAAGGGGCGCAGTTCGAGCTAAATGAACTAGTCGACTTAACTGATGGCATGCTCACACACGATTTGATGGGAGTCTCACTGCTGGCTGGCCATCGTCATTTACCTGTAACAAACACAAAAACCCTTGTGGACGCTTTTAAATACGGCACAAAGAGCAGTGAATGGGAGAAGCTGGATTGGCAACGCCTCGAGCAAGCCGATGTTGTGTTATCGCAGCGTGTGATGGGACAACCTGCAGCTGTCAGCGCGGTAGCGGATGTCCTACGGCGAGCCCGTATGGATATGTCAGGAGCGCAACACTCAAGCAAGTCCAAGCCCCGTGGTGTTCTTTTCTTTGCTGGCCCTACTGGCGTAGGAAAGACCGAGCTTGCAAAAGCCGTGGCAGAACTAGTCTTCGGTACAGAGGATGCATGTGTACGCTTTGATATGAGCGAGTTTAGTCAGCCCCAAGCTGATCAACGCCTGCTAGGAGCCCCTCCTGGCTATGTAGGGTACGATGAGGGGGGGCAGCTCACGAACCAGATGAAAACAAACCCCTTCCGCGTAATCCTCTTTGACGAGATCGAGAAGGCACACCCGAGCATTTTAGACAAATTCCTCCAGATACTCGAGGATGGACGCATGACGGATGGGCGAGGCGAAACCGTATATTTTTCAGAAAGCATTATTATCTTTACCAGTAACGCGGGGATGTATCAGCTTGATCAGGCAACAGGGCGCCCTCAGGTTGATGCATTGACTGGTAAACCTGTCCTTTTGGTCGATCCCCAAACGGATACAGAATATTCGAGCATTCGTGAAAAAGTGTTAGAGGGGGTTACAGCCTACTTTAAGCACTACCTCGGTCGCCCAGAGTTGCTAAATCGTATCGGACAGAATATTATCGTATTCGACTTTATTCGTCCTTCTGTGATGCGCCAGATACTCGAAGGGAAGGTTCTAGGTTCAATACAGCAGCAGGTGAGAGAACGATGGGGTATTACGCTGCAATACTCTGAGAAGCTTGTGGATGATTTATTTGCATGTGTGAAAGATGATGTTTCATCGGGTGGCCGTGGCATAGGGAATCTAGCCGAGATTGCCATCCAAAATACAGTAGCACGTATCCTTTACCATGAAATTGCTGTGCGTGGGCCGTCGGCGCTTTCCGGTAAAGTCCTGACACTCACGAGCCTCATCGTACCTTGTCCTGATAATGACTACCGGTACGATGTGAAATGGACAATGGAGTAGTGTCGTATGGTAAGTAATCAGTTTGTCAAATATTGTCCGGCATGCGATGCGGAAAATACACGCACTGCAGCCTTTTGTTGTGAATGCAAGAATGCCTTATCCAACACCCCAGTTGTGCAGTGCCGCGAATCATTACCAGCACCATCAACCCCAGAGTCGCGGTCAGAGTACGTCAGAAGTAATGCCGAGGGAACGAAGCGTGTAAAGGGGGCTGTCTGCGTATTAGAGTTACTCGAAAACCCCCGCGTCAAGTTCTTTGTATATGATGGGCAGACAGTGGGACGCACAAATGCTGCTGATGTGGTCCTTCATGGAGTACCGCACAGTGACTATATCTCATCCTGCCACGCAAAGTTTTTTCGACGTGGCACACAGTGGTATGTGCAACATATCGGTAGCACAAACTTCATCAGAGTTGAGGATGAGGAGTATGACGATGATACTGAAGTGGGTCTCGACCACAATGCAATGCTGACACTTTCCTTAACCACGTTTACGGTAAAACTCGATGGCCAAGCATAGCTTCTTCAAGTTAAGGAGTCCATGATGTATTTAGACATTGCGGGGTTTAGTCACACGGGGACGGTACGCACCACAAACGAGGACTGGTACTGTGTGGGGCCTTTTATTGAACAGGGTACCTTCACCGCGATTAAGCTCGATTGTGACTCGGAGAACTTCCGGCACTATGGAGCGTTGGTTGCCGTCGCTGATGGCATAGGAGGGTATGCGGGAGGGGGATATGCTAGCCACTTAGTATTGGAATCGCTTACGACGCAGTTCTATGGTGAATTTCGCGAGGGAGCGACGTCTGACCAGATACAGATAGCTCTTTCTCACTATTTTCAGCAAACACTCGATATCTTGCAGCACCACCTCCAGCAGTCATCAGAGATGGCAGACGCTGGTACCACAATCGCCGGCATGGTATTGGCATGTCCAAACATCCTCCTGCTGTTTCATGCCGGTGACAGCCGCATATTGAGAGAAAGCGCTGGTTTTGTACTGCCATTGACTACAGACCATACTGTATATGCAAGTCGATACGCCAAAAGCCGGATGGATGAGGATGCGATGACGGCGATGCCAGAACTGATGGCTCTCACCCGTTCGTTCGGTTTGCATGGCGACACACGTATCGAGTGGAATCAAGAGTATTCATGGGACGTTGGTGACCGATTCATTCTCGGAACTGATGGGTGGTACGGTACAGGACGTGGCATCTCGCTTGACCATCTTCGAGAGCTACTGAGAGATCAGATGGCGTCTCCTCATGAACTCACACGTTCACTTGTCGCAACTGCCGTGAACGAGGATGGTACAGATAACGCGACTGTCGTGACAGTTGCGGTCTGCGGTTGATTTTTCCGCGGAGGAACGAAGCGTGACTGATCAGACAAAGCGCGTGCGTCAAGATGAGATTGGCCCATCAGGTACGAAACGTGCCAACCGCGAGTCTGGAGACCCCGTTGTCTCCACCGGTCCGTCGGGTACCTCCCGGGTTGATCGTGAAACGCTAGCACCGCCAACTGCTCATAGTGTCACCCCGCCAAAGCCCTTGGGATGGCTTGACCCTGGCACGGTGATCTGTGGTGAATGCCTCGTTGAGGAAACAAAACAACCACACGAGACCATGCGACCAGGCCTCTATCGGTGCCGTTTACAGGACACGCAAGTCATGGTCAAAGTGGCGGCCATGCAATACCCGCCCAAAGAGGACCTGTGGGCAATACTTCCGTCTTTATGCCACCCGAATGTGATACGAACTCTGCGAGTGATGCAGGAGGGTTCCCTCTATTTTGAAGTCCAGGAATATTGTCAGGGGGGGAATCTTCGTCAGTATGTTCCACTTGCCGGACGACATCAGATATCTGAGCAACAGATCCGTGATTGGCTGCTGCCACAAGTCAGTAAGGGGTTAGCCTACCTTCACCAGCAGGGGATTGTGCATCGGGATGTCAAACCGGAGAATCTATATATTCGTAAGTCTGCAACAGGTGCGAAGGTGGTTCTCGGAGATTTTGACATTTCAACAACATTGGACACAACGCATACGTCTCGGATGACAGAGCGTATTGGGGCAACATGGTGGTATGCAGCCCCAGAAACATTTCCTGGGTTAGTGCGTGATGGCGGGGGGCGAATGCGAGTGACATTTGCAAGCGATTATTACTCCCTCGGAATTACGCTGATCGAGTTGCTCCTTGGAACGACGAGTTTGCATGGATTGAGGGAGGATGAACTCTTTGATGAGTACCTCAGTGGTACTCGGGTTGCCATTCCAGAGGCCATTTCTACGACGTTTCGTGAGTTGCTGGAAGGACTGCTGTGTCGCAGCCGGGAATACCGCTGGGGGGGAGAGGAAATTGCACGCTGGCTGAATGGGACAACAACTGAAGCGGACCGAAAGCGCATTATTGATGACCGTGGATATTCGTTTGATACTGCGCGCGCACCGTATAAGTTGGGCCGACAGGTCGCTATCGATCTCCGTAGCTTAGCTACTGCCATGTCACTTGAGCCTACCTTGGCGATGCAGGATCTGATGGAAGGTGACACTTTACTCCACTGGATTTCTGGCATAGACAGCAATGTCGCGCGAGAGATTCGGCGTGACAGAGAAACGCACCGAAAAATGCCAGACGTTGTACTGATCTGTGCCATCATGCGTTGTAATCCCTCAAGCCCATTTAGATTTCCAGACGGAGCAGTCGCATGCAACTCATCAGAATGGATTCGCTGTGCGATCCGTTATGTTACGGAAGCTAAACTGTCACCAGAAAAGTATTTTAATGAAGTTGCTCAGGTGACGCTTGTGACCTGGTTGCAGCTGAAAACGCCTTCTGAGCCTGAACTTGTAAAGCAGATATCCGCAATATGTAAATCTCCAACGCATGTCCAATTTGAAGAGTTGGCCTATTTGTTGCAGCCTGAACGCCCATACGCTATCGGTTCAGGTCTTAATGCAGCTTCGCCGATGGAAATCGCACAATTGACGTATGGTGCGGCAAATGACTGGAAGAACGGACGTCCGGCAAGCTACGACGCGTCATATCAACGGTGGCGTCACGGGGCGCTGTATGCTTGGATGCGACAGCGAGGATTAGCTGATTTAGTTGGCCGCTGTGAAGTGATTGCGCAAAAGATGCCCGATGAGCCTGTTGCTGCGTTTGAAACGATTCTGCGGTTGCTTGACAACACGCTCCCACCTGTTCACCTTGTCTTTGAGACAACAGCCTTGTCAAGTGAGCGCTCGCTTGCATATAAAGCCGAGGAAACGCTTGCTGTTACATACACGACAGTCGGCTGTGGAGTTCCGTTTGGCACATTCTTGCCCTGTCCACCGATTCGATGTATTCGTATTGAGAACGCATTGATCAATCAACGCAAAGGAAAAATTACCTTTATTATTGATGCGGGTGATGTGACCGTAGGAAGAACATATACCGGTTGCTACAAGTTTACTGGAGAGTATACAAAAACAAAAACACCGACACTCCAATTACGATTCCATGCGTACTATCCGCTAAGTATTACGGTACTCCGGATAGTATTCGGGGCATTGCTCGGAATGCTCATCTTTGGGATACCTCGGTTAATTATTTCTTTGCTGGGAAATCAACAGCACATTAAAATTGAAATTTACAATATTGCATTACTTTGGAATGATGTCACGAATGAAAGGATTCCACTTATCCCAGAGGTGATAAGTCTAGTAGTGTTATTTGTGTTCGTGTTGGTAGCATTACGCTTATTGGTCTTTGCATTTAGGCATAGTGAGGTATAGAAAGAGGAGAGCTATGGATGAGTTAGGTGGTATATTGCTAATCATAGCGCTAATTATTGGCGCATGTGTTTTTGCTCTTGCAGGAATTTACACTGCACTTGCTTTTCTGTCAGTCATCATCCTTGGTGTAATTGATAACATATTTGGTGGATTTGCTCGATCTGGGAATCCTGTCTTAATGTGGGCGCTTTGGGGTGGAATCCTAGGTGCCTCTATTGGCTTTTGGACGGTTGCACCGATTTACGGGGTACGCTCAGCCCGGCCTTGGATTGTGTCAGCTCCTCTTCTGATGGCATTATTGCTTGCTATTTATCGGCTGCTTACCTTGGGCAGTACCTCACGATAGAGTTAGGATTAATCCTGAAGGGAAAGGAACCTGCTGTATGGATATCCCTGATGTGATATCACCGCTCATAGAAAGTGGTCGTCCCTGGGTCGAACGATACGGTTTGATTGCTGTTTGTGTCGGATTGTGTGCCGAGACGCTGGTTTTTACTGGTTTCATTGCGCCAGGATATGGAATTTTAGTTGCAGCTGGCTTTTTCATTGCAGCGGGTGTGCTGCCTTGGTGGCCAACCATTTTACTGGCATGGTTGGGTGCTACTATTGGAGACCAAATGAGTTATCTCGCTGGATACTACTTCGGTCATCGACTGCTTCGGAAGAAAGGGCCGGTTACAGATAGACTGCGTAGCGCACTTGAGCAGGAGAGCTATCCGCTGTTACTACTATACCATTATGCACCAACATTCCGGGTTATCGTGCCGTGCATTGCAGGTTCAGTACGTTATAATATCGTCAGATGGATTTTCGTAGACACTATTGGTGTTCTTATATGGATTCTTCTCACTATCGGAATCGGATATGCAACTAACGGGATGTTGCGCCAGCAGGGAAATTTACTTGCAAACATGCTTCATGCTGTCGGCGCTATCCTTATGATAGGTATCACATGGAAAATACACATCCGGCTCAAGCAAACAGCGATATCTGGGAGGTAATGCTATTATGAGCTCGAGCGAAGCTTCTCCCCATAAGGCAGCCGTCGGTGTATGCTTTCTCATCATAGCCGTTCTGTACGTTCTCGTACTCGTCAATAAATTCGATGATCTATACGCAGTGCATCCTATTGCAATTTCAACGAATCCGATTGACGGTGCTGAACTGGTATGGGTGCCTGAAGGGGAATTTGTTAGAGGCGACAATGCAACTGAGTATGCAAGGCCGCGACGTCGAATATACACTGATGGATTCTGGATGTATAAGTATGAAGTCACTGTCGCCCAATACAAGAGATTTTGTCGTGCAACTGGGCGTAGTTTTCCTCCCAATAAGAATGATGCAGGAAGATCAATTGTACCAACTTGGGGGTGGATTGATGATCATCCAATGGTCAATGTCAGTTGGTATGATGCTATAGCGTATGCAAAGTGGGCAGGAGCCCTACTGCCTACCGAAGCACAATGGGAGAAGGCTGCACGGGGTGCCAAGGGAGCGCGTTACCCCTGGGGAAATGCATTTAATGTGCAGCGATTCGCAAACAAAGATAACTCGGACCATACTCATCCTGTTGGTAGCTTCCCTAAGGATGTGAGTCCATATGGGGTTTCAGACATGATGGGCAATGTCTCAGAATGGTGTGGAGACTGGTATGAAAAAGAGTATTACATTCGCTCACCTAATCGCAACCCAACAGGTCCCGAGCGTGGAGAAAACCGTATATTCAGGGGAAACTCATGGGATGGATACCCTTCTGATCGAGGATGTGTAATACGGCTCAATGACTGGCGCGGGGAACCTAATAAAAACAGTTCTGACATTGGGTTCAGATGTGTAATGCGCCCGTCAAATCAAGGCAATTCGACTCCATCTCCGATAATTGATGGCTGGTGGAAAGGTACTCTCACGCAAAAAAACGGTGAGTCATTAAAGAAGTATACATTATACCTGTTACTGTCACAAGTTGGTCACGAGATAGCTGGCACCAGTTGGATATATTCTAACAAGTATTACGCTCGAATAAGGCTTACGGGGCATATCTGTGAAGACGGTAAAATAGTTCTGATTGAGAATGAAATCGAAAAGAGTGAAGATACATGGGGATTAAGATGGGTTTTGAAAGATATTACATTAACGCTATCCCAATACAATTCTTTATCAGGCACCTGGAAGAGGGTGCGGGAGGACAATACTGAAGGGCAGATCTATTTAACTAGGTATCGCCGTTAGCATGAACTACCCTAGCCTAGTCTAGTCAGTGCTCGTGATGTGAATAGGAGGATTCTGTTGATTAGTAATGCGATGATCGATCACGCAGGTTATGCATTTCCCGTTGAGGGTTTAGGGCCAGGCAAGCGCGTAGTATTATGGGTGAGAGGATGCTCACGTAGATGTAGAGGATGCATCTCTCCCGAGCTATGGGAGCGCTCATCTCCTCAGCCAGTTGATTATCTGGCGAAGGAGATAGAGCCATACTTGTGCAACGCTGATGGACTAACGATATCTGGCGGAGAACCTTTTGAGCAAGCTTCATCAGTGCTTCTGTTAATGAAATACTTATTGAATGCTCATCCGGTCGAGGTATTAGTATACACTGGTTACTTGCTCGAAGAGATAGAAAAACTTGGCAAATATGCTCAACAGTTGCTTCAATCGATTGATATATTGATTGATGGACCTTTCATATTCGATTCCCCCAATACTATGCAGTGGCGAGGCTCGGATAACCAGCGTGTGCACCTTCTGTCACAGAGATCACAAAGATATCGTGAACAGATCAATAATCCAATGCCGAATCCTCGTCCATTACAGATCCAAGCAATGGATGATAGTCAGCTTCGTGTAATCGGAATACCTCTTCGAGGTGATATCGAACGATGCTATTCTCTACTGGCTATGAGAGGAGTGATAATTGAGCATCATAAATGATTGATTGATGCCATGCTGACAAGACAGAGCAACGAACATGGAAATTACTGGCGAAAAAATACCGGAAAACCGGAACTTTTACCACGAAAGCGGAACTGGTGTAAACAGCCTCTCTCACAGTCTATCAGCGGTTCGCAACCTCTCTCGGATGGGGAGCCA
>Ga0172369_10005529_pt1 | contig 15486 bp, 22 predicted proteins | sample LakKiv25m_FD_114539 | JGI IMG/M metagenome (GOLD analysis project Ga0172369, IMG submission 114539) | Freshwater microbial communities from Kabuno Bay, South-Kivu, Congo - kab_022012_11.25m | ecosystem: Environmental > Aquatic > Freshwater > Lake | place: Democratic Republic of the Congo...
ATTAACAGGAACCCTGATTGACGTAACAGTAAAATCAACAAGCTGTGTTCGTGATGCTGTTGCAACAATAAAAAACTGTCATAGTTAAATTAGATAAAAATTAAGTATTAAAAGATGGTGATTTTATGAAATTAAATAAAAAAGGTGTTTCTGCGCTCATTGCAACAATATTGATCATCGTTGTTGCTGTTGCATTGATTGCAATTATTTTAACATGGGGTAAATCATTTACCACTGGTAGTCTTTCTGATACCTCTAGCGCAATTGATTTAGCTTGTACTGGTGCTGTGATTTCAATATCTGATTGTAAAATTGATTCAGATGACAATTTAGAATTCTTTGTTAAGAATATAAGTTCAACATATACGTTCTTAACAACAGACGCGTTCAAGATTGACTTAACAGATAGTTCTGGAAATTTTACTCCAAGTATTACTATGTCAACATATACAACAACAACCTGGGCTGGTCTTGCACCTGGTGAAGTAATAAAGGTTGATATGAATAGAAATGCAGCCGCTATTGATATAACTGGTAGTAGTATAAATGTAACTGCAAAATCAACAACCTGTAGCACTGATGCAGTAACTACATTTAGTAATTGTCACAAGTAAATTCTTTTTTTGAATTTACTTTTTTTATTTATTTAGTACAAAGGAAAGAAGATAATATGAATAAGGGAATTTCTGGAATAGTTGCAACGATCTTATTAATAGTTGTTGCAGTAATATTAGTTGGCATTTTGTTATCCTGGGGACAAAATTTTGTTCAAAAGGGAACAAGTGATGCTGATAATGTAATAGACACCAGTTGTACAGGTGCATCCATAAATATAATTTCTTGTGATTACAATTCTGTTTCTGAGACCATTAAATTCACATTAGTAAATGCTGGATCAATTTCATTTAGTAGTGATTCTAATTTCAATGTACTTCTAATTGATGCGAACAATGATTTAAATAGTTCTAACCTTAATGTACTCGAGTCTGCTTCTCTTGGATTAGGAGAATCAGCGGTAGTTACAATTGAAGATTATGTAGGTGTTGTTCCAATAAAACTAGAATTAAGAAACACTAGTTGTTCAGGATACTATTGGGCAAAAACTTGTAATTAAAGTTAAGATATTTATATCATTCTTTCTATTTTTATTTTGATTATCTTATTATTTTGATCAATTATTGCTAAAATATATGTTGTATGTATATTGTTTGCTAATCTTTCTGATTTGATTAATTCATTTATTGTTTCTTTGTGACTTCTTTTTACATCCACTACATATTTTGTATGACTGTGTTCAATGTTATTTTGGGTATCATATATCCTGAAATCGAATCCAAAGAGTGCTCCATCCTTTATAATAAAACCCTGATCTTTGAAATTCTTATATACTAGATATTTGTCTTCAAAGTCTTTAATTTTTGTTATAATGTATTGTTTTAGTTTTTTTTGAGAGAGTGCCTTGTTTTTAGAATCAATTACTTTAATTTTTTTATTTTCAAAGAGATAATATACCTCAAATAGATCTAAATAAAGTTCCTTGTTTTTGTGTATTCCATATCCTTTTTGAATAAGTTGACTTTTGAGATTGTTTGTTTTAACAACCCCTGTTCTATTGTTGAGAGTCACATTCATATTTTGTCACATTATTTATATACAGTAAATAATTTTCTATCTGTTCCATAGAATAATCCTATTCTAACTCCTGCATCGATCCATGCGTATGCATAGGAATAAGATGCCAGCGCTCTTGGAAGATCATTCTTTTTCTCAAGAACTTGTCCATCTGTAAGATAGTTCTTTGCCATATTTAGAAAATCATTACTCATGTCTTTTAAATAGGATTCATTTTTAATATTCTGTTCAATCACATTGAGTGCTTTTTCTAATATTTTTCTATACTTAATTGTATATTCTTCAAGTTCTTTTAATTTATTTTGTGAATTCATTTAATCCATCTCTTTCAAATTCATTTAATTCTCCGCATATAATTAATGATTGTGGATATATATCAATATTAATGTTATTGTAATCCATAAATTTAAACACAATTGTTTTTTGATTTTTAGAGCCCAATCCAAATAATCCAATACATTCTTTATTATTTAGTATTTTGTTTATATCAATTTCAGAAAGAATTGAACAAGCATCTTTAACTGTCATAAACTTGTTTTCTTGCGTTTTTATATCCAATAAACAAAGTGTGTGTGCCCCAATTTTTAAATTATCAATAAGTGAATCATAGAAACTAGTTGGCTTATAATTAGCAATTGGATATACAATTGAGATGGTTTTTCCAAATTTATATTCTGATAACCCAACTGTTCCTCTATAATTGAATATAGATATTCCTGGTATTACTTTTACTTCTAATCTTTTTTTTTTTGCGTCTTTAATCAAAGTAAAGTGTGTTGTTGCAGAAAATGGATTTCCAATTACAAGTAATGCTGTATCATCCTTTAAAAATTCTTGAGTGACCTCTAATTCGTTTCTATTGATTGGAATTATCTTTCTTTGAATTGTTCTTTCCAATTCTTTTATATCTCCTTCAGAAAGTATATTTGTATAATTATCCAGATATATATTAGAAACAATATTAAGTATTTCTGTTGCTTCTTTTGTTATTTGATTAATTGAAAGTCCAATTCCGATTATATAGAACATTTAATAATATACTCCTATCTCAATATATATTTCATTGTTAGATATATTAATATAGTTAATCCTTTGACTCATTATATTTGTTTTTTGTTCATTACTCTCATTTATCTCAATTTTTGTATCATTTATTATGATGTATCCTCTTTTATTATCAAGTAATGATTTATAATATACCTCTAATTCATTAGGATCATCGATAGACAGTTCTTGAGAGCAGATCAATAGATCACCAATTAGTTTATTTGTTTGATATTTACTTATTTCGTTTTCAAAAACTTGAAATTGGAAGACTAGCACCATTAATCCAATAAACGTAAGCGCCAACAACCCATCAATTGTAAATATTATCCCTTTATTCACAAAAACCAACCTCTAATATCCCAAATTTCTCTCTATAAACAACCCCTCTCTTATGCGTGTTTCTTACTGTTCCCTTATTTAAATACTCTAACTCATTAAGCGTTATCCTACAGATGTTTGATGGAAGATAATTAATATTCTTTATTTCTATTTTGTTTTTGTGACAGATTTTTGTGTAGGTGTCAATCGTTGCAAAATAGTTACAATCACTAATTAGTTGATCTACAATTAAGCTTTCTGTTAATATGTTTAAATCTTCACTTTTATTTATTATTTCTTGTTTATAGTTAGTGATTGTTTTTTCTTCTATAGATATTAATAATATTATTATTACAAATAATAATAATAAATCAAGAACCATGATTTGCCCTTTTTTCTTGGTATGTACAAGAATCATTCATTAACACTCCTTTTTTTTGATCAAGATAATTTTCTTTTAAAATACAAATCTTTTGATTATATTCATTAAAATTAATCTTTGTTTCAAGCTTATTTTTGAAGGTTATATTTGTTTTTAGAAAAAGTAAGATAATCATTAATAGAATAAGTAATCCAAGTATGAATTCAATTGATACTTGCCCTTTCTTATTTGTATTCAATAATCTGCACCTCATACTCTTCAGGGAAAGAAAAGTCTGTTTTGTATTTATTTGTGTTTATCTCAAAAGAAAGATAATCACTCTTAAATATATCATTTGTTAATATATATTTTTTTATGATTACATGTTCATTTGGTTTAAACACAATAACCCTTGATAGGTTATTTAATTCTAGAAGCGTGATTTCTTTCTTTTCCTTTGTTATTTTATTATATACAAAAAACTCTTTCTGTTCTAAATAATTAATCAAATTTTGATTAATATAATCTTTTAAAATAATTGGATTGTCTTCTGTGATTGTGAGATGATTAGAAATAATTCTTTCAACATCATTGATTGTTACTGTTTTTTGAGTTTCTGCTTGATCAATTATAATAAAATCAGTAATTGGTTGATTAGTGTAATCATTGAAGGAAAACAATAAAAAAACAGATATAAAAAACAATGTAATTACTGATATAAATGCTTGCTTTGATTTTAGATAAGGAAGATACCTATTCATGAATAACTATTCTTGTTATCAATCTCTTTTTATATTTTTTCTTCTAACTAATTAATAACTAACTATTTAATCTTCTGGAATCTAATTCTGATAATATATCCACTAGCATGTGGCTATGATTTCTGGTTAATATCTTTTCTTCTTCTGCTTTCTTTAGAATAGAGTGTTTCATTCTCAAAAGAGTGTTTGTTGTAAAATCTACTAGTTCCTTTCTATATATCTTATTCATTATCATATTTTATCCCTCCACATTTGTTTGTAATAATATGGATTTGGTTTCCTATATAGTTGTTGGAGGAGGGTAGCTGTCCAATCAAAATAGATTATGCCGAAAACAAAGATATAAATACATTTTCATTTACTTTAATATCTATTTACGATTATGGTTATATTTGTTTACTTTTATGTGTAATTTTATGAAGAAGAATATATTTTCAGAGAAGAATAACATTGAGGAAAAACCAATATTTAAGGATGAATCTGTATTCTATCCAGATTATTTCCCAAATGCAGTTCTCTCTCGTGACTCCCAAATAAAGGAACTTACTTATCAATTGAAACCACTCTTATCACAAAAAAAAGCAAATAACATTCTTCTTTATGGCCCTCCAGGAACAGGTAAAACATTAACAACTAATTTTGTATTAAAAGAGCTTTGTGAATATAGTGCAAAAGCAAAATACGTGTATATAAATATAATTAAAGAAAACACAAGGGCTGCTGTTCTTTCAAAAATAGTTTCTTTTCTTGGGGGGGTTCTTCCAAGGCGTGGGCTTGCAATAGATGAAATTCTATCAAGAGCACAAGAGTTTTTTTCAAAATGTGATTTTTCACCAATTGTTGTCTTAGATGAAATAGACAAAATGAATACTGAAGATGCATCTATACTTCTATATGATTTATCTAGATTTTGTTCAGGAAAAAAATATTTTACAATTATATTGATTACAAATTATAAATCTTGTATATTGAATTTAGATAAAAGAACACAAAGTACTCTTTTTCTTGTAGATCTTGAATTTTCAAGATACAAACCAGAAGAAATAAAATTAATTTTAAAAGAAAGAATAGAATTCGGATTGATTCTTGATTCCATTTCTGATGATCTTATTGGATATGTTGCTGGATTTTCAGCAGGAAGAGGAGGAGATGCAAGAATTGCTATTGACTTACTTTACAAAGCAGGAAAGAATGCAGAAAAATTAGGATCTCCAAAAATAACAAAAGAAATTCTCCTTTCTTCAGCAAGATTGATTGACTCAGTTAAACTTTCTGAAAAAATAAAATGTCTTTCTCCTGAAGAATATGATGTTCTTCTTTCAATAGATGATGGCGTTGATATATCAACCCTTTATTCAAAGTTTAAATTATCAGAGCGAAGCATTAGAAGATATATTGAAAATCTTGAAAAGTTAGAATTAATAAAAATTGAGTCTTATTGGGCTGGTAAGGGAGAAAAAAGAAGAATAAGTTTAATGGTTGATCCAGAATTATTAAAAAAAGAGTAAGACTCTTTTATTCAGAATCTACTCTTGGTGCAAGGAAATATCTGACTGCAGCTTTTCCAATTGTATAACTCAATTCAAGTGGCATATCATCTTTAAGTTTGATTGTAATTACTCCTTTTGAGTTTTTTATCATGTTTTGAAGATAATCGAGTGGATACATTGCTTTTGCTTTGTTTCCTGAAATTACTACATTCTTTGATTCTGCGTCTATGTCTTGTTTGAATTTACCTTTACTGCTTTGTGTTTCCATACTAAATCTATTATCTTCTGCCTTTAATGTAATATGTGATGAAAACAAAGTTGCATCCTTTATTCCAGAAAGAAGTTGTTCTCCATTTATTTGAACAGTAACATCTGATTGGATTTTTGGTAATGGCTGTTCTTGATCAGACACATCAATTAATGGAATAGTAAATGCCCTTCTTGATTTTCCAACAAGCTCAATTAATATATTTGATTTGTTTTCTTTTATTTCAAGTAAAAGTTTATCGTCTGCGTTTGAGTGAGATAATATTTGAATCAAGTTATTTATATTTATTCCAAAAGATATCTTTGTTTCAGACCCAAGATCAACTACAAACTCATCGAATGCATCCTTTGGCATTACAAAATCAATTAAACTAATTTGTGATGGGTCTGTTGCTCTCAGATATATCTTTTCTTTATCAACTACAAATAATCCTTCATTGATTAATACCCCAATAGCATCTATGCTTTTATTAAACTCTTTGATATCTTTAATATTTAATCTAATCATATAAATAAACCCCCTATCTATATATGTAACATAAACTATATATATCTTAACAAAGTTCCTATAATCTATATATTATGATGCAGAAAATGGTTTTTAAACACTACTTTTCTTTAGATATTAAACAAAAAAGTCCAGATTATTTTGTTTATTCAATAATGTATTCCCAACCAGGTTTCCAAGATTTTGTAAGTCTCCAATCTTCTTCAATTGCCTCTTTCCAAGTTCTTTTTCTTAATAAAACATCAAGTGCTAACTGAGGTGCTTGGTGAGCAACAATCCCAATGTGCTTTCCATCATAATTTGTTTTAAGGTAATTAACAAATTCATCAATTCTTTTTTCAACATCTTTATAGCTTTCTCCGTTTGGGAATGGTTTTTCAACATATTCAATTAATCTATCCTTAAATAGTTTTCCTGATTTTTGAGTATAATCTCCGTAATTTGCTTCCCTAAGTCTTGGATCAATTTTTATTTCATATATGTTTTTAAATGAATAATTTGCTGAATCAATTGCTCTCTTTAGGTCGGAGCAAAATATTACATCAAACTTAAGATGTGATATTTGTCCAGTAAGTTCAATTGATTGTTTTATCCCTTTTTCAGATAATTCTCCATCTGCCCAACCGGTTGCTAAATCCAGCAGATTATCTGTTGTTGTTCCATGAACAAAATAAGTTATTTTTATACTCATATGTTATTTCCCTTAAATTATAAACAAAACCACCCAAAATATTATTAAAATAAATCTAAATAATAAAGATTCATCAAGTAGTTTAAATAACCAAGACAGGATAAGTATAATTAAAGTAAAAGGAGTAAGTAATATTTTATACAACCATTTTGTGAGAGATTGTTTTTTTGAATAACTATCTTTAACTGAATCAAAAACATTATGTGCATCATCTTTGCTTGGTAAACAAAAGAATAATGCACTCCCACCAATCCAAAGTAATAGTACTTTCAGAATAGGCCCCACATTCATTGTAAACAACAATGCACAAGCAATTGCATAAACTATATTTAGAAAGAAAGGGATAATTGAGATTATTATTGTTTTGTAAGATTTATTGTGTTCATGAATTACAAATCCACCCTCTTTGCTTATCCATTTGATTTTTTTAATATTTACACCCAGAACAACACATGCAATTGCATGACTTAGTTCATGTAAAATAATTCCTGGAAAAAAAACACGAGAAAGTGTTAAATTAATATCCATTTTAATTTGCCTTTTCAATATAGATATATATCTTGTCATCAATCTTAGTAATTATGATTTCTGATTTTTCAGAAACTTCTTTTTTTTCAAGATATATATCAGATATTGATATGATGGGTTTTTCTTTGTTTCCATTAGAAAGAATAATTGTTTTTTTAAGATAATCTTTGTAAGTTATTGTCCAGGTTTGCTCAGGAGTGATGATGACTTTTTCTTTTCCTGTAGGCATTAATTCAAAGGTATCTATTATTTGTTGTATGTTTTCTCCTGTTCTAATAAGCTCTCTATCATCTATTGCTGATAGATTTTTTTTATAAAGTATGCTGGAGCTAGTTACAATTACTAAAAGAAGAGAAACAACTGCTCCAACTATTAGAATGTATTCGAGTGAAACCTGTGCTTTTGTATTTTGCATCTTAATTAATTTCATCAACCTTATCAAAAACCTTCTCTGCCTGTGTTTCTACCTTTTTATTTGCTTTATCAGTTGTTTTTTGTAATTGAGTAACAACAACAAGAACTATGGCAATAATTGCAGCAAGAAGTATGATCATTTCAGCAGAGATTTGTGCTTTTGAGTCAGAGAATAATCTTTTTTTCATGTTTATCAAATATTTAATCTATTGTTGCATTTCATTTAAATACATTCCCCTATAACTAAACTATAATTTCTTTGAAATCCATTTAAAAATATTTTGCAGATGATATATTTGATAATTATGTCACTTAAGGGAAATGCATTAATATTTTTGTCTGTAAAACACAGAAAGTTAGCAAACAAAATAATAAGATCAACCAAGCACATAAAAAGTTATGAAAATCTTAATGAAAATAAATATACTATCTATTCATTTAAACCTAAATTAAAAATCGCAGAAACCAAAGTAACAATTAAAGAACCAATAATGGAAATTGATCTTTTGAACAATCTTACTAATGATTTAAAAACATACAAAACTCCAACTTTAACTCATGCCTATCTTGTTAACGAAGCAAAAAAGAAAGGAGCATCTAAGATTATTGCAAAAACATGGATATTCCTACAAAATCCAAAAATTGCAAACAGATTAGGGTATCAACGAATTGATGGAACTGGGGTTAAATTAATTAAAAGATTAGGTGAGATTTCCAAAGCGTTAGATGAAAATCCACATATACTTGGGGTTAATTTTATTAAAAAAAGATTAGTTGTTAAATTCGGAAAGCAAAATTTAGAAATTGATCTCAATAAGTATCCATTACCATATTATTATCATTTAATAATTTAATAGCTAGCAAGAATTATTTTTTATAACTATCCACACACCATATATTTATGATTGCTTCTATTTATCTTGAAAATTTTAAGACACACCTTTCATCTACCCTTAATTTTTCAATAGGCACTAATTTATTAATCGGCAAGGTTGGTTCAGGGAAATCAAGCATAACTGACGGAATTTGTTATGCACTCTTTGGGACCTTCCCATCTCTTTCTAACAAGAAATTAAAAACCACAGATATTATAATGTTCAAACCAATTAGGAAAGATAGTAGTAAGATAAAATTAGTGATTAATCTTAATTCAAAGGCATATAGAATAGAAAGAGAAATAACCGATAAAGCAAACACCACTGCAAAATTATATTTAGATAATAAGTTGATTGCAGGACCAAAACAAACCGATGTGACCTTAAAGGTTGAAGAATTACTTGGAGTTGATTATGATCTATTTACTAAAATTGTTTATTCAGAACAAAATGAATTGGATTACTTTTTAAAAATCCAACCAAGTAAGAGGAAAGAAAGATTTGATGATTTGTTTGGGATATTGAAACTAGATAATATAAAGGACGGAGCAAGAGCTCTTGATAGGTTATTAGAGAATGAAATAAATACAACCACCCAATTAATTTCCCAAGTTAATTCTCAATTATTATCCTCTGATCTTAAAACAAAATTAATTCAAGAAAAAGAAACTATTCAAATAATTGATGATTTAAAGAAAGAACACATTTCTGAAAATAATAAAGAAAGAGATTTAATCTCGGAGTTAGCTATCCAAAGGAAAAAAAAAGAAGAATTTGATTTTTGTATAACTGAATTGATTTCAAGGACAGCAAAGCTAGAAGATATTGAGAATTATTTAACTAAAAATAAATTAGATGATAATTATTTTAACATAGCAATTATTGATGTCCAAAAAGAAAAAGCAAGTCTTGATCTCGAATTTGAAAAAACAAAGCAAGAAATTAATAAAAAAAATAAATTAATTAATGAACTTTCATCTTATGAATATGAACTTAAGAGAATTGAATTTGAGCTAATTGAAAATAAAAAACAATTAATAAGTATAAAAAATGCAATCTCAAGTCCCCTCTCCGAACTTATAGTATCCCAGAAAACAACTTTTGATGATCTTTCAAAGAAATTGCAAGAAAAGATCACAATAAGCTCTTTGATATCTGAGTTAGATAAATCAATTTCTGAGTTGAAAAAAGGTTTTTTAAAATGCCCAATCTGTGATTCCCAACTCTCCAGAGAGGATATTCAAAAAAGATTGATTTCTAAAAACGAAACATTGATGTTACAAAAACAAAATATGGAGACTATCATAAACGAAATTTATCAACTTAAACAAAAAGAAGATGAAATAGAAAAGCAAATAATTAAACAAAAAGAAACTGAGCTGAAGCAAAAGCAGTTGGATTCAATTATAATTCAAAACCAAAAACGAAAAGACGAGATATTATCAAAAAAGCTATTGCTTACAAATCAAATAAATGTAATTAAAGAGGATGACTCACATTTACAAAAAATAATTGCAAAGCAAAACCAAATCTCTCTATTTACAATTATTCTCGAAAAAACAGAAGGAAAAAAGAAATTATTGGAAGAGAAAAAAACGATTGAAGAAAAACAAAAAACAATCAACTATAAAGAAGAAGAATATATAAAAATAAATTCAATTTATATAAATCTAGAAAACACAATTAAGTCTCTAAATGAGCGGATAAACACAACTACCTCTTTGCTGGATAATATTAAAAAGCAAATTATAACTATTCAAAAACTAGTGTCTCAGGAAAAAGAGCAAGAAACAAAAAAAGAAAACCTTTTAATTAAAAAACAAGACATTTCAAACTTTATTAAATCAATAGAGGTAAGCCAACATCAATTAAGAAAAGTTTTAATTGATAATATTAATGATGCTCTTTCAATTATTTGGCCTAAAGTCTATCCTTATAAGGATTATTTATCAGCAAGATTAAGATCTGATAATGATTATATTCTAGAGGTCCAAACAAAATCAAAAGAGTGGATTAAGGTGGAAGGATTTTTAAGTGGTGGAGAACGTGCCTGTGCAGCTTTATCTATAAGGATTGCAATTTCATTAATTCTTACAAAGAATCTTGGTTTGCTAATACTTGATGAACCAACTCATAATTTAGATACAAGAGCTGTAGAGATGTTATCTAAGGTTCTTGAAGAAGATATCCCCCAATACATCCCTCAAACAATAATCATTACACATGATGCAAAGCTACTTGAGACCCTAAATTCCCACAACTACATTATAGAAAGAGATAAAGAAAATGATGGAATTTCAGAGATTAAAGAGCAATAAACTTCTTCTTTTTAATTCTTTCTTTCCATATATTATTTATGTTTGAATCTGATCTAACCTATGTTAATTCTTATTCAGTAAATTTTGTAAGAAATAAATTCAAGAATTATTATCAAAATAACATAGTGTCTTCTATAATCTCTCCAGAAAAAAGAGAGTTTGGGGTTGGGGATTTTGGTAAAAAAATAAGTGCACGTCATCTGTTTTTTAATTCAATTACTGATTTTAATTTCTATCTTAAAACAAACGTCCCTTTTCATATCTCTTATTCAGTTGGTTATTTTAAATACCCAGAAAAAAGACCTATGGATGCAAAAGAATGGATGGGAGCAGATATTGTTTATGAATTTGATGCTGATGATTTTGATCTCCCATGTAAAAACGAACATGATATGTGGCTTTGTAAAAATGATGCGTGTAAAAAAACAGGGTATGGTCACACTGACAAATGTCTGGTGTGTGGTTCTCCTGTTGATGTGATTGAATGGACGTGTGAGAAATGTTTAGATAAAGCAAAAGAAGAAACATTAAAATTAATAGATCTATTGATTGATGATTTTTCATTAGATCCAAATCAATTTTTAATTTCTTTTTCTGGATCCAAAGGTTATCATGTAAGAATAATTGATCCAAAAATTATTCCATTATCAAAAGCATCAAGAGCAATCATGATGCATTATATATTAGGTAATGACATCAATCTTGAAAAGCTTGGTTTTATACTGGATAAAAAGCAATGGTCTATTCCTTCTCCAGATAAAGCAAAGGGCTGGGGCAAGAAAATACTTAATTACTTAATCACAACAATTAAAGATTCAGATGAAAAAGAACTAAAAACTAAATTAAACATAACCTCTCCAAAAGCAAAACTAATATATGAAAATAAGGAAATCATTTTAAATAAGATGTATCATAATAGTATACTGTGGAGTGATTTTATCTCCCAAGATAAATTTTGGAGTAATTTTTTAAATCAAGCAATAGAAAATATAAAGCTTAAGATAGATCCCTCTGTTGCACAGGATATCTATAAGATAGTAAGAGTGCCTGATACCATTCATGGAGGAACTGGTTTTTTAGCAAAATCTATTATAGGAAGGGATGAACTTAAGAAATTTGATCCGTTTAATGATCCAATTGTCTTTAAATCTAATGTTAAAAAACTCATTAAGATTATAAAACCAATTCCAAAATTTAAGTTAGTGAATAAAAGTTATGGACCATATGAAATTGGGGAAGTAAGAGAACTTGAAGAGCATGTTTGTATTTATTTTATATTAAAAGGAGTGGGTACATTTGAGTGATAATTACAAAGTTGACTATGATGAATTACAAAGAATTTATAGATTAGAGATAAAGTCCCCCAAACTATCAAAACTTGATTCTTCATTTTATAAAGGGCTAAAAAAGTTTCTAACTGATGAAAGACACAAATATATATCATCAATAGAAGATTCTTTTTCAACAAATAATTTAAAAAGATTTGAAAACTTGAAAAAAGTTACTGAAAAAATACGTGAGATAAGAATTAAAAAAATAATGAATAGTTGTTTGATGTATAGCAGAACTAATGATTTCGCTGATGAAGGGCTAGTTGATTTTGAAATTGATTTTGCAAAAGGAATTCTTAAACTAATTGATAAACAAAATGAACAAACAAACACAATTTTTGGGATGTCAAAAAAAACACAAAGTACAGATACAACAACTCAGATCAAGGTTAAATTCTTGCAGGATATTCCTGCATTCATTGGGGGAGACATGAAAGAATATGGGCCTTTTGAAACAAATCAGATTGTTGAAATTCCAGAAGATATATTCAAAATACTAGAAACAAAAGAAATAATTGAAAAGGTTGATTAATTTTTTTTCTACTTTTAGGTATTAGGAAAGATATACATTAAAAACTGTTTGTATATATTATATATTATAATTTACTGACTTTTTTCTATAAAAGTAAAACATAAATGAGTTGAAAAAAATGGAATACCCTAAATTAAATGATGTGGTTGTTTGTAAGATTACAAAAATAACTGATTTCGGAGTTTTTGCAAATATTCTTGAATTTGATGATATCGAAGGATTTATTCATATCTCTCAAGTCTCTTCAACGTGGATTAAAAATATCCATAATCATGTAAAGATTGGGCAAATAAGAGCTGCAAAAGTACTTAAAGTAGATGAAGAAAAAAAGCATGTTGATCTTTCATTTAGCAGAATCTCGCCTGCTGATGAGAAAAGAAAAATTGCAGACTATAGGTTGTTTTTAAGAGCTCAAAGCTTAATGGAGGTTATTGCAAAAGAGTTAGCTGTGACCTCTGAAATTGTTTGGCAAAAGATTGGGGATCCAATCCTTGAGAAAGAACCAAGTCTATACAAAGGTTTTGTTAACCTATTAAAATATGGAAAGGATTATTATCCAGAGATTGATACTAAAATAAGGCAGATCTTATTTGATTTATTATCGAAAAATATAACTATTAAGGATAAGATAATTACTGGAACAATCAAGGTATCTTCTAAAGAACCAAGTGGTATTGAAACTATTAAAAAAGCTTTACTTAAATTACAAAAGGATTACCCTGGTTCTAAATTTAACTATATAGGTCCTGGGCGTTATTCAATAACAGTGATTGCAAAAGATTATAAGATAGCATCAAAGGATTTTGATTTAATTTCAAAAGATATTACTAAGTTATTAAAAGGAGAAAGTGTAGAAATAATAAAAAATAACACTGTAAATTAAATAAGATTATATAAATTAAATGGATTGATTCTTATGAAAACAGACATAAACCAAATTTTGAAAAAAAAATTAAATAACCCAATTTTTATTGCTGGACTTCCTGGTATTGGATTAGTCGGAAAGATAGCTGTTGACTATCTTGTTAGTGAACTTAAACCAAAACCAGTTTTATTTGCAAAAGTATATTCTGATTCTTTTCCTCCTGCTGTTCATGCCAAAAATTCAATCCTTGAAATTATTCATGATGAAATTTATGTTTATTCAAGCAACAAAAGAGATTATTTATTCTTAGTTGGACCTGTTCAACCAGCATTAGGTAATCTTCCAAATTCCCAAGATCATTATGATTTTTCTGAAAGAATAGCCGATTTTGCAAAAAAAACAGGTACAAAAGAAGTATATACCTTTGCAGGGTTAAATATTGGGGATCAGAGAATGAAATCAAAACCAAAGGTTGCTTGTGTTGCTTCTGATGAAAGCACAAAAAGCATTTTAGAAAAAAAGAAATTAACAAATATTTATTTTGATAAAAACAACAAAGATACCCTAATCTCTGGAGTTGCTGGGCTTCTTCCAGGAATTGTTTATAAGAAATATAATATCCCTGGTGTTTGTTTAATGGGGGAAACAGATAGTAAACTAACATATGGAGATCCCGCATCTGCAAAAGAGATACTTGAGATTACTTTAAAAATATTTCCTGATTTGAAGCTTGATTTAAAATCAATTCTTGAAAGTGCAAAAAAGATTGAAGAATCGTTTTCAAAGATGGAGAAAGATATAGAAAAAATGAATCAACCATCCAAAGATGATTCCTCTCAAAGAAGTAATTATATAAGGTAAAATTTTTAGGTAATAAAATATGCAAGAAAATGAATTTGGGATTGTAATATCAACAGAGGATTCACCATCTACATCAAAGATAAGTTTTGTTTGCATAAACAAAGTAGTTCATAAAGGCCAATATATTCAAATTAATTATTCTCAAGGCAAATTAATTGGTCTTGTTGTTGATGTTATTAAAAGAAATAGGTATTTTGAAAACAATGAATCAATAAAAGAGTTTGAGTTAAACAACATAAACATCTTTGAACAATTCCCAGCAAATGAATGGGAGTTTCTTGAAGGAATAATCAAGCCTCTCGGAGTTTTAACAATAGAAAATAGGTTTGCAAGATCAACCCTTCCTGTCTCTCCTGGAGATAAGGTAGAGGTTTGTGATAAAGAGGTTCTTTCAAAATTTTTACATTTCAAAGAAGACGGACTTAATTTAGGAGAAATAGAAAACCCATCTCTTCAAGTAACCTTTGATCTTGATCGCTTGCTTCAAAAACATCTTGCAATTCTTGCTCAATCAGGAGCAGGAAAAAGTTATTTAACAAGCGTAATTTTAGAAGAACTTCTTGATAGGTCAGAAGATAAAGGAAGAATAGCAGTTGTTCTTGTTGATACACATGGAGAATATTCAAATTTCTCAGAACCTTGTAAGGACAAAGATAAAAAAGATTATTCAAATAAAGCAATAAAAAT
>Ga0172369_10005536_pt1 | contig 15478 bp, 9 predicted proteins | sample LakKiv25m_FD_114539 | JGI IMG/M metagenome (GOLD analysis project Ga0172369, IMG submission 114539) | Freshwater microbial communities from Kabuno Bay, South-Kivu, Congo - kab_022012_11.25m | ecosystem: Environmental > Aquatic > Freshwater > Lake | place: Democratic Republic of the Congo...
ATTTCTCCGCCGCCGGGTTGAGAAGCGGCAGCCCGCCCCTCTCCACCGGGCCGCTGTGCGATCGAACGGGAAGTGCGATTGTGGCCCGTGTGGAGAGGGGTCGGGGGTGAGGGCCGCCGGCCGGCCTGCACGACGAGCCGGATCTGGCGCGAGCTGCACCCTTCTGCCTTCCCTCGTCGCTTCCTCGACTACGGGATCGGATTGCAGGTGCGCTCCAGGTAGCTGCCCCAGGGCACGCCGTTGGCGGGATCGTTGTACGTGTCGATGGTCGTCCACGTCGAACCGTCGTTGGAGGACTCCATGTACCATTTGACCGGCCGGTACTGCCCGCCCCCGTCCGAATAGCTGCTCGTCCAGATGCGGTACTTGGACGCGCGCACGCGGTTGGTGGCGCCGAAGTCGATCGTGACCGAGAACGGCACGCCGTACGTGAGGATTCCCTCCGTGTACGAGCTCGTCGCGTTCACGCCGTTGAAGACCCGCCACCCCGCGGTGTTGCTGTAGACATAGCAGCTCCCGCACGTCGGCGCGGTGACGGTGACCACCTTGGGCGAGGGCACAGTGAAGTCGGTCATGTCGTTGACCACGAAGGCGTTGGTGTTCTGGTCGAAGATCTGCAGCTCCGACACCTGCGGCTGCGTCGTCGCGGATCCGGTCGCCTGCTGCAGGGTCAGACGGTAGTAGCGCCGTCCCGGCGGCACCACGACGAGCGCGGCCGTCTTCGTCGCGGTGCGGAAATCGCCGTTGCTCACGACGATGTCGTACGTGCCCGCCGTCATCGTCGGGACGACCGCGGTCATGGAGGTCGCGCTGACCACGGTCGGGGATGTCGCGGCGGTGCTGCCGATGGTCACGGTGGCGGGCGAAGAGAAGTTCGATCCCGTCAGCGTGACGGTTTCGCCGACCTGTGCCGTGCCCGGCGCGATGGTCGTCAGCGTCGGCGTCATTCCCAGCAGATTGGTCCAGCCCGCGGCGGTACAGCCCTGGAACGTCGTCCCGTTGAATCGGATGGACCCGAGCGCACACGCGCCCGAGTCGGAATTCGAGGCGAGCACGAGCGCGGAGGCGCCCACGTCGCCCGCGACCTGGAGCTTGTTCGTCGGATTCGTGGTCCCCACGCCCACGTTGCCCGTGCTCTTCACGACCACTTTCGGAGACTCTCCCGGCGACAGGTGCAGATCCTTGTTCGCCGCCGTAATCACGTAGAGCGGCTCGGTCGAATAGACGGAATTGGTCCGCGCCGAGTCGAACGTCCAGTAGTGCACGCCCGCGCCCGTGGATCCGTAGGCGTGCAGCGCCAGGCTTCCGGCCGTCGTGTTGCTCAGCGTCAATGCGCTTTCGACGGCGCTGGAGCCCGCCGCCGTGAAGACGCCGCCGGGACTCGTTCCGCCGCGCACCTCCAGCACCGACGCGGGCGCGGTCGTGCCGATGCCCACGCGCCCGTTGGCCTGAACCACCATGTTGTAGCTGCCGCCGCCGTCGGGCGAGAACGCGTACGCGATCGGGGAAGTGCCGGAATTGCGCTGGAACGCCCACGTCGCCGACTGGCCCGCGAGCGAGTGGTCGAAGGTCACCGCGAGCTGCTCGTCGCCGCCGTTGGAACGGCCGAGCACAAGAGGCGTGCGATCGACGCCCTCCACGACCAGCCGCGCCGCGGTGGGCACCGTCGTGCCGAGTCCGACGTTGCCTCCATGATTGGAGTATGCATTGCCGTTGTTCAGGCTCCAGTATCCGATCTGCGTCCAGGCCGATTTGCAGTCCCCCGCGATGCAGAGGCCGCCCGACGCGTTCACCTGGCCGCCTTGGACATCCAGACCGTATCCGGGCGAGCCCGTTCCAATGCCGAGCCTGGCATTGGCGTTGTCCCAGGCAAGCCTCGCGGCGTCGGCCGAGTAAACTCCGGACGCACCCGCATAGAGGACACCGCCGGGCGCGAATTCGGCTGAAGTCCCGGTGCCGCCGCGCGCGACGCCGAGCGTGCCGCCGGTGATCTTGGAAACGTCCAGCGCGGGAATATCGCCCGACGCGAGCGCGCGGAACGAGGGCGCGCCCGACGAACCTGCCGGTCCCGCGAAGACCGTGCCCGCCTCCGCGGTCGTGGTGCCCGTGCCTCCGCTGGCGGTCCCGAGCGGCGAGCCGAACGACGGCGCGGCGGTGAAGTTCTTTGCTCCGCCGATGGTCTGCGCGCCGGTGAGATCGAGGTATCCGGTCGAAATCCCTCCGACGTCCGCGATGCCCAGCGACGCGGGCGCCCAGCGCGTGCCGTCGAAGCGGAGCACCTGCGACGCCGACGGCACCGCGGACGCCACGGAAACGCCCTGGATCCGCGCGACCTGCGGGCTCAGGAAGGTGCCCTGCAGGTCGCCGCCGCAGACGGTGTCCGAGTCGTATTTCGCCCCGAATCGCGCCCAGTCCGACGACGAAAGGAATCCGTCGGACGTGGCGCCGGCGGCACCGAGCGAGATCTCCGGCGTCGTGGAACCGTTCCAGACCGCGAGCGGAGCGTGCCCGACGAGGCCCGTGACCGTCCCGCCCGAGTTCGCGTCGGCGGCCGGTGCCCATTGCACGCCGTTCCATTTCAGCACCTGCCCGTCCGACGGCGCGGCCGCCGCCACCGGGCGCGACTGCAGGTGCGTGACGACCGGCGACGGAAGGTAGCCCGCGAGGTCTCCGCCGCACTGCGTCGAAGCGTCGAGTTTTCCGGCAAAAAGAGCCCAATCCGTGGACGACAGATACCCGGCGGCGTTCGCGGCGGCCTGCGTCATGGAAAGCTGCGGCGTCGTATTCGAATTGCCGACCGACAGCGGTCCCGAGGCACCGACCGCCGTGACGGTGCCTGCCGTCGCGCACTGCCAGCCCGTTGCGTCGCGCACGAGCGCCTGTCCGGGGGCGCACGCCTGCAGCGAAACGGTCTGGCCGGCGTCGATGGCGATACCCGGCCCCGCCGAATAGCGCGCCGCGCCCGCCAGGCGGCCCGCGGCGTCCACGACGGTCTGCCCGCCGACCCTGAGGAAGGCCACGTCCGCCGCGCCGCCCGCGACGCTGCGCGCCGTCAGGGCGTACGAAACGGCTCCGATCTGCTGGCGCGGCGACAGCGTCTCCGAACCCACGCTGACCTGGACCCACCGAGGGCCTGCGTCGAACACCGAGTCCGCGGGCGTCGAGACGAGGCCGAGCAGCGTCGAGTAGTAGCCGTCGGAAAGGCCCAGGGTCTGCGTCTCGTTCCACAGCGCACTGCCGCCCGTGGCCGCGTCGAAGATCGCGAAGCCCAGCGTGGCCGTGCCCGTGGCCGCGGTTCCGTCGGACCGCAGCAGACGCCCCTGGTATCCGAGCAGACGCGGCACCTGCGCGGCCGCGGGAAGCGCGGACAGAAGAAGAGCGGACCCGAGGGCGAGCGACGTGCGCCGCGGAGCGTGCATCGGAATACCTCCTGCGCCGGCCGAGCCTGGACGACGATTCAGCGTACACGGGGGGGACGGAACGGAGCAAGGGCTGCTGTCGTCAGGCGGCAGGGCTCGTGCAGGCTGCACGGGGCGCGGACGGACCGCAGCCGTGGCCTCCCCGGGGAGCCGGGATGCCCTTGGGCGCCGCCGGGCTTGACGGCCGGCGCGCGCCGTGGGCCAATCGCGGCATGCGCGCGCAACGAGACGACAACGCCCGCCGACCGGAGGCGGCCCGGAGGGCACCGTGCTGTACGGCAGCGCTTTTGCTAAGCGTGGCGACGGCCGCCGCCTGCGAGGACTGGTCGGCGTCGGCCTCCCGGCGGCCGGCGCCCGGAGCGGGCTCCATCGTCGAACCGCCCGCGGATTCGGGCGATTCGGGATTCGCTCCGGACGCAGGCCCCGCGGCGACCGCCGATGCCGGGCCGCAGACGCCTGCGGATGCCGGGCCTGCCGACGCCGGTCCGGGCAGCGCTCGGGACGCAGGCACGGGCAGCGGTCCGGACGCAGGCACGGCCGACGCCGGCACGCAGTGCCCACCTCCGCCCGCGTTCGACTACGCGTGCACGCCCGGCGACGTCACGACCTGTCCGCAGGGGCTGTGCATGCCCCTCGTGAACCAGTGCATCGCGCCCGTCGTGGACGCGCACCGCTGGGACGCGTGCGGCGACGGCGCCTGCGGGCCGTGCGAAACCGCGCAGGCGTGCCCCGCCGACTGCGGCGCGCCCCCGGCGACCGGCGGCGCGAAAGAGTACGCGAACGCGACCACGATCACCGTGTGGGTACACGGCTTCTCCAACCAGGGCCCCGACCGGCTCGCGCAGATGACCTACGGCGAGGCGAAGAGCTGCAGCAGCTTGGGAACGGCGCTGCATACCTTCGGTATCGCACGGCCCTGCGGCACGACGCCCGGCGCCGAGAACGCGCCGAATCAGGTCGTGGGCGTCGAGTACTACGGCACGCACCCCGCGGCGTGGATGACCCCGGCCGAAATCGCGGAGGTCGAGGCGTATCCCTTCAGCGGCGGCCCCATGGGGCTGCAGCGCTATGCCACCGTCGTGGCGAAGTTCATCAGGCACAAGCTCGCGACCACGGGCGCCACGCACGTGAACCTTGCGTGCCATTCGATGGGATGCCTCATCTCGCGCCAGCTTCTGGAAAACGACTACGAACACCTCGCGTCCGAGAACCGCGTCGTGCGCTGGGTGACGAGCGCCGGGGTCATCGCCGGGGCGAGACTGGCGCGCATGTTCGACAACCCGTCGGTGCAGCAAATGTCGCGGCTCATCGGACTCGAGGTCAGCGATTTCATCCTCATGAACCCCGACTACGTGCGCGACCACGCCGCCGCATGGGATCACAGGCCGTGGGAGGGCAACAATCCGCTGCTGGGCGGCATCCTGATACACCACGTGGGAGGGACCGATCCGCGCATCCCGCAAGCCATGAACGCCGTGCTGCTGGACCTGAACAACCCGGGCGACGAGCCCAACGACGGCATCATGTACACGCACGACGAGGCGTTCGAGCGCCAGTCGCCCGCGGCCTCGGTACACACGCCGTCGGGCGCCGTCATGTCCGCGACCCTGACGCTCTCGCACACGGGGCACATGGAGATCGCCGACAGCGACGCGTACCAGATCGCCGCCGCGGCGGGGCTGTTCCACCGGCGAAAGGCGACGATCACGGTGCAGTCGATCACGCTTCGCAAGGACCGCGAAAGCCACCAGTTCCTCGATGGGGAGCAGGGCACCGGACCTGCGGAAGTAGTCGCGGAGACCGAAGTGCGTTTCGATCCGTACGTCGCGGGCATCCTGGGGCGCGCCGCGCTCGTACACGAGGACAGGATCGAATACCGGTCGCCGGCGGTCCTGCGCCAGCAGCAGGGCACGACGCTCACACCCGGCACGGTGCTGTTCGCCGGGCCGGTCTTCGACGCCATGACCGAGCTGCACCTGCGCGCCGACCTCGTCGAGAGCGACCTGTTCCGCCGCTGGGGCGTGCAGGAAGCGCTGCTGGATCCCACGCACAGGCTGCTGCTCGTGGACCGACAGGTTCCGCTGCAGGATCACGTCTTCACCGCCGAGTCCGAGTACGCGGCGGTGTCGATCGCCGTGCGGGTCGTCGACATGTATTGAATGGAGCGGCCGGCTACCTGCGCAGCCGCGCCGGCCTGCAGATGCCCGCCAGCGGGCTCTTCGCCAGCGCGCGGATCGTCTCGACGAACGCGACCGTCGCCGCTTCCAGCTCCGCCAGCTCGCCCGTCAGATACGCCCCGCCGAAGTTCGTCTCGCTCGGCGGCGGCAGCAGTTTCGCGAGCTTCACACGCGCAGCCTTCAGCGCCGCGTCCACACCCACCACCGACTCCATCGGCGGCGCGATGAGATACGCCATCGGCTCGCCCGCGCGGATGCCCGCCTGCGGCGACAGATAGCGCCCCGTCTCGCTGATCACGCGCGCGAAGAACGCCGGCTGCTTCTCTCCCGGGAACGTGTGGAAGTGGATGCCCTCCTGCAGTCCTTCGCGCACGGCCCATAGCGCCTCGGCCACGTGCTCCGGGTGCTCGCCCGCCACGATGCCCAGAATCTCCCCGGAAAACGGCCCCGACGCGTGCGCGCTGCCCGCGTAGAACGACATCGCGAACGTCACGTCCACGTCCGCGAACTTCGTCCCGTGGTCCAGCGCCGTGTACATCGCGTCGTCCTGATCGCACGTGATCAGGCCCGCCGATACGTGCTTCTCCGGGTCCAGGCCGAGCGCCTTCGCGAGCTGCGCGTCCACCTGCTCGATGTGCCGGCACGCCAGAATCTTCGCCGGCAGGGGCACCAGCGGCTCGGGCACGCGCTCGACGGTCAGCCCCAGCGGCTTCACCGCGCTCACTGGCCGCTCCGCACCAGGTGTATTCCGCCGCCGCCCGCGTCGAACGTGCGCCGCAGCAGACGCGCGCACTCCTTCGCCGCTTCCGCCGGGGGAATGCCCGGCGGGCGTATATTCGAAATACAGTCCTTCTCGGCGTTGTCCTGCCCCAGCCGCGGACCGTACGCCGTGTAGATCGAGAGCGAATCGCCCGTGCCCAGGCCCGGACGCTCGCCCACGAGAATCGCCGTCGCGCGCGCCCCGAGCACCAGCCCGATTTCGTCCTGCACGCCCACGCGCGCGAACTTCACGAACACGGGCCTGCCGACCTTGAATCGCTCCGCCTCCAGCGCCGAGATCAGCGCCGGCACGAGCACCGGACCGTTTTCCTCCAGCGCCCACGCGGTCAGCCCGTCGCCGCAGACGATCTGCACGTCGCAGCCGCGCGTGCCTTCCTTCTCGAGCTTCGCGAGGCTCTCCGCGTCGAGGCGCCGCCCGCGATCGGGGTGCAGCAGATACTCCTCGCGATCCTGGCAGCGCGTCTTCAGCGCAATGCACCCGAGCTTTGCAGGAAGGTCGTCGGAGACCTCGGAATGCACGGCGTCCAGCGCGATGGCGTGCTCCGCGCGCAGACCGATGTACTTGTCGGTCGGATAGCGCGTGCCGGAGCGGCCCTGCGCCACGCGCGCGGGCGTTGCACGGCGCACGGCGGCGATTTCCTTCTCGTCGAAGGGGCGCACGTGCGGGCGCGTGCGGGGCTTGCAGACGGGGCCCTGCGGCACTGCCGGAATGGGATTGCCCTTGAAGGGAGCGGGCACCGACGCCTCGCGCTCGATTTCCGCGAGTGCCTCGCGCACGATGCTCTCGACGAGCGCCCGGTCGACGGCCACGGTCAGCCCCTCCCCGCGGCGAAGATGCTGGGATCGCCCGCGCGCTTCGTGAGCCGCCCGCCGCGCCAGATGCCCAGCTCCTCCATCCACTTCTCGAATTCCGGCGCCGGCCGCAGCCCGTACAGCTCGCGCAGCGCCGCGTTGTTGTGGAACGACGTCGTCTGGTAGTTGAGCATCACGTCGTCGCCCATGGGGATGCCCATGAGGTAGTTCACGCCCGCCGACGCCAGCAGCATCTCCAGATTTTCCTGGTCGTTCTGGTCGCTGGCGGCGTGGTTCGTGTAGCAGGCGTCGCAGCCCATCGGGATGCCCAGCAGCTTGCCGACGAAGTGATCCTCCAGACCCGCGCGGCAGATCTCCTTCGCGTCGTGCAGGTACTCCGGGCCGATGAAGCCGACCACGCTATTCAGTAGAAACGGCTTGTACCGCCGGGCGAGCACGTGCGCGCGCGCCTCCATGGTGAGCTGGTCGGTGTCGTGGTGCGCGTTGGCGGAAAGCGCCGTGCCCTGGCCGGTCTCGAAGTACATGACGTTGGGGCCCTGGGCGGTGCCTTCGCGCAGCGCCAGGTCGTGGGCCTCGTCCAGCAGTTTCACGCTTATTCCGAAGTTGCGGTTGGCGCCCTCGCTGCCCGCGATGGACTGGAACATGAGGTCCAGCGGCGCGCCCTTCTGCAGAGCGCTCATCTGCGTGGTGAGGTGGCTGAGCACGCAGTTCTGCGTCGGCACGCGGAAGCGGCGCATGAAGTCCTTGACCGCCTTCAGGATGTCGACCGTGCTCTGCACCGAGCCCGTGGCGGGGTTCACGCCGATGACCGCGTCGCCGTTGCCGAACGACAGGCCGTCCTTCACCGCCGCCAGCACGCCCTCGACGCTGTCGCGCGGATGGTTGGGCTGCAGGCGGCTGCTGATTCGGCCCGGCAGGCCCAGCGTGTTGTTGCAGCGCACAATCACGCGTATCTTCCGGCCGGCGACGACCAGGTCCAGGTTGCTCATGAGCTTGGCGCACGCGCTCGCCATCTCGGCGGTCAGCCCGAAGCTCACGGACGCGACCTCGTCGCCGCTCGTGTCGGAGTCGAGGATCCATTCGCGCAGATCCGCCACGGTCCAGCCGCAGACTTTCCGGTAGGCGGCCTGGTCCAGCATGTCCTCCTGGACGCGCGTGACCTCGTCCAGCTCGTAGGGGACCGACGGGTTCTCGCGCAGTTCGGAGAGCGTCGTGCCGGCGAGAATCCACTTGGCGGCGGCCATTTCGCGCATGGAGCGCGCGGCGAGGCCGGCCTGGCGGTCGCCGCTGCGCGGCTCGTTCGCACGCGCCAGGACGTCCTTGATCGACGGGAACGTGAAGGATTCGCCGAAGAGGGTGGTCGTGAGCTTCATGGGGCACCCGGACACGCCGGGCGGCGAGGGTAGCACGGGACGGGGTGCCTCAGGAGCGCGCGCGCAGGGACGTTTCGAGGCTGTCGCCGGTGCCCCGGATGCGCAGCTTGCGGCGGATGCTGCGGCGCTGCGTGCGCACGGTTTCGAACGAGGTGCCGAGCAGTCCCGCGATGGCCTTGGAGGACAGGCCCGCGCGGATGAGGTGGCAGATCTCCTGCTCCCGGGCCGTGAGCGGCGCCGCCGCGTCCGCGAACCCGACCGCGTAGTCGGTCCCGAGCGTCTCCAGCGCGGCCTGCACGACGTCCAGGGCGCTCTGGTCCGGAGCCCTGCCTGCAGCGGCCAGACGTTCCAGGAGCGGGAGCACCACGTGGGCGACGCCGGCCGCCGTTTCGCGCCGCAGACGGCTCTTCTCCTGTTCCAGTGCACCCAGCGTCACACGCAGTGCGGCCGCGGTCTCCTCGATCTGCGCGGTCCGGCGCTCTTGCTCGGCGCGGACCGCGATCGCCCTGGCCTCGGCCTCGCAGGCGTCCGTGACGTCGAGGACGAATCCGACCAGGCGCGCGTCCTGCGCGTTCTCCTGCTCGACGCGGCGGCGCACCAGCCGCACCCATCGGACGCTCGCGTCCGGCCGCACGATGCGGAATGTGCGATCGAGCCGCCCGTCGCCCGCCTCCGCGCACGCACGCGCCTCGTCGAAGCCCGGGCGATCCGCGGGCAGGATTCCGTCCTCCCAGCCGCGGCCGATCAGCGCCGCCTCCGGACGCCCTAGCAGCTCGCAGAACGCCGGATTCGCGCGACGGACCTCGAACCGATCGTCGGCCCAGTACATGCCGACCGGCTCGTGACGGAAGAGCGTTTCCAGGTCCGCCAGGGCGATGCGCAGTTCCTCCTCGCGCTTCAGGCGGACGCATCCGCCCATGCCGGGAGGGCAGGTCGCTTCGATCCGTGGCTGCGCCGGAGCGTCCATCGCGGTTTCCTTCTGTCCGACCGGCGACACTACGGACAGTGCCAGCACTTGCCGGGCGGCGCCGGCGGCCTTGGCTCCTTTTCGAGCACCGTCGCCCGGTCGCCCTCGACGCGCAGGGTGACCTTCTGCCCGACGAAAAAGCCCGAAAGCTCCGCCGCGGTCGCGACAGGCAGCACCGGAAGACGGACCCGCGGATTCGCGCGGTCCCGGAAAGTCACCCGGTACGATCGAACCCGCCGGCAGCAGCGCGTGTCCGCTCCGGGAAGCGGCGGTTCCGTGCAGGGGCGGCAGTCCGGGATCCCGATCTCGCCGGGCGGAGGCCATGCCAGCACGCCCTGTCCCGCATCTCTGCGGACCGCACGGCGAAGCTCGGGCGCAGCGGGATCCGGGCCCGCCTGAAGCACGAGCGCCTGCTCGCGCTCGACCGTGGCGACCTCGGCGGCGCCGCCCCCCCGCCCTGTCCGAAGCCCCATCCACGACGCGAGGATCGCGCCTGCGCCGGCCAGCGCGACGGCCGCCGGGACCACGACTTGTTTCCGCAAAAGCGATCGGAGCCCTGACGCGCCTCGTGGTCCGCTGTCTTCCATGCATACCCCATGTGCTCTGGTGGACAGCTCCCACCTTTGGCGACCGGCTCCCCCTTTCTCGCACAGGTCCGACCCGCACGGCAATCGACCTTTCGGGTGAATTCCCGGGGGGGAGAGGGTAGGAGCCGTACCCCATCCGTACCCCATCGCCGAACGTGCGCGGAAGCCCCTTTCTCCGCACCATTTCGCCCTTCCCACCACGCTGTCGGGGGTCCGGCAGCACTGCAGAGGAGCGAAATGACGAGAACACTGGCATCTGCCCCTGCGGGCGCACGCCCGAAGCGGCCTTCCGGGGCGGCACTGGCCGCCGCCCTGCTCGCGGCATGCAGCAGCAGCACGACCACGCCGCCGCCACCGGTCGACAACGGTCCGGGAGACTTCAACTACATCCCGGCGAACGAAGGGAAGTGCGACGTCAAGGCGAATCCGGCCCTGGCGGCGGGCGCCGAGACCGTCCTCAACGTCCTGAACGACTACCCGGCCGAGCGCGCCGTCGGGCTGCGGCTGTGTCCGAAGGACGCGGCGCTGGCCGATCCGTGCGGCCCGTGCGCGGCCAATCCGCTGCTCGACTACCTGAACGCGCTCGACGCCGCGGAGATGGGCACCGACGGCGCGCCGGGCGCGGTCGAGAGCTACTTCGAGCGCGCCCTGTCGTACCCGCTGCGCGAGCTGCTCGTCACCTCGCTCAAAGGCGGCGACGGCACGGAGGCGACGGAGTCGCTCGTGCTCACGCAGGGCCGCACCACGTGCCGTTCGCTGGCGGCCACGTGCGACAAGTACACCGTCGAGCCCGAGTCGCTCGAGGCCGACTGCTCGACGTTCACGCAGAAGGACGACGTCGCCACCGAGGCCGAGCAGGACGGCTTCGCGGTCATCACGGCGAAGGCCGGCACGATGCCGTTCGCGTTCTACGTGCCACTGGTGGCTTCGCTGCCCGATCCGCAACACGTGCTCGTCGCGAGCGACCAGGAGGCCGCCGACGGCGCCACGGAGCCCGCGGTCGCGGCCGTCGACGCCTGCCCCGCCGCCGACGCGGTCGACAGCGAGGAGGACTTCGCGCGCTTCCTGCACTGCCAGCCGAAGTGGCGCGTCGAGGTCGCGAGCCCCGTCGTGGTCGTGAAGCGCACTGCGACCGACAGTTGCCTGCGGCTGACCGGTTTCGTCGAGAGCACGAAGATGCCCGAGTCTGCGACGTCGGTGCTCGCACCCGACGACTACGAGGAGACCGACAACCCGGGCTTCGTCAAGGTGACCCTGGGCGCACGCCTGCACGCAACCGCCGCAGCCGCCGCCGATCTCGACGACGCCATCGAGGACAACTGACATGCGTCCGCTTCCGACCTGCAGGCTCCTTGCCGCGGCCGCCGGCCTTCTCGCCGCAACCGCTCCTCTTTCCGCCTCCGCCGCCGGAGAGCCGTGGCGCGCAAGGACTCCCCTCCGCGAAGTGTTCGACTTCAGGTGCACCGCGGGCTGCGTCGACCGCGCCGACGGCCGCATCTACGCGGAGGCCGACGGCGGCGCCGCGTACATCGAGATCGACTACAAGCGCGCGCTGCGCAGGGGCGAGCCGGTGCCCGACGCCAGGGTGCTGGGCACGGCGAAGAACATCGAGAACCCGAAGCCCGTGGACCTGCTGATGGATCCGGCGCACGCCGGCGCGCTGCCGCTCAACCGCACCTCCATCTACCAGTACGTGCTCGGCCGCGGCGCCCCGCCCGCCCAGGCGATGATTGCCTTCAACAAGGGCCCGTACGCGCTGCCGGAGGTCGTGCTGCGGGAACGCACGGTGACTCCCGGCAAGCTCCCGACCGGCCAGTACTACATGCAGTTCCACGAGAAGCTCCTCGTCCAGAACAAGCGCACCATCGCGGCCCCGGTGCCCTGCATGCCGACGGGCGCCGACAAGAGAACCTACCTTCCGGCGCTGTCCGGAGCCGGTGTTCCGCCGTCGCTGGGGCGCGGCCAGTGGACCGAGATGCCCATGTTCCACATCGGCCCCGCCTACACGGAGTCGCTGGGCAGCATTCTGATGTGCGCCGGGCCCGTCCAGTCGAATCCGTGCGCCTCCGGCGCCGCGTCGGCGTGCGGGGCCGGCGGCGCCTCCTGCGCCGCCGGCAGGGACGGAAACGGTGTCTTCGTCGCCCTGTGCAGGTGCAGGACCGGGTACGAGGTCGGCAGCGACGGCAAGTGCGCCCTCATCGACGAGTGCACGAGGAACACGGAAATCTGCAGGCGGCCGCCGCTGCGCAGGCTGCCCGTCGGCCTCGACACGAACGAGCCGGTCTGCTCCAACAAGAGCCCCCGTTACGCGTGCGACTGCCCCACCGGCTACGAGATGAGCCCGGCCTACGGCGTCTGCGTCAAGCCCGCCGACCCGTGCGCCGGCGCCAACCGGTGCGACGCCAACGCCACGTGCGTCCCGCTCAAGGTCGGGTACACCTGCGCCTGCGCCGCAGGCTTCGGGATGAACGGCAAGGGCGCCTGCGTTCGGTTCGGCTGCGACACGGGCGGAAACGCGCAGTGCAGCCTGTCCGGCGGCGACTGCGTCGACCAGCGCAAGAAGCCCGCACTGGCGAACGCCGAGGACTTCGAGTGCACGTGCCCGGCGGGGTTCGACGGCGTCATGCGCAGGTGCAACAGCGCGACGAGAACCTGCTCGCCGCCGGGCAGGTGTACGGATCTCGACGAGTGCTCCATGGGCTTCGCGCCGTACTGCGCCTCGCAGTTCGCCGCGGGAAAGAGGAAGTTTCCGACCGCCGCGGCGGTCCGTTGCGTCAACCGGCCGGGCCTTGCCGTGTGTACTTTGGTCGACAACGCCAACAAGGCGCTCTACGACCTGGGCAGCACGAAAGCGCTAAAGGCAGGCTGCACGAAGACGGCAGCGGCCGGGGCGCCGTTCGGCGCGTGGACCTGCCCGTAGCGGTCGGCGAAGGATCGGACCCACGGGCCCGACTGTGCTGATCCGGTTCACCCGCGGCACCGGCTGCCCTGCGAAGGGCCGCCGGTGCCGCGGCATTGCGTGTGCCGCCGCTGCCTCTGGGGTATGGTCCGGCACAGTCGCACGGCGCGTCCTCGGCGCCGCGAGGAGACGACGATGAGCGAACCCCGCCGCACGTCGGGAGCCGGGACTCCGCACCCCTGTCGTATTGCAGGCAGCAGCCCGTCGACGGCCGGCGGCCGTGTCGCCGTTCTGCTCGCGGTGCTCGCGGGGGCCGCATGTTCGGAGCCGGAGAAGCGCGCGCTGCCGAACAAGCGCGTCGACAGCGGGTTCACCATCGAGCACGACGCGTTCCCGTTCTCGAACTTCGCCGGCACGAACGCGTCGGCGACGCTGACGCCCGCGAACCTGGCGCGCATGTTCGGCGAGGAGGGCGTCTGCGCCAGCACGGAGGGCGGCACGTGCCGGGCGACGCCGATTGCCAAGGAATACATGAAGCGCGTCAACGAGGCGATGAAGGGCGGGCGCTGCGAGGGTTTCGCGGTGCTGTCGGATCTCATCTTCATGGGCGGGGTCGACCCGCGCGACCTCGGCGTCGCGAGCGTGCGCGAGGCCACTTTCAGGGACAGCGAGAAGGTTCTGCGCGAGATCGGCTACTGGTTCTCGTCGCAGTACCTGCGCGACGTCGTCAAGACGACGACGAAGGCCATGTCGGGCGTGGACGCGGCGTCGTTCTTCGCGACGGAGTTCGCGAAACCCGGGCACGAGATGTACCGCGTGGGCATCGTGCGCATCGGCGACGACGGGAAGCCGACCGGGGGCCACGCGATCGTCCCGCTCGCGGTGATGCCCGACACCGGCAAGGATCGCTACATCATCAAGGTCTACGACAACAACCACCCGGAGAACGAGCGCGATCTGAAGGTGGACGCGACGACGAACCGGTGGGAGTACCAGGCCTCGACGAACCCGAACGAGACCGCGGCGCTGTACGTCGGGTCGCCCGCGATGAGAAACCCGCTCTACATCACCCCGGCGACGCCTCGGCTGGGCCGGCACGCGTGCGCCTTCTGCAAGGGCGATCAGGCCGCGGGCGAGCAGGCGCTCAACCAGGTGTTCACGTTCGGCAGCGCCGAGGCGTCCGCGACGGACGCCGAGGGGCGGCGCGCCGGCGAGGTCGACGGACAGCTCGTCTCGGACATTCCGGGGTCGGTCGTGGCGCCCACGTTCGCGTCGGACACATGGCTGGTGCGCTCGTCGCCGCTGCTGCTTCTGCCGCGCGGGCAGGACTCGAAGCTCGAAATCCGCTCGCGCACCGGCGAGGAGCCGGGGGCCCTGGCGGCCTTCGGCCCCGGGTCGGTCGCGGGCGTCGAGGGGGCGACGCTGCGTGCGGGGGCTCCCGAAGCGCTGCAGATCAGCTCGGACGGAACCTCCGTGAGCTACCGGCCGTCCCCGGGCAGCACGCCCGTGCTCTTCGCAGGACGCGAGACGGAGAAGGGCACGCAGACGACGGTCCGCATCGAGATGCCTGCGGACGTACCCGTCTCTTCGGCCTCCATCGGCATCGACCCGGCCACCGGCGACGCGAAGCTCGAGGCGAAGGGCGAGGGCGACGTGCCCCTGCAGGTCGAGGTGACGAAGTCCTCCTCCGAGGGGGAGGACTCGTTCAACGGCGAGGTCAGCGTTCCGTCGGAGGGCTCCGCCACGCTGCTGGTGGACGAGTGGCAGGGCGGCGGCGAGCCGCTGCCGGCGGCCGTGGACAACAACGGCGACGGCACGCCGGACGAGACCGTCTCGGTGCCGAACACGGGGCCTGTCGGGACCGCTCCCGAGAAGCCGACGGGGCTCGCGGCGATCGCGACGGCGATCGACCGCGTGGAGCTGCAGTGGACGGACGCCTCGACGAGCGAGGAGAGCTTCGAGCTGCAGCGCGACGACGGCGCCGGATTCGCGGCCCTGCAGACACTGCCGCTCAACTCGGAGCAGACCGTCGACGCCGATCGCCTGGTACACTCGCACCTGTACAAGTACCGCATCCGCGCGACGAACCGCCACGGAAACTCGGACTGGTCGGAGACGGCGGAAGTCACCACGCCCGACTGCCCGGCCGGGACCCAGGACAACGACCACGACGACACGTGCACGGTCGCGTGCTCGGCGGCGGGGCTCTCCTGCGGCCACGGCGCATGCGACGACTCGACCGGCACGCCGCGCTGCGCCTGCGAAACGGGCTACACGGGCGCGGCGTGCGACGCCTGCGCGGCCGGCTACCAGGACAACGACGCCAGCGGCACGTGCGAACCCGACTGCACGACGGCAGCGCTATCGTGCGGCCACGGAGCCTGCTCCGACACGGGCGGAACCGCGGCTTGCGCGTGCGAAACGGGCTATTCCGGTGCGGCTTGCGCGACATGCGCGGCCGGC
>Ga0172369_10005541_pt1 | contig 15462 bp, 18 predicted proteins | sample LakKiv25m_FD_114539 | JGI IMG/M metagenome (GOLD analysis project Ga0172369, IMG submission 114539) | Freshwater microbial communities from Kabuno Bay, South-Kivu, Congo - kab_022012_11.25m | ecosystem: Environmental > Aquatic > Freshwater > Lake | place: Democratic Republic of the Congo...
AAAGGTCTTACTATTAACTCGGAGTAGTCATAAATTAAGGCAGAAACCATCCAAATAACATCGACCGCTATCAATATTTTGATAATGTATTTCTTCATATTACTATGCTATCATTTTATAGATAATTGTACTTGACACAACGAAGTTACTTTGTCACACTATCAGTAGTTTGGGTTTGTTGGGCGGGATGGCTCAAAGTCATCTAACGACACGGAGGGAGCTGATCGTGATGGCCAAGAAAGTATTGGTCTATGACGCAGAACCACAGATCCAGTTGCTTATCAAGACAATCCTCGACCGCGTAGGATACGACGTAATAGCACCTATCGCTCCCGATGAGAGAGGTATATTACCCAACATTTCCAATGAGGTCGGTAAAGAGTTTGCCGAAGGAAGTGTTGATCTTGTTACGACGTGCTTGAAAGGTCATGGTGGCAGTACGGTAATAACATTGGCCAAGGGGTTCCGTGTGCCAATTCTAATTGTTTCGGGTTGGAGCAAATACGAGATTCCGCCCGAAGTTGACGGCTACATTGAGAAGCCCGTGAGTGGTATCGAGTTGATTGCCGAGGTCGAGCGTCTCATCGGGAAGCCGAACGACGAAACGGAATCTGGCATCACTTTCTGACAACGTACTTAGCGCCTGAGCGTGACGGAACGATCCCGTCGCGCCGGGCGCTTTTCAAATCCTAACTTAACCGATATCGGTAACCAACTCTGACACCTCGTAGGTGGCAGAGTGTTGTGGAAAGAAGTGGCGTGAGCTATTATTTGTTGGGGGGGTAGTACTTTAACAAGGAGGCGAAAGCATGACGCAGAAAGCAAGAGAGGCCATGGAAGACCTTTGGAGACGATATACGCTGAAAAGTCATGTTGTTTCAGTCTTACTTGATGAATATATGTTGCCGATGCTTCGTAAGTTGTGTGGCGTTTGCGAACCATGCGATTTGAAGGGAGCAGAGGAGAGAGTAAAAAGCCTTATTGCCGAAAAGCCAGGCTGGACTTGGCTTCGGGGCCTGTCTGAGTACTCGGTGGTATCAGGTTTGCACTATACGCTGGTAGAGGCGACAAACGACAACCTTCGTAAGGGAAACTATGAACACTGGGTTGAAGTTCGGAGGCACCTCTTCGCCAAAGTGCTTCAGTTGTTTTTGCCAATGTTGCCGTACCGCGATGACATAATCCGAGAGCTTGGAACTTACGATACTTTAGCCACGCTAAGAGAAGACCAGCCCAACCTAGTCCAAGAAACTGGTCTCACGGAAGAAAACGTTAAATGGGTGCTTGACATAATTAAGCACCTTCTGGGCGATCTGGTTGAAGACGATGAGTTTATTTCTGGAATACTGGATACTCATGGTGTATATACTGGACCTAAACACGACAGCAAGCATTGGTTCTCGGGACCTAACCTTGGAGAAAATGGTCGTATTCATGTCCTAGGAAGATGGCAGGGCGATGGTGCCTCCGGCTACGAAACCCATGAATTTTTTTGGCCAGTTGCGGTTTGTGGCCACATCTCAGAGAGAACTTTTACAACAAGTGGCAAGCTTTGGGAAGAATATGATGAGCGTCCGCCAAGAGAAAAGATGTGCCCTGACTGCTTGAGGTCGCTAGTAATTATGTTCCGAATTCTGGGCCCTAGGCCAGAAAACGGCTACTACCTCATTGATCGTGATTACCCAATCGACCCACCCGACCTACCACCGTCACTATACGACAAAGGTCGAGGTATCGAATATCTCATTAGCGGTTGATAACCTATTTACGCCCCGTTTCAATACGGGGCTCTTTTTTTATGATAAGGTGATAAAATAAATGTAAGGAGATGAAAATGACTACACAGCATGCGGCGCAGAGGGTTGGAGTGTTTGTGGACGTACAAAATATGTATTATTCGGCTCGCAATCTTTATAATAAAAAAGTCAATTTTGGTAATATCTTGAAAGAGGCGGTTGGCGATAGGCAATTGGTACGTGCCATTGCCTATGTAATTCGCGCTGAAGTTGACCAGGAAAAGAACTTTTTCGAAGCGCTTAGCAAGCAGGGTTACGAGGTTAGAAGCAAGGATTTACAAACATTTTTAGGTGGCGCAAAAAAGGGCGACTGGGATGTGGGTCTTGCAATGGATGTACTCAAAATAGGCAATCACCTCGATGTGGTAGTACTGGTTTCTGGTGATGGCGATTTTGTCGATTTAGTGCGCTACGTTAAAGAAGTGCTTGGTTGTCGCTTTGAGGTAATGGCATTTTCGGAGACTGTATCAGCCAAACTAGTTGAAGAGGTCCACCAATATTCTGATTTAAGTAAGAATAAATCCAAGTTTCTACTGCCCGATTAAAAGTTTGATATAATAAAAACGATGGAAAATAATCATCCCGAAGAGTTTACGGACGCAGCTCATAAGCTGACGCAAATAGTTGATAGGCTGGATAGGGATTTTATGGCGCGTCGAAGCTGGAGTTATAGCTTGTTCAATGGGTTACTCCAAGGGTCGGGTATTGCCATAGGCGCCACATTACTGTTTGTAGTTATATTTTACGGGTTAGTCGCTCTGGAAAGTACACCTGTTATCGGCGATTTTGCAAGCAAGGTAGTTGACCAATTATTTATTGTCAATGAATAAAATATATAAGGAGGAACTATGAACCAATATGGAATGCCACCAGCACCTGGGAGCGGAGGAGAGCCGACACCAGAGGTACCGCCAACAAACACCGAACAACCGCCGGTAACCAGTGGAGCGCCAGACTTGGGAGCGACGCCACCAGCTAGCGAAGTGCCGGAAATGCCACAAATGACCCCACCCCCCGTGACATCTGAACCGGTTACGCCCGAGCCAGCGCTGGATAAGGTATCCGCAGAGGACGTCTCGCAAGTGCCACCAACCGAAGCACAGCAACCGGTTGATGGGGTTGTTGCGCCAGCTGAAGCGCCTACTCCGCCGTCGGATGCAACTAACAATCCTGCTGGAATGGAGAATCAATTGGATGCTAATATGCAACCGCCAGTTGAATCGACTACGCCCGAGCCTCCTGTACCGACATCACCTGATCCTGCACCGCTAAGTGCAGAGACCGGTAATGAAGCTCCAAGTTCCGATGTTACCCAAGAAGGTGTATCCGTTGGAGTCCCGCCAACTATCTCACCGGAATCGAACACGAATCCCGTAGCGGGGGGAGTGGATCTTCCCGCGCCAGAGATACCAAGCACAACTGAGCCTGCTCCTGAAAAACCAATCAAGAACGGAGAGGTCATAAAGAATTTAGAAGATATGAGGAATAAGTTGGACAAACAGATTGAGGCCTTGAGAAAGGGTGAGAATAATCCGGAAACCCCTATGGCCGAAGCAGCCTAGGAAATAATAAAAATAGAAATTAGCGCCCATCCTGAGCTTGTCGAACGGATGGGCGCTTTCCGGTATTTTGATACTTGAGATTCCTGTCCGAAGTTGCTACAACGTTGCAGGCGGGTGATTTTTGAGATTATCTATTATGGTATAATAATCAAGAAGACCAATATCTTCCTTGTGTCATTTCGAGCCCGAGCACGGGCGAGAAATCCAAATAATATTATAAGATTTCTCGTCGCTACTGCTAACTCGAAATGACAGGGTTTTGTGTTGGGTGTTAATGTTAATGATTAATGCGGGGTAATAATGGCAAAGCGTGGGCGCAAGCCAAAAGTTAAGGCATCGTTTGAAGCAAATATGAATATTGCTCGTGAAGTTACGGGCGTAGTTTTCGTAATCCTTGGTTTAGTGTCGCTCCTTGCGATGTTCAACGCCGGCGGAAAAGTTGGCCTGGCACTTAAAATTTTCGGTTTTGACACCTTCGGCATCGTCGGTATAATAATTCCTGCACTACTTATCGTCCTAGGACTTGTAATGTTGTCGCCACAGTATTTAACGGAACATAAAAAGCAGGTGGTTGGCGGAATTTTAGGAGTAATAATTCTATCTGCACTCTGCGGTAGCGCTGGTGGCACCATCGGCGTGGCACTTATCGATTTAACAAAATCTGGTTTCGGGAGTGTCGGTGCATATTTATTCTTAATCGCTCTTATGTTTCTTGACGTCGTAATTGGCCTTGGCGTTCCAGCCGGTTCCTTATGGGGTAAGTTGAATTTTTTTAACCGCGAAGATAAGCTACCTCGCAATATCAGAGTAGTTCAATCGGGAAGTGAAAATAACGAGAGGGTCTCGGTATTCACATCGGTTAAACGAAGAATTGGCTGGGGACGACGCCCAGCGCCGTCACAAGTTCAGATTCCTTTACCGGTTGGTGCAGAATTTGCTGGCCGTCCTTGGGAGCCACCTTCTATCGATTTATTATCGAATATAACCTCAAAACCGACTAGCGGAAATATCGCTAAAAACGTAGAAATAATCCGTAAAAAACTCAGTGATTTCAATATCGATGTCAGTATGGGCGATGTCAATGTTGGCCCAACTGTGACGCAATATCAACTCAAACCTACCGAGGGCGTAAAGCTTAATCAAATTACTTCTCGTTCCGATGACTTGGCGTTAGCGTTAGCGGCACACCCCATTCGTGTAGAGGCGCCGATTCCCGGTAAGGCGGCGGTGGGTGTTGAGGTGCCTAATAAAGTGACCGCCAAGGTTACACTCCGACAGATTATTGAAAATGAAAAGTTTAAAAAACGAGATTCTAACCTCATGCTGGCTCTTGGACTTGATGTCGCCGGTACGCCCATAACAGTTGATTTGAAAAAATTACCCCATCTGCTTATCGCCGGCGCAACTGGTAGTGGTAAGTCAGTCTGTATTCACGCTATAATTACGACATTTATTTATGAAAACTCGCCAAAAGACCTTCGCTTCATTCTTGTCGATCCGAAACGTGTTGAGTTTACCGCGTACAATGGTATCCCCCATTTGCTTACCCCAGTTATTGTTGAGGTGGATAAAACCATTAACATCCTCAAGTGGTCTATTGCGGAAATGGAACGACGCTTTAGAATTTTTCAAGAAATGGGCGCGCGTGACTTGGAGTCATATAATGAACGCGCAAAAAAAGGAACTACTACGCAAAGTCCAGATGGCATAAAGCACGATCCGTTGCCAAATATCGTTATTGTCATAGACGAGTTATCGGACCTTATGAGCCAAGCTTCTAACGAGGTGGAAAGCGCCATAGTGCGACTGGCGCAAATGGCTCGGGCAACCGGCATCCACCTGATTATCGCGACTCAGCGACCATCGGTAAATGTCATCACCGGTCTAATTAAAGCCAATGTGCCAGCGCGAATTGCATTTGCAGTTGCTAGCCAAGTGGACTCAAGAACTATTATTGACCAGGGTGGTGCTGAAAAGTTGCTGGGCTCTGGTGATATGCTTTACCTCGGTGGTGAAACCACTAAGCCCAAACGTATTCAAGGTGTTTTCTTGAGCGACAAAGAGATTAAAGATGTTACGGGCTTTTTGAAACGTGGTGGCCATGCGTTGTACGACCAGTCAATTACTGAATTTAAACCCAAGGGAGGTCATACTGGCGATGGCGGTGAATCTGAAGATTCTATGTATGATGATGCTAAGGAAGTGGTGGTACGTGCAGGTAAGGCATCGGCATCTTTACTACAACGACGCTTAAAAGTTGGTTATGCTAGAGCGGCGCGATTACTTGACATTCTTGAGTCAAATGGTGTTATTGGTCCTCCAGAGGGTGCTAAACCACGCGAGGTGTACTTAGATTCGATTGAAGTTGAAAGTGCACAAGAGCCAAAACCAGATCTATCGACTACTGCATATGGACCGGTGCAGTACCAAAGTTACGGTGTGGGGAGCGAGCCGGAACCGACGGGTCAAAAAGAAGAGTCACCCTCGGGTGATGGGCGGGAAAGCGCATGGCCTTCCAGCGTGCCACCACCCTCGGCGCCACCACCGGAAGTGGAAACTGAATCCGACAATCACCCGAAAATTGCTCAGGCACATCATGGCAATGAAGAGGTCGCATCACCAAACACTGAAAATGAGGATCAGGATCAGAAACATCCCGACGAAAAAATCTTCAATAAAACCCATAAGATAGAGTGAGATCTATTGACACGTATTGTATGGTGTGATATAACTATTTAGTGGAGCGTCGTTGACGGTAGTTGCCCGTTAAAGACTCGATACGGAGTGGCTACTCCAACCGACGCTCCACGCCACTCTACAACCACGGCGCCTTCGACTTCGGTCGAGGCGCCGTTTCCCGTATCCAAGTTGTCACTAGATAAACTACCACCAGTCACCAATCACTTTGTGCGCCTCTTTTCAATCCTCGCGCAAACAGTTACCTTAATACTATGAGTGCTTTTAAAAGACGTAAAATCAGGTCTCAGAAAACCGTTGGTCAAAAATTGGCACTCGCTCGCCGACGTCAAAAGTTATCGATAGAAGCTGTAGAGGAGGCGACTCGTATAAGGTCTCGATACCTCGAAGCAATTGAAAAAGATGATTACCGTCACTTGCCCTCACCCGTCTACTTGGTGGGCTTTTTGTCAAGTTATGCCGAACTTTTTGAGTTGCCGCCGGAGGAGATAATCAAACAATACAAAAAAGAAAGAGGTGTTCAACCGGAACGCCATCATCACACTACTGTGAAGCCCATTAGTGAGCTGGAAAAACAGAAAATTTCCATTACTCCAAAGACGATTATTTGGGCATCGGCTCTATTGGTTGTGTTGACACTGTTTGGTTATTTGGGCTGGCAGTGGAAAAAGTTTAGTTCGCCACCGCCAATTGAGGTTTTGTCGCCGACATCAGAGGAGGTAAGCGCTGATAAAATCGTTCTTAAAGCTGTGACATCGGAGACGGCCGAAGTGACTATCAACGGCCATGGTGTTTCGGTTGATGACAGCGGAAGCTTTAAGCAAGAAATTAGTTTACGTCGCGGGGTAAACACAATTGAGATAATGGCAAAAAATCGTATGGGTCGGGAAACCGTTAAAACACTTAAAATATTTGCGGATTTCTAATTGATATTATATTTGTCACGCTGAACTTGTTTCAGCATCTCAACTCGATAATGAGATTCCGGATCGAGTCCGGAATGACATCAGCTCAAAGGAGTCATTATGGGCGAGCAGATAGATGGTAGAAAGCAAGCATTGGCGGCGGCACTGGGAGCTATTGAAAAGCAGTTCGGCACTGGCGCCATTATGAGAATGGGTCAGTCCGACCACTTGAATGTCGAAGCGATATCAACAGGTTCAATAGGTCTTGATGTCGCTCTTGGCGTCGGTGGAGTACCGAGGGGTCGAGTAGTTGAAGTATATGGGCCAGAGTCAAGCGGTAAAACCACGTTAGCGCTAAACATTATCGCATCGGCGCAAAAAACCGGCGGAGTAGCTGCGTTTATAGATGCCGAGCATGCCTTTGATCCAGAATATGCTAAAAAAATCGGTTTAAATATCGAGGAACTGTTGATATCACAACCAGACACCGGCGAACAAGCACTTGAAATTGCCGAAACTTTAATTAGGTCAGGTGCGCTAGATGTCGTTGTTGTTGACTCTGTGGCGGCGCTGGTTCCGAGGTCGGAAATCGAAGGAGAAATGGGCGAGTCAAGTATGGGTGTTCAAGCACGACTTATGAGCCAGGCGATGCGCAAAATTACAGGCGCTCTTTCGCGTTCCAAAACTGTGGCAATATTCATCAACCAGTTGCGAATGAAGATTGGTGTAATGTTCGGTAACCCCGAAACTACCACAGGAGGAATGGCGCTCAAATTTTACTCATCGGTTAGAATGGATATAAGACGAACCGAACAACTCAAACGTGGCGATGAAATTGTTGGCAATCATGTGCGCGTTAAAGTAGTGAAAAATAAAGTTGCACCTCCGTTTAGACAGGCTGAATTTGACATTATGTATAACGAGGGTATCTCTGAGGCTGGCGAAATTATTGATATGGGTGTTCAATATGGCGTTATCGAAAAAGCTGGTTCGTGGTTTACTTTGCCAAAAAAAGAAGGTCAGGAAGCTGATAAGCTTGGACAGGGTAAAGACGCCGCCCGAACGCTTCTTAAGAAAGACGATAAGCTTCGCGAAAAACTAAAAAAACAGATATTAGATGCTATTAAAGAAAAACAGAAAGAAACTGCGGAGTAGTAAATTGGAATCAACAAATTATGCATTGTGGTTGCTGGGCAGACGCGCGTACACAGTTAACAGACTGGAAGAGAAGCTGAAAAGCAAACAGTATCCATCGGCCGATATCGACGCAACAATTAACTTTTGTATCGATCATGGGTTTCTTAACGATACCGAATATGCAATAAATTTCATTCGGTCTCGTGATGCTATTAGGCCACGAGGTCGGCGCATTCTCCAGCTCGAACTTATCAAAAAAGGAATTGACAGAAGCGATATCGATAAAGCTTTTGAAGACGAAGAAATATCAAATCGCAATGAAAAAGAGCTCGCAATCAGCATCGTCAAGCGAAAAGCCCGGCAATGTGCTACATTAAGTAGGGAGGTGGCGTACCGGCGACTTTTTGGAACGTTGGCTCGTCGAGGCTTTGACATCAACATAATCAAAGAGGTGCTGAATGAATACTTTGGGGACAGAAAAGCATAAAGACGAAAATACAATAATACAGAAAGACAGAAAGACAAAGATTGTGGTGACTATCGGTCCATCAACCAAGTCGGAACGCAGTATTCGCGCACTTGTCGACGAAGGTATGGATATTGCTCGCTTCAATTTTTCCCACGGCTGTTATGAAGAATATGCCCGCTGGGTGAAAATTGTCCGCAAGCACGCTCGTCGCGCAAGTCGCAAAATCGAAATCCTCGGCGACCTCCAAGGCCCGCGGTTGCGGATCGGCAATCTTCCCAAGGCCGGTAGACATTTGATATCGGGTCGTAAAGTTGTTCTCCAATTTGTAGAAGAAGGTGCAAAATCATCGGCGCGCAACGTGGTGCCAATCACGGGGTGTGGCAATGAGTGTAGTAGTTTGAAAAAAGGCGATGCCATAATGCTTGATAATGGCAATATCGAATTATCCGTTATCGATACGAACGAGAACGGTGTATCGTGCAGGGTTGAAAACGGAGGGCACATTATTTCTAATAAGGGTGTCAATATTCCGTCGTTGACTATCGCTGATAGCTTTACTGATAAGGATGAAAAGGATTTAGATTTTATTTTAGAGCAAAAATTAGATTATATTGGTGTGAGTTTTGTTTCAAGCGAAGTCGATATCGATCGCATCAAGGAGAAAGTGGGCGGTCGCGCGCGACTTGTTGCAAAAATCGAGCGCATCCAAGCCATTAAAGATTTTGATGATATATTAAAATCAACCGACGCAGTTATGGTCGCGCGCGGCGATTTGGGGATTGAAGTGCCCATACAAAAAGTACCCCTTCTGCAAAAACGGATAATCCGCCACTGTAATCAATCAAAGAAATTTGTCATCACCGCAACGCAAATGCTAGCGAGTATGGCATACCAGCCACGACCGACTCGCGCCGAAGTGTCTGACGTTGCCAATGCTGTTTTGGATGGTACAGATGCGGTAATGCTATCGGACGAAACTGCCATGGGCAAGTACCCGATTGAAACCGTTAGAATGATGCGAAAAATAGTCGAAGAAACCGAAGAATTCGCCAAAACTCAAGAACTCAAAGCATTGTTGTAGCCGCACTCTAAAGCATCTTGCTGACGCCACGCGAAAATCGCTAAATTGTCGCGCGAAAAAAGTGAGATAATGTTTACATGACATATGATAAAAACAAGAAGGTGGGGGTGGGGCAGTCGAAAACGGCAAATACTATTGCAATTATCATTTCAATCATCACAATTGCAACCATCGCTTTGGGCTTATGGCTCAAGAACCCTTACTACATTATGATAGGCATTATTCCGGCGGCACTCTACGAAGCATGTCGGACGGAGGGGTATTATACAAAAACTGCATCCATCGGTATAGTCATTTTAGTGATTTTGGAAGTACTGGCGATAATGGGTATTGTTCGGTTTAATTTGGCAGAAATGCTGGGGATGCAAGATTATTACTTGGCCGGTTATGTTGTGCCCTTGGGCGACGTCGCTTCTATTTTCCCCATCGCTGCCGTCGTTTTATCAATTTTATTAGTACGCCGAACTTTTGGGCCATATACCAAATGGTTGGCGATTCTACTCATCGCCAGTTCAGTAGTTTTGCTTTACGTCGTCAACAGATCAATTATTCCCGATCTCTTGCGCCAAGGCGCCCAATCCAGCAGTTATTGGTTCTATTAACTAACCCATCAAACTAATTCACAAACTAATTACCTTAATTATTAGATCTTTATTGGTGTAATTATTCTGGGTTTTCGCCGACGGCTTTCATAGCGTTAGCGAATTCTTCGTCAGACGCAACATCACCTTTAAGAGCATCGCAATCCTTGTCTTTCCAGTAGGGGAGTCGGAGCATATTCTTTCGAGTTAGTTTTTCTGCCAATTCTCTACTACCGCCGATTTGGCTTATGAAAAACTGAACTCCTCCATTGAAAATTTTCTTGCAATCCTTGACCTTACCATTGTCATCAACGCAATAAAGACAAAAGTTAGCGCTTTCATCTCCGCCCGCAAAATCCTCTTTTTTAGTTAGTGGCATTCCACACGCCTGACAATATTTATTCATAGAGGTTTATTCCTACTTACTCCTTGGTTATTATTTTTCTGAAAAATAAATCTTGGCATAAATTTACCATCGACTTCGACTTTTTCTAAAAACATTTTCTTGGGTCGCACCCACAAATCTTTTTCATCATCAACCGGATGATAAAGCACCATCTCCTCCAGTGTTTCACTGTGTTTAGCAATCATCACAACCTTATACTGTTTACCTTTGAAATGATGATAGATTCCTAATTTCATCGGTCCGATTTTGTTTGTATCGATTGTTTAATAAAATCGTAGATAGCCGAGAAGGTAAATAATAGTTGCAGGACTATGAAAATTGTATCGCGTATGTAAACGCTGTATGTTTCCAAGCAAATCCCGCCGAAAATATAAAAAACATCCTGACGTTTGCGATTTTTCAGCAGTATCCCAATCGCAATCAACAGCAACCCCACCGCCCCAATAATTTTATAGATATTCATGTTTTATTTTCTTAATTTATCAAAATCATCTACGGTCAATTTTATATTATTGAGTATTTTTCGTAGCAATCCCTTGCTGATTTCTCGGCAATGAATCGGGATTACAGTGGTTCTGCCATCCCCGTGTTTAAAAAAGACGTGAGACCCTTCGGCATCACGCCTCCTAAATCCTAAACCAGTTACAATTTTCACCAATTTGATTGGCTTAATCGGAATGAGTTTAGGCATGGGATATTTCTAAATTCTTCGTGCCGATAAACTTAGAATTTGTTAAAGAATTTTTATCAGAATTTCTTAAACACAGCTTTAAAACCTCTTGCAGATTTCGCATCATTTCTTCCTGCGTAGATCCTTGAGCATGGCACGCCGGAACAGACGGAATAGAACCGATGTAAACTCCGTCTTCATCTCGCTCAATATAAACGGTAAAAGTTGTATTTCTCATTAGTTATTACGATACTAAAAAGTGTTTCCTTAATCAATCTGCGCGAAGAGCACAACATAATTTTTACCGTAGGCTTTAGCGCATTTGGGACAAGTGGTGTACGAAAAATACAATTTAATAATTTCTTTGCCTTTGCTTTTAACAAACTTATTCATTTCCTGTATCCATTTGCCGGTATCTTTGAATGGTCCTTCGTAAACTTTGGTTAGGAATTGACCCGAGAGTTTAGCCATCTGCGCGTCGGGAACGTATTTCGATACATCGATGTAGATATCTGAACCCCACGATGAGTTTTCATCGGTAAGCATTAATTGGTGTGGCGCTTTGGCATCGGCTTTTTCAATAAGTGCCATGTTTCTTGTTATCACCTTGCCCATATTTATTGGGACATGCATGAAGCTTTTAACGTGGTCTTTGACAAAGATTTTATCTTTCCAAACGATTTCTTTCTCGTCCCACGGATTGGGGTCAAACGGCTCACAACACCCTGTTGACTTGATCATAATGGCTCCTTTGAATCCTATTAGAATAATTAGTCGAATGGCGGTGGGAAGAGGATTCGAACCTCTGGTTGCCTTGCGACAACTCCGGTTTTCAAGACCGGTGCAATCGTCCGCTCTGCCATCCCACCGTAAATTTTCAAATAATGTTTTTCCCGCCTCTGGCGGGACCCCGCCGAAGGCGGTGGCAAGACAGGCCCGATAATCCACTCTGGCACGCTTTCATAATTTGTTTTTACAGCATAATGGTCATTGCGAGAAAATATAATCATTTTCGTGGCAATCTCATGAGATTGCTTCGCTAGAGCTCGCAATGACAATCAGGAAAGGGATTCCTCCACTTCGGTCGGAATGACATCTATGGGTTATTACTTATTCCCTCTCACTTATTACTTCTCAATCATATCAAACCACACCCAATAATACCGCAAACACGGACAAGATTCAAGAACAAGTACCGAGGTCGCTCTGTCGTTTCTACCCCTCGCAATGACAGAGTGGATTATTTAGACTCTTTTTTTGAGTTGTTGATGAAGAAATAGTAGATTATTTCCAACAACCCTGCAGTATTAAGAATCATAAAAACCACAAACCAAACATTATCGGTTCGACGTGCGGACTTCCACAAGGCCAAACCCTTCCAAACAAGCGACCAAATAATCAACAAAACAAAAAACGATATTCCCGATGCTGATAAACCATTTATTAAATCCATAATGCCTCCAAAAAATTACTATTTTTTTGTCCTGAGTGTAGCGGAGCGGAAACAAAGGGCTACATTATCAGGTTTATTGTAATGTATTATTATTTTATCACAAAGTCAACAATCCCGCGTCATCCTGTTTCGGTAACTGTTCATATAAATCATGAAGATAGTGTAGGGCGAGGTTGCGAGTGAAGGCCTCCATGTCCAGTTCTGGTCGTTTGACCAGCTCGTCCATAATAAGCAAACTGCCGGCGTATTCCATCTTTTGTTTTACATACGGGTCTGCAAAAACGGCATAATAGCGGTTGATGCCGATTGTTCCATCGTCGTACGCGTGAGCAGTAATTTCTGACTCATGAGATCGGATTGCTCTTTTTTTAGCATCGATTACTTGGGTGAGGTCCACTGTTTCGATAAATTCATCTGGCGCCAAAATACTGCCCCACACACCATAACCACGGAGTTTTGGAAAGTAATCTGGTACCATTTTTATTGCGTCTATCGTCACCTGTGTTGATGCTAAATGGGTTAAGTGCTTCTCAAACGGTGAAGCAGTATAAATAATCTTCGGACGAAGTATCATTAAAATATTGAAAATATCTAAAATCACATCACGAGTCCGTCCACCTTTAACATCAGCCGAATCGTAATTTAAAAATATTCCGCCCTTGCCACCAACCGTCTTAAGGCCTTTTAGTGCCTCTTTTTGTCGCGTGGCAACAATAGCTTTCTTGGAACGAGACTTACCCGCCGGAGTACCGGCGCCGTTTGTAACATATATAACAAATACCGAATCATCACTATTACTATGAAGCTGTATAAGACCGCCACAACCAATTACATCATCGTCAGGGTGTGGTGCTACAACTACAATATTACCCGTAGATTCTCTGTAATCTACCAAGTTCAAACCTTCCGGCAGGACGCAAGCATTGCGGTGATTAAGTTCTATCATTACCTCTATTATACCCAAAAACCAACGGCGTCACTCATTTTTTGACTTTTGTGTTCTTACTGTTTGGCTTGAAGTACGTGCCAAAAACAGCCATCAATAAACCTATTGCGGCTAACACCAGCCAAAGCGCCGGGCTCGACAACTGAATAAAAATATACATCAGCACGCCAGCGCCACAAATCACCACACCTGTCCAAATCATTGTCTTGTTCACGTACCCTCCTTTGATTATTTATTTATCTTTTTTGTGCTGCTAATACGTTTTTAACCCACCTTGGCCAGTTACTTCTTGACAAGGTAAGATTCACAACTCTATTTTCTCCGGCACCTAAATGTACCTCTTTATATGCATATCCGGCTTGGTATGAGGCAGTGACAAGATACGTACCCGCAGGGAGGTTCTCGACTGTATATCCTCCCTTCGAGTTGGTTTTAGTGTTGATTACATTTTTTAGCAAATTGCTTTTACGAGGCGTAGAAAGCATCCTAACGCTGACCTTAGCCTTAGCGACAAGTAGGTCTCTCCTGACCAGGTACCACTTCCGCCCAACGCGTTTCCAGCCGTATGATGGTCTGTATATCCTACCGCTAATTACCCCTTTATCGGCCTGCGGTTGTAGTGGAAAGTTAACGCCTTCCGATGTTCTGCCGGCAACGACGACAACACCGGTTTTGGTTTGTGGCTCGAAACCTTCTAGATTTGCGTTTACCGTATACGAACCTGGTGTCAAATTTACTAACTGGTATGAGCCGTCGGCACTCGCAATTACGCTGGTGATTTCTCTACCGTCCTTGAGTGCTGAAACTTTGGCTCCAATGAGAGGTAGATTGTCCTCGACATTGGTAACTTTGCCCGCAATACTGCCGTATTCTGGTGCTGGCGGAATGGGAGCATTGGCACTTAGCGCCTTGCTGGCATTAATTCTACCCCAGCCGAAAATATCGTCGCGACCAGCTGTGCCTAGGTCGTCGGTATTGTGCTCGATAACTGATTCTATCTGATCGGGAGTAAAAGTGGGGTTTTGTGCTAGAACTAAAGATGCTAATCCAGCGACAAACGGACATGCCGGTGACGTGCCACTCACAGAGCTATAGCTACCACTCATATTTGTCGATTTGATACCAACTCCGGGCGATGCAACGTCGACCGTGGGTCCATAATTTGAGAACGATGCTTTTTGATCGTTTTGGTCGGTGGCGCCAACAGAAACCACATGGTTGGAAGCGGCTGGGTAGCTAGGAGTGCTGGAATTGCTGTTTCCTGCCGATGCGGCTATAAACACACCCTTGCCGTAAGCGTAATCAATGGCACTTTGAAGAGTTGAGGAAGGCGCACTACCACCGAAGCTAATACTTAATACTTTAGCGCCGTGGTCGGTGGCCCACACAATCGCCTCGGCCATGTCACTCCAGTATGCCCAGCCATTAGCGTTGTTGCTAATTCGCAACATCATAATTTTGGTATTGATGCCAACTCCGGCCACACCAAGTGCGTTGCCGGTTTGTGCTCCGGCAATACCCATCATCAAAGTGCCATGTCCATTCAGGTCGGTTAGGTCTTCGTTGTTATCAACAGTGTTGTAACCTGTAACTACTTTGTTAACCAAGTCGGGGTGTGAGCTATTCACGCCGGTATCCAGCACAGCAACTGTTACATCCGCGCTACCCTTAGTCACGTCCCAACCCGTGGGTGCCCCGATTTTAGGCAGACCCCATTGTGTTGGATATTCTGTATCGTTTGGTACATAAAGAGGTTCCA
>Ga0172369_10005548_pt1 | contig 15454 bp, 9 predicted proteins | sample LakKiv25m_FD_114539 | JGI IMG/M metagenome (GOLD analysis project Ga0172369, IMG submission 114539) | Freshwater microbial communities from Kabuno Bay, South-Kivu, Congo - kab_022012_11.25m | ecosystem: Environmental > Aquatic > Freshwater > Lake | place: Democratic Republic of the Congo...
GGTGCAGGGATCGTCGTCGTCGCAAGCGGCCTTCGTGCCGACGCACACGCCCGCCTGACACGCGTCGGAGAGCGAGCAGGCGCTGCCATCGTCGCACGTGGCGCCGTCCTTGACGGGACCATGGACGCAGCCCTTGCCGTTGAGGCAGGCGTCGGTCGTGCAGGGGTTGCCGTCGTTGCAGTCGAGCGGCTTGCCGGCCTTGCACACACCCTTTGCGTCGCAAACGTCGCCGGTCGTACACGTCGTCACGCCGCCGCCGCATGGTGCGCCCGCGGGCTCGGGCACCGCCATGCACCCCGCGTTCGTGCAGACGGCGACGGTGCAGGGCGTCTTGGGCTGCGCGCAGGGCTGCGCGAATGCCGGATCGATCTGGCACGTGCCAGCCACGCACACCGGCTTGCCGAGACACGAGGCCACCGCGCCGGCGCAGTCCGTGTCCTGGCCGCATGGGCAGGCGAACTGCGAGCCGACGCACACACCGGACACGCAGTGATCGCCCGCGGTGCACGCGTTGCCGTCGTCACAGCTCTGCTCTTGCGTGGCCGTTGCGGCGACACACCCGAGCTTCCCGTCACAGGCCGCCGTGGCGCACTCGCCGCCGTTGACGCCGCAGGGCAGCACCGAGGCCGGCTTGCACGCGCCCTGCTGGCACGTCTCGCCAAAGGTGCACACGTTGCTGTCGTCGCAGACCGTTCCGTCGGGCCGCTTGGCGGTCTCGCACGTGCCGGTCTTCGGATTGCACGAAGACGTCTCACACACGCTTTGGGCCGTGCAGGTGATGACCGTGTTCGGATCGACGACGCACTTTCCCGCAGAGCACACGAGCGATCCGTCGCAGGGATCCGCGCTGTCGAAGGACTTGCAGTCCGCGTTCGTCTTGCACGCGCAGGCGTTCGAGTCGGCGACGCACGCGCCGCCGTCACAGTGATCGCCCACCGTGCACGGGTTGCCATCACCGCAGTTGCCAGAGATCGGCGTGTGGACGCAGCCCGGTTCACCCGACGGAGGGCCCTTCTGGGCAGCATCACAGCTGTCTTGCGTGCAGGGATTGCCGTCGTCGCAGTTGGTCACCTTGAGCGCACTGCACGCGCCGCCGAGGCACACGCTCTCTGAACTGCAAGGGTCGCCGTCATCGCACGCGCCAAACTCAGGTGCCGGGCCGACGACGCATCGCTTGGACGTGGGCTCGCACAGCGCACGCACGCACGGCCCCTTCGCGAGCGGCGCGCAGTCCAGATCGGCCAAGCACGTGGGGCTAGGCGACCCCACGTCCTGCCCGAAGAGCCCTTTCGCGTCCTCGGGTGGGTAGGGCAGCGGGATCGAAGAGGTCCCTATCGACGAACCGGGGCAGCCGCTGAGCATGGACCACGCGACTGCGCAGGTAACGACAGCGAAGAACACGCGACCAGCCTGCGTTGGCGAACTCATGATGGGCCTCCGGGCACGACATGCCCTCGCGCGCTAACGCGGTCAGCACACCCCATCCGAGCGTACCATCTCGGAGGGGGGCAACGCCACCGGTATCCGCCTCACCGGGGCTGTTGAGGGATGGCGTTCAACACCGTGAAATAACGGTTAAATAATATCGTTTACTTGCCCGGCCTGAAGTACACGATGCCCTTCTGCGCCGACGCAGCGTTCGGGTCCGGCATGTAGCCGACGATCCACATGTGGCCGCCCTGCACCACGATGTCGCGGAGGTCGCTCGCCGGATCGGCCTGGTTGCACAGCGTCGGCCAGCCCGCGCAGGGCACAGAGTCGAGGTTGTGGGCGATCCAGAGGTTGGCGGCCATGTTCGGCGCGATCGTGTTCTTCGAGCGATCCAACGTGAGGAACGCGAGCTGCTTGTTGGCAGGGAAGTTCAGCTGCGTCGTCGCCATCATGGCGAGCGACGGACCAATCCACGTCGCGCGGAAGTTCAACGTGGCGTTGGCCCAGCCGTTCCAGACCGGCGTGATGTTCTGCCATGCAGAGCCGTTGTACCACTCGGCCGCATGGCTGGACCCCACGGCCATCACCGCCGTCGGCGAGTAGCCGTGCATGTCCGTCCAGTTGACCTGACCGTTGAAGTTGAGGTTGTTGACGACGAGCGTGAACGGGTCGGTCTCCGACGTGGCGAGCGAGCGCTGGATGGAGAGCGAAGAGCCGCCGCCGTTCGGCGCGTAGCGGCCCGTCACGTACACGGGACCGTAGGCCTTCTGGGTCGTGACGTCCCAGCCGAAGAGGCTCACGGGGCCGACGCCGTTGTTCGGGTTGTTGGCCGCGACGGTTGCGCACTTCGTCGTCGCGGGTGTCGACGTGAGATCCACCAGGCATCGCTTGTACAGCGGCGCGTTGCTCGACCGCCCTGCGACGTAGTACGCGCGCTGCTTGCCCACGACCAGCTCGCCGCCCCAGACGTCCGTGATGTTGGCGAACGGCGTGCCCGTGTTGACGGCCTGCTCGACGGGGTTGTTGCCCGACGAGATCCACGTGGCGCTCGACGGATCGAAGGCAGACACGCGACCTCCCGAGCCGCCGGCGATCTGGAGCGAGACGCCCGCGTAGACCGTGTCGACGCGGTCGGAGGTGGACTCGTAGGCGACGTAGTTGACCGAGGTCTCGAGCGTGCCCGCCCACGTGTGGTTGATGGACGCTCGCGTGTCGAATCCGAGCACGTGTGGCTTGCCGTCGAAGACGGCGCCGCGCATCAGACGCGTGGCCGAGGCGCCTGCGACGGGGGTGAAGAACTTCTTGTAGAAGCCACGACAGAGGCCTTGCAGGCAGAGATCCGCGATCGTGACGTCGTCCGAGTCATTGCACACGGCCCCCTCCTGCTGCCCGACGCAGGGCGCGCACAGGTCCACGGTGCCGCCCTTGCACACGCCGCTCGCGCAGGTGTCGCCCATCGTGCAGCCGTTGCCGTCGTCGCAGGGCACGCCGCTCGTCGGCAACGAGACGCAGCCGAGTCCCTTGATGCAGCCGTCCGTCGTGCACGGGTTCTTGTCGTCGCATGGGTTCGTCACGCCCACGCACGACCCGCCGGCGCAGGTGTCCTTGATCGTGCACACCTCGCCGTCGTCGCAGGGAAGCGTGTTGTTGGCGTAGGTGCAGCCGCTCTTCGGATTGCAGCCGTTGTCGGTGCATGGGTTCTTGTCGTCGCAGAGGATCGGCGCGCCCGCGCACGTGCCCTTCGAGCAGACGTCGCCCTGCGTGCAGGCGCTCGCGTCATCACAGGGTGCCGTGTTGTGCGCGTAGACGCAGCCGGCTTTTGGGTTGCAGCTGTCGTCGGTGCAGAGGTCGAGGTCATTGCAGACGATGGGTTTGCCGGGGACGCAAGCGCCACCCGAGCACGTGTCGCCGCTCGTGCAGGCGTCCGAGTCGTCGCAGCTCGCCGAGTTATTCGTGAAGACGCAGCCGGTCGACGGTGTGCACGCGTCGTCGGTGCAGGGGTTGTTGTCCGTGGAGATCTGCCCAGGACCCGCCATGCACAAGCCCGCCTTGCACGTGTCGTTGACCGTACAGCCATTGCCGTCCTCGCACGGCGTCCCGTCGAGCGCCGCGTTGATGCAGCCCTTGCCGGGGTCGCACGAGTCGGCCGTGCACGCGTTCTTGTCCGCGCAGTCGAGCTTGCCCGTCGGCACGCACGCGCCGTTCGAGCACGTGTCACCCGTCGTGCAGAAGTTCTTGTCGTCGCAGGGCAACACGTTCGGCGTCGCGTAGCATCCCTTGCCCTTGTCGCACGCGTCGTCGGTGCAGGGGTTGCCGTCCGAGCATGCGGTCGGTCCACCGGGTTGGCAGCTGCTGCCCGAGCAGAGGTCTCCGGTCGTGCACGCGTTACCGTCGTCACAGGGCGCCGTGTTCGGCAGGTTGACGCAGCCCGTGAAGGGGTCGCAGCCGTCGTCCGTGCAGGGGTTGTTGTCGTTGCATGGGTTCAGCGTGCCGGGCTTGCACAGGCCGCCCGCGCACACGTCGACGAGCGTGCACTTGTTCGCGTCGTCGCAGGGTGACGTGTTGTTGACGTGCGCACATCCCTTTCCCTTGTCGCAGCTGTCGTCCGTGCAGGGGTTGAGGTCGTTGCAGTCGAGGAAGCCGCTGCCCACGCACTGGCCCTGCAAGCAGACATCGCCCGTCGTGCATGCGTCGTTGTCGCTGCAGCCCGTCGCGTCGGGCTTGACGTCCTTGACGCACTGCCCGGTCGCCTTGTCGCAGGCCGTCTTCTTGAACTCGTTGTCGCCGCTCGTGTCGCAGCTCTTCACCGTGGCCGGGTCCACCACGCACGCGTTGTTCGTGCAGACGAGCGTCCCGTTGCACAGGTCACCGTCCTCGATCGTCGCGCAGTCGGCCGTGACCTCGCACTGGCAGGTCTTCGGGCCCGCCGCGCATGCGCCGTCCTTGCAGGCGTCCGAGCCGGTGCAGGCGTTGCCATCCTCGCAGGGCGACGTGTTGTTGACGTGTTGGCAGCCGACGCCCTTCGCGCAGGCGTCGTCGGTGCACGGGTTCTCGTCGTCGCAGCCGAGCGGCGCGCCGCCCGTGCAAACGCCTGCGTAGCACGCGTCCGTCGTGGTGCAGGGATCGACGTCATCGCACGCGACCCCGTCGCTCGCGGGGGCCATCTGACATTTGCCCGTCGCGGGGGCGCACGTGGACTTCGTGCACGCGGTGTCGGCGGACGTGTCGCAGGTGACGATCGTTGTCTCGTCGAGGACGCACTTGTGCGACAGGCACTTGTAGGTGCCGTTGCAGAGGTTGCCGTCGTCGAATTTCGTGCACTCGGCGTTCGCGGACTTGCAGTCGCAGGTGTAGCTGCCGCCGATGCAGACGCCGTTCGAGCACGCGTCTCCGTTCGTGCACGCGTCGCCGTCGTCGCAGATCGCCGTGTTCGTCGCGTACGTGCAACCGCTCGTGGGATAGCAGTCGTCGTCGGTGCAAGGGTTGCCGTCACTGCAGCTGAGCACCGAGCCAGGCACGCAGAGGCCGGCCTTGCACGTTTCGCCGGTCGTGCACGCGTTCGTGTCGTCGCAGACCGTGCCGTCGACCGCGCTGACCTGCCCACACACGCCAGTCGATGGGTTGCAGGCGGCCTTCGAACAGACGTTGTCCTTCGACGTGTCGCACAGCACAGCGGAGTCCGGCTTGATGACGCAGTGCGCGTCCTGGCACACGTAGATGCCGTTGCATTTGTTGCCGTCGTCGTAGGTGTCGCAGTCGGCGTTGGTTGCGCAGGTGCAGGTGTTGAGCCCGGGCGTGCACATGCCGGCCTTGCACCCATCGCCCTCGGTGCACGCGTCGCCATCGTCGCAGCCGAGCGCGTTGGGCGCATGCGTGCAGCCGGTCTTCGGTTCGCACGCGTCGTCTGTGCAGGCGTTGCCGTCGTCGCACGCGACCGGGCTCGCGCCCACGCACGTGCCATTGCCGCACGCGTCGTCCTTGGTGCATGCGTCTCCGTCGTCGCACGCGCCCGCGGCTGGGGCGTGCTTGCAGCCGCCGAGCGCGTCACAGGTGTCGAGCGTGCAGGCGTTGCTGTCGTCGCAGGTGACCGGCGCAGGTCCCTTGCACACACCGAAAGCGCATACGTCGCCGCTCGTGCAGGGGTTGCCGTCGTCGCAGAGCGTGCCTTCGGGCTCCGCGATGGGCAGACACGAGCCGCTGCCCGGGTCGCACTGCGCCTTGATGCACGTGGTGTCGTTTGTCGGCGCGCAGGTCACGATCGAGAGCTGATCCACGACACACGCGTTGACCTGGCACTTGAGGATGCCGTTGCAGAGGTTGCCGTCGTCGAAGGCCGTGCAGTCGGAGTCCTTGACGCACGCGCAGGTATTGGTCCCCGGCTTGCACGCCGAAGCGTCGCAGGTGTCGCCTTGCGTGCAGGGGTTGCCGTCGTCGCAGGGCAGCACGTTCGCGCCGTGCGAGCAGCCTGCGACGCCGTCACACGCGTCGTCGGTGCACGGGTTGCCGTCGTCACACGAGATCGCCTGGCCCTTGCACTCGCCGGCGGCGCAGACGTCCGTGGTGGTGCACGCGCTCCCGTCATCGCACGCGTTGCCGTCGGGGCCCGCGACGACCGTGCAGAGGCCGTCCGTGCCGCATTTGGGCTTGACGCACGGGCCGAGCGTGACGGCGGTGCCGCACTCGTCGTCGGACGCGCAGCCGACGGGGCCCGTGTCCGCCGGGCCGAGGTCGTCGCCCCCGTCGGGTGTCACGTCGTCACCGGTCTCCGCAGCCGCGTCCGAGCCCGCGTCGTCGCCGCTGTCCCCGCCGCCATCGGGCGCGCCGTCTTCGCCGCCATCGGGGTTGGCGTCGCCGCTCGTCTCCGGGGCCGCGTCGGGCTCGCCGTCCGGGGCCACGTCGGGAGCCGCGCCGTCGCCCAGGTCTTGCTCTGCGGTGTCCGGCTTCGCGGTGTCGGGCATGTCGGTCCCCGCGCCGTCGGACGCCGCATCGGAGCCAGCGTCCGGGCCGCCGACCTCGCCCGCGCCGGAGTCCGAGCCGCGGCCCATCCCGAGCATGTCGCTCGGGTCGAAGGTGTCGAGCGCGATGACCCCGAGCGCTTCGTCGTCGGTGCCCCCGCAGCTGCCGGTCGAGCAGGCGATCATCGAGCCGAGCAGCACGAGCCAACGCTTTGGAATCTGGATGGAACGCGTCATGACTCCCTCCGCCGACACCTGGACCTGACCAGGAGTCCTCACGTCACGAGTCTACCGAATGGGAACCGGGCGCACCAAATCCTGCATATGGAGCGTGGGGGTGAGCGCTGAGCGGGACGCGCAGCGAACGAAGGGGCCGGCGGGACTATTTTCCCGGGGCTCCGCCTTTGCCATCGGCCTTCGGCGTGGCAGGCGGCGCGGCCTCGGGCGCCTTGGTGTCGGGTTTCGGCGGGGCGTCTTTATCTTTCTTCTCGGTTTTGTCCGGCGCCTTGGGCGGTGCGGCGGGCGGTGCGGCCGGTTTGTCTGATTTCTTTGAGAACTTCACGACCTTTCGGGCCACTAGCTTGTATAAATTTCCCTTGATCTTCTCTTTCTTGAAATCCGACTGCTTGATGTCGACGACCGCCTCGTCCAGCTCCGGCTTGTCCCGTGCCGTCAGCACGATGCGATGGTCCTTCTCCACGGCCAGGCCCTTGATCACCAAGGTCTTATTCTTGTTCGTGTATTCGTGGTTCTCCCACTCGGCTTCACCGTCGATGGAGAACTTCACGAACTCGTAGCTCGTGGCCAGGTGCAGCTCGCCGGGCGGAAGGGCCTCCGCCGGCTTGTCATCGTCATCGGCGAGCGCGGTGCGGAGTCCAACTTGAGTTGCGGCGCAGAAGACCAGGACGGCGGCGAGCGAGAGCAGGGCGCGTTGTGTCCTCATGTTCCTCTCCTGTGGCGTGCGGGCGAGCGGGTCGCCGCGCGGAACATAGGCCCGAGCCTCCGGCGATGCAACGGCCCACCTGACCGACCGCAGTTCCTCGACGGGTTGCGAAGGGTCCCGGAATTAGATACGAGCCGCCGACATGCGTGGTTCCCTGCCGCTCGCCCTCCTTGGTCTCTCCCTCTGTTCGTCCTGCTCGGCGGGCTGCACGCAGTCTCGCGCCGAGATCGCGTGGCGGGACGGCTACCGCGCCGAGCGGGCGGGCAAGCTCGAGGAGGCCCGGCGGTTCTACGAAGACTCCGTCTCGCGGGTGGGAACACCCGTCGGCGCGGAGGTGAACCTGGCGCTGCTCGATGGGCGGGATCCGGAGCAGCGCGAGGCGGCGCGCAAGCGGCTCGCGAAGGCGGCGCGCGGGCACGGAGACGACGCCGAGGTGACGGCGCGTTGGGGGCTGTGGCTGCTCGCGGAGGGCAAACGTGACGACGCGCGGGCTCAGTGCGAATCGGCGCGGCGCAAGGCTCCGGCGCTTCGGCTCGCGCGGGCGTGTCTCGGCCTGCTCGCCAATCTGGAGGAGCGGTGGGCCGACTCGGCCGAGCTGCTCGGTGGCGCCGTTGGTGACGACGCGCCGGCCTCCGTGCTTGTCGCGGCGGCGTTCGCGGCGCTGCACGTGGGACGGCCGGAGCTCGCTCAGGGGGCCGTCTCTGTGCTCGCGAAGGTGGCGCCCGAGTCGTCGCGGCGCCTTCACGCGATCGCGTGGCTCGAGGCCTCCCGAGGCCACTGGGGCGAGGCCCGTGACGCGGCTGTGCGCGCGCTCGCGGCGTTTCCACGGGAGGCGGAGCTCGCAGTGCTGCTCGCGCTGGTGGAGCGCCGCGCGGGTCACCGGGCCGAGTCCGAGACCGCGGTGCGCAAGGCGCTCGTCGCCTCACCCGAACGTCGCGACGCGCGCCACCTGCTCGGCGTGCTGCTCTACGAGCGGGGGGCATTCAGCGAGGCGCTCGCGCTCCTGCACGCCCTGTCGGCGCCGCCCGCAGCGCCGGACGCGCGCGTGTCGTTCCACCTCGGCCTGTGCCAGCTGCGCCTGGGCCGCCTCGTGGAGGCGCGTGCCTCGTTCGCGCAGGCGGCGGCGCTCGATCCGTCGCTCGCGGCGGCCCGCAGGAACATGGACGCGTTGGCTTCGTTCGAGTAGGCGCGCCCCCTGATGACCGCCTGTCCCATCCTGGCAAGAATTCAATCCTGATCGCACGCCCTTCCGGCGCCCCGCGTTGACCCGAAGACGGGGCCGATGGAGCGTCACCCCGCGCGGAAGGTTCCGCGTCGTCCCCACCCCTACACCCGTCGAGGCAACCATGCGCACGCTTGCGAAGATTTCTATTCCAGTGGAGGCCGGCAACGCTGCGATCAAGGATGGCACGCTGCCCAAGATCATCGGTGAAACGATGGAGAAGCTCAAGCCGGAGGCGGCCTACTTCGGCGCCTTGGGCGGCCAGCGCACCGCGTTGTTGGTGTTCGATCTCAAGGACTCGAGCGATCTGCCGCCGCTGCTCGAGCCCTTCTTCCTGCACCTGCACGCTCAGGTCGAGATCTCGCCCTGCATGAGCGCGGACGACCTCATGAAGGGTATGAAGCAGCTGCAAGGGGGTTGAGCCACGCCGGAGCCCGCCTGGGTCCGATCCGCGCCTGCGCGGCGGGTCGCTCCGGTGGGCTTCTTCCTACCCCACCATCCCTGCCAGCGCCTTCCCGAGGCGCGAGACGCCCTCGTCCACTTCGGCCTCGTTCACGATCAGCGGCGGCGCCATGCGCACGACGTCATGGCCCGCGACCGTGCAGAGAAGGCCCTCTCCGAGCGCCGCGTCGACGACAGCCTTGGGCGCGCAGGACACCGCGGCGCCGCACAGGAGTCCCAGGCCGCGCACGTCCTTGACGAGCGGCGATCGAAGCGCGGCGAGGCCTTCTCGAAGTCGGCGGCCCATGCGTTCGACGTGCGACGCGAGATCGTCGCGCGCGATGACGTCGAGGACCACGTTGGCCGCGGCGCTCGCGAGCGGTCCTCCTCCGAACGTGGACGCGTGCGAGCCCGGCCCGAAGCCCTGCGAGACCTCGTCGGTGGAGATGAACGCCCCGATGGGCACGCCGCCGCCGAGCCCCTTGGCGAGCGTGACGATGTCGGGCCTCACGCCATCGCGCTCAAAGGCGAAGAAGGGGCCCGTGCGGCAAACGCCCGTCTGGATCTCGTCGAGGATGAGCAGCAGGCCGCGCGCCTCGCACAGCGCCTGCACGTCGCGCAGGTAGCCCGCGGGAGGTACGCGCACGCCGCCCTCACCTTGCAGGGGCTCGACCAGGACGGCGCCGGTCTCGGGTGTGATCGCGGCCTCGAGCGACGCGAGATCGCCGTAGTCCGCGTAGGTGAAGCCCGCGACCATCGGCTCGAAGCCGTCGTGGTACTTCGTCTGTCCCGTCGCGCTGATGGCCGCGAACGTGCGGCCGTGGAAGCTCTCCTTCATCGAGACCACGCCGGGTCTCGGTGCGCCGCGGACCTTGCTGTGGTAGCGGCGAGCGAGCTTGAGCGCGCCTTCGATGGCCTCGGCGCCGGAGTTCGAGAGGAAGACGCGGGCGCCTTGTGTGCCGGCCCCGGCGCCGAAGAGGGCACTGAGCCGATCCACCAGTCGGACGGCTGGTTCGTTGAGCCAGAGGTTCGAGACGTGGATGGCCCGCGAGGCCTGCGCGGCGATGGACTCCACGAGCGCGGGGTGATTGTGGCCAAGCAGGCTCACCGCGACGCCCGACGCGAAGTCGAGGTAGCTTCGCCCCTCGAGATCGAAGAGGCGACAGCCCTGTCCGTGATCGAAGACGACGGGGGCCTGCCTGTAGCAGCGAGCGAAGGCGCGCTGCGCGGTGGCTACGAGGGTCTCGGTGTGGCTCATGTTGGCCGATGGGCGGCCTTCGTGGCCGCGACTAGAGAATGTACTTCGAGAGGTCCTCATCCGCCAACAGGTCGTGCAGCCGCTCGTCGACCATCCTCTCGTCGACGACGATCTCGCTTCCGGGCTTCTCCGGCGCTCCGAAGGAGACCTCCTCGAGCAGCTTCTCCATCACGGTCGACAGGCGACGCGCGCCGATGTTCTCGAGCCGATCGTTGGCCTGCCGCGCGACGCGGGCGAGCGCGCGGATGCCGTCTTCGGAGAAGCGAAGCGTGACGCGCTCGGTGGCGAGCAGGGCTTCGTACTGGCGCGTGAGCGCGTTGGTGGGCTCCGTCAGGATGCGCACGAAGTCTTCTTCGGTGAGCGAGTCGAGCTCCACGCGGATCGGAAAACGCCCCTGAAGTTCTGGAATGAGATCTGATGGTTTTGCGATATGAAACGCGCCCGCCGCGATGAAGAGCACGTGATCGGTGCGCACGTGGCCGTACTTCGTGTGCACGGACGTGCCCTCCACGAGCGGCAGGATGTCGCGCTGCACGCCCTCGCGCGAGACGTCCGGACCGTGCGTGGAGCCGCTGCGCGACGCGATCTTGTCGATCTCGTCGAGGAAGACGATGCCGTCCTGCTCCACACGACGCAGCGCGCGCTGCACGACCGTCTGCTGATCGACGAGCCTGATGGACTCCTCATTGCGGAAGTGCGCGAGCGCCTCCTTGACCGTGACCTGCTTCGGCTTCTTGTGCTTCGGTACGAGGTTGCCGAGCATGTCCTTGAGCTGCACGTCGAGCTGCTCCATGCCCGAGTTCGAGAAGATCTCCATGAAGGGCATCGCGGCCGACTCGGCGATCTCGATCGTCACCCGCTCCCCGTCGAGCTCGCCGGCACGCAGCCTCTTGCGCATCGCGTCGCGCTCGGCCTTCTTCGTGGACGGCTCCCCGGAGGCGAGCTCGGCCCAGGGGGCGCGCGCGGCGGCGAGCAGCAGGTCGAGGACGCGCTCTTCGGCGCCATGCTCGGCCCGCGCTGCGCTGCGCTGCGTCTCCTCTTCCCGCACCATCGAGATCGCGGTCTCCATGAGGTCCCGCACAATCGAGTCCACGTCGCGTCCGACGTAGCCGACCTCCGTGAACTTCGACGCCTCGACCTTCACGAAGGGCGCGCGCACGAGCTTGGCGAGCCGCCGAGCGATCTCGGTCTTGCCCACGCCGGTAGGGCCGATGAGCAGCAGGTTCTTCGGCGTGATCTCGTCGCGCAGCTCGGCCGGCACGCGCTTGCGGCGATAGCGGTTGCGCAGCGCGATGGCGACCGAACGCTTGGCCTTGGTCTGACCGACGATGTAGCGATCGAGCTCGCTGACGATCTCGCGCGGCGTCATCGAGACGGCCGGGTGGTCGTCCTCGTGCGTGTCCTCGGGGTGCGACATGACGAAAATCCTTGTCGTTACGGCTTGGTGGTGGGGTTGTTCGGCTCGCTCGCGCGGGGCGGGGCGGCACCGTCGATCGCGAGCAGGCTGACGCGCTCGTTCGTGTAGATGCAGATCTCGGACGCGATGGACGCGGCCGCGCGGGCGATGGCCTCGGCGTCGAGCGCGCTGTGCCGGCTGAGCGCGCGGGCGGCGGCGAGGGCGTAGGGGCCCCCGCTGCCGATTCCGGCGATGCCATCGTCCGGCTCGACCACGTCGCCGCTGCCCGAGAGCAGGAGCGTCAGATCCTTGTCCGCGACGATCATCATGGCCTCGAGCCGGCGCAGGTAGCGGTCCGTGCGCCAGTCGCGCGCGAGGTTCACGGCAGCCTTGAGCAGGTTGCCCGACGTGTCCTTGAGGTGGGACTCGAGGCGGTCGAGCAGCGTGAGCCCATCGGCCGTGGAGCCCGCGAAGCCCGCGATCACCTTGCCGTCCGAGAGCTTGCGAAGCTTCTTCGTGCCGGCCTTCAGGACCGTGTTGCCGAGCGACATCTGGCCATCGGCAGCGATGACCACCCGCCCGCCCGCTCGGACGGCTACGACCGTTGTCGAGCGAATATGTGGCTTTCGCATGACGATGTCCTACGCCGCACGGCGTGCGGTCGGGGGAAGTTAGGTCGGACCGCCGCCTCGGCAAGGGGCGCGGCGAGCGAATGGACCGACCCGGCGTTTTCTGGCGGACCTGCGCGGACGGATGCACACTCCCTCAATGGCCCAGCAGGATATCGACGCGTTCCTTGATTACTTGAAGCACGAGCGCAACAGCTCCGCCCAGACGCTTCGCGCCTATGCCGCAGATCTGGTTGACTATTCTCGGTTTGCCGGGGACCGGGATCCGGCGACGCTCGACCGCGAGGACATCCGCGAGTACCTGATGGGCCTCCATGACACGCACGCGGCGAGCAGCGTCGGCCGGCGTCTCGCGGCGATTCGGGCCTTTCACCACTACCTCGTACGCGAGGGCAAGCGGGAGGACGATCCGACCGATGGCCTCCGATCTCCGAAAAAGCCAATTATCCTACCGCGCTTCCTGACCATCGACGAGATTCTGGCGCTGCTCGATGCGGGCTTTCCGCCCGAGAGCGACGAGCCGCTCGACCTGCGCGACCGCGCGATCCTGGAGCTTATCTACGGTGCCGGCCTGCGCGTGAGCGAGTGTGCGGGCGTCAACGTCGAGACGCTCGACCTGTCGCAGCGCCTCGTACGGGTCGTCGGCAAGGGGCGCAAGACCCGGATCGTCCCCTTCGGCACCAAGGCGCGGGAGGCGATCGAGCGCTGGCTCGGGGCGCGCGGGAGGCTGCTGCAGGATCACCGCGGCGGCGACGTGCACGCGCTCTTCCTGAATCGACGGGGCGGCCGGCTGACCACGCGGACGATGGCGCGGATGCTGGAGGTGCGGCTCGTGCGGGCCGGCATCGCGAAGCACGCGTCGCCGCACGCGCTGCGGCACTCGTTCGCGACGCACCTGCTCGGGGCAGGTGGCGATATCCGAATTATCCAGGAATTGCTAGGACATGCGCGGCTATCGACCACGCAGCGCTACACGCACGTGAGCATCGACGCCCTCGTGCAGACCTACGACGATGCCCATCCGAGGGCGCGGCGGACGGGCTCGGACGTGTAGACCGTCACGCGGTTGCCGGCGACAGGTCGCTGAGCGCGGAGATCTCGGCCTCCGAGCGCGACACGAGGATGAGCGCGTCGGTCATGGTTGCGGCGTCCACGCGGTGGCGACCAAGCGCCCTCGCCCGCGCGCACGCCGCGGCCTCTGCGAGCACCACGCGCCGGCACAGACCCGCGAGTCCGGCGTCCACGTGGCCGACCGAGATGTGCGCGGGAAGATCGTTGGCGATGATGTCCGTCAGCATCGAGACAGCGAGCGCGTCCGGGTCGAAGCGGCCGCGCGGTGCGAGACCGACGCCCGAGACGTGACCTCGGATGGCCCCGACGAGCGTGACCAGGCGCCGGCCGGCGTAGCCGTCGTGCTCGCCCGACAGTCGGCTCTGGCGGTAGAGTACGCGCCTCGCGTAGAGCCGGGCCTCGCGTGGATCGAAGAGCGGACGGCCCCCGTCGAGCGCGCGCCCGATGCCGGGCAGCGGCGACGCGATGTGAACGTCCGGCCCTTCGGCGAGCTCGGCGTGGGTGCGATCGATCGCGGCGACGGCCTCGCGGCACACGCGCGCGAGCCAGGCGCGAGGCGTGTCCGGATGCCCTGCGACGCCCTCGAGCGCGGCATGGAAGCCACGAGAGAGCTGTTCGAAGATCGCGAATCCGATGGGCAGGCCGGGCGCCAGCTCGATGGGCAGGTTGATCTTCGCCACGTGGGCGCCGTCACGCAGCAGCGCGCGCACCTCGGCCTCCCGGTCCTGCCACGCCCCCGCGGCGGGCCGGGCCCGGTCGTAGGCCGTGCAGGCGAGCATCAGCGAGACATGGACGCCGCGCGGACTGCGGTGGAAGCGAAGCGGGAATTGCCGGCAGAGCGTGGGCTTGGCCATCTCGCCGTGCTCGGCGTGGATCTCACAGAGCTGCGTGGCCTGGTTCTGCGCGACGCAACGGCCCGCCTCCTGCCTCATCCCGACGAGGACGCTCGAGCCGGCACGCAGGCCCACGAGCGCGCGCTTGCCCTCGGTCACGCGCGCGGTGCCGGGCAGGAGCGCGAGCAACGAGACCCGGTCCGCGTCTTCGTCCCGGATGGGGCCAAGGAACGCCCCCCCGCAGCAGCCGCCCGAGGCCTGGCACGCGTGTCGAGGCGGATCCACGCCGCCGGGCCAGACGACGGCGTCCTGCTCCGGCCCGACCTGTCGCCGCGTGTTCCAGGCCCGCCGCTCCGCATCGAGCGCGATCCGCCGCTCGGAGCGGGGCCCCTCCAGCACATAGAGCGTCGCGAGCGCGGCCAGGCGACGACGGGCAATCTCCACCTCGCAGTGCAGATGCGCGGCGATGTCTGCGAGCGTCGCGCCCGCCGGACGCGCGAGCAACTCGGCGACCGCGCGATCCTGCCTGCCGAGGCGCATCGCGCGGCCGAGCGCGTGATCGACCACCGCCAAACGCCCATCACCGGCCGCGCCGGTCTCGAGATCCCGCCGAAACCGGTAACGGTGTGCGGACATGGAGAGGTCGACCCGCTACTTCTTGACGGTCTCGGTGATGCCGATGTCGGGGATGGGCAGGTCGTCGTAGGCCGGCGCACCGAGCGCCGGAGCGGCCCTGACCGCTGGCGGCGCCATGCCGAGCTTGGCCTTGAGCGACGCGAGGGCGTCGTCCGAGCCGTGCTGCAGCTCCAGGGCCTTGAACTTGTCGTCGAGCGAGCTGCCGCTGACCTCGCCGGCCAGATCGGCGCTCGCCTGGGCCTCAGCCTCGGACTGCTCCACCTTCGCGCTCATGCGATCGAAGGCGTCGAAGGCCGAGTTGTTGGCCAGGCCGCTCATCGTGTTCTGGATGGTCTTCTGCGCCTCGGCGCGCTTGGCCCGGGCGATGAGGAGGTCCTTCTTCCGCTTGGCCTCCTCGATCTTCATGTTGAGCTGCGTCAGCGCGCTGCGAAGGGACTCGACCGCCTGCTTCTGCGCGGTCCACTGCGTCTGCCACTGGCCGAAGAGATCGTCCTGCGACGTCTTGCGCGTGAGCGCCTCACGCGCGAGGCCTTCGTCACCGGCCTTGAGCGCGATGATGGCCTTCTTCTCCCACTCGGCCGAGAGGGTCTGCGACTCGGTCATCTTGGCGTACAGGCGCTTCTCGTCCGCCATCGCGAC
>Ga0172369_10005549_pt1 | contig 15452 bp, 19 predicted proteins | sample LakKiv25m_FD_114539 | JGI IMG/M metagenome (GOLD analysis project Ga0172369, IMG submission 114539) | Freshwater microbial communities from Kabuno Bay, South-Kivu, Congo - kab_022012_11.25m | ecosystem: Environmental > Aquatic > Freshwater > Lake | place: Democratic Republic of the Congo...
CATTTCTCATAATTTATTACACTATGTTTTGAATATTAATTTTTTTCTTTATAATTACAAAAATATATACTTATATATCTCTTCTAATTTATTAAAAATTGCATTTGGGTATTGAATTCAGGTATATCTTCATTTTTATTTTTTTCATTTGGAACTGTTACTTGTCAAATTTTGCTTCATTCTATTTTTTTCCATTCAGACATTCATGATGTTTTTTCATAAGCTATTTCATACATTTTTTGAAAAACTTCAAAACTCTTTTCGTTTTGTATGGTATATCATTTTTCAAGCATTTCTTTTGCAATATCTTTCAATAATTTTTTTTCTGCATCTCTAAGACTATTAATTTCTTCCTGATCTCTACTATTAATTTCTCAGTCTAAGAAAATTCTTTCTAGAGCTGTTTTTCCAATTTTTTTTTGAGTTTCATTACTATAATGTTGTTCATTATTATTTTCAGCCATATTTTTATTTTTAATAAATAAATTTTATTTTTGTTTTTTAAAACTCTTTAATCATAACATACAAAAAAACACTTGCCAATATTTTTAAATTGACAAGTATTTAATTACATATTTTAAAATATATATATTAAAAAAAGGGGGGGGATGATTAATATTTTATTAAAGACAAAAAATACTTACTCTCTAAAAAATATCTTTTTTATGATAATATCCTGAAAAAATCGAGCAATTCCACTGACGATTTTAAATATTTTTTTCTCTGATTTTTTTTCTAAAAGTCCAATATCAAATATATAAAGATGACTTCAATCAGTAAAAATATTTGGAGTTACTCGCATATCATAGATAAAATCACTTCCAAGAATATCAAGACAAAATCCTTCTTTTTCCCACATTACTTCATTGATGATAACAAGTTTTTTAAATTTCATAAGAAGGTGATGATTTTCTTCAAGCATTTTTTTTGTAAGTTTTTCTCAAGCAATTTCTTTTTGTTTGATTATATAATGCCCATCATTATCTTGAATAATTTCTGTATCAGCTATTTTTACAATTTTTGAAAAATAAGTCTTAATCATTTCAAAATTTTTAATGGCTTGTTTGTAGGAATCATTTTTTTTATAAAATATATTTTTTCCGACAATTCAAGGCATTTTATAGTAATGTTCTCAGTCTTTGAAAACAAAATTTTCTCAAATAATTCTCCACGAAAAATTTTGCTTTCCTACTTTTTTTATTCTTTGTATTTCATGTTGTTCCATAATTTTTTTTAGTTCATAAATTTTTTATGTATTTCTTTGAGATGAGGATTACTGACATGAGTATATACTTGAGTCGTGGTAATACTTGCATGTCAAAGCATTTCTTGGATACTTCTCAAGTCAGCACCATTATTCAGTAAAGTTGTTGCAAAAGAATGCCTCAAAGTATGAGCAGAAATATCTTTGAGAATTCCTGCTTTGAGAGCATAATTTTTTATCATACTTGTTATAAAAAATCTTCATAATCGCAAAGATTCATCATCAAGACTAGCAATATTTTCTCATTTGAAGTTGTGTCGGATAAAAAGTGGAGCATATATATCATTTCTTGCTTCTTGATATTCTTTTATTATTTTTGCTGTTTCATCGGTGAGATAGACAATTCTCAGCTTCTTTCATTTTCCTCTCACGACAAATTCTTTTGTTTCAAGATTGATATCATTTCTATTGAGTTGGCAAAGCTCACTAATACGAAGTCCTGTTGAATAGATACATTTCATAATTGCTATATCTCTTTTTCCTATCAAAGTATTTCTATCTCCTTGAGAAAAAAGTTTTTCAATTTCTATGCTTGTCAAAAATTCTACTTGTCTTTGTTCGGCTTTTATCAAATCTATTGCTGTCGGAGAAAGTGTTTTATATCCCATTTTTTCAAGGTATTTGAGGAAACTTCTCAAAGTTATCATATAGGCATTAACTGTTTTGACAGAAAGAGAATTTTCTCATTTTTTATAAATATAGGTTCTAAATCCTTCCGCCAAGTCTAAATCAATATTTTCTATTTCAAACTCTTCCAGATTTCCTTCTAATTTCCCATTTTCAATAAGTTGCTTGATATAGGATTGAAAATATTTTAAGTGTCTATTGTACTGCTCTACCGTTTTTGGTGATTTATTTTTGATGACTTCAAGCCAGTTGAAAAATTTATCAATAGATTTTTTGAGTTTCATTTTAAATATGATTAAACAATACTTCTCTCACTATTTTTGTAAATATACTTAAAAAATTTTTATTTTCCAGCATTTTATTTCTATAGCCTCGACTTAATTCTATTTGAATTCATCAAAGTTTATTATTTCCCTTATTACAAATATTTTCTTTTCGTAGTCACTGAAACTTACTTTTTTCAAAAGCTTCTACAAAAAATCAATTTTCTCTTAATTTTTGAGAAAGAGCATTTCTTATTGCTTCATTTTTTCATCCAATAAAAATAAAATCATCTTTTCCTGCACATCAATGAATGGTTAAAACGATTTTATGGAGTTTTATTAAGTTTATTGCTTGTGGTTCATCAAAATTAGAGCTTGTTATATGGAGTTTTTCTCAATTTTCACAAGTGGCAATAAAGCAATAATATGATAAATCACCTCAAGCAATATTTTTACAAATTTCATCAGTTCAAGGTTCAATTGTTCCTCCATGTGGAGCAACAATAATTATTCATCAAGAATTTTTATGAGTTTTAATTATATAGTCAATTCCTTCTTTTTTCTCTTTTTTGAGTTCATTAAAATTTTTATATAGATCAGTTATCATAATGATATTTTAAATAATATAATTTATTAGAAATATTGATTAAAGCCTCAGAATTATTTTTTTTAATATTATAAAAAATCTTTTCTATAATACGAAAATTTTGTATTTTACAATTTTTATGGAGAGAAAAGTGAAATCTTAAATGTTTTATTTTTCAAGATTTCCTTGAATATTTCTTATATTCTTTATAATGAAAAAAGAAAATTATTTTAATTTTATTATTCACAAAAATATAGTGTCATTGTAGGGAGGAATTTTATCTGTATAACTATAAATAGATGTTTTCAGGAATAGTTGAAAAAAAGACAAAGATTTTACAAAAAGAAAATGGAGTTTTTACTATGGAGAATCTTTTTGATGAATCTTTGACCGTATGACAAAGTATTGCTCATGATGGAGCTTGTATGACTATTACTTATTGCAATGCAGAAAAGTATAGTTTTTTTGCGATGCAGGAGACTTTGAGTGTGACTAATTTTTGAGAAAAAAAAGTAGGGGATTTTTTTAATGTCGAAAGGTGTGTAAAAGTATGAGATAGACTTGATGGGCATATTGTTTCATGACATATAGATACAGTATGAAATATTTCCCAACTAGAAAGAAAAAGCGATGATTCTCTTATTATTTTTGTGAGCTTTGATACAAGTTTTTCAAAATACATTATTCCCAAATGAAGTATTACCATAAACGGAGTGAGTTTAACTATCGTTAAAGAGGGTGAAAATTTTTTGTCGGTCAGCCTTATTCCACTCACACAAAAAATTACGAATTTGTGAGATCTGAAAGTATGAGATAAGGTAAATTTGGAATTTGATTTGGTAGGAAAATATATATTGAAAGCGAATATTTAGAGTATGATCCTTTACACAACAATTACAATAATAAATATATAAGATATTTTTTAACAAATAATTATGTCTACTTATAAAACAGCATTGGAAGATATTTCAAATTTAGATACCAATATTCGTGTAGCTATCGTAGTCGGAAATTTCAATGCTCATTACACACACCAACTGGAGAAATTGAATAGAGAATTTTTTGCAGAAAAATGATTCAAAAATGTTGATTCTTTTTTTGTTCCTTGAGCTTTTGAGCTTCCATGATTTACCAAAAAACTTATAGAAAAAAATATCTACACACTTATTCTGACAATTTGAGTTGTTATCAGAGGAGAAACTGCACATTTTGATTATGTTTGTAGTGAATCAGCAAGAGGAATTATGAGTTTGAACCTTACATACAATACTCCGGTTATTTTTGGGATTCTTACTTGTAATAATGAAGAACAAGTGAAAGAGAGAATGAATAGTGGTTTTGCAGTTTCATCACTTAATTTACTTGCAGAACTTAAGAAAATTTGATAGACTGAGTCTATAATTTTTCCTCGTTTTTTAATAAATACATCAATGAACGAAAAGCTTACTTGAATAGTTATTCCGTGAAAAAAGCTTGGAAGAAAGCTTTCTTTTCCAACAGCAAATATATCCTTAAAAAATAGTATTATATGAGAATGAACCTATAAGATAAATATCATAGTAAAATGAAAAAAGTATAGATGAGTTTGAGCTTATATAGGAAAAGACAAAATTTTTGAAGCCCATATATTTGATTTTAATGAGGATATTTATGGCGAAGAAATAGAAGTATTTGTATTGTCTAAAATACGAGAAAATAAAAAATTTTCTTCTCTTCAAGAGCTAAAAGATCAAATCACAAAGGATGTAGAGTTTTGTAAAAACACTTTTGATAAAGAGGAAGAAAGCTAATCGATAAAGTTGTATTACAATAAAAGGAAAAATAGTTTTATACTTTCAAAAATCTCTTGAATATTTACTTCCTTCTTTATAATTACTATAGAAAAATCTGAATTTTACTTACTAATAAATATTTATGACACACAAACAATTAAAAAAATACTTGGTATGATGATTATTGTATTTTCTTTTATTTCTTTTTTGATAGGGATTTTGATGATTTGGTGATTTCTTGATACAAAGGAAACTTTGGAGATTTTTTTGAAGCTTCTTTATACATTTATTTCTTTTTCTTTTCTTTCACTTATTATACTTTTAGTAATGCATTTTAGCTCAAATAATGGTAAATAAATATGAAAATAGGTTTTGCTTGTGGTGATTTTTATAGACTTAATAAATCATCTTTTGAAAGATTTGATAATAATTTTATAAAATATTTTTCTCTTCCTTGAGTTAGAGCGATTGAACTCCATTGTCTTGACGAATCTATGGTAGATTTTCTCTTGGAAGATACACTTTTAAATTTGTCTTATTTTTCTTTTATTTCCATTCACACACCAGATTTATATTATTGAAATAATGAGGAAACAAATAGAATTTTCTCTAAATTTCAATTATTACATAAGAAATACAATATTTTTAATTTTGTATTTCATACAGATAAAATTTTTGATTGGGATTTTGCTCTTCAATATAAAGAACTTCCTATTTCAATTGAAAACACAGATGATCATAAAGAGTTTTGAAGGAGTGTAGAAGATATAGATTTAATTTTATCACAATATAAATTTGGACTAACTCTTGATTTACAGCATTGTTTTGTAAATGATAAATCTATGAAATTAGCTTTTGATTTTCAAGAAAAATTTAAAGAAAGAATTGTTGAATATCATATTGCAGGAAATGGAAAAGAATTTCTACATTATCCTTTATTTAAAACAAAACAAGATGAAATAATTACTTCATTGCAATATTCTAATATACCAATAATTATTGAAAGTACATTTGATAAAATTGGGGAACAAGAGGAAGAGTTAGATTATATAAGAGGAAAAATCAGAACTTAAAATTATTTTATAATAGAAAATTATGATATTTACAGAAATTCCTCAAGATTTTAATCCAAAAATGGAAGTTTCATCTTGTTTGATAAAGTGTAAAGATGAATATCTTTTTCTTTTGAGGCATCAAAATAAACCTCAATGAAATACTTGGTGACTTCCTGCATGAAAATTGGAAAACAATGAAGATATGTTTCTTGCTTGTAAAAGAGAAACATTTGAAGAGACTTGATTTTCTCTTTCAAGAGAAAATATTAAGTTTTATAAATCTTTTCCCATACGATATAAAGAATATGATTTTTGGTATCATACTTTTTTGTATGAAATAGATGAAAAATTTGATGTAAAAATAGATCCAGTTTCACATACTGATTTTATTTGGTCATTTTTGGATAACATGATTCAAAAAGATAATATGATTCACGATCTTGCGGAAGTTATAGAATATATGCAAAAGAAATAAAAATTATTACTATGAGTATAGAAGTTTTTTTAAAAGGAATTATTATTGGTTTTTCCATAGCAGCACCAGTCTGACCTATCGGTATTTTATGTATTCGTCGTAGTCTCACAAAAGGATATTTTTCAGGTTTTATAACTTGAATTTGAGCTGCTTCTGCTGATGCATTTTATGGTATAATTGGCGGGTTTGGTCTAAAAATCATTTCATCTTTTTTTGTGAAACAATATTTTCTTCTTCAAGTTTTTTGAATGATATTTTTATTTTATTTAGGTACAAAAATATTTATAACAAAAGAACAAGAAATAACAGAGAAGAAAGAAAAAACTAATTCATTGGCTTGAGATTATTTTTCTGCATTTTTTCTGACTCTCACAAATCCCATGACCATTTTTTCTTTTATGGCTTTGTTTGCTTGAATAGGATTGGGGCAAGAATCTAAAAATTATTTTTCTCTTTTTTCATTTATTTTTGGTATATTTTTTGGTTCTGTTCTTTGGTGGTTATTTCTCAGTAATAGTGTGAAAATTTTTAACAAGAAAATTTTGAAAGATAAAAATATTTTATTATGGATAAATAAAATTTCAGGTTTGATTATAATTATTTTTGCTTTTTGAATATTGGTTTCTTTAGTAAAATAATTTTTTTTTGGGATTACCTCATCGTTTCTTTTAGATTTGAGTTTTTTGAGAAATAAAAAAGACAAAATAATTTTACTTTGTCTTTTTATATTGAAAATAATTTTTCTAAAATCAAGCTGGTGGATCTTGTTGAATTGCTGGATTGTATTCTATAATAAAGACATCATCAAAAGTATCACATTTTCCATTGGTATTATTATCTTGGCATCATTTATTTCCTCTTCTGATATAATTGAGATCATATATCATAGCATTATCAAAATCATCTGTTTTTTGTCATCCAGGAAGAGTATAATCTCATCCAGAAAATATTGCTCCACCAATAGTATTTCTTGTAAAAAGACTTCATTTAAGAATAAGTTGATTTTGTAAATCAGCAGTTCTTTTTGAGCTATCACTTGTGTACACTTTCCCTGTATTATCAGTAGAAATAAATCCTCCATCAGCATAAAAAAGTGCATTTATAGAAGCAACATTTGGAGTTATATAAATATTTCCAGAAATATTAAAATCCATCTTTGTATCATAATTATCTTTCAATACTATTATTCAGAGTTTTTTCCCATTTTTATTGAGATTATCATCGATAATAACATTTCCGTTTTTTACTATAAGTGTTTCAAAACTGAGATTTTCTCAAGAAATTATTGTATCTCATTCACTGTATTTTACTTTATTTATGGTTTGTCCACTTTTCATTCATTTTATGAGATTGTAGGCATTTTTTCTGATACTTTCTCTCAAAGGTGATTTATAAATATCAGAAAAATTTTCTTTTTGTCCTGTGATTTTATACTTTCCATTTCCTTGAGATATTCCAATTATTTTTACTCCTTTAAAATTATCAATCCCTCAGATTTTTATAAAATCATTATTATCAAAATCATCTTCTGTCGCTGAAAGATAGTAAAATACTTCATTTCAGCCAAGAGTATAAGAAATAATTGGACAAGGATTGAGAATAATTTCTGGATTTTTTACTACTGATTTTGCTGTTTTTGAAGTATTTACTCTGAGCTTAAAATAGGGAGAAAGTATAAGTGAAGTTGTATCTATTTGGAGAAGATTAAGAAGCGGACTTGGTGAAGAAATATTTTCTATTTTGTGATTTTCTGTATCAGCAAGGACTATACTTGCTTTAAAATTATTGAGACTTGGATTAACATTGATAGAAATTTTTCTCACTATATCAAGTTTATAATTAATATTTGTTCCTATTTCGGGGCTGGCTGTCCATGTTTTTTTATCATCTTTTGAAGCTTTAAGTACACCAATAAAAGGTTTTTTAAAACTTAGATGGGGATTAATAGTGAGAGAAATAGAAGATGAAATCAATTCAGAATTTTCTTTTTGGCTATGTTTTGGAATAAGTAATTCGAGAGTTATAAGTTTTTCATCTGGTGTTTTTGAAGCTATATCAAAACATATTTGTGAATTATCAAAAGAAATATTTTTTATACTAAGGGCTTCTCATCAAGATTTTCTTACTTTATCAAGTGTGATTCATTCTTTTATGAGAATAGAATCAGATGAAAGATTTCCATAATTTTTTCCAAATTTATTTCAGTAAGAATCTGTTATTTTTTGACAAATATGAGTTGTGTCGCTGTTGTTTGCAAAAGCATCACCACTGATTTCAGTTGTTCCTTCTGACTCGTAATTATTATTAGGAATTATTACGAGTTTTATTATTTTTAAGGGACTAAAAGTGGAAGGATTATTTTGTTTTCATTCTCATTGAAATTCAAGAGTATATTTTCATTTTTTTGTGAATTTATCTGAAGCAAAAGAAATTTGATGATTTCAGCTATCAATTATATTTACTTTTTCTTTTACAGTTGCAGAAAGAGGACTGTTATTTTCCCAATTATTCACAGAAAGATTAAGATTTTCTATTCATTTTGGAGTATATCCTGTTCAGAGAGTTTTGAGTTTTACATTAAAATCGAGTTTTGAATTTGCATAACAAACAAACTGATTTATTCAATTTAGCACTGAATTTTCACATCCGTCGGCTTCAATAAAATCTATTGTTGGAGGGGTTATAGCATTATCAAAACAAGGAGTCGTTGTGCATATATCACTGGAATTACTTAGAACAATTATACTTATTGTTTGGCAAGTATTTGTTGTACAGCTACGATTTTCTCATTCTCCGCTACAAGTATCTCAAACGGCTCAAGTTCCTGTTGTTATTTTTGTACATTCTTGGCATTCACTTTCATCACTATATTCTATGCTATTATTATTTCATACAAGAGAAAAAGGATTTGCTATATCAGAAAATTCAAAATCGGTATCCCAGCTTGGAGTTATTTCTCCATTGCTATTTGTAGTTAAATTCATTTCTGCGGAAAAATTTTGAGAATAATTTCAACTTACTATTGATTTTATTTTTTCAGGAACTCAAAGAAGAGCAAGTATTTCTTTATTTGATGCATATATTTTAAATTTTCCAGTGATTGGTCTTATCGGACCACTGACGATATTTTTTGTACAAATAAATTTTGATTCAGAATTTTTATAGCAATCTGTTCCTTCCAATCCTGTTATATTGAGAGAAGAAAAAATATCTTTTACTGGATATGTTTTTTTTGTTCCACAAGCAGTATTTTTTATACTGACTTGGATATTGTAAGGGGAAGATATATTTGTTCCGTAAGTCATATTACTTATGGCATCCCGATTTGCATAAATTATTGAAAAAGAAATAAGAAAAAATAGAAAACTATATAATTTTTTCATAAGTTGATTTTTTAAGAAATTAATATAAATGAGATATTTCTGCTTTCCAAAGTTTATTTTTTGTATCAAGAATTATTTTTGCAGTTTCTTCTCTCCAAAGGGAAGTATTTTTATCATACCACCAATATCCATTTTTTTCTCCATTTCCATATTTTTCCATTTCCATATTTTTTATATCTTCATCATTTATATCGTAGCTTATTTCAAGAGTTTCTCATTCTTTGAGTTTGAGAATTTCTCATTTTTGAGTAATAAATTCAAAAAATGCCATTCCGCCACTTTGAAGTTCGATAATTTTTCCTTCTTTTGTAAGGGCTTTTCTGTTGATTGAAGTTTGTCATTCATTTGCTTCTTTTCAAGAAATGAAGTTTACTTTTACTTGAGTTTTTCCTTTATAACATTCTCAAGATTTTTCGATGAGGGAACATTTACCTAATTTTAGAGAAACTCAAGGAAATTTTAGTTCTTGAACTTTTCCTATTTCTTTATTTTCTACGATAGCTTTTTTCATAAAAATTTCTCACAATAAAAGTTCTCATTCACTATTGAGAGAATTGAGACTTATCATCGCATCGCCATATTTTTCACTTCTCACCAATATATCAAACTTTTCTATTCATTTGAGCCAATGAAGGCTTGTTTTTATTTTTCATTTTTCAAACTTTCATAAATTTACTCCATTAATATAAATTGTTCCAGAATCGATTTTTTCTCTTGAAGAAGCATCAAAAATATCAAGTTCAATATTAAAATTTCTTTTGAAATTTTCTGGAATCTTTTCGAGCTCTTTATTGAGAGTTTCAAGACTTATTCCTCAGTCTTTGTTATCTGTAAGTTTATCTTCTACTGAATTTTGGAGAGCAGAAATAAAAGTAAGACCAAGATTTGCTAATTCGTTTATTGTTCCAGTATAGGCTCATACTTGCATAAGTGATATATCTTTTGGAGAAATATTTTCTCTCAAGAGACTTACTTTATTTTCTTTAATTTTTTTTGTTATTTTTTCATATTCATTGAGCGAAATTTCTTGTTTTTTGCTTTTTTCAGAGAGAGAATTTTCTTTTTTTCAACATCAGATGATAAAAAAATGGAGCAACAGAATAAAAATAACGGAATAGATTATTTTTTGTTTACTCATATTGATGAATATTATCAATTAAATATAAAATTGATTATATTTTATTTTTTGTCAATTCAAAGAGTGGCTTATATTTTAGTTTGACAGAAATATTTATTTAATTTTTACTACTTTTTCTAAAATAAATTAAATCCCCTAAAAATAGGAAAAAACTGAAAAACATCACTCAAAAATAAAATAGTTTTAATCAAAAAATATCAACAAGAAATCAAGAAATAGTGGCGAAAGAAAAATATCAAATCGTCACAACAAAGGAAAATATAGACAATACTGTTGCTTTTTTCTTACTTTCTACAAGCGAACTAAGAAAATTATTTCCGAGAGGCATAATAAAACCAAAAGTAATAGATAGTAGTATTATCGAAATAAGTCAAAATTTGTTGTCTAAAAAATAGAAAAGCAAAGAAGAAAAATATACTGCATATAAAATTCCTCTTACAATCGTGATAGAGCTATATTTATCTTGAATATTTTTTATAAGATGGGATCAAAAAGCAGAAAGAAATGCGATACTTGCAAAAATAATTCCAATATGTTCAATAGAAAATCAGATATGTTTGAGGTAGGGCTGATAAGTAAACCAATAAATATTTCCTATTCCTGATTGCAAAAATATAAGGAGCAAAAAGACAAGAATCGTTTTGTTTTTTGAGACAAAGAGAAAAGAATCTTTCATTTGTTGCATATTTGTAAGAACTTCAGGCTTATGATATTTTGGCTCATGAAGAAAAAATATCAAGGCAAGACTTATCCCATAAGCAAATATTGTTCCATAAATAGGGAAAAGTGGATTAAGTAAAAAAAGATACCCCGCAACAAGAGCTGAAATTCATCTTCATAAAAAGAGGTAAATATAGGCATTTGCTGAAATATTTTTAAACTCTTTTTCTTGTTTACTTTCTATCAAACTATCGTGAATAAGTGACTCTATATTTCATGAAGTCATTGCATACCCAAGTCATTGAAAAAATGTAGCAATAATAAAGAAAAAAACACTTTGTGCCCAAAGATAAAAACTATATCAAAATAAAATAACTATAAGTCATATTATGTAGGTTATTTTTCTTCAAAATCTATCTGACCAAGCTCATGAAGGAATTTCAAAAAGAAAGCTGACAAATCAAGAAAGAGTGGTAATAAATAATGCAGTTCAAAAAGAAAATTTAAGATAATTTACAAAGAAAAAACTCCAAATAGGAACAAGAAAAATACAAGCTGAAAAAAAGCTTATTATATAGTAGAAAAGGATATTTTTAGTTTGTTTCATAGAATTTTTATAAAGAAAATTTTTCTCCTATCAATAAATCGAAATCCTTGTGGAAATTTTTAAAAATACTTATAATTTCTTCATTTTTTCTCATTGTAGCAATATTTTTACTTATTTCAAAAATAATATCTTCTCAAAATCCAATACCAAGATAGAAATCTCTCACTCTTTGTTCACTTGATTTTTCTTCAAAATATTGTTGTAAAAGAAAATGCCATTTTTTTATATCATTTTCAGCAATTCAAAAGATTTTTTCATCGGAGAGAATATCATCTAAATATTTCCTGTAAATTGACCAATCTTGAATATTTTTGTAAAGAATTTCATCTTCTAAAATTTTTGATGATTTAATAATATATTTAAAATCAGGATAAAGAGCATATATATTATTTTTTACCATATAATTTTCTCTTACAATATCTACAATTGAGTGGAATTTCATTCCCGCCACAAAAGAACTACTTTCTTTTAAATCTGATAAAGATATTTTTTCAAAATGTGTTTTTTCTCTCTCTATAACTCATAAATGTTTAATATCAGGAAAGATTGTTCCAATAAAAAATTCTTTTTTTGATTTTTCACTAAAATATTTATTAAAAATCTTTTCAGTCAATGCAATATGTGTGATCCGTTTTGGCATAATTTTAAGCAATAAATATAAATTTTATTTATCTAAATTTTCCATAAATTTATTAATTCTTTTTTCGTAGAGTTTTTCATCTTTTTCAAAATAAAAATCAAGAATTATTTTGAGATCCATAAGTTCTTTGTCTAAATTTTTGTACATTTCAGAATCCTTTGGAATATTTCTTGCTTTGAGATAATTATCCTTTTCAAGACATTCTCTTATATGATCAAAAAGGGAAAGTTTACAAAGATATTTATTGTTCCATTTTTTTTCATAAAGTAATTTTATTTTTTCTTTCATGATTTTTGTAGTAAATAATTATTTTCTTATTATATAAATTATTTGAATTATTCAAATAATCTTATTTATTTCAAAACAAATTTACTACAAAAACTCATTTGTTATTTTTCTAATCTTTTTATATTATCCAAGTCAAAAACTTCTTCTATATTGATAAGTATTGCATTTTTTGCTGGATATAATTTATTGCTTTGTTCATTACAAATATCAAAATATTTTCACGATGAAAATATTTCTGCAGTTCCTTTGAGTCGAATATATCCACTGACAAGGGCAATATATTTATTTTCTCTGAGATTGTTAATCGTCGTGTGCATTTGGCTATCTTTGATAAGTAATTTTCCATCTATAAATCCCAAGGAATTTACTATATTTGTATGAGGAATTCCTTCTTTTGAAGAAGTTGCCAAGATGATCTCTTTTCCTTTTTCAAAACTATTTTTCCAATCCATAATTTAGATTTTTACAAGATAAATTATTCTTATATTTTTTTTCATATATCTTTTCTGAGTAAAAAAACATAGACAAACATCAAAAGTACAAAGAGAGAAATTCCCATTACGAGAAATCATAATTTATAAGAAATATTCATAACAAAAGCTATTATAGTCATCAAAATAATTTGTATTATTCAACTAATTTGTCATTTTATAGAAAGGATAGTGGATTTATATTTTTTTCACGGAATACGGTTGATAATATGATCAGTATAAATATCTGATCTTCCCCATTGGTATCAAATTACAAGTGAAAATATTATTCAGACGAGATAGGGATTATCTATAAACGATGCGGAAATATAATAAAGGCTGAAAAAAAATGTTTCCAAAAACATTAATTTTTTGAAAGAAATAAAATCTTCTATTTTTGAAGCATATTTTCATACAACGAACCAAACAAGTCGTGATAATCCCATAACAAATCAAATATACATCACTGGATAGCCAAGGCTTTGAAGATAAGGTCCTCTAAACGAACCATCTGTCATCAAAAAAGATGATATTATAGCAGAAAATAATATGATAGAAAATAATCCTGTTCATTTGGATTCTTTTATTGTATTTTTAACATTGAGAAAAATTTTTTCTTGTTCTTTTGAATTTCATCGTGTTGGATAAAGAGAAATTGCTATGATTAAACCTATTATATCGACAGCAATTCCTATTTTAAAAGGGAAATTGAGACTAATACTCGTAAAAAATGGCAAAGCAATTATAAAAAATATACTTAAAAATGAAACCCATCATCGTATAGAGGAAGATACTTTTTTAAATGTATCCTCTTTTTTTAAGTTTGTGAGAGTATCATGAAGAAAAGCTGATGTATTTCCTGTAGAGAAAGCATCACTTCATAAGGACATAAGGCTTGACCCAATAACGAAATACCAAAAATTATCTCAGATAACATACATAATACTGGATAATAATAGCAATATTTTTGCTATTATTATTGTTGTTTTATTTCCTAATTTATCTCATAAAATTCAAGCAGGAATCTGAAAAATAAGAGAAAAAGCATATCAAACGGCTGTATAAAACCCTATTTCTTGAGCATGAGTATTTGGTAGAGAAAGGTAGTATATACTTAAAATTGGTACAAAATTTCTTCTCCCAGTAAAGAGAATAATAAAATGTTTCCAAATGTTTGCTTCAAGGGAAAATAGTTTTTTGAGCATAGATGGTTGGTAATTTTTTATAAAAAATCTGGTGAAAAGTATAGTAATATTCACATTTTTCAAGTTTATCTTTCTAAATTAAAAATTTTAGTCATTTTCTGATCCGGCATGTCCTCATTTTTTTATCCTTTTTTCGTATTTTTCAAGAGCAAGACGAAGCGAATCTACTAAATCAACATCATAATAATTTGCAACGGTTATGAGTGAATAAAAAGCATCGCCAAGCTCCATAATGATTTCTTCTCTAAATTTTGGCTTTTTTGAGCCATAGTCGGACATTTTACTTATTTCCTTTGCAACTTCGCCGATTTCATCAAACAAATCGAGCATTCTGTATTCTACTAGGATTATTCATTTTGTTTTCATCCATAAATTTTTGTACTTTTTTTTGAAATTCATTTTTCATAGAGAATGAGTTAAATTTTAAATATATTAATTTGAATATTCCATAATAATTATAGGAATTTCTATTCATTGTCTTGTAACTGAACTTTCTTTAGTTTTCACAAAGCCATATTTTTCATAGAATTTTTCAGCATTAATAGTAGATTCAATTTTAATAACTTTTTTATTTTTTCAAGCAATTTCCATAGCATATTGTAAAAGCATTTTTCCTACTCCTTTTTTGTGAGATTTTGGATCAACAAAAATAGCAACAATTTCTCAAACTATCGCATGACCAAACCCAATTATTTGATTATTTTCTTCTGCAATAAACATTTCATTTTTTTCAATAGCTTCAATGTAGCCTTCTGGAGATTTATTTTTTAGCCAAGCTTCAATTTGTTCTTGAGTATAAAAATTTTTACAAGCTTCTTTTACTGCACTTGTATGGATTTTGTAAATATTTTCTTTGTCGGATATTTTTGCTGATTTTATTTGCATATGATAGAATTAATAAAATAGACATCTTGCACAACTATAAAAAAAGAGTAAACTATGTCCAATTACTATATTTATAAAAAACAAAAAGATGAAAATATATGAAAACTTAATAAACTATAAAGATGATAAATTTA
>Ga0172369_10005552_pt1 | contig 15447 bp, 17 predicted proteins | sample LakKiv25m_FD_114539 | JGI IMG/M metagenome (GOLD analysis project Ga0172369, IMG submission 114539) | Freshwater microbial communities from Kabuno Bay, South-Kivu, Congo - kab_022012_11.25m | ecosystem: Environmental > Aquatic > Freshwater > Lake | place: Democratic Republic of the Congo...
GAACGTTTCTCAAAAGGTAGGTCAATCTGTCTGTTAAGAAGGATCTTTGCAGGTGGTCGGCTCAAAACAATAACATCACTGCCAAGCAGAAGCGCTTCATCAACATTATGAGTAACAAAAATTACTGTCCTTTTATCAGCCTGCCAAATTTTCGAAAAAATCCTGATAAGATTAAGTTTCAGTTTAATATCCAGGCCTTTAAGTGGTTCGTCCATCAGAATTACTTCGGAAGGATACGCAAAGGCCCTGGCTATTGAAACCCGCTGTCGCATGCCTCCGCTAAGCTTTGAGGGATAATAACCTGCAAAATCATCAAGCTCCATCAGCCTGATAAGTTGCCCTGTGACTTTATGACGCTGCTCTTCAGGTATATCCCTGTTTAAGACAAATTCAATGTTTTCCTCAACGGTTTTCCACGGAAGAAGTCTTGGATCCTGGAAAATATATGAGATTGATTTTTCATTAAAGCCTGAAATCTGGCCGCTGTCGGGTTTAATTATGCCGCCCATAATATTCAGCAAAGTCGTTTTGCCGCAGCCTGAAGGACCAAGTATACAGGTGATTGTGCCTTCGTGAAATGCCATGCTGAAGTCACTGAACAGTGCGATATCGCCAAAACTCTTATTCAGTCCTTTGATTTCCAGACTCATAATCATGACCTCCATATTATGAATTTGCCTTCAGCCCAGCGGATTGCTTTTTCAAAAATATAACTTATGAGCACCGCGATAATCGTCCAGGCTATTACTGCATCCACATTTAAAAATGTCTGTGCATTTTGCATCATAGTGCCAATGCCGTATCGTGGCTGACTGAGGACTTCTCCAATTATGATTGCACGCCAGCCTATTCCCATGGCACTCGAAGCTCCGCTGACAATAAACGGCATTATTGCAGGGATATATAATTCACGAACTATCCTAAGCCGGCTTACCCTGTAAAACGTTGCCATCACCACAAGTTCGGAATCGATGCTCTTTATCCCGTCGCTTACATTTGTACTTATGAAAGGGAACATTGTAAGCATTCCTATAAAAACAGGAACTGCACCCGGATGTAACCAAATGAGGGCAAGAAGTATTATTGAAACAACAGGCGTTGACCGTATCGTTACAAGGATGGGACGAAGGAAGGCATCAACATATGGATTGATCCCTGTGATGATCCCTGTTGCTATGCCGAGAATGCCCGAAATAATAAACCCGATCAGACCCCGTGCAACGGTCGAGCCTGCAGTCGCCAGAAATGCACTGTCGCCGAATAGTTTCAATGTTGTCACAAGGGTTTTTTCCGGAGAGGGAAGAACAAAATCGGAATTGAAATGCAGGGACAGGATCTTCCATGCTGTTAGCATGCAGATCACTGAAGCCAGGCTGATATATTGTTTACCTGTAAATGAAATTTTCATCAGGCAATTTTCCTCCGATTATATCCGGATTCAATTTATAAAAAACCTCAAGATAATCTTCAACATCCTTCCTGACTTCGTTTGCTTTTTCAAAATTAAGTCGTGATCCCCTCACAGCGCTTGCTGCAACATCAGGATCAGGTAAAATCCCATATTTTACTATCAGAATTGCTGCACTATCAGGATGCTTATTCACCCAATTCGTCGATAAGGTATATGCTGAAATAATTTTCTCAACTGTTTCCCTGTCTTTCCGGATAACGCTTTCACTGCCAAGAAAGGCAGTTTCGGCTACTGCTATATCCTCAAAATGTCTCCATTCCTGCTCAAGATCGAAAATCCTCCTTATGTCTTTGTTTCTCTTTATCACCAGACTTGCCAGGGGTTCTGAGATTATTGCCAGCGGCGCCTGCCCTGCTGCTACGGCATTGGCAAGATCGATATGGGTGGGGAAACTGTAATCAAGGTTAACATCATTGTCGGGATCTATGCCATTCTTTTTCAGAAGGTAACGGAACATCACGTCAGGCGTCATACCCCTGGCCATAACAAAAATACGTTTATCCTTCAGGTCTTCCCACCTGCTGACAGTTGTATCGCTTCCTGCCAGATATAGCGTCCCCCAGACCGGTATGCCTATTAGCTTGTATTTCAAGTCTTTATTATACATAATGGCAGCCATTGTGGTTGGCAGAATAGCGAAATCGGCTGAGCCGTCGAGCATCATTTTCCTTACCTGCAACGGTTCACTTAGGATTTTAACCTCAACTGAATTCCCGGAACCCTGATTTAGGCTGTCAATCATTCTTATCATGCCCATTGCTGAAGGGCCCTTCAGGGTTGCAAAAACATATTTTGAACTGCCCGCATCATTCCCCTTACGGTTTCCGCATCCGTAAAGCAGTGATACAATTATTAATAGATATGACAGTTTCCCGGGCATTACAAAGGTAATTAATGCAAAACTACCTAATAATGGAATTCCGGCATCATTTTTTATTGGGTTTCTTTGAAAATATGCATTTACTCACCCTACGGCCCCTCTCTGCTGTTTTACCACCCAACCCCCCAGGTGTGCCCCCCATCACCCCTGAAGGGGGGGCTAAGGCCAAATTAAAAAGTACTGTCTGCCATCTACATACAAAAATATTCCTTCCAAAAACTCATTCTTTCTTGGAAAATGAAAATAAAATCACGACCTTTGTGAAATAATTAACAATAAATCTGTCTCTGTCTGAGATACCCGCCGGATGGCATCGGCTGCATTCCGGAGCATCAAGGACAAACAGATAAATAAATGAATCTAACCCGGAGGTATTCTGATGGAAAAGAGAGTGGGATCAGCGATAATCCTTATCCAGGAACGCGATAATGTTCAGAATCTGAACGAAATCCTTTCAAAGCATTCACAGATCATAATCGGACGCCTTGGATTGCCCCGCAGCAATGGCCAGAGCATCATTTCTCTTGTTCTTGAAGGTACCACCGACGAGATTGGTTCACTTACCGGCCAGCTTGGCCGGATAATCGGGATACAGGTTAAATCGGTACTTTTAAAGAATATGTAAGATGAAGAAAAATTGGTGCTTTACTGCGTTTTTTGCTTTGCTTTTTTCGTTGAACTCATTTGGTCAGAAATATCTTTTACAGGGAGTTGTACGGGATTCTGTTAATAGCAGGGCTGTTGAAGATGTTGTTGCTGAGGTGACCTCCGCAGCTTCTGAAAATAAAACCCATTTTACCGCTATATCTGATATAAGAGGGAGGTTTTCCATTTCCCTGCCTGCCGGCAGATATATTTTAACACTGAAAATACTTGGCTATACTCCCGTATCACATGAATTAAGTATGAACGGTGATCTTCAACACGAATATTTTATTACTCCCCAGCCGGTAAATCTTGGCGAAGTGGAGGTAACGAGCCTCATTGTAAACCGTCAGGTGAAAAAGCTTCCGGCTCCTGTAACAGTGGTAGAAGCATTTAAATATAAAAAACTCTCGGCGCTAACACTTTCTAATGTGCTTGCCACGGAGCCTGGTATAACAATGGGGAATGATGGTGTATGGTCGACCTATATAAATATCCGCGGTTTGAATGAAAGCCGTCTTGTTACGCTTATTGACGGCAACCGGGTTGAAACAGCAACTGATCTGACTGCCTCCCTCAGCATGACTGACGTAAACGATGTCGAAAGGGTTGAGGTTGTGAAAGGAGCCATGTCATCACTCTACGGAACAGGAGCCATGGGCGGAATCGTCAATATAATCACTAAAGACGGACATTTTTCGGAAAAACCCTATCTGTCAGGCAATGTACTTTCAGGTTTTGCTTCAGCCAACAAGCTTTTTATGAATCATGCAGATATTAACACTGGTGCAGACAAGTGGTATTTCAGGGTAAGCGGCACCTATGGAAAAGCAGATGATATGCGGACACCTGAAGGTATCCTTCCCAACAGCCAGTTCACAACAAGCAATATAGCAGCCAAAATGGGTATAAGGCCGCTTTCAAACCATATTTTCCGGCTTCAATACCAGCGCAACTGGTCAACAGATGTTGGAATCCCCGGAGGTAATGCATTTCCCGGCCCGGCACAGGCAACTTATACTGAAATTGGAAGGCAGCTTCTTGCAACTGACTATGAGATCAAAGACCTGGGGGAGAAACTGGCATCCCTGAAAGTGAGTTATTTTATGCAATACATCCAGCGTGACGTTGCCATGGTCCCAAATACTGTTACATTAACCCCAACCCCTACCGGCTTTCAGCGTATTACACCTGAGATGGTTACCCCAATTGGTAATCATTTTACACAGGGAGGTAAGCTGCAGAGCACATGGAGCCTTTCCGGGACGAACACTCTTATAGCCGGCCTTGATATATGGTCACGTAACCTGACCACCGAACGAAGGAAAGATATAAAAGTGGAAGTACTGAATCAGGCAGGTGATGTTGTGAAAACTAATAATATTGTACGTGGCGAGACCCCAATACCTGAATCATCATTTACAAGTGCAGGAGTATTTATACAGGATGAGACACATCTTCTTGACGACAAAATGACTCTAATTATTGGAGGGCGAATGGATCAGATAAAGGTTAAAAACGAACAGGGTGTTGATATCGACTACCTGATAACCAACGGTGTCAGAAATGATACTCCTCCTAATCAGCGAATTACATTCGAGGCAGGCAGCCGGAGCAGTATTTCATGGAGCGCCAATGCAGGAATGCTTTACAGACTGTTCAAAGATTCAGACCTGTCGCTCAGCCTTGCCCGTTCTTTCAGGGCTCCATCACTTGAAGAACTGTTCAAATATATCGATCTCGGAAATTATGTACGTCTGGGCAACACTGACCTTAAGCCTGAAAGCGGTTACTCAGCAAATCTCGGAATAAGGGTATGGAAACCCAGATTCAACTTCCAGGCCGACATTTTTGCAAACAGGATACTGAATATGATAGTTGAAGCTCCGGGAAGCTTTATTTATACAATCAATACGGGCGTTTCAGAAGGATTGACTGATACCCTTCCGGCTCTTGTAAACAAGAATGTAAGCAAGGCTAAGCTTTATGGATTAGATTTCGGATTTCAGTATAATTTCCATTCTGACTATGTACTGCTCGGCTCAGGCTCTTATGTACGGGGCTTAGATACAGAGGCAGGTACAGACCTTCCGCAGATCCCGCCTCTCAGCGGCCGCCTGGGTTTACGCTACACAAACAGCAGGATAGGCTCGGCTGAAATGACAATTGTCGGAGCAACAGGCCAGGACAGGATTGCTGAAGGAGAAAAGGAAACAGGCGGCTTTACCCGTCTCGACCTCGCACTGAGTTCAACGCGGATAAACCTGGGAGGCACTATCTTGCAGATCTTTGCCGGCATCGACAACATAACCAACCGGAGCTACACAAGTCATCTCTCAACAAACAGGGGAAGCATCAGTGTTGAACCGGGACGTAACTTTTACTTCAGGTTAAATCTTGGGTTCTGAATTACTGCCTCACCTTAACCTGTTATTTTCCAGGGCTATCCTGATTATGGCTTGACGAAATTCACAGTTGCTGTGCCATTTGCATTCATGTGTACCTGCATCATGAAGGACCAGTCGAGGATTTTTCCCTTCTTCATAATTTTGCATGACATGTCAACAAAAGATCCTTCCTCAGGAAAAACTGACGGCAGCCATTCATTCAACCAGCCATCCGGAACGTCATAAGAAATGTTGTAACCTGTATTATAGACATCCTTGTTGTTCCAGAAATCCCAAAAGAGCCCGTAAGAATCATGACCCGCATCGATAATCTTCACCCATTCGCCTTCCGAGGTATGAAGATCCCAATCCTTTGCATTCCAGTGAATACCTGTAATAAACCCATCCTTTGATACCTGCAGAACAAAATGGTAAACATAGGTACCGGTTACATAACCGATCCCTTCATAATAGATCCCTCCATCATAGAGGGTGGCGACAATGTCCTTCTGGATCACTCTTTGTCCACGGCTGTTACTGCATAAGGAAAATGCAATAACAAAAACCAAAGCTAAAAATCTTAAAGTTTTCATAACTAGCAGTTAAGTTAATAATGGAACAAACTTATTCTACAGATGCATCAAAGTCTACCTTATTTGTACCAAAAAAATGTCATTTTGTACTATTATGACAGGATCCTGCCTTCCTGCCATATCAATATTGTCGATAAATCAGAATAAATATTTCGAAAGAAAGGAAACCTCCTGAAAATATTAAGTTATTTAAACTGAATATTTTGTAATTTTGGAAAAGACATCGTTCATTATCAATAAGAAAACCTGATCCATAAATGAATCGATTTTTAATAATTGTCTTCCTCTCTCTTCTTTTCCTGTCCTGTGAAAAGGAGAATAATCCACCTGAGAATCCAGCATGGCTGAATGCCAGGATCTCAATGATGGAAACAGAATCCTTTTATGTTGGAACGTATGTCTATCTGTATGAATGGAACAATGAATATTATTATCACATCATGATAGGATTATCCTCATGCATGATGTGTGAATTCTATGATTACCGGGGCATAAAAGTCAACTGGACCCAGGAAACAATAGACGATTTCCAGAAAAATGCAAGGAAGATCAGAGTCGTCTGGCAAAAAACTTACTAACGGCTTATCATACCCCGATATCCCATCTTCTGAAATAGAGAGCCTGTCGTACAACCGGAAGAGTTTTAAACTCTATTTCCTCCATTTGTGCCTGGCTGAGAGGGGTGAACTCTGAAGCAATTTTCACATTCTCTTCGAGCTGGGCTATATTGTCGACTCCTATAATTGTAGTGCTGACAGGAAGGCTCATATTATATGTAAGGGCTTCCTTAATATTGATGGTTCCGGGTTTCGGGGTTCTTAACCTTTCATCTGTCTGCTGATCGAGGGGTGGAGGTGTCCAGGTTGAAAGGATACGGCTGCGTGTCGTGACTTTCATTCCGATGATGGCAATTCCTTTCTTCACGGCTTCCGGGAGAAGGTAGTTTTTAAAGCTAAGGTAATGAATATCAGCAGCATTCAGGGCCATAAGTATTGAATCGAAGGGGTAACGCCGAATAGCTTCAAGAAGCACAAGAGGCTCAAAATGACCTGTTATCCCAAGGTTCCTTACAACACCTTCAGCTTTAGCCTTCTCAAGAGCCTTTATTGCCCCGTTCGTTCCGAAAATCTGATCAACCTGGTCCTGCCTCTGGACATTATGCAATTGCCACAGGTCGAGATGATCTGTCTGAAGGTTTTTAAGGCTTTCTTCCAGCAGACGCATCGATCCGTCATATGTTCTGTCGTGTGTTTTTGTGGAAAGCCAGACCTCTTTTCTGCGCGTCTTCATCACACGTCCAATATTTAACTGGCTGACACCCTGTCCGTATGATGCTGCAGTGTCAATGTAGTTTATCCCCAGATCAATTGCCCTGTTAATTATTTTCTCTGATTCTTCCTCCTTACCCTTGATCTCGAGGGTCGCCTGACCACCCAGGCTCAGGATGCCAACCTTATATCCTGTTTTCCCCAATGATCTTGTTGGCATAGCACTGAAAGTCACCGGATTGAAAGGGTCTTCATCATTTTTCTTTAAAGGAATCATCCCTTCTTTTCCGGTTTCATCAAATGGATTTCCGACAGTGACCACAGCTGCGGCTGCAACTCCGTTACCTAAAAAAGTTCTGCGGCTGATCTTCTTCATGGTTATCAGTTTTAGATTGGTTTGAATTATATCCATTTATCAAAATTAAGAAATCTTTACTTTTTTCAACAATTTGTTCCCTTCATAAGGCATCCGTGTTTTTTGCTGCAAATTGTTAATGAAATGTTAATTACAGCAAGCAAGGTAATCTGTTCCAGCGATTGTCGTATATTCGTCGCCTGTTTTCATAAACTTCTGAATCACGCCATGAAAAGTTACCTTGCTATGATTCTGCTGTTTCTAACATGCAGCAGTGCTTTTTCTGTAAATTATAAAGCCGAGCCCGACTCTCTCCGGAAGGACGCTCTCAATGTCTTCATGAATGCATCCGATTATATAAAGAAGGAGATTCCCTATGTAAATTATGTCCGCGACCTTAAAGATGCCGGAGTTTATATTATTTCCACCTCACAGAAAACAGGTTCAGGTGGAAGGGAATATTCATATTTCTTTGTCGGGCAGCATGAATATTCGGGAATGAATGACACAATAACCATTTCAACAAATCCCGATGCCACACAGGAGGAAGTAAGGGCAGACCAGGTCAATGCCCTTAAGATAGGTCTTACGCGTTATGTAGCCAAAACCCCGCTCTGGAAATATATGAAGATCACTTTCACGGAGCCGATTGCCGAGACCGTTTCGACAGACAAATGGAACAGCTGGGTCTTCCGGGCGAGACTTAACGGATTTTTTGACGGGGAACAGTCAATCAAATCAAAAAATCTTAATGGTAACTTCTCGGCTAACAGGGTGACCGAAAACTGGAAGATCGATCTCAGAGCCAGATACAATTACAGGCATGATAAATTTGACATTGATGATGAGCTTATTGAAAGTTCGAATAATAGTCAATCTTTTGATGCGCTTGTTGTGAGAAGCATCTCCGACCACTGGTCGTACGGCGGTTCATTCGAACTGGAATCGTCAAGTTATAACAATCTCAAATTTGCAACTGAATTAATGCCCGGCATCGAGTATGATATTTTCCCTTACAGCGAATCAACCAGAAGGCAACTCAGGATTCTGTATTCCGCCGGATACAGGTATTCGGTATATAACGATTCGACAATTTATGACAAGATTCGCGAAGGCCACTTCCGTCATTCGATCGAGGCGGCATATGAGGTTGTCCAGAAATGGGGCTCAATTGATCTGAATATTGAATACAGCAATTACCTGAACGACTGGTCGAAAAATAATCTTTCAGTCGATGGTTTTGTTGATGTAAGGATTGCAAAAGGCTTATCCGTTAATTTCGGAGGGGGAGCTTCGCTCATTCATGATCAGCTCGGACTTGTAAAAGGAGGTGCAACACAGGAGGAGGTCCTTCTCAGGAGAAAAGAACTCGCAACACAATTCCAGTATTTTACCAGTTTCGGATTCACATTCACCTTCGGCTCAATTTATAACAATGTCGTTAATCCGAGATTCGGCAACGGCGGTGGAGGCGGTATGATAATTATGTATTGATAAAGGGGAAGTCCCATCAATTTATTCTTTAAGAATTCCTCCGGGCAGCTCAATTATTTTAATATTCCGGAAATGAATTTCGCCACCTTCCGATTCGAGGCACAGGTATCCCTTCTTTTTTGATGAACTGCTGATCCCGTTCACGAATTTACCATTAACTGAAAGTTTGATTACACCATCCACACAAACAACATCATAAACATTCCAGTTTCCACGCCCCATGCATCTGTTCTCAACCGATTTGCTCCTTGTTCCCCGTGGATTATCAGGAATTGTCGTTACGCCGCCTACCCCAAAAAGTTCTCCATGCACGTATGCTTCTGGTGGTGCTACTCCGTTTTTTGTATTGAGCTTTACCCAGTCGAGTTCAAGCATCTGGACCTCCACTCCATTCGGAAGACGTGATTCTTCAGCCGGTTTGGCATCGGACCAAACGAACACTCCTGAATTTCCTCCGGGCTCGATATGCTTCCATTCAATATGAAGTATGAAGTTCTCATATTCCTTTTCAGATCGCATAACACCTATCGGCCTGCCGGAACATATAAGCACCCCTTTCTGCTTTCTCCATGTGTTCTCATCAGTATTGACATTGACCCATTTTAAAACCGCATTCTCCTTTTGGCCGGCAGATGGGGTTATGTCTTTAAGGATTTCTGCTTTCCCGAATTCAACTGGTTTTTGGGAACAGAGATCAACTCCGCCTGTCAAAAATATGACCAGCAGGACAGAAATGCTTAAGGATTTACGTGAATTATTCATGGATAAGTTGGATTTATTATCAAAGATAATTCATTAAATCTTAAGCCCAATTGCCATTCAAAAGAGAAAATATTTTCTAAAGCTACCTGAAATCATATCCCTCAGTAAAGCCGCAAAAGAGTAGTGGATTAAAAGGATCAGCCGGAATAACGAAAAGATCTTTCCGATTCAGTAATACTTATTTCACCTGGGGAGCAGGACTACTGTTTAATTTCAGATAAGGCAGCAAAAGAATTCTTCAACATTAAATATTTCTGTTTCTTACCAAAGTAATGTTTTTGAAACAAAAGTGGCAGATAATAACCTTTCTGATGCCGGACTTTGCATAATCTGGTCTTGTGAAGAATACCTTTTATTCAAGAGGATTAACTTCTCCTTACATTAAGCGCCCTGTTGTTTTTCCTGAACTTTTTGTAGGCTTCTTTTTTGGTTTTAATGTTGTGTTTCGAGTAGAAAGCCTTGTTCCTGCCTAATTGTGTATTCTCAAGAAGCATCAGTCCCTTAAGCTCAGAATAATTTTTCCTGCTCGCAGAACAGCCTGTGAACACTATGGTCACCAGAAAACAAAGCAACGAGAAAATGATTACCCTTTTCATGTTGAATCGATTTAATCACCCTGGATTGTCATTGACTTCAACACTGTTATACGAGGAATCCGCGAAAAAGTTACGATTTTCTGCTACACAGGAAAACTATGCTTTCTCAGCTTTGATTTTTTATGGTTCTTACTGTCGTCTGAATCCATTTTTTTTAATTTGATAACCGGGTAGTGAGTGACAACTGTTTTTGCCCTGCAGTGGGTTCTGGCATTCTTCTTTGCTGCCTTGACCGGTCTTTCAGAACCATTTACAACCGGCATGAAAGCCAACAGAAAAATAATTGTGAGAAATACTGGCCTGCCCATTTTGATTTTAATGATTAATGCTCAGGTAAAGATATGTTGTGCAGGAAGTATTAGCAATCCCCCCATTCCCTGTCATTGACAGAGGATAGTTTTTCAGGAGATTCCTGTCTTTTTATAATGAGGGGTTAATAAGCGGGAAGCTGTTATTCGCTTTTAAATAATGAACGTCCGTCAAATTTCAGCTTCATTTTACAAAAATCAAACGGATTTGTCAGGATAATGAATGGGTCTGCCCTCTAAAGCGATGTTAATTAATAATTTGGAAGATGCTATTACAAAATACCGGAAGGATTTTTGATTTTGACAAATGCATAAATTTTATTGACAGGACAGGAGAGATTCCTTAAATTTTCAGGATAAGTTACGATGTAAAATCCATGAAGTAAAGCAAGTTATAACAGTTTTAACCGCAAAATCCGCAAAGAAGGAGCAAAGTTAACAAAGAAAGTTTTTCAAGCTTCTCTTTCCGGACTTTGCGCTAAAACTTTGCGGACTTTGCGGTAAAAAAGAACTAATGGTACTAAACCTCTTCTCCTTAAGCTCCTTCCCGAAATGTCTGTAACCTTACTTTGTAAGTGTCATTTCGATTGTAATTGTGATTGTTTCAGGCACATCATCATCATTGAGGTCCTCTTCGACCGATTCTGTACCTTTAAGCACCACCTTATGGGAAGTGAGTTCAAGTATATCGAAAACTACAGGATCTTCTGTATCGGAATCAATTGTAAGCTTCGTATTGTCCGAGCTTAAACTCCAGGTACCTGAATCAGATTCTCCTCCGATTGTAGCAGTATATGTATTATCTGACTTCATCTCTATTGTCCCGGTAAATGCCTGTTGCATCTGTGCAGTGAAAAGCACCATCATCTGCTGGGCCTGAGCCTGAGTTAGCCCGAGATCATCCATAAGATACTGTGTAAGAGTCTTTGTTCCGACCTTTGCATCAAAGGTAGCGTTGCTGAAAGTCCATGTGCCGACGAGATCCTCTGCTGGATCAGAATCTTTTGAACAGGAAGTAAAAAACAATCCGGCAAATAATACCAGAATAATTCCACTCAGATTGATCAATTTATTTTTCATGGTTTAATGATTTTAAAGATTAAACGCTCAGATGGCTGAATTAGTTCTTTAAAAGACCGGAAATTTTAATGTTGAAAACAGATTTTAAGAGACTATCAGGCTTGAACAGGGAATAATTCCTCAGGATGCCTAACTAACAACAGGATGATATGTCACCTATTGTAATAAATTCGAAGGGCATATTAAAAGTTGTAGAAATATATTCACCTCTTTCGAGGATATCATTGTCATCTTCTTCATAGTACCAATAGACAACCAGCTTTTTCTTTTTTTCCACAACTTCCAGTAATTTCCTGAGTATATTCACAAGCTTTGCTGTACAAAAACTGTTTAGGTATTCAAAGCAAATACTCACATAGGTAACCTCAGCAGGATTTTTAACATACAGGTCAATCCATGCATACATGTTATTAAGGTCTTCTGTCTCATTTATAACCATCCCCTTCCCCTTGATCTTTATAAATCCTTCAGGATCAAGCAGAATATAAGGAGTATTACCAGTAGGTAAAATTTCTGTTCTTTCAGGTAGCATTAAAAAAATAGAAGAATATTTTCCCTTTGTTGCCGCAATTATAATAAATTTCCCGTAATAGCTGAACAATATATGCTCATGTTATTTTTACGGAAACACTGCTGAAGTTGATACCTTTTGAACGTATCAGCCAACACTTTTCTTAAAATGTCATTGCAGTATAGTTGATAAACAGCCATACAATGCAAAGGATCAGGGCAATCCCGATACATATTGTAAGCCAGAAAGCAACGGTGTTTCCCTTTGAATATTCGTTGAGAATTTTATTTGCCATAACTTCCGCCTTTAGTGAATACTCTAAGCCGGCACAAGTAAATACTTGGTCAAAGTTACAATATTCCCGGGCCATTGTCAAGAAATAAAAAAGGGAGCTCACCGGCTCCCCTTTTCTCATGCTATAATTAAGTTTTCCGGTAATCAGTTGAAAGGTATAATTACTCCGGCATTGATGCCAAACCATGATGTGCTGTCTCCTTCAGAAAAAACATTGTGCAATTTAATATTTGCACAGAATGTAAGGTTGTCGTTGATATCATACAGAATACCGGCAACAGGAGCCAGTCCGAAATACATCTCACTGTCACTTTCCGATTCACCAGCATATTTTACCTTGGCGCCAACGCTGTAAAGACCCAGATCAGCTCCGACATAGGGTTTTACGGCATTGCCTGTAAAATGATATTCAAACAGCCCGGTAATAGGGATTATCGAATATGTGGCTTAAAGTCAATTCAATTATTCACATTTTAAAAATTAATCAACCAACTACTTATGAAAATCAAATTAATTGCCATCTGCATCCTGAGTTTTACACTCATCAATGTAAATGCCCAAAGGCTGGGAATAAAAGCCGGAGTTTCCCTTGCAAAAGGAACATACGAATATACTGAATCAAGCTTCTCGACCGAAAACCTGACCGGATTTCATGCAGGCCTGATAGGCGAATTCCCGCTTTCAGACAATGTCTTTATCAATACAGGAGCACTATTCTCAATGAAAGGCACAAAATTAAATGTCCTTGGCATGGGTATTGATTTTTCAGTAAACTATGTAGAGATCCCCCTTAACCTGGCCTATAAATATGACCTTGGTGTGGTTAAGCTGTTCGGTCAGGCCGGGCCTTATGCCGGAGTTGGCATTTCAGCAAAGATGAAGGGAGGCGGCGAGGAAGAAACCCTTGATTTCGGATCGGAAACCGACCAGATAAAAAGAATAGATTATGGTGTCAACATTGGAGCTGGTGTTGAAATCAGGAAACTGATCATCGGCGTAAACTATGGTCTCGGGCTGGCAAACATGTCAAATGATCCTGACGAAACTATGAAAAATGGTGTTCTTTCATTATCTGCAGGCCTCTGGTTCTAAAGACAGGTAATTTTAGCATTATTCCGATTACTCCTATAATTTATGCCCAAAAATGCATAAATTATAGGAGTTTTCTTTTTAGGTCATTTAGAAATCATTAAAGACTCGTAAAATGAAAAAACTCTCCGCTCTTTTTTTGTTGTTTGCAGTTTTGGGTTGTAAATACTGTTATTCACAGGTGACGGCCGATTCGGCTTCAGTTTTCCGTATCGAAACCTTTGACGGAAATATCTTCATCGGAAATATTATTTCCGAAGATACCACCGTCGTTGTCTTAAAAACTACCAGTCTTGGTGAGATAAGAATACCAAAAAACGATATTAAATCCAGGACAATCCTGAAACAGGTTAAATATGAAGAAGGGAAGATATGGCTCCCTAATCCCCAGTCTTCACGATATTTCTGGGCTCCCAACGGATATGGCCTGGAAAAGGGAACCTCTTATTACCAGAATATCTGGATCCTTTATAACCAGTTTTCATTCGGGCTTACAAACAATTTCTCTGTCGGTGCGGGATTCCTGCCCTTGTTCCTTTTTGGCGGCACTTCTTCTCCCTTCTGGATAGTCCCCAAAGTTTCAATACCGGTGGTCAGGGACAAATTCAACATCGGGACCGGAGCTTTTCTCGGGACAATCCTCGGGGAGGACTCCGGAGTGTTTGGCCTGCTTTACGGAACCACCACTTTTGGATCGCGTGACAAAAATATAAGTTTCGGACTGGCTTACGGATTTGCAGGTGGCGATTGGCTCAACGTACCTGTGATAAATATCAGCACCATGATCAGGACCGGCCCTAAAGGATATTTTATTAGTGAGAATTATGTTATCAGTGCAGAGGGTGAAACTGTAGTTCTCATATCGCTTGGCGGGAGAAGCATTATAAGGAACATCGGACTCGATTACAGCCTCTGGATCCCCATTGGGGCAGAAATGGATACTTTTGTTGCAATTCCTTTCCTTGGGATAACAATCCCGATGGGTTCAAAGAATTTAAAGAAATAAAACAAATATTTATTTCTTTGATTTCCGTTGCAAATCCTTTTCCCTGTTTGTTATAACACGGAATTTTACAATTTGTGAAATCAGATTCAGAGGCAAAGGCTTTTCATAGGAAAATCTTACAGTCCCCTTTGAAGTTTCGTAAGGTATAAGATCTTCCTTAAAAATTTCAATTGCCTCCGATCCCGGATAGAATCCTATATGGTTCGCCTGGCCTGCAAAATATACAAGTATCCCCTTGTATGCAAATGCCGCCATCTGGTAACTTATCTTCTCTTCTACCTCCGGGGCCGATTTCCTGATAGTTTCTCTCAGCTTTCTCAATATTTCCTGCCTTTCTTCCGGAAAGGAAGAGATATATTCATCGATTGTATTTATTGCTGCCTGCTTTTTCATGTTATATTTATTTGGTTATGAATTTAATAAAAAATTTAACGGTAAATGTACTCACCTCCCTGCCCTTTTATGGTACATGAACTCACCCCCCTGCCCCCCTCTCTGCTGTCGCAAAGAGGGGGGGGAAGAACCCATAAACAAAGATTTCGGACACAAACAAGTACGAAAGCTGCCCCCCTCGTTACGAAGTAGAGAGGGGGTCGGGGGTGAGTACATGCTGTCGCAAAGAGAGGGGGGGAAGAACCCACAAACAGAGATTTCGGACACAAACCAGTACGAAAGCTGCCCCCCTCGTTACGAAGTAGAGAGGGGATC
>Ga0172369_10005561_pt1 | contig 15434 bp, 15 predicted proteins | sample LakKiv25m_FD_114539 | JGI IMG/M metagenome (GOLD analysis project Ga0172369, IMG submission 114539) | Freshwater microbial communities from Kabuno Bay, South-Kivu, Congo - kab_022012_11.25m | ecosystem: Environmental > Aquatic > Freshwater > Lake | place: Democratic Republic of the Congo...
CAGAGGGACTTCCGCCTTTGCTAAAGCTACGGCGGATAAACTTCTCGTCCCTCAGTGAAGATTTCTTATTATGGTTTACCATCCGAAGCTGGAATAGCGAAGGATGGTGCAGCCAGAGGGACTCGAACCCCCAACCCCTTGGTCCGAAGCCAAGTGCTCTATCCAATTGAGCTATGACTGCATTCAATTCGATTTGCGAGTCCTTCGCTAAAAGCGAAGGACGTGGCAATCGTATGGGTTACTTCCAATTCTCCAAATCCAACGCATTCCTCGCCGCATCTTCCTGCGCTTCTTGTTTGCTGGAGCCCGCGCCCTTTGCTATCAATTCGTTTTTCAAATAAACACCAATCTCAAATGTTTTATCATGATCAGGTCCGACTTCACTCAATATTTTATAGGTTGGTGTAATGCCGCTCTTTTCTTGTGCCATCTCTTGGAAACTACTCTTTGGGTCGAGATATAATTTTTTATCGAGAATCTCTGGTAGTTTGCACAAGACAAAAGTGTCGATAAATTTTTTGGATGCATCCCAACCCTGATCTAGGTAAATTGCACCGATAACCGCTTCCATGGCATTGGCCAAGATATATTGTCTGGCCTTGCCTGTGTCTTTTTGTTCGCCTCGGCTTAAATGTAACCCTTCTTCTAATCCCAGGTCCTGTCCAATGAGTGAAAGGGTTTTGGCATTTACTAAACTAGCGCGCCAATTGGTTAACTCCCCTTCTGGATTGGGAAAGTTGTTGTACAAATATTCTGTTACAACAAGTTCAAGTACTGCATCGCCTAAGAATTCTAAACGTTCGTTGTGGTCTAATTCGAAGGCTGGATGTTCGTTTAAATATGAACGATGAACCAAGGCTGTTTTCAATAAATCAAGATTTTTAAATTTTACTCTGATTTGGCGTTCGATTTTATTGAAATCTTTTTCCATAAAAACTGAACAGAAAACAGTAAACAGAAAACATTTTGTGTTTGCTAGTTACTAGCTTCTGTCCGAACTATTTAATTTATTTCTTTTCTTCTTCTTTTTTCTCTTCTGCAGAGCCTTCTTTGTCCTCTGTTTTGATCATTGGGCCTAAGGCAGAATAAAGTGAACCAAGCACCCCGTTGATAAAATTGCCGGAAGACTCGCCGCCAAAGTTTTTACCGATCTCAATCGCTTCGTTGATGGCTACTTTGGCAGGGATATTAGGATCAAAAACTAATTCATAAATACCTACGCGCAAAATATTGCGGTCAACATTAGTGATCTGATCAATGGGCCATTGCGGTGCATACTTAACAATGTAGTTGTCAATTTCCGTGAGATTGTCGACGACACCCTTTACTAATTTCTCGGAAAAATCGTGATCATCGTATTCTGGGGCAAAAGCTTCGAAATTATATTTGATAATTTCATCGATATGGTCATTTTGCTTACCCTTGAAATCCCATTCAAACAAAGATTGAAGAGCAATGGTGCGTGCTAAATGTCTATTTGGCATAAAGAACAAATAATTTAAAGATCTTTTTATTTTAGAATTTATTTTAGCGTTAAGTGCCTCTTTTGTCAATGCGTTCGTCTTTTTAAGACTATCATATTTTTATCAAAAAACAAAGAGAGATTGATTGACTGAAAAGGTGTTGTTTGCTACGCTATGGTTACAAATATTATGATATTTAAGCAGTTTTTAATTAAAAGCTTAGCTAAAATATTTCGTTTCTTCTCGCGACTGCGTGAGTTTTTTTCACACAGAGCTAATTTTTTAAAAAGTGGGCTTCTTTGGGTGGGCCGTTTTTTATTTCACGGATTTATTTTCCCTGCATACAAATTGGTTTATGTCCTTAAGTATAAGATCTTAAACATTTACGCTCCCACCAAGAGCAAACTTTTTTACTTTCTAAATAAAACTTACGTTGTCCATGTTTTGATAATTTTTATGTCATCGGTCATTGCCTACAGCAGCATCTCTGCTAGCACCACGGCCGAGGAGAATCCAGGAGAAAAAACCATCGTCTATTCAATCGTTAGTAAGGAAGAATACGAGGAACTCTTAGAAGAAGTGCCCATCGATACTTCGCAGGGGCGTGTTTTGAGCTATTTAGATGATGGGGCGGCCATGGGTACTCAGCAGAATTTGGAAGACTCAAATAATATTGATGATAAATTAATCACTGATCTTTCGATGTTGGCTGAAGGTGGGGTGGCGGTGGTCAAACCTAATATTATTCAACCAATTAGACCGGACGAAATTAAACAATTCGAAAATAATGCACCTCAACGTTACAGTATCATCCAATACACAGTTCAGGCCGGAGATAACTTGTCTTCAATTGCTCAAAAATTCAACATTAGTATTGAGACAATTTTATGGCGTAACAATTTAACCTTGCGTAGTTCATTGAAACCGGGACAGGTCATGGAAATCTTGCCAGTGTCTGGTGTCGCTCATAAGGTTAAGAAGGGAGAGTCGGTTTCCACTATTGCTAAAAAATATGGGGTCGATGCTGACAAAATTGTTGCCTATAATAATTTAGTTGATGTTAGTGATATAAAGACTGGCCAAGAATTAATCGTGCCTGGAGGCAAGATGGCAATTCCGACAAAGCAGGCCACTGTGGCTAAGGCTGTCAATGTGGCTCCGGTGTCAAAGCTTTTATCCTCTACCCCACCAAAGGAAACTGGAGCAGAACTTCTTTGGCCAACAGCAGCTAAACATATAACGCAATACTTCAGTTGGAGACATACGGGGCTTGATATAGGTGGCCCTGTTGGGACTCCGCTATATGCTGCTGATCCTGGCGTAGTTATTAAATCTGGCTGGAGCACTGGCTATGGTAACAATGTTGTGATTGATCATCAAAATGGGATGAAAACACGCTACGCGCATGCCAGCAAGTTATTTGTTTCTGTTGGTGATGAGGTAACGCGCGGACAAACAGTTGCGGCTATGGGATCAACGGGCTGGTCCACTGGTCCGCACATTCACTTCGAAGTTATTGTGGGTGGAGTAAAGAAGAATCCTTTATCATATATTAAATAAGAATTTTAAATCGAAAATATGGGAGTAGAATCTTTTTTTAGAAATCTTTTGCGTTATCCTAATCCGGACGAAGATGATGCTGTTGTTGAACGAAAGCGAAAAGAACGGGCCCAAAGATTAGAACCAGTTGGCGGAGATGAGGAACCCGATGCGGTAGGCGGGGTGGCGGAACAAATCGATTTAGCAGATTTGGCTGATTTACATCCAGAAATTGGAGCCTTGGTTGCCAGAAAGAAAGAGTTAGAGAGTCAATTAGAGACAAGTAAAGAAAACGCTTTGTTGCAGCGAGAGCTGGACGAAGTTAATTTGCATCTGGAACTTATTTTGAAAGATGTTTGGCATCGCGGTCGCTATATAGAGGCCGGGACAGGCTTGAAGACTGGAGCGAGCAATCAATATGAAATGGACTTGGTAATTAAGAACAATGCTGTGCAGCAAGCTATTGAAACGTCGCCGATTTACGTAACAGATGTTGTGGGAAGTGAGTATTTCCCTAAAACACAAGAGGTAACACCTGACTTTGTCGAGGTTCATGACCAACGTCGGCTTCTAGAATTTTCGGAAGTCAGACGAATGGCTGATTTCACTATCGCCGCAGTTAAAGAATCAATTCCCAATGAAGGTGAGGGGCCGGCAATTGCGGCGCGTTTGGAAAAATTACTCAATGTATTTCTATCAGAATTACAAGATAAGAAGATTTTTACACGACCAGATATTCAAGGCATTCAAGATTTATTAGATGATCAAATTTTGATCCAACGAGTCGCTGAAATTGTGCTCGAAGGCGTGCCTGAATCTGATCGAGAAAGAGCTGAAGCCGAATTATATAAAGATTTATTACGCTTATATGAACGTGTTAGCAATATTGATGAGACAACAGAATTAAGGCACATCAATTTTGAGGACGAAAAAAGTGTGCCGCTTGAGGTCCAGCTTATTACAGCCGAGGATCCTGGCGTGTTAGATGACATCCAATCTTTAAAAGCCGAGGGGCTGGATGTCCGTTTTCAAACTAAAACAAGAACGGATGAAGAAACTTTGGGTGCGATTCGCCGCGTCAGCGAATATACACAAGAAAATTTTATCTTGTCTTGGTTGCCAGCATTAATTGATAATGGCACGCGACCCAAGATATCTTTTTCTAAAGTTGCATTGGAAAAACGGGCGAGTTTGGAAGAAGCGCTTCAAAAACGTCGAGAAGAGTTAACTGCTTTGTCTGGCAAGGAGGGCCGCACGCAAGCTAAAGTTGATGTTTTACAGAAAAAAATTACTAAGCTGGAAGAACAATTAGCTGAGTTCCCCACTTTGGAAGATTTAGAGGCAGATGTTGATTTAATAGTTGCTAGCGCGCGGGGCTATAAAGAAGTTGTTACGATGGATCAAGATTTGACACCAGAGCAGCAAGAAAAATTAGAGAGAATAAACTCCAGATTGGTTGATGTAGATAAAGAATACGCGCGGCGTCGTATGATTTTCGATAACGCAGACGAACGCACTTCCGAGGCACAAGAAATTTTGAAGAAGATGATGTTTGTTGGCCCCTTGGCACACGGTTTAGAATTATTGGAATTGGGATCAGTCGCTAAACTTTTTGCCTCATCAGCTGATGATCTTATGGGTGAATGGGCCGAGATTCAAGCCTTGCGTGGTTCTGGCTTTAGTTTAAAGTCTATCTTAAGTCGACTCAAAGTCGGCGTACCTGTTTTTGCTGCTGCTAGCTATGGAGCTATGAGTGTAGAAGCACTTTTAGAAAGTGGGCATGATTTAGCTGCTGGCGGAGTTTTTGGAGTTACAGCTGTGGCCTTATCATTAACCACAGCGCTTCAGAGTATGAAAATGTATCATGATTGTTACGCTGAGTTGGTCCGAGAAGGCAAAATAGATGATAAACATGCAGTCCTACGGGCACAGCCAGAATTTAAAAGGTTGTGGCAAGAGTTTGAAAAAGAGATCGCTACCCTAACTCCAGAAAGATTGGTTGAATTGGTCACTAAGGCCTTGGAAAATATTCCAGAAGAAATTTTAAGTGCTGAAGATAAGAAACTAATATTGGAACAATTACCTACCGATGAAAAAAGTATGCGCGAATTTATGGAACAACAAAGGGGTGATTGGTTCAAAAAATGGAAGAAAGCCATTGAACAGGACTTTAGTAATCCAGCGCGTCTTGGTATTCTTCTGGGGAGTACTATCGCTCCGATTGGTGGTATGGCCGCAGCTTCTTTGGGGCTTATGTCCAACGGATTTGTCCTAGCAGGTATTGGATCAATAGAAAGTATTACTGGAGGAGTAACAGTCATGGTTGCTCGTCAATTAAATGAATATAAATATAGAATGCATTTGCAAGAACGATTAGCCAAAGTGCGAGGACGATCTGGTTCTGCTGCCGGGGCCTTGAACCCAGAGCAGAGTCAATAAAAGAATAAAAAACGCGCCGTGCTCCTGCGGGAGTGCGGCGCGTTGGCGTTGCGCTCTTACGTGAGTCGAAGGATCATCTTGAGGACTTGAATGATTCCCTGTGCCTGCTTCTCGTGGGGCGTGACCTCGTTGCCACGGCTGGTCACAACGGCCAGGCGTTCGGGGTGTGTGGCTAGGTAGTTGAAGACCTGGCTACCAACGAGGGCCAACAGGACGCCCATGTTGAAGCCGACGACAACCTCTGGCGGAGTCGTGGTTCCTTCTTCAGGTTCGGAGTCTTCTTCCTTGAAGAGCCAGATTAGCTGGTAGTCTTGAGCTTTTGTCAGAAGTTCCCCAAGAGCTAACAGGTTCGTTGCTAGGCGGGATCCTGGTGAGAGCGTTGTTAGAGGTAGGATCTCTACGCTCCTGGTTCCCTCTTGGATTTCCGCTGCTTCAATGGAGAGGTGATCACGATCGTGCAGCCTGTGGTACACGATGAAAGCCCGCCCGGTTAGCAGTCCGGCAGCTCTCAAGTTGTTGTGCAACTCGAGATTTTCTGCCAGCGGTATGGGTAGTTTCAAAGCGAAGCTCAAGGTCGTTTGTCTGTTGTTTAGGTTAAAGGATCTAGTAATAGGTGTCAATAAAAAATCCTCACGACTACTCGGTAGAAGTGAGGATCGACTCTAGTGCAGCCTGCTCCGGTAGACTGCGTCGAGGAGCAGAGCGCCGGCTTGTCCTTGAGCCACGGAGAGGTGGCGGTTGTTGATGACACCGAGTCTGACGCCGGACCGGAGCAGCGCGTGGCGCTCATCCGTGCGTTCGGACAGAATCCGATCCAGGACGTCTCGTTCAAGGGAGAAGTTCGGCTCACCGGTCGAGGGGTGTGTGGCGCAGTGAATCAGGAAGAGGCGCGCTTCGGGGTGCTGTTGGAAAGCTTGTTCGACGAAGGCTTCTGGCCGCTGATTCTGGTCCGGGTCGTCCCAGTCTAGGCGCTGGTAACGTTCACAGAGCAGGTGCCAGACGGTCAGGCCATGAGGTCCCAGGCAGCAGAGGAAGACGAGGTCGCAGCCGAACTGGATGCCCTGATCCAGGCACATTTCCCAAAGGAAGGTGGCCATTCTTGGTCTCCGTGAGAGTCCCATCAAATTGTTGATATCTTAATTGAATTGATCTCTTCAGTCAATTATTGGTTGGTCTGTATTGCAGAGCCTCGGCCAGATGTTCAAGTTTTATGTCTGGTTCATGTGCCAAATCGGCTATAGTCCGACTTACCTTTAAAACTCGATGAACCGCTCGTGCCGAGAGAAGCAGATGAGAAGTGGCATTTTTAAGTATTTCGAGGCATTCGTTACTTAAGCAACAAAACTTTTTTATTTCGCCTAATGACATTTCAGTATTGTCTTTTGTTAAACTATTTATAAAGCGTGTCTCTTGAATTTTTTTTGCAGATTCAACCCGAGATCGAATAGTTTCCGATTTTTCGTTTTCATTATTTAGTTGGAGTTTTTCAAAATTGATTCGTGGTACCTGAACGTGTAAATCAAAACGGTCTAGAATTGGTCCGGAAATTTTTTTGCGGTATTTGTTGATTTGCAGCGGTGTACAAGAACAAACCCTTTCATTGTCCGTAGCATAACCGCAGGGACAAGGGTTTTGGCTGGCGATTAAAGTAAAGCGAGCTGGAAAAGTTAAAGTGCCTTGTGCCCTAGAAATCGAAATCACCCCATCTTCGAGTGGTTGTCTTAAATTTTCAATTACAGAACGAGCAAATTCTGGGAATTCATCCAAAAACAAAACGCCTCGATGTGCGAGACTGATTTCACCGGGCCTGGGAATTTTTCCACCACCCACCAGTGCTACGCCAGAACTTGTATGATGCGGAGCTCTAAAGGGACGGTGTAGAACAACGGGATTGTCTTTTGATAACAAGCCAGCAATAGAGTAAATTTGAGTTGTTTCAATAATTTCTTCTTCTGATAAAGTTGGTAAAATACTGGGAAAGGTGTGCGCCAATAAAGTTTTCCCCGAGCCGGGTGGCCCAACCATTAAAACATTGTGTCCACCGGCCGCTGCAATTTCCAGGGCGCGTTTGGCTTGTTCTTGCCCACAAATTTGAGCCATATCATTAGTACAAGTTGTGGCTATCGAACATTGCGCGACATGACTTAGCGCGGTAATCATTTTGAGACCAATAAGATGATTAAAAATTTCGAACAGACTGGTTACTGGGAAAATATTTACGCCAGAGATCAGCGCGGCTTCTGATGCGTTTTCTGCAGGTATAAAAATATTTTGAAATTTATTTTTCTTTGCAAATATCGTTGCTGGTAAAACGCCGGTGGTGGGGCGTAGTGTGCCATCTAAGGCCAGCTCCCCGATAAACAAGGAATTGCTAAAATCGCCGCGCAACTGTCTGGTGGTGCATAAAATAGAAAGCGCCATAGCCAAATCGTGTGTGGCGCCCTCTTTTCTTAAACTCGCCGGTGCTAAATTGAGTGTGACTTTATAACGCGGAAAATTAAAACCACTATTTTCAATAGCAAAGCGGATTCTTTCCTTGGCTTCTTGTATGGCTGTGTCTGGTAGTCCAACAATAATAAAATTTGGTTGTTGGCGTGGAGCAAGATCAGCTTCAACTTCTACCAATTCCCCATCCAGACCAACTATGGCACAAGAATTTATTTTGACATACATGTTTTGAATGTAACAAACAAAAAAAGAACCTAGAAATCTAGGTTCTTTTTAAAAGAATTAATTTTTACTCAACAACAGGATTCCCCCACCCGCCACAACCACACCTATAACCATCCAACCAATGATTGTTTTATCTTTTGATTTTTGTTGTTCGGCTGTTGGATTGTCTTTGATAAATTTGGCAACCACATCATTGGGATTAACACACTGTTGTTTTTGACAGTTATCAAGCGCAGCGTCGATTTCTTCCAGTAATGCGCCCTCAATTACTTTGTTGCCAATAAAAATTGTTGGTGTGGCTTCTGAGGTTGAGCCGTAGGCCCGGCGGTAATCAGTAAAGGTTTGAAAATAGGTAGGGTCTTTGCGAATATCAAATTCCTGAATAGTCATGCCTGGATATTTGTCTTTTACAGAGTTTAAATGTTCCCAGGTGCGAGCACAGTATTGGCAACCAGTTTGAGTAAAAATAACAACATTGATTTTGTTGTCTTCGGCTCTGACTATTGGTGCAAGACTTAAAAGCAGACAAGCAATAACGAGAAAAAGTATTTTCTTCATATTTTTTTACGGAAATTAGCAATTAGGATAATTATAGCACAAATTGTGATGAGGCTATCTGCTAAATTAAAGGTAGCCCAGTGGTAATTATAAATTGTTAAGTTAAAGTAATCAACTACTGCACCGCGCATCATTCTGTCCAATAAATTGGATAAGGCTGCCCCGGTTATTATGGCCAAGGGCAATGCTAGTATAGTCTTATTATTTTTGGCTGCTTGGAGAAAAAAGTAAAAGATCCCAGTGCATAAACTAATGGTCAAAACATAGATAATTGAACGAGGTATGGGAATACTAAAGGCAATATAGTCGTTTAAAGCTAGTTTTAGCTGTATGGACAACAGTTTGGAGTTAAATAGAAAAATCCCATTGTCTGGGATTCTCCATAAAGTTATAGACTTTAGTAACTGATCTGAAGTCAATGTTATCAGCCCAAGAATATATGCAGTAATTTTCAGCGTTCGTACTGACATTACATTGATTTTAATTTTGTCTTGCAGCTGATGCAGGCGCTAGAGGTTGGTCGTGCCTTTAATCGTTTAGGATCAATTTCTTGTTTGCAATATTTGCAGATGCCATAATCACCTTTTTCGATTCTTTCAAGACTCTTATTAACGTCTTTGAGTGATTTTTCCAAAGTTTTTTCTAGCGTCAAATTAAAACCGTATTCAACAACTTCAGAAGTGCTATCTTCTTCATCATCACCGATTTCTTCGAACTGAGCATCATAATCTTCTGGATTATGTGGATTCTTCTTGGCGAATTTTTCTAATTCAGCCTCGAGGCGTTTTTTCTCGGTTAAAAGTTCCGATTTTATTTCTGCTAGATCTTTTTTGTTCATATGGTGGGTAATTTTCTAATTTAGGGTTTATTGAATTATACCCTAGAAATTAGGTTTTGTCCATATAGGATCAGGCCTTAATAATTTTCTGATTTTACCTGGTAGAAGGCGGTTGGATGATCACAAGATGGGCATTTGGCGGGGGGAGTGTTCCCAATATGTACATAACCGCACTCGCGGCAGATCCAGACAGTTTGTTTCTCCCGTTTGAAAAACTTTCCCGATTTTACCAGTTCTAACAGTTTTTTATATCTTTCGGCGTGGTGTGCCTCAGCCTTAGCAATTGATAAAAGTCTAAAAGCAATGGCCTTTAAACCCTCGCTTTCAGCGACTTTGGCAAATTCTGGGTACATTGATTTGTACTCGTGTGTTTCTCCCGCTATAGCGGCTTGTAGGTTCTCCGCTGTTTTGCCTAATACTAAGGGAACTGAAGTCTCTAGCTCAAGTACAGGGATCTTCCCTTTTGTTAATTCCTTTAGGTGTTCAAAAAGACGCTTAGCGTGTGATTTTTCCTGATCCGCTGTCTCAGTGAATATAGCGGCAATTTGTTCATAGCCTTCATTTCTAGCAATGGTGGCATAAAACGTATAACGGTTACGAGCCTGGCTTTCACCAACAAAGGCTTTCGCTAAATTAATGATTGTTTGTTTCATATTAGTTGTATTTTTGAACGCATTCGTGGCAGATCCCTTCTGTGCTCAGATTGAATCTACCTAGGACGCCATATGTGCGTATTAATTCTTTTAAATATGATGATATCATTTTGTCTACTTCCTTGCCGATAACGAAGTCACGTACTTTGCCGCAAGAGGAACAGATAAAGTGTCCGTGATAACCTTTGCTAATGCCATAATGCTTTTTCTTGTCCGTTGAAAGTACATAGTAAACACGTTGTTCCTCAACTAGCCTGCGGAGCTCAGCGTTAAACAGCTCTTTGTCTACTTTTTCGTCGGTCTCTTTCAGTTTGAGGAAAAGTTCCTCTGCAGTTGGGTGAATCTCCGGCTTCTGGAATGAGTGTAAAATAATATCAATAATTTCTTGTTTCATATTAGATTTCCATTTAATGAACTTAAGTATACAAATTGTATCATGTTTTTTGGTAAAAAAAGAAGGCGCGTGTGTAAGCCCAATGAAACATGTTGTTTTGTGGCTATACGCGCCACCGTTGAAAAGAAGCCCTGCAGGATGCTTGTCCCTGGATACAATAAGTTATATCCAAAGACAAGCATCCAACATAGCAAAATGAGACAACGGATTTGATGAGGACCACGTAATACCCTTTTACGGAGAGAGCCACGATGGGGGTCTCCTAAGTTTTTCGTTTTTGTTTTTGTTTTTTTAGTGAGAAGAGCTTGTCCCAAGTATGAGAAGGACAAGTTATTAAAAAGAGTATTGTGGATGTTTTCTGAACGAAAATCCAGAAAAGTTTTGAAATGAACAATTGCAAGGTATTTGATGCGTGGATCAACACCTTACACTCCTATTATATCAGTAATTTTTGACTTGGTCAATGTAAAATGTCATTATATGTCTAAATTTAGCAGAAAATTGACAAAAGTACTAAGTAAATGGTTATAAAAAACTGTGGATAAGTATGTGTAAAACACATGTTTATCCACAGAAATGTATACACTAGTCTATACAAATTTCAATTTTCTTTTGGTTTTTGTTCAGGAGTAGCAAATTATTGAATCCAGAAATTGATAGTTTAGAATATAAAAGCCCCTTTTGGCTAAATTTAGGTATTTTGCATTTTGATTCTTTTTCACCTTGAACATTAGGAGTTCCGATTGTTATGGTATAGTCTTCAACTGTTGCCTTTAGGTCTAGTCGCGGGCTTGCTTGCAGTGTTTCATCTTTTGAAACAAGAAAAAGCTCGCCTGTAGCCGCTTCCTTCATATCCCAGGCAGTTTCATCAGCTACCAGGTTTATAGCAATAGAATTGTCAGGCAGTGTTTTCTCTTTGCGAGAAGGATAGATTTGGGCCAGACTAGAAAAAATGGCTTTCTTGACTTGATTAAGCGAAAATCCGTTCTTTGCAATCCGGACTTGGCTGCCTGAGCTGTCCTTGTAGTACTCGATAGCCCCACCTAATTTCTGAACGATTAGGAATTCTAGGTTGCTAGAAACAGCGTTAAATTGGCTAATTTCTTCAACTTTAAGATTGCGAAAATATTTTTGGGTTGAGGTTGGCAGAACCTTAAGTGGATTCTCGATGTGGGTGGTCGGGGTTTGTCCAATTGAACCTAAAAGCCAGAGATTAAGGTGTTGATCATTAATATTACCAAGAAGGGCGATGTCCGGCATTTGTATGTTTTTAACTGCTGGGAGATTTAATTGCATGGCGCCAAGGTTGTGGCTGTACAATATTAAGTCCTTAAAGCAAATTTTTTGATGAAGGGATTTGAACCAGGGACTATCTTTAAGGCCGCGCTCAGCGAGTATAAGTTGTGGGACGAAGATAACCCCACGGTCGCTTAGGTTTGATAGTTTCTCTGTGCTGATAAGATTTCGAGTGGATCTGTTATCACGTAGAAGGGTGTAGATTTGTCCATTAAGGCTGAAAAGACCTAATTCGCGTTCTTTTAGACTTAAAAGTTTATCCCAGGTGTCTGGTTTGAGTGAGCTGTGTTCAGCTAGCCACTTAGTTACGGTCTCTCTTTGCTCAAGAGATAGGTTACGCACACTCGCCGGCTTCAAATGGAGATAATTTTCTGCCTCAGCTGGCACATACCTATAAAGCGTGTCAACATGATTAAACATTAAAAAAATAGCGCCGGCGATAAAAAAGACAACGCCTGCTATTAATAAATAGAATTTAACAAAAAAGCGGTTCATGATTTTATTCTAGCGGAAAAAGTAATTTTAGTAAAAAAACGTCTTGTCTCCTTTGATAAACTCAGGATGACAAGACGTTTTGATTTGTTTAAGCTTTTTTGATTGAAAGGTTTATTCTGCCTTGATCATCAATTTTTATCACTTTTACTTTAACGGTTTGTCCAACCTTTAAGTATTTATTGATGTCGTTGACACGTTCTTTGTCAGTGATTTCTGAAATATGAACCATGCCATCAGTGCCGGGGAATATTTCGACAAAGGCACCAAAGTCCATGATTTTAACAATAGGACCAGTGTAAACTTCGCCGACTTGGGCTTCCTTAGTTAAACTTTGAATCCAATCCACGGCTTTTTTCATGCCAGCAGCTTCGGTTGCAGTAATATAGACAGAGCCGTCCTGCTCGATGTCGATGTTGACGCCGGTTTCATCAATGATCTTGTTAATCATCTTGCCGCCAGGGCCAATAACATCGCGAATTTTTTCTGGATTGATATGTAGAATTTCAATACGTGGGGCATAAGGAGAAAGTTCAGCTCGTGGTGCTGGAATCGCTTGCGCAATCATATCAAGTATTTCTAAGCGAGCTTGCTTGCCTTGAGCTAAAGTTTTTTCAATAATCTCCAAATTTAATCCATCGGTTTTGGTGTCCATTTGAATAGCTGTGATGCCATCAACTGTTCCAGCAATTTTGAAGTCCATGCCACCCATGCCATCTTCTAAATCTTGAATATCAGTTAGAATTTTATAATCACCTTTGCCATTTGAGGCCAAGCCCATGGCAATACCAGCAACTGGTTTCTTCAGCGGTACACCAGCATCAAGTAAGGCTAGTGTTGAACCGCAAGTTGAGCCCATAGAACTTGAACCATTAGAGCCCAAGACTTCAGAGACAACGCGAATAGTATAAGGGAATTTATCACGATCTGGTAGGACGGGAACTAAAGCTTTTTCTGCTAAAGCACCATGACCAATTTCGCGTCTCCCAGTTCCGCGTAAAGGTGAAGCTTCACCAACAGAGAATGGAGGGAAATTATAATGATGCATGTAGCGTTTTTTGCCGGTTAATTCCATGCCGTCTAAGGTTTGTTCATCGCCAGGTGCGCCCAAGGTAACAACCGATAAAACTTGAGTTTCACCACGGTTGAATAATCCAGAACCATGAGTTCTTGGCAATAGACTAACTGCGGCAGAAAGAGGGCGAATCTGTGTTAATTTGCGCCCGTCGACACGTTGATCACGTTCCAAAATCGCCTTGGTGATTTGTTCTTCAATAAAAGGTTCAAAGAATTCCATGACTTTTTTGCGACGATCTTTGCCTACTTGTTTCTCGAGTAAATATTCTTCGAGCATGTCATAAACTTTGTGCAAAGTTTCTTTGCGTTCTCGCTTGCTGCCTCGAGGGATATTAAATAAATATTCGTTCAACTTTTCAACAGCTTTGGCTTTGCATTCTTCTTGAAGTTTAGCTATTTCTTCTAGAGTCATCTTTTGGTTATCATCTAAACCTTCGACACATTCCATTTCTGTTGTTTCAAGTTTAACTTTTTCCTTGCCCACTTCTTTTCTGATTTCATCAATAAATTTAACAAGCGGTTTGGCATGTTTTAAACCAAAGGCAAAAGCTTCATGAACAGTTTTTTCATCAACTTCATTGGCTGCAGCTTCGACCATCAAAACTTTATCGATGCTAGCAGAGAAAGCTAGATCTAAATTTGATTTTTCACGTGCAACATAAGTTGGGTTCAATACCCATTCGCCATTGATTTGTCCGACGCGGACGCCAACAAGTGGACCATTCCAGGGGATGTCGGAAATGTGTAAAGCGATAGAAGCTGCGATTATAGCTGGCACATCTGGATCATTTTCTCTGTCAATTGATAAAACAGTTACAATGACTTGGACATCGCAACGAATGGACTCATTAAATAGCGGTCGTAGACCACGGTCAATCATGCGGCCAGTGATGACTGCTTCGTCGGTAGGTTTGGCTTCGCGTTTGATAAAACGTGAACCCTTAATGCGACCTGCCGCATACATTTTTTCTTCGTATTCAACCATTAAAGGGAAAAATGAAGTTCCCTCGCGTGGTTCCTTACTCATAACAGCTGTTGCTAATACAACAGTGTCACCGTATTGTACGGTGCAGCTGGCATTTGCCTGTGCTGCAAGAGCTCCTGTTTTTACAATGAGTTTGCGGCCAGCATACTCAGTTTCAAAAACTTTTTCTTGCATAATTTTTTGCTGACCACCAAATTTTAGATTTCTTTTAAGAAATCTACCTATCTGATGGCCAGTGAAATTAATTGTTAATTGTTAAATTACTTAATTCTTCAAGCTATTTTTTGATTTCAATAGCTTAGAGAATTAAATAAGCCTCACGGGGAGGCTTATTTGGGTTATTCTTCGTCATTAGTTGATTCGTTTTCTGGCGCAGCCTCCTTGTCAGCTCCTTCTTCCATTTCTTCATCAAACAGTTCGATCTTCTGTTCACGCTTTAATGGCTTTATTTTCAAATCTTCAATTAATTTTTTGTAGCTTTCTTGGTTGTCGATTTCCAAATAACGCATTAAACGTCGACGTTCACCAAGCTTCTTCAATAAACCACGTCGTGATGAATGATCGTGCTTGTGGATCTTTAAGTGTTTGGTTAATTCCTTAACTTCTTCTGTCAAAATAGCGATTTGGACTTCTGCAGAACCAGTATCAGCATCGTGCTTTTTGTACTTGTTGATAATGGACTGCTTCTTTTTTGGATCTAGCATACTTTTCGCGTTCCACAGCCAGGCTGCGTATTCTATGAATAGACGTCGGCCAAGGCCACAGAGGCATTAATTTTTAGAACCGGCCGAAATTCGCGGTTAACGAAGTAAGGCTGGATTTGTTTTGATAATATAGCATTAAATTAATATCTCTGCAAGTGTGGGTCGCTAGATAATTGACTTTTCACTGATTTAATATTACGATTGTTAGTCCATCTTGGACGTTGAACCACCTCGAGGCAGGGAATGCCTAGCGATGTGTTCCTTCCCAATAGCTTGACCGTGCCGGTCATGGAAGGTTTCCAGACCGGTGATCGGTTCAAGCG
>Ga0172369_10005565_pt1 | contig 15424 bp, 13 predicted proteins | sample LakKiv25m_FD_114539 | JGI IMG/M metagenome (GOLD analysis project Ga0172369, IMG submission 114539) | Freshwater microbial communities from Kabuno Bay, South-Kivu, Congo - kab_022012_11.25m | ecosystem: Environmental > Aquatic > Freshwater > Lake | place: Democratic Republic of the Congo...
ATTTTGCTTGCTGAATAAGGAGATTGCCCCTGCAAAGGATGCTCTTCATCTATCGGGACATATAAAGCTGTGCCATAAACCTCGCTTGTTGAAGTTAATACTATTCTGTCCATTTTTTTGTCTTTGGCCGCTAACAAAATATTCAAAGTGCCCATCGTGTTGGTTTCAATGACTTCCTGCGGATTTAAATAGGAATACGGAATGCCTACAAGCGCAGCCAGATGGAAAACAAAATCCTTTCCGTTTACCGCTTTTGAAATGCTTTCATATTCGCATATATCTCCGGAAACAATATTTATTCTATTTTTTACTGTTTCGGGCAACATCTCTACGCAACCGCGATTATTTCTTGAATTGTATTTAACAAACGCTGTAACAGAGGCACCCAATCCAACCAGCCTTTCAACCAGATGGCTCCCAATAAACCCGCCTGCGCCTGTAACTAAAACTTTTTTTCTTTTCCAGTTCATAAACCACTCTCCTTATTTATGGCTTTGAATTATTCATAATAATATTTACCAATGATCTCGCCCTATGCCTATAGGTATGTTCTCGCAAAACTCTTTGGCGAGCAGCCATACCGACTTTTTTACGTTCTTCATCATGAGCCAGCAAATATTTATATGTGTCCAATGCTTCTTTTTCATCATGTACTACAAAAATCTCTTCACCTGGCTTAAGCCACTCTTCTATGCCGCTGCACGGATTTGATACGATACAGCATCCCATAGAAGCTAATTCAAACAGCCTGGCTGATGAAGAGGCATAAACAGATGCGTGTGCATGCCTCGTTATATTAAGATTTATCTTGCTACGGCAGGCATAATTTCTTAGCCTGCTTAGATGAACATCACTAAATAAAGCTGTATTTCCCAGGTCAATGCCGGAATTAAACCCGCTGCCGCGAATTACAAAACGCCTGTTATCCAAGATACGGCTAGAATTTGTAAGCATGGCCTCTATCCATTCTTTCCTATATTCATATCCAAACCCGTAAAAGAAAACATCTATGTCCTGCTTTAGTTCTATAGGCGAAAATATTTCAGGGTCTGCGCCCCAATATAAAAAATTAACATTATGCGCACCCATCTGGCTAAGCTCTTTCATGCCGCCTTTGGAATTGGATAAAAATATATCATACTCGGTTACATCTGCACCGTCATACCTTCTGAAACCGGAAACAAAACCGCCAAATTTAGGCAAACTTGCCGGGATATCGCCGTCATAATAAACAACAGGTTTATTATATTTAGACTTTATATAACCTGGCAGCGAAACGAATTGATTAAGCGGCAAACCAAACACCACAACAACATCAATATCCTTTTCATTGCTGAATATCAAATCAAGATGGCGGCGCCATTTAGGCTGAATAAACGCCCGCGTAAGCTGTTTTATGGTTTTATCCTTAAATGTTTCTTTTAAAACACCTTGCCTTGGCGGGCTCATTTTATCAAGAAGCTTCTTAGCTGAAAGATATAATTCGCCTTCAAAAGTACATGGATTCTTATAAACACGCCACCAGGGTGCTTCTATCGGATAACCCAAATAAGGGACTACCAGCAATTCAATATCCTCTTCATATAACCCTTTGAAAAGCTGCCACCATTGCAAGGTGCAGCCATATTCGAATTTTAAATCTATGGTAGACGTGATAGCTAATATTTTCATTTTAACTAATGGCCTCTTTTTTTAAAAAAACGTAGCAGAATGCTACTGCAAAAATTATAAGATAGGGGACTGCCGGCAACCCCATTCTTGTATTAGAATAAACTAAAACATGAAGTACCGCGTAATAACAAAGTATCCATAAAATAGGGGCTGTTTTGGCTGAATATACCTTCTTTGATAAAATGCCGATCACCCCAAATATAAAAATTAAAATGGACAAAATAGAAACAAAACTCTTTAAAAAAAGTACGGAATAATATTTCTTTATCATGCCCGGGTTATGCAAAAAATCAGAAAATGGTATACCAATATTAAAATATCCGCTGTAACTGCCCATCCAAAGACGGAAAAATTTTAATGGAAAAAGGCTTATATAACCCACAGGATGAGCCATAATATTTTGTATGCCCTTTTTAGCCAAAACATTACTGAGGTATTGCTCCACTATCTTCTTATCTTTTACATCTTTGCTTTCATTCTGTATTATGGATTCAAACTCTTTTTGTGTCTTAGGATTATCCTCCGAGGCGCCCCCTTGAACATAACTGCCTAACCATAGTATTGACATTCCCTCGACTGGGCTAAATATCCTGAATTGTTTAAAATTGCGTATTGCCATAGGGGTTAAAAACAAGATAACTATAACGGTACTTATAAAAAATATTTTCCATGGCTTAAAATTTCCATTTTGTTTCATAAATAATAACCCAATTAATATGGCAAGCGGGAAAAAAACAGTTGTCGGCCTGATTTGCGTGCTTATGCCTAATAAAATAACGGCGCTGTATAAGTAAACGCTTTCCTGTTTATTTTTTACCATTAAAACCAGAAAAAGAATAATTAACGATAATATAAATGTAAACAAACTCTCCGTTATTACATAACTTGATATAACTATAAAAGCCGGATGAAACGCCATAACTAAACTGCTTATATACCCTATTGCATCATTAAAAACTTCTTTGCCAATAAAAAAAACTGTAACGCACGCAAAACTGATTAAAACCGCTTGAATAATCTTTACCGCTAAAATGCTATGGCCAAACAATAAATATATGCCGGCCAGAAAAAGCGTATAACCCGGCTTTACATCTACAGTAGGGATTTTGCCATCCGCTGAAAAACCATTGCCTGCTAAAATATTTTGAGCCACGGAATCATAAAATATGGCATCCTTAGCCATAGGAAAATCTACGTTATGGATAAATATTATCTGCGCTATAAAAGAAATTATAAAAATAGATAATATCTGCAATGATAATCTTTTGTTAACCATTTTTCACATGCTCTATTATATTAATTAATTTGGGCGCATTTACCTGATAGGAATATAAATTTTCCGCTTTTTTTCTTCCTGCAGCGCCAATCTTCTCTCTCAAGGCCTTATTTTCAACCAATATTGAAATCTTCTTCAACCATTCATTTGAATTGGCGGCTAAAAAACCGGTTATCCCCTCTTCTATAATTTCTTTATTAATTCCGGTTGGGGAAGCAACACATGGTATACCAACAGACATATACTGTAATAATTTATAACCGCCCTTGCCGCGGCACCATTGATCATCTTCTAAAGGCATAATACCTATATCAAAACTCTGAAGTTCTCGCACCTCGCTATCTAAACTCCATTCAACAAATGTATGAGGGATATTGTCCAAATCTATTTTTTTTGAACTGATAATTTTTATGGCCAACCCTTCCCGATATTTTCCTTTTAATTCTTTAAATACGCCGTAAAGCACATTTAAATATTTGGCTGTGGACGGGCTGCCTATCCAGCCGATCACAACAACGGTATTATTTTCTTTTTTTGCTATAGGGAAATATCTATCCGTATCAATGGGGCCCGTAATTATTGAAATATTATTGTTAAAATTTTTTGCATAGTTAAAATTATCCATATTCTCAAGCACAATATGCCTGCTCAGCTTAATCATACTATCAAAACGCTTAGTCAACCGCGGATGAAGATAAAGCGCATCATCAAAATCATATATTACATTTGAATTTATAAACCTTAACAACCTTTGCTGCCATATAGGCAACAAAACTCTTTGCACAACTATTACATCATAATAAAATGCGTTTATTAGAACTTTTATTGTCTGCAAAACCTTAAAAATAGAATTTTTTATTTTGTTCAATAAAGATATTTTTAATCCGCTGACATCTGAATAAAAATGCCCGGTTGAAATCGAGTTTATAACCTTTAAAATTACCCCCTTTTCTTTTAGATAAGGAATATACTGATAAACCCTTGAACGGCTGCTTGCAGTAATCTCAGAACTAAAAGAAAAAAATAAAATTTTCATACTTATCTTTATTTACATCCGGAATTATAAAATTTTTTAATAAGGCCAATAACATACTCTGAATCTTTGTTTTTCATATCAGGATAAATCGGCAATGTTAAAAGCCTCTTCCAAATATTTTCACATACAGGCGTACGGTTTCTGTATTTTCTGTACATCTTATAACTATTATTAGGTATATAATGAACGCCTGTGGATACGCCCGATTTTTTAAGAAAAGCGTTTAATTCATCCCTATATTTTGTCTTTATAACATAATTATGCCTTGCTGTTTTTGCATAATTTTTAACTACGGGCAATTCCATATCTCCTACGCAATCCAAACCTTTATTGTATAATCCTGCTAATTCATTACGCCTGCAATTTGCCTTTTCCAGCTTCTCCAGCTGCACCAAACCTAAGGCAGCCTGCAAATCGTTCATATGATATTTATAACCCAATTCGGTCACATCATAATGCCAGGAATATTTATTCTTTGAACCCCTGGACCATGTATCTTTTGTAATGCCTAGCCAGCGTAATTTAATAAGTTTATCATATAATTTTTTATCATTTGTTGTAATCATGCCGCCATCACCAGTAGCAAGATTCTTTACAGCATGAAAACTAAAACAACCCATTTTTCCAAGGCTGCCTATCTTTTTATTTTTATACATACTGCCGCAGGCGTGGGCAGCATCTTCTATTACAGGAATACCGTATTTATCGGCTATTTTCAAAATAGGGTCCATAAAACAAGGGTGCCCGCCATAATGGACACAGATTATAGCTTTAGTTTTTGCGGTCACATTTTTTATTACCAGCTCGGCATTTATATTTAAAGTGTCAGGATATATATCAACAAAAACAGGTATCCCGCAATTATATAAAATCGCATGATTTGTAGATACAAATGTCATAGGCGTAGTAATTACTTCCTTATCTTTGATATCGCACACCATTAAAGCAAGATGCAGGGCTGCCGTACAGGAATTAAGGGCTACGGCATATTTAACGCCTATATATTTCGCAAACCGCTTTTCAAAGTCTTGCGTCTTTGGCCCAAGGCCTATCCAACCGCTTTTTAATACTTCAGTTATTGCCTTGATCTCGCGTGAATCATAATTTGGTTTAAATACAGGTATATTCATTCTATTTCACCGCCTTTAAGGTTACTGTCATAGCCCCCGCCATATTTAAAAAATGCCGCCTTAAATATTTTCTCAACGGAAACAGTATCAGCGCAATTTTGCTGTAATGATACTTTATTTTTATCAACTGGAAATCAACTCCTATTTTATAGTCAGAACCGTACCATTGGTCTTTACTGAAATATCTAAAGGTATCTTCCGTAAAAAAAGTTTTATGCGTAGGGTCCTTAAATGCATTTATTGATGCATAATAAGGCACGGTCAATTCCACCGTTGCTCCATTTTTGCAGACTCTGTATATTTCCTTAAAAAGAAAAGTGATATCCGCGGAATGCTCCATAAAATAATTAGAACAAATCCCTTCCACTGAATCGTCCTTTAATGGAAGGCTATAGTCTATATCTGCAACAATGCCCACGCCCTGTAAACACTGCCTGTCAATTCCTATGCAGCCTTCTTTTGGCCTGGTCCCGCAGCCTAAATCTAAAAAATTCTTTTTATTTTTTATTTCGCTCATATTAGTCCTTTTTTTCACAAAGGCATATTAAAGTTGTAACAAAAAAAGGAAAAACAAATTTCATAATCAATGCCTCAATTACATACAATAACCTGTTAATAATTGCAAGAAGAAAATTGGGCAATACCTTGATTGCAAAATAATACGGAAATATTGAAACATAGTCGCCTGACCACTTCAACACCTTTAAATTATTATGCGACTCCAAAAAATTCTGCAATTCTCCTGCTTCCCAGCTCCAATAATGAGTAATATGGCCAGTTTTTGGCCTTCTTATTACTGCCCGAAATAATGTAAGCGTGGCTAAAGGATTAGGTACAGTAATAACTATATATTTGTTTGTTATGCTTTTTATTTTCCTAAGCGTTTGCGAAGGTTCAGGCAAATGTTCTAATACATGCGATAAAATCACTATGTCTATAGGCTGATTTTCTGTTTTTAAGAATTCTTCGATTGAACAAAATATTTTTGCATAATCAGAGCTTAATTTCATGCAATTTTTATCAAAATCTATTCCAAAAATGTTTTGATAGCCTTTTTCTTTCAGAAGCTTAAGCAATTCGCCCCTGCCGCAGCCAAAATCAAGAATTCTAACTTTTCTTTTATCGGGCTTTAAACTTTCTATAAGTTTCAATACGGATTTATTTTTATAACCGGTTATATACTTTGAAACCTTGTCTAGTTTATAAGGTAATTGGGACTGGTTCATACTTTTCATTTTTTATTATCCTTATCCTGTTGCATACAAATCATTATTGTTTTTTATCACCTATTTCTTCATAAAATTTAATTTATTTAAAATCTTAGTAAATATATATATGAATGTTTTTATTGCTCCGTTTTTTACAAAATTTAAACGTATATCAAGAAAAATCCTAAAGCAATTTATGGTAAATAACTCAAAACGCGGTCTAATTCCCATATTTCTTTTTACCGTAAACTCGGATAAATTTTTCAATCTTATTAATTCTTCGTCTCTAAAATCCGTAAGGTTCACAAGAAAAGTAGTCCTCATCTCTCCCAAACTTTCTATGTATTTTTCTTCATCTAACGGAAGCCTATCCATCTTTTTCGCCATCTCATACATATCAGTTTTCGGAAAAGGAGTAGCATAAAAAAATCTATAAACAGGTAAATCGGCCCTTTTGATAAAATCTATTGTTTCCTTGATTGTTTCCTTCGTCTCCCCCGGGCTTCCAAAAATAAAAGACCCCATAACTTTTATTTTTGCCTTCCTTGTCATCCTAACGGCATCTTCTGCCTGTTTTACGGTTACATTTTTTCTCATTATATCCAGAATCTTCTGGCTGCCTGACTCAAATCCATAATCTAAACATATACAATCTGCCTTTTTCATTCTACTAAGCAGATTCTCATTGACTATATTAACCCGGCCTGAACCGCCCCATTTTACACCGAGATTTTCTTTAATCATGAGGTCGCAAAACTCCATAATTCTATTTTCATTAAATAAAAATAAGTCGTCCGCAAAACCGATATACTGTACGCCATACCTATTTTTTAACTCCCTAATTTCATCAACCATGCTTTTTGCCGAACGGGCATACACCTTTCTGCCGAATGGCCTGGAACAATAAAAACATGTATATGGACAGCCCCTGACAGTAGACATGCTCATGCTTTTCAGGCCATAATCAACATGAATTGTACTTCTTAAATAAACGTCTAACGGAAACAAGTCCCATGCGGGGAAAGGAAGCAAATCCAGATTTTCAATACGTTGACGCGGCCCGGTTTTAACTATCTGGCCGTCCTTTTTAAACCAGATACCATTCACACTCTCAATATTTTTTGATTGGGACAAGGCCTCAACTAATTCTCTGCAAGTATCCTCACCTTCATCTATAACAGCTATATCTACATCTGTATTCTTTAATAATATCTCAGGTATTGCCGTTGAAACCATATTGCCTGCTATTATAGGAATGGAGGGCTTTATTTTTTTTATTCCGGATGACAACCATTTGACGTATTTATAAGTTGATGTCAACCCGCCTATACCGACAATATCAAAATTAATATTCTTTATCGCCTCAATGACTTTATCCTGGCTAAGCTCTAAGGCATTTATATCCAAAACCTCAACCTTATGGCCAGATTTCATTAAAACACTGGCTATATACCCTAGCCCCAAGGGAATCTCAACGGCCCGCCTGCATAAAGGATTAATTAATAATACTTTCAAAACGGCACCCTTCCCTTTCATTTATATTTTTGGTATTTACCAAACCTTTTATCAATATCTCTTCTATTTTATCAGATATCCGCTTGGCCGCCAGTCCGTCTATCTTATAAGCATAATCATATACAAATTTAGCGCGGTTGGCCTTTAATAATTCCTGCGTTTTGGAATCTTTGAGTGACTTTTCTATAGCAGCCTTTATATCGCCTGTATTATGGACGCTTATTGCAGCGCCCGTTGCACCATAAGGAACCTGCTCTCTACGTTTGCCCAACTCTATGGTTACGACAGGCTTATCAAATATCATAGCCTCAAGCCCTGTGGTTGAATTTTTTGTAAGCAAAAGATCGCAACTATTTATAAGCTCTATAATATTTACATCTTTTACAACCCTGACATTTCCAAGCCCTGATTGTTCGACTACGTTTTTGTAAACATTTATATCTTCATAAGGATGAATCTTTATTATAAGCTGATAGTCAGGCGCAGTCCGAAAAAAATCAAGCACCCTGCCTGTAAGTACCTCGTTTTCATCATCTGTCCTATAGGAAGAAAATTTGACTATGGCCTGGCTGGCAAACAACACGGTTACCTTGTTAATATCGAGTTTTAAATTATCAAAAATATCCTGTTTCGTAAAATGAGGCTTCCATTTAAAACAATAATCATAGCGCGGATTTCCGGTAACAAATACCCTGTTAACAACGCTATCCGGGTTAAACCAGTTTTTTGAGGCCTCCCCCCATATAAATGTAGCGTCGGCAAACATCTCATCGACAAAGTTTTCCTCAGCCAGAATGCCATGCTGGATAACCAAACACGGAATATTAAACATTTTTGCTGCTACTATGGCAGTCCTTTCAAATTCTCTCATATCGTTTCTCAGCAAAATTGCCCTTATATGCCTCTCTCTAATGAAGTTCTGAGTAATCCTTATATTTCTTGCTATGCGCGGAAAATCTACCAAATAGAATGATGACAATTTAATAGCAGCTATTTTCCAATAGTTTATGCCCTGAAAAACAAAATAATTCTGAAAAGTTTTATCTGTCTTCAGCCTTTTCCATCTGGCTAAAAACGCCTTACGATTAATGAAAATACTTCCCCTATTGCTGAAACATGCAGGCAGATACATATGGCCTTCCATTAACATGTTTCTTCTTACTCTTAAACCTTTTTCAAAAGGGGTAGGCATAAATCTTTTTTTATCCCTGAATATCTCTGAGCTAGAAAATATTTTTTTATCTACAAGCATATCAACAGAATCATTTTTATAAATCTTGAGAAGAATAATTGAGATACAATCCAAAACTTTTGTCATGGCGCCCGCAAAGCAATCAATTAATTCGGATTTAAATCTTGCCAAAAATGTACGGCCGCCCAAAGGAAGCTTAAAAGATAAAAAATCCAATCCTTTGTTACCTGTAAAAAATCTCGCTGTTTGCAGTAATTCGCCGGTATCTTCTATTACTATAACTTTATCCGGAGAATACTGTTTCAATAATTTACCCAGTATTGATAAATTTTTGATTCTGGGTATTAAAAACTGCTGAAAATTATATTCTGCTATTTTACCCAGATCAAACCCCTTAAAGCTTGTAACGCATTCCAAGCCAAAAAGATTTAAAAGATGCCAGTTTTTGGATATATCGCGCACAATGTGCTTGTCTATAGAATCATAATCTGAGGCTGAAAGATAATCCTCGGATAAGCTGCATTTGGCCTTTAAACCATGTAAAAAAACGGGCGGCTGTAAATTAAAACAAACCAGATTATAATCCTTTGCTTTGAAAAGCAGGTTTTTTAATATTTTATTTGCGCGGCTGTAGTTTTCATGGCTAATTACATTAACCAGTATAATCGTGCGGCTGCTGCAAATAGTGCCTTTTAAACTCATAAATTTATTTTTTTCCTTCTTGTATCAATGGCTACCCTGATATGTGAAAATATTTCCGTCATAAAGTTAGTTTCTCTATTTAGAAAATAACACAATGGCAAACAGATAATTAAAAATGAAATCTCTTTAATTAACATAAGAAATAAATCTTTGGGGAAACCATAGAAAAGATCATTTTTAAAAACCATGGTTAACAAATATATGCTTGCTGCCATCCACATAAAAGGCATATATATTTTTTTAAGGAATAAAAGGAGTTCCCTCATATCTTTAGCATAATGCCGATACGAAAAAACCATCAGTGTCGTACAGTAGAAAAAATACCCCAAACATGTACCCAAGGCAATACCTTTAAGGCCTAATCCTATTTTTAAAAAAATGTAATCACTGGCAAAAATTATAAAGGTTGCTATTAAACCAAATATGACGATATAACGCTGTTTATTTAATGCTGTGAGCAAATACATTGGCATATTAATTAATGATATAAAAAATATGCCTAAAAGCAAAATATTGGCTGAAATAACTCCTGGTTGATAATCTAACAAAAGATAATGGATAAAAAACGGCAATACCAATATTGTCGCACCGATGATAATAGGAAAAAGATAGGCAAAGATCAAGGTTGGTTTCTCAAAATGAAGCCTCACCCCTTTTAGATCAGACCTGCCAAACGCTTCATAAAATCTCGGGAATATTACTGAATAAATTAAATTTGGCAACTGAAAAATGCCTGCGAACATCATGGTGGCAATGCTATAGTAACCAAGCTGAGTCTGGTCTAAAAAACCTATTATCATAATCCTATCAATACTCCTGACTAAAAGAAAAATAAGCCCACTCAAAAATAACGGAAAACCTATTTTAAAAAGGCGCCCTATTTCTTTCCATGGAAGTTTAATATAGACATGAAAATGCCTGGCGGTCGCCTTCCATAAATAAATTACCCCCATAAGAATAGTTAAAAAAAATGCTGCTAATACGCCGTAAAAATTATATTTTATTCCTAAAAATATGATAAGGATTAATTCTAAAACGGCAACTAGTATTACATAAAAACTCAGGATATTAAATTTATGGTGGGTACGAATTATTACTGTATAAAAAGAGGCTAAGGCCTGGATAACTATAAGAACCGCCAATATCCGCAGCCCTAAGATAAACACCGGGTCTGTATCCTTGATAAAAAAAGAAAATAAAACTAATATAATACCAGTTATTAAAGATAGATAAAGGTTAACACTAAAACCTATGTCCTGGATCCATCTTGATTTATCAATATCATTACGGCCATTCCAATATGGTACTTCTTTATCCAAAGAGTTCAAAATACCCATATCATAAAATTTCATATACTGAAAAATAAGCATCAATTCGCTAAAAATCCCCATCAATGCCGGACCCAATATACGCCTGGTTATAATACCGACTATAAAACTAAAAATATAAGAAAAATAACCGCTGACGCTATATTTTAGAGAATCTGATAAAGTTTTTTTTGCACGCGAATTCATAATCTTCAACTTTCCAAAAATTTACTCCTGCACTTTCTGCAAAAAGGTATCTGGTTACGCTTGCCTGCGGCTAACATACTACGTAACTTTTTCATATTGTCCCCATTCCATATTTCTTTTAAGGTGCTGCTATTCAAATCTCCGACAATCAGCTCTTTATCAAAATCCTGACAGCAGGCTGTCACCGAACCATCCCAATTTATCGATAATTTAGTCCTGACTTCTGTACAAAGGCCAGAACCTATATCAATGCGTTCTCTTTTCAAAAGAGGCTTCAATCTTTCTACATGTTCCAGGCCCCTAAAAGAAGTATACCAATAGTCAACGTTGTCAGCGACATTGCGCCAACTCTTTATAAACTCTTCTACTTCCTTTTTATCTTCATCCAAAAGGGTTGTATTAATCTGAATAAAGGGCTTTGCCTTTTCACCTCTTAAAACTACCAGCTTTTTAATATTGCCGGTTAAAAGATTATATTTATCAGTGTTTCTCATCTTTTTGTATTCATCGGGGCTAGTGCCTTGAAACGAAAATATAATACTATCCAGACCCGAATCAACAATTCTATTTAAGACACCTTCTAGAAAAGTCCCATTGGTGGTAAGATGTGCCAGCATATTTTTTTCCTTAACATAAAGAATCATTTTAAAAACATCTTTATGCAAAAACGGCTCTCCATATCTTATAAACCTTACACCCTTGCAACCCTCCTTGCTTGCTTCATCTATAATATTTTTAAACAGATCAAATTCCATAAAACCTATTTTACGCTTCATTATCTGCCTGCCGCACATTAAACAATCCAGATTGCAAGTATTGGTTACTTCCAAATCCAAAAATAAAGGAAACAAAGGCAGTGCGTATTTATACGTATATTTGCACTCAGCCATGTTATATATATCTTTAAAAGGATTTTTTCTGATCATTTTTTAGAAAATAAAAAATTCTCCAAAAGCCCGTTTTCTTCTTTCTTGGAAGCTAAAACAAGCTTACCGTTAATTAACCTATATTTTTTATATCCATAACCGGATAAAAAAGAACCTACCCTATCTTTCGATTCAGGTGTAATTTCACATATGATATCAGGAGCCGATTCTTTCTTTAAAATATTCTGCATTCCGCTTACAACATTCATCTCGGCGCCTTCAACATCTATTTTAACAAGCTTTATCTCTAAAGATGGATAACGTCTGGCAAAAAAATCATCCAATACTATACTTTTTACCTGTATGCTATTGCTGTAGCCGTCAAACTTAAGCAATGAATTACCGCCTTCGTTTAAAGCATTTAAAAACAACGGCGCAAAAAATTCCTTATCATTTACCGCGAATTGATAAGTATCAATATTTTCAAAATTATTGAGCCTGATATTATAAAGCATTTTTTCGAAATTGGAAGGCAGGGGCTCAAAAGCTACAACCTTGCCTTTCTTACCTATACATTCAGCCGCTATCAATGAAAAATATCCAACATTAGCGCCTATGTCTATAAATACATCGCCTTCACATAAGTTTTCAGAGATGTATTTGGTTTCATCCGGCTCATAAATTTTATTTAAAAATAACCTTCTCTGTGTTTTCTCTGTTATATCTAAAGACATTGTGACGTCTTTATATATGCCCTTTCTTTTCAAAAATACCCCTCCGGAACGCTTACCGTACATCAATTTAATGAGATATTCGGCAAACATCACCAATCTTGCATTTATCCTCGAGGGAAGATTTTTAATTAAAAAGAATAGAACTTTTAAAATAAATTTTTTCAATATCAGTTCTCTTCGTTACTTAACAGATTTTTTCCGCCTAACAACAATTTTTTCTTCTGCTTTATATGCGCATTTATTTTTAATAGATCAACATTATCGTCAAGCAATTTTATAACATCTTTTATAGCTATAGGCTCTTCATTTTTATAAAGACGGCTATAAATTTCTCTGAACAAAGCCAAATCATCCGGCGTATCCAAAGTCAGCCTGTACGCAGGCCTATTAAGTTGTTGAGGAGCGGATAAATACTTTATTTTAAAAATATCCGACCTTTCCATAATATAAGGCGTAACATGCTCATGATAATGTTTCCTTAAAGCTATATCCAATTTTTTTATCTCATCTTTTGACCTTATAAGAGCGGCTTTCTTAACTACTTCTACCGAAACGCCCAAAGGAAAACCAGAAACAAAAGCTAAATCAACGCCTTCATAGCAAAGCTCGACCAGATCAGCTATAGAATTAAAATCCAATAAAGGATTATCAGAAGTAACCCTGGCAATTATATCTATGCCATATCTATCGGCTGCCTGTATATATCTTTCAAGGACATCATCTTCGCTACCGTAGAAAACCTCTATATGATTTTTCTCTGCAAATTCGGCTATTTTTTTGTCTTTTTGGAAATTTGTCGTAGCTATCACGATATTTTTATTAACGGCTTCTGAAAATTTTAGCCTATTTACAACATGCCAAAGCACAGGATGTCTCTCAATCTCCTCCATGACCTTGCCTGGGAAACGGCTTGAACCCATCCTCGCTTGAATAATAGCCCCGGCTTTAAGCTGACTCATCTTTTATGCTTTACCCTTTTTCTTAAAAAGACTTTTGCTTTTTCTATTTTTTCCTTGTCGGCTTTAGTCAACTCAATAAGCATATCGCCGTGTCCGTTAGCAACGCCTGCTATAACTGTAGGGTTATTGATATCGTCAACCACTATATCGCCTCTATGGCCTATGGCGCCGCCTGCAACAAAAAAAATGTCATTCACCTTGCGCCTGCCCATTACTGATTTAATTAATTGCTGCGTTTTTAGTATTGCTGTTAACGCGCCTTCAAAACCTGCCCGCACATCCATGCGATAAACTCTTATACCTATTTTTTCAGCATAATCTATCGCATCCGGGAAAACACAACCTTTTCCTCCATCTATTATTATGCCATCTTTCTTCATCACCTTAACCATATCCACATTTATAACAGGCACACCTGGAGAAAAACCTACCAAAATATCCACACCTACAGATGCATTAAGATTATCCGTAGCATAAGTTACTTTTGCGACAGTTTCTTTTGGCTTGATAATATTTAATGCCTCTGTTATATTTACCAAGGCTGCATTATCTCTTCTGGTAATTACAACATCTACGCCACGCTCAACAAGTTTAAGCGCAAGTTTGCTGCCTATATTGCCACAACCAACTATTGCTGCTTTTCTGCCGGCAAGCCTGTAAAAAGTCTGCGCAATAAACACATCCGTAGCCTCGACCGTTAAATCGTTAGCCTTAAAAGAAAAATATTTACTTTTTTTAACCACCTGTTCCACGCCAGAAGCAATATTGCCTAAATCTACACCAGGCACTTTTAATGCTTTTTTTTCTGCATCGGCCAAAATTATATCTACCTTACCGTCTATGGCCTTGGCTATCTCAACTGCATCTTCCTGCAGATATACTACAATATTGCCCCATACGGCCTGATCCAATACCCTGACTACCGGAAAAAAAGATGCTAAATCTGTAACGTTTGATTTTTTTGTTGTATTACCAATACTAAAAACAGATATTTTACCTTCAGCCTTAGCCCTATCTTTTACTGCCTGAGTTATAATTTTTGCTTTTTCTATAATATCTTTATTCATATCTATTGCCCTTCATCCTTAGATTATTTTAAATATGTTCCCAGATAATCGGGTAATCTGCTTTAATATTATTTTTTGCGACCCTGCCAACAACTATATCAATATATTTGGGTAAAAGGCCGTGACCCGGGCCTTTCACGCAAAGCATGTCTTCGGTTATAACAACGCCTTTTTTAATATCCACTTTGGCAAAAAGGCTTTTTCTAAAAAGATTGATAGTATCATATTCGCTTGGTTTTATAGTTTTTATGCCTGAACCTAAAGCCCTTTCTATCGTCCTTATATCTCTTGTTAATCTTGCCATATCTTCTGGATCGGCAGAAAGTATGTGATCCGGGCCCTCAAGGCATTTATCCAAGGTAAAATGTTTCTCTATAACTTTTGCGCCCAGGCTTACGGCAGCAATAGGTATTAAATTGCCTATTGAGTGGTCAGAAAATCCAACCGGAACCTTAAAAGCTGAGGCAATAGTATTTATTGCCCTAAGATTTGCATCCTCAGGATACATAGGGTAATTAGACACGCAATGCATAAGCACCAAATCCTTGTTGCCG
>Ga0172369_10005568_pt1 | contig 15420 bp, 18 predicted proteins | sample LakKiv25m_FD_114539 | JGI IMG/M metagenome (GOLD analysis project Ga0172369, IMG submission 114539) | Freshwater microbial communities from Kabuno Bay, South-Kivu, Congo - kab_022012_11.25m | ecosystem: Environmental > Aquatic > Freshwater > Lake | place: Democratic Republic of the Congo...
GGTGGAAGCACCTGATGGTACCGCGGCTCTCCCAACTATACCGCTATCTAAAACTACATCCACTTCAACTGTCGGATTTCCTCTTGAATCCAGAATCTCTCTTGCCTGAATCTGTTTTATCTTTCCCATATCTACACTCTTTTTTTAATAAATGCCTTCTTTTCCGATCATCTTCTCTATGGCACTGATCCATGAGTCGCCTTCTGTTTCGAATTTCTCTTTGGAGAAACGATAATCGTGCTTACGCATAAATTCTTTCAATTCTCCGAGTAGATTTGATAATTTAGGTGTTTCAATTTCTATAAACTCTTTTCTGAATCTTTTATCCTTGCATTTTTTTCCGCCAAAGGCGAGATCTCGCCGCTTTGCGGCGGAAAGCGCGAGAACTATATGCGGCAGGCACAACCCAAAGGAATTCTTATAACTAATGCTGAATTCAGGATCGCTAAAATTCTCCCAAAATATAGAAATATAACGTTCTTCAATATCTTTTTCCTGGCTACAAAATATACAGATTTGTTTTACGGTATCCCCGGGGCTGATTATTTTAAGCAATTCCTTAACTGACATAGATTCATCTACTTCTTTGAATTTCTTTAAGATTATATTCATTAAATCGCTATAGATAATCGCATGGCCAAAGCCGTCTCCAAACTTCTGTAACTGCCAGGCATGACGATTGCAGAATCCCTGTGACGCTTTTATATCCTGCCTTACACCAGAATCATTGACGCTTTCGTATAAAAAATCATCCATTGATTTATGAATACTCTTTTTAACCAGAAAGCAAACCGGACAACCTGTTTCTTTAAGAGCGTCAAGTAAATTAAAATATGGGCCGTGTTTTTCCATCTTTAAGGATTTCTATTTCTCATCAGAAACCAAACAGCCAGGTTCGTTAGAATTAAAAATACAATAAATGTAAAAATAGCACTTTCTATTGCATGCTGGAATGGCTTTCTTTTATCCGCATAATGATGGCTATATTCTTCATAGATAATCAAAAAAGCCATGCTCGAAGCAATCAAGCTGAAAATCAAACTAATATAGTAGTACTAATTACAAAAATCAGCTTCATTAAAAGTACTCATAAAAACAAAACCTCTACCTGTTATATTGGTAGAGGCCTATATAAAAAAACCTCTACCATTACTAGTAGAGGTCATCAACCTTCGTCTCCGAGGTAGTTATATGGCGAACCTCATCGCCTTTTTTTATTAACTGCATTATACTATAACATTTGAAAAAATCAATCTTTTTCGTAAGGAGTGTCAAGCCAAATTAGAAATGTCCGCTTTTCTCCAATTTAGGAGCGTAGGTAGGGACGTCCTATTTAGGGACACCCTACAATGACCGGAGCACCTCGCAAGCTTGTCTTAAAATGACGTAACTTATTTATTTTCAATAGGCAATCATCCCTTAACGGTTCCGTGAAAGGATTAGTAAAAATTCCTTATTTTATCTTCTTAGCCACCACTATACCGAAACATCTATGGCCTGGCACTCTTTTGATGGCAACTAAACTAAAGCCTGATTTTCTACAAATTGCAGCCCACTGTTTAAGGCTTACGCAATAATCGCCTTGATTTAAAATATGCTTTATCCCGTTATTATACATCTTTACGAAGGCCTCAATACCCACATCTTTTAACGCCGGGATCCACTCCTGCTCTAAAACGTTCAAAATACGCTTGAGCCTTTTGATATCGGTATGGCTTCCTGTAGAATCCATATCAATCTCGCCTATAATAAGGACTCCTCCGGGTTTAATAAGCTTATACACCTTTTTTAACGGCACAAGCTTATCTTTTAAATGATGTAAGGCAACTGAAGATACTACCAGATCAAATGTATTATTTTCGAAATTCAGCGAATCAATGTCCATTAACTGACAATCAAGCTTATCCTTTAAATCGAGCTTTTTGATTTTATCTTTGAAGGTAGCCAGCATCTCTTTAGAATTATCTATCCCGGTGATGTAACAATCTGCTTTTTGCAGTAATTTCAGGCTAAGCAACCCTGTGCCGCAACCTAAGTCTAATACCTTGTCATTATCCTTTACTCTGGAATTCCTCACTACCAAGTCCAACAATTCCCTGTGGAAGCTAATCTTTCCTAAAGTTTGGTCGTACTGATTTGACCAACGGTTGAACCAGTCTCGAGTAGCAATCTTGTATTTCCTTTTAGAAGGTTTAGTCTCCATAATAAACTTCTCCTTTATACAATGACCTTAGGATACATGTATGCGCTTAAAAAAGATATAGCAAATGTGGCAATAATAAGAATAAAAATATCAAAAGGTAGATGCGATATATTGCCGGTAACCAGCATGACTCGCAGGCCATCAACCATGTAACTAAGCGGATTTACATTGGCAACTGCCTGAAGCCATGAAGGCATAATTGAGATCGGATAAATAGCATTTGAGGCAAAGAATAATGGCAATGTGATAATCTGGCCTATGCCCATGAAACGCTCGCGAGTTTTTACTATTGAGGCGATGATCATGGATAATCCTGTAAAGAAACTTGCGCCAAGCATAGTGATAAGAACTACCCCGAGAATTGAAAAAGGTGTAATCAGGAGATGAATTTGCAAAATAAGGGTAAAAATATAGATAATCACCGCCTGACTTAATCCCCGTACGCCGGCTGAAATCATCTTTCCCCACACCAGCGCCAATCGGGGTGTGGGAGTAACCAGGATTTTTTGAAGCAAACCCATATCGCGCTCCCAGATGATCGACAGGCCATAGAATATTGAGACAAAAGTTATGGATTGCGTAAGGATACCCGGGGTAATAAATTGCAGGTAAGTAAATCCTTCGGTCGGTATGGCGCGAATTTTGCTTAAGGCTTCTCCAAAAATACCCAGCCATAAAATAGGCTGTATGGCACGGGTAATAAGTTCGGCTGGGTCATGGAGAAGTTTTCTTATCTCCATTTCAGCCATTACCCAGGTTTTTCTGATAAGCTGTAAAAAGTAGTTTAACATATCTTAGCCCAATCTATGCTGTATCTGTCTTGTCCTTTTTATTTCGTGGAAGTTGCCGTTCGCTTGAAGTTCATTGCCGGTAAAGAAAATAAAGGCATCTTCAAGCGTAGCATCTTTCTTGCCGGTTTTTTCTTTTAACTCCGAAACTGATCCGATGGCGACAATTTCTCCGCTATTCATAATCGCAACCTTATCGCATGTGTCCTCTGCTTCTTCCATATTGTGCGTAGAAAAGAAAATTGTTGTGCCAAAGGTATCGCGTAGTTCTAAAAGGCTCTCCCAGATATGGCGTTTTGCAATAGGATCAAGCCCGGTAGTCGGCTCATCAAGAAAAAGGAGTGGCGGATGATGCAACATGGCCTGGCCAACTTCCAGTTTCCGGATCATTCCTCCTGAAAGCGTTCGGACAAGAGAATCAGCGTATTTTTCCAAATCAATAAACGCAAGTATCTGTTTTATGCGCTCGTTACATTCACGATAAGGAACGTCATAAAGATGCGCCATAAGCATCAAATTCTCTTGCACGGTAAGCGATCCATCAACAGAAATCATCTGAGGCACGTAGCCGATGGCCTTGCGTACCTGGGCCGGATGAAGAATTATGCTATTTTCGTTAATGGTTGCATCTCCGCTTGTAGGCGCAAGCAAAGTAATGAGCATCCTTATCGTAGTAGTCTTGCCGGCTCCATTTGGCCCTAAAAAGGCGAATATCTCGGATTGCTTAACTTCAAATGAGATATTCTTGACTGCCTGGACCGAGCCAAAATTCTTGGATAAATTATTAACTCTGATTATTATTTTATCCATGTTAGTTTTAATTAGTTGGCTCATTTATTATTTCTTTATCCTCCTTAACTGAAAATAGATTATAGGATTTTAAATTCTATCTTCATTCTCTGGACAATGCTTATCCGAATATCATAAGCTTTAATCTCATCTATCTAACATTTCTTCTCTCTGCGATGGCACAGAATTCTATGCTTTAATTCTATTTCTAACAATATTCCAAGATTGTGTTATAAGAAAACTTTCATCCATATTATAAACTATCTCCTGAAATCGTTTCATCGGGATTGTAAAAGTAAGGGTATTTTCCGGAACGCAGGGACGTGCGGAAATATCAAACATGCCCAGCACACATCTAGGGTTAGCGGAAGCCGACTCCGCTAGAGAGTAGGTCACTATTGAAGAACATCCCGACCCCATGGGCGCAATGATACTATTTGGATCAATTCTATCAAAATTCGCCAGAGTGAAAAGGCCTGATAGAACATCTGGTGTCGCAAAAAAGATAACTGCCAGTGGTTTATCTCTTTCAGATAATTTATCCCATCGCTTGAAGACAAGATACTTAGCAGGTGCATGGAAAGGCGGGTGATTTTTCAAATATTCTTTTACTAACTCCGGCGTTTTCTTATATCGTTCTCCTTCCATTTTACCGGGTATCCCCCAAGATAAGAAATATTCAAAATTTGGCCTCAGTTTTTGTGAAAAACCGGTATACCGTTTACCTCCTAAACATCCCGGACTTTCTGAATTATAAACAAAAACATGCCCTTTCCTAACACGATCCAGATTGGAGATAAGACAAGGGTGTTCGTTTTTCGTACCCTTGAGCTCTTGCTCACCCACTTCATTAGTATAATAATATACGATTGGCAAGTCAGCCTTCACAAAATACTTCTTCCATTGAGCTAAGAACAAATCTCTAAATTCTTTTTTCATTTGAAGACCATCCTTTTGTTTTTGCTTGGCCATCGTTTACAACCAACCCTTATCTTTCCAATACTGATATTCTTCCTGCCAATCTTCTCTTCTTGCCACAATTACTCTTCTAAAATAGTCTCTGCGCATATTTATTGTAGCTTGCTCTACAGGAAATAACTTCTTTTTAGTTACTGCTTCTGTTAAATCCAATCCTAAGTTATTAGCTTTCTTTTTGGATTCTTCGGTTAAAGGCATCGCGCTTGAAACTCCTCCTACATATTGAGCGCCGCAAGTCAAAGCATAGTCTTTTATATATTCTAAGACCATATCTTGAGGTCCGCCTCCGGAAGTAGCGACAGCTACCACATATTTTCCTAAGAGTCTCTGACAGTGTATAAAATGGCTCAAACGGTCTAATAACATTTTTAAGTATCCGGTAATATGATGTATGTAGACGGGGCTGGCAAAAATAATCGCATCCGCTTCCAACATTTTTTGTTTTAAAAAGCTGACATCATCTTTAATAGGGCAGGATCCGACCTTCTTATGGCAAGCTTCGCAATGGCGGCAGAATTCTATTCTATAATCACAGAGATGTATAACTTCTGTTTTTATAGTCGTACCTAATTTATTGAATAGTTCTTTAGCCAGCAAAAATGTATTACTTTTTTCCTTATGTGGACTGGAAGAAATTAATAAAATATTCATATTTTTCTCCTACGTTAATTTATATTCTTTAGAATATCCTCTGATTTTTCTACGATAACAAGCTTGGCCAAGTTCTTCAAAGAACGCTCGTGCGCCTCTTTATCCGAAGATGAAACGCAATCCGAAACCACTACCGGATAAAATCCTCTGTTAGAAGCATCACGCGCCGAAGATTCGATGCCAAATTCGGTAGCTATACCGGTAAATATTATGGTGATTATCCCGCGGTTACGCATAAGGTTTTCGAAATTTGTCCCGATAAAGATACTAGCTGCCGATTTCTCAAACACTATGTCGCCATCCCGAGGTTTAATTATCTCGGATATTTCCCGTTCCTTTGAGCCAATTGCCATAAAAGAAGGTAACTTATCCATATTGTCTACATTAAAACGCCTCATCATCGAATAGCAGCCCCATGACGAAATAAACTTTCTAGGCAGAGGCGTAATTAACGTATAGACAACTGGCATCTTATTTCTTAATTTTCCAATAAAATTTCTGAGAGTGAACATAAATTCATCTTTATTGAATATCCTGTCAACCAAACCATTCTGCACATCCCAAACAACTAAACAGGAATGCTCCGGGTCGACTATTTCCCTAAGGTTTCCGTAGACTTTAATTCCGTGTGCTTTCTTCATCCAGCTCCTCCTGATAAAATCCCTTACCGAAATTAATCTATAAGGACCGCTTCTTCAGTGCTCTTAACGGTCCTACTATGCGGTAAGAAGAGAATAAAAATTGCAACAAACAGGAACATCAACATAAAAATCCAGGATAAATCATTATAAGAAAGCATTGTCGCCTGGCGGTTTATCAGATGATCAAAGAATGAAAAAGTCCCGAGTCCGTCACTAACAGGGCCGTAACCATTTTTATGCAAATACCCGGAAAACATATGGTAAATATTTAAGAAACGGCCGTGCGAAGCGGAGATATTCTCAACTAAATGCGAACGATGAAATTGAGTTCTACGCTCCAATATGGTAACCGTCACAGCATAACCTATATTACCACCGATACGCTGCATCAAAGTATACAGACTTGTCGCGTTCGTCATATCCCTGTTCGGTATGCTAATTAAAGACACTGTCGAAAGAGGAACAAATACAAAAGCCATGCCGGTTCCCATTAAAAGCAATATGGGAACCAAATTTCCAAAGGCAACCTCAAGTGAAAGATGCCCCATCAGCGCGTAAGACCAGCAGCTGACACCTATGCCTAAAATGATTAATTTTTTAGCATCTATGCGGTTGTAAAGCCTTCCTACAATCGGCATAAAAATAAACAGAGCCAGAGCTCTGGGTAAGAGCGTCATGCCTGATTGAAAAGCAGAATAGCCCAATAGGGTCTGGGTAAACTGCGGCAAGATAAAAGTCGTGCCAAAAAGCGCAACACCATAAAGTGCTACCACTGTAAAGCCTATGGCAAAGGGTTTGTTCCGCAATATGCGCAAATCAACTATCGGCTCCTCAGCGGATAATTCGTGAATAATCAAGGCTATCAAAAAGACCGCGGATATTATCGACCAGGTTATAATAAGCCGGGAATCAAACCAGTTCTTTTCCTGGCCCTGCTCAAGAACTATCTGAAGACCTGTAAGCCCAACCCCCAAAAACGATATCCCCAGCCAGTCGACCTTCCTGATTCCGCGTTTTAAATACTCAGGATCATGCACGTATTGCTGCGCCATCCATATGCCCAAGGCGCTGATTGGAATGTTTATATAAAATATCCACGGCCAGCCATAATGGTCTATTAACCAGCCGCCCACGATCGGGCCAAGCGCAGGAGCGAGCACTACCCCCATCCCGAAAATTGCCATAGCCATGCCATGCTGTTTTCTGGGAAAAGTTTCGCGCAGGATCGCCTGGGAAATAGGAATGAGGGCGCCCCCTCCTATGCCCTGGATTATCCTGTAAATAAGCATCTGAGGAAAGGTTCTGGCAGTACCGCAAAGCATTGAGCCTATTGTAAACAAAACCAGCGAATATAGATAAAGTTTTTTCCTGCCTATCAACATACTTAACCAGCCGGTCATGGTTATGACTATAATAGCGGCAATCGTATAGCTGGTAGCTACCCAGGTAATCACGGATAAGGTCTGGGCAAAATTCCCCATCATATAAGGAAGCGCGACATTTACAATGCTGGTATCCATAACAGATAAAAATGTGCCCAGCATAACTGCTGCGGTGATTATCCATTTATTGCTATAGGAAACATTAGTCATTTTTTGTTTTAATACTAGGTATTACCGACATTCCCAATGCAAGCGGATGCTTTGGGTCCGGCGCCTCATCGAATACAATCTTTACCGGCACTCTTTGCACAATCTTGATATAGTTTCCCGATGCGTTTTGTGGCGGCAAAAGGCTAAAACGCGCGCCTGTGCCTCTCTGGATACTATCTACATGGCCTTTAAAGACTTTCCCGGGATAAGCGTCTATAGTTATGGTCACAGGCTGACCTGGCAATATATTCTTAAGGTCCGTCTCTTTAAGATTAGCGATAACCCAACGCTCGGGAGTTACAACCATTAACAGCATCTGGCCAATCTGCACAAATACGCCCTGCTCAACTGATTTTTGAGTAACTCTGCCTGCGGATGGGGCATAAATCTTAGTGTAAGAAAGCTCAAGTTTTGCCTGCTCAAGTACTGCCTTTGCCTGAGTGCATTCCGCATTGGCTACCCGTGCCCTGACAAGAACATGCTCCATATCTTGCTTAGAAATCTCATCGTTTAGAGTAAGTTTCTTATAACGGCTTACGTCCTCATCAGCCTGGCTTGCCTTTGCCTGGGCTGCTTCTAAATTTGCTTCTGCCATTTTAAGGCGTGCTTCATAATCGCGAGGATCTATCTCAGCTAATAGCTCTCCTTCTTTTACCTGCTGATTATCATCGACATACACTTTTAAGATATGCCCGGAAACTTTCGGGCTGATGGCAATGGCATGACCTTCGATAAAAGCATCATCTGTAGAGGTATGAGACAAGGCATAAAAATAATAATACAGGCCAGCAACAACTCCTAAAACTAATAAAGCCAGTGCCGGGATGAGAAATCTCTTTCTATTTAATATTCTGGTTTTTTTAACTGGTGGATCCAATTTATCGCTCATTTTATTGTCCTTTCTTCTCTGAAAGAGTAAACGTATCTATATTGCCCAAAGCAGAATAGAGATTGACTCGGGCCGAATTATACTGAAAAAGCATGGCAACATATTGCTGGCGGGCACGCGCGAGCGCTGTTTGCGCATCAATAACTTCAATATTGTCTCCTATCCCGGCAGAAAATAAGTCTTTGCTCATCTCTAATTCCCTATTGGCCAAAGCAAGGACTTTCTTGGCTGCCTTGACTTGCTTGGCGTTAATAATAAGCGACTGTAAGGCTAAACGCACATCTTCTTCTACCTGCTTGCCTAAATCGCTAAAAAGCAGCTCGGATTGATGTTTTTTGCTTTCTGCTTCTTGTATTTCGCCTTTAATCATACCGCCGTCAAAAATAGGCATTTTTAAGCCTACCCCTATCTCGCCAACATTGCGTAACGAGTTATTCGGCGTATCCCCTCCCAAACCATAATCGCCCATCAATCCGACTATGGGCAATCTTTCTGATCTGGCTTCTTTAAGCTTAAATTCGCGATGCTGGATACGCTCATTAGCGATTTTAAGCTCTGTCCTGTTTTGATTAGCAAGGTTTATTTCCTCAGAAACAGAAAAAAAATGCTCCAGCGCAAAATCCATTTCATCCGTTAACTTTAATCGTGTATCCAATGGCAACCCAATGACGCGGCTAAGCTCTATATAAGATTTGCGCAAATTCATAGTAGCCTGTAAACCTCTGGCTTCTGCCTCGGCTTCGCGGGTCTCAAACCTTGCCACGTCAATACTCGTAGCTAACCCTGCCAGGTTTTGGTGACGGCCTATCTTTAGAAGCTGCCTGGCTAAATCTAGATCTGCCTTTGTAGCATCCAAATCTTGCTTTGCGCTTAATGCGTAGAGGTATACAAGAGTAACGGCTGCCCTTATTTGTTTAGCCGCAAGATCTTCATCAAGTTGCGCTATTTTACTGTTAATTTGTTCGGCTCGGAACCGTTCAATTGCGCTTAAATCAAATATTTGCTGCACTAATTGAATTCTTCCGTCAAAAGAGTTGTAAGGGCCGATAATGCCGAAAGAAGAAAATCCCATCTCGGCAAGATTCTCTTTATAGACTCGCGACTGTTGCAAATTAAGCAATACATGCGGCAGAAGGTAAGAAGCTGCCTGCAATATTTTCCCTTTAGCCTCTTCGGTTTTGGCATTGGCTAAAAGGGTGGTTAGATTATTTTTTAAAGCTAGTTCCGCTGCATCTTTTAAACTCAAATATGTGTATTGCTCTGTAGATAATACACTATTATTCCCCTTTTCATTAATAGTTGTTGAAGCAAAAACTTTTGAAAGAAAGAAAAGCGAGATTATAAAGATAGACATAACGCAAATTCCATATGTAATAAGGTTATTCCTTTTTATCATGCCATTATTCCATTTTTAAAAATATCGAACATTTTTTTAAGATGATCCTGTTTTAAAGAAAGCCCAAAATCAGATAACGCCCAAATTGTAACTGCAGATTGCGCCATTCCATAAAAAGCTATACTTGCAAAAACTACGTCTAAATCTTTTTTGAATCTGCCTAGTTTTACCCCATCAGAAAGTATTTTTTGTATTATCTTTAGATATTTCTGGACAACAGCATACATTTTTCTTTGCAAGGCTTTATCCTTTAAGCTCAGCGTTTCATTGATAATTATAAGATTTACGCCCTTTCTTTGCTCTACGGTAGAAAGGCGCGAGAAAAAAATATTCCAAAGCTTTTCTAAAGGACCGCTGGATTTATTTACCGCCGTTTCAATGGCGCTTAAAAGACTCTCCTCAATATCATCTATCAAGAGGCTGATAATCTCTTTTTTGCTTTTAAAATGCCTGTATAAAGCTCCGTCAGTTATCCTAAGCGCTTTGGCTATCTCTCGAGTCGTAAGGCTTTTAGTACCCTTAGAACTTATGATTTTTCTTGCGGCATCAACTATTTCCTGCTGCCTGACTGTTTTCTTGGTGACTGTTCTTGCCATCATGCTTAATTTCCCCATTTAGTAAGCAAATGCTTACTTATAATATAATTTAAATAATCTGGATTGTCAAGATTATTCTAAGGAAATAGTTTATCGCCCAATACCAAGTCAATTTTTTTAGTTTATGGCATATTTCAAATAGCCAATATTCACCAATTCTGCGAAAAGGCATAAACTAACAAGCAAAAACTACGAGAGGTTTTGGCCAATTTCGCCAATATTTCTAAGCCCAAATCCTCTCTTTTCCGACGGAGATCTTGTTTTCGAAAAACTCAGTAATTCCCGACGGGAAAAACGCCCTAAGCCCTAGGGACATCGACAGATAAAAAATCCCCGACAGGTTACCCCGTCAAGGATTTGTCCTAACTCATTGTGCCATATAGAGATAGGAGATGTTGGGGTCCCTTAAGGGATTTGAACTATAAACTTAACCCCTCTTCCTTTTAGCGCTTTAAACTTAATTATACTTAATCCTATGCTTTATTCAATCAAAATTTTAGCTATTTCCGGTTCTTCTATGGACTTAAGATTATCCAATATCTTTTTCTGCCATTTCTGAGACATAGAATTAAATATAGATTTTACTATTCGCACTTCCCCCTTATTTAAAAGGGCTTTGAGAATTTCTATGGCCGTATTTTTATCTTTTAAAGCTTTATCCTCTTTCGACCTTCTACTAAAGATTATTAATTTATGCAAGGCAAAATTCGCAGGATGAGGCACATTAATATAAAAATCTTCTACTTTTACGCGAATAATATTATCTGTCAAGAAACTCAAAAATCTTAAAGGTGTGGCATTCATCCCTAATTGCGGAAGTTTATACGGCTTGTCGCTTCCTCTGCCTTTTTCCGGAACTAAAAACTCTACTATAAGATCAGGATGATCCAGCTTTATATAGCCTTTACTGCCTTTAAATTCTATTACAAAACCAAGGTCTTCTAGTAATTTCGGTATATCCACTTCTTTTTTGATTCTCGCGGGAATCGGCACAAGAAAATCTATATCCCTTGTCTTAATAGTAGCTATATCTATATATGAAATATTTTCAAAATAGCCTTTATAAAAATAAAGGCACCAACTGCCTATTAAAATAAGGCCGTCCAGAATACCTACTTTATTAAAACGTCTTAAGACCTCAAGGCACAATTTATATTGATTCTTTTCCACGGAGAGTCCCTTTTAAAAATTTAACCTGCTTTTTAACCTGTGACAGTAGTTTTCTATACTTAGCTCTTAAGACTTTCGCTTCCTGATATTTATTTTTTTCGACTTCTGAAATCTTTCCTTTATAGACATATTTCACCTTTTTTCCAACTCGCTGCGCTAAATAACAATAACTATGCCCTCTTATCTTTTTTTCAGCAATACAACCTTTGGGCAATTCATTTAATGCCCTTTCATATTCCTTTTTCATGCGCAAGGAATTTTCAAGCTCTTCTTTCAATACGCCCTTTATCACTCCCATTTTAACTCCTCCTATTACCTAACATACTACTAAATAGTATGCCTTGTTAGGTAACAAATGTCAAGAAATAAATTAACCAACTAAAACGCTATCTATAAAATCTGTTGGTTAATTGCGAGGATTACACTCCTCTCTCTTCTTTAGTATTCCTCACCTCTAGTTTATGGCATAATCCACAGCAGAAATAAGCGCGTTATTGCGCTAAAATAGTATAAACTAGCGCCCATAAACTACGAGAGGATTTGCGCTATTTTCTTGAAATTCTCTCTAATTTTTCCCCTCTTTCCCGACGGAGATCTTGTTTTAGAATATCGCGAAATTCTCCGACGGGAATAATGCCCTAAGTCCTAGGGACATCGACAGATAGATAATCCCCGACAGATATTCTCCGTCGGGGATATGTCATAACTCATTGCATATAAATGAGTTACAATCAATGGGGTCGCTCTCGTATGAGCCAAGGAGGAACCTCTCGCTATATATAGGTATGTATTATAAGGTTGAACATGGTAGTTATCAAGAAAATTCTGGATTAAGAGAGGGAATTTCCTCACCAAATTTGTCCGAAATGTCCGGTCTTTTTTGACTGGATTTGACGTAATTCTTTGAGGGATTAGGAGATAGTGTTGTCCGCCTCTCTTTGTCCGGACATTGTTACATAGCAGTTAAAAAATGTGTATAATTTTTGCGGCTGCCAACATCAATTATTATGCATTCATGGAGAGCGCTTCTTTGGCTTTCTTTATAAACTCTTCGGCATTATGTATGCTTAAAGATGCTCCGTCTTTAGAAAACTCGCCGCCATAATCAGCGTCTTCTCTTAAGGACATGCTGTCTTTTAAGATATGGAGATAACGCTTTTCCAGTATGCCTGTTTCTACGAATAAAGCTTCGATGGCAATGTATAATGCGTAATGGCTTCTTTCCCTGTATCCCTTAGAAAATAATAACGCACGAGCGGCATGGAATGTCCCGTAATAAGCATTTATCGTTGCGTATTTATAACGCCCATTCTTAAATCTATCCTTGGCCTCAGTAAGATCATCAAAGGCAATCTTTAATTCTTTATCTACCAGGTCCTTTGCCCTGGAAAAATGAAAAATCTTTTTCTTTTCGAGCGCTTCCTTAAAAGCCTGATTCATTTATTGGCTTCTCCCACAAGATAATACCTTGATTAACTTCGTCGAAGAATTCCGGATCGCTTTTTTCAAGCTGCATCCATTCTACCTGCTTCTTGATCACCGGCTTAACCTCAAAAGCTGTATTCGCCTTAAAATTAGCTATTGATTTCAATACTTCCTCTCTCTTTTCTGAAATAATAAACAAATCCAAATCGCTATCGGAAGTAAAAGTGCCTGCCGCATAACTACCATATAAAACAATACGCCGGGAAATATTCTTTAGTTTCTCAACCAAAGGTTCCACAGTAAGCAAAGTATTCAAAATCTTAAAACGCTCTAAATATTCGTTCGGCAATTTTAATATATAGAGACTCGTTTTTCCTTTCCTTTCGGAAGTAAGAATGTTATTTTTCTTTAATAACCGCAACGCATTGCTGGTAGCTCCGAGACTGGTTTTAATCTTTTTCGAGATTTCTCTGCTGTAAAAAGCCTTGTCCGGATTAGCTACAAATAGACTTAAGATACGCTGTTCTACAGTTCTAATAAAAATGTCTTTTATCATATATGCTATCTCCGTTCATTATAATGAACACATGTTCATTATAATGAACGAATAGCTTAATATCAAGAAAAATCTTTCACTATTTGACTGTCATTATACGATCGCAGGAGTAATTCGTTTTTCAATGAATCGATTATAAATCCATCTATTCGTTTCCAGATATAAGAGACAAATTTTACAGGTTTAGGATTTCCTAGCTTGTCACGGTAATCAAGATCATAGCTATCTATTTTTTTATAAGTTATCAAAATGGCCTCACTCAGCAAATCTTCTCCGTACCTTCGAATTAAATCAGGAAATGCTATTTTGTGTATACGAAAAATCAGGAACCAGACGTGATGTAAAACAAGTTCATCCTTACTTTTCCTTGAACCTTTTTGAGCCTTATAAATTAGACACCTTTCTTCGGATAGAGAAATCCTTGGATACCTTTGGATGATAGGCTTATAAGTATTCCACATATTTTTTTAATTTCCTCCCCCAATGGATATATAATCATGTTTCTTATAGATGTATATATTAGACAATGCATTCTTTTAATCAAGGAGTAATTAATATGTCAAGATACTGGAAATTTGCTCAAAAAAATGTATTCAGTGAACTATTGTCCCTACTAGGCAGGATAACACAAGAGAATTTAACTTATCAAATCGAATACCTAAAGGTTGAGAATGAAATATTGCGTAAGCGTGTTGGTAGAAGCATACGGCCAACACCTATTGAAAGAAAAAAGCTTGTAAAATTCGGCGCTCCTTTGGGTAAGGATTTAAAAAACATAATTACTATTGTAACATATAAAACCTTCCTGCTTTGGGCTAGAGGCTATAAACGCAATAAAGACCCTGAAAAAATAAAAGAGCGTGGCAGACCTAAGACCTTGGAAGAAATACGTAAATTAGTGGTAAGGCTAGCTAAAGAAAATAACTGGGGTATGTCAGGATTTTAGGCGAGTTAAATAAACTGGGACTTAAGCAGTTGTCAAAAAGTAACATAAAGAACATCTTAAAAGAAAACGGCGTCAATCCAGTTCCTAAAAGAGCGGAAGATAGCTGGGATAATTTTATCAAAAGGCATTTCCAGATGCTTTGGGCATGCGATTTCTTTACTAAGCAAGTTATTACTATACTAGGACCAAGGATGTTTTTTGTTTTATTCTTTATAAATATCAAAACCAGGAGAGTTTACATTGCGGGAACTACCCAATTCCCTAAGCAAGAATGGGTAAATAAGCAGACTAAAAACATTCTTCATCTCCTTACTAGCAATAAAAATGGTAAAAGTCTTCTAATCCGTGACAGAGATAAGAAATTCTCGAAAGAATTCGATGAGCTATTTAAAGATTTCGGATTTAATGTACAAAAAACTCCTTTCATGTCACCAAATATGAATTCCTATGCTGAAAGCTGGGTAGGTACGATTAAGCGCAAGTGCCTGAATCATTTTATTGTATTCGGTGAACGACACTTGAGATATCTTATAAGCGAATATGTAGCGCATTATAATACAACAAGGCCTCACTCTTCTATGGGCAACATGCCACTGGAATTAAGTTTAACTAAAAATACAGGAGAAATTAAATGTCGGACAAAACTAGGAGGAATAATCAAAAATTATTATAGGAGATTGACCCCCTCCCCTAAAACTGTGCCACTTCCAATGGGAATTATGGTAATATAATAAACCTAAACTGGAGGTGGGTTATGAGAGGCAAGCGGTTTAAAGAAGACCAGATTATCGGTGTCTTAA
>Ga0172369_10005577_pt1 | contig 15401 bp, 13 predicted proteins | sample LakKiv25m_FD_114539 | JGI IMG/M metagenome (GOLD analysis project Ga0172369, IMG submission 114539) | Freshwater microbial communities from Kabuno Bay, South-Kivu, Congo - kab_022012_11.25m | ecosystem: Environmental > Aquatic > Freshwater > Lake | place: Democratic Republic of the Congo...
CCGCCCCCGTGGACCCCCACATAGCCGCAGAGCATGGCCAGGTTGCAGCACGACTTGACGTTGTCCACGCCCGTGGTGTGCTGAGTGATTCCCATGGCATACAGGAGACTCCCCGGCCCATGGGTGGCGTACAGCCGTGCCATCGCCTCCACATCCTTGGGATCTACCCCTGTGATGGCCTGAACCTTCTCGGGGGTAAATTCTCTGACCTTCTGTTCAAGGGCATCATAGTCTTCGGTCCGCGCTTCAATATAGTCTTTGGCATGCCAACCGTTTTTGATGATGATGTGCATCATCCCGTTCAAAAGTGCCACATCGCTCCCCAGCCGGTGGGTAACGGCCACATCCGCAAAGCGCGAGAGCTGGATGTGCCTCGGATCGGCCACAATCAGCTTGGCCCCCTTTTCCTTGGCGCGCATGACCCGCCTGGCGATCAGGGGATGACAGGCCGTGGTATTGGAACCGATAATAAAGATGCATCCGGCATCTTCTATGTCGGCAATGGAGTTGGTCATGGCCCCACTCCCGAACGCGGCGGCAAGACCTGCCACCGTGGAGGCGTGTCAAAGTCGCGCGCAGTGATCCACGTTATTGGTCCCGATGACTGCGCGGGCAAGCTTCTGGGCCAGGTAGTTTTCTTCGTTGGTTATTTTGGCCGAGACCAGGACCCCGATGCTGTCCGGTCCGTATTTGTCGATAATTTCTCGAAAACGATCCGCAGTGAGCTTTATGGCCTCGTCCCAGTCCGTCTTGATGAACCGGCCGAAGGTCTTGACCAGGGGCTGCTTGAGACGCAAAATGCTGTTGACATGTTCGTGAAGATTCCATCCCTTAATACACAGTTTTCCCTCATTGACCGGATGGGTCTTCATGGGGAGCGTGCCGACAATCTTGTGGTTGATCACCTCAAACAACACGCCGCAGCCGGTTCCACAGTAGGAACAGACTGAGGGTACCAGTTTACACTCCATTTCAAACTCCTTTATGCCTCCGCCGCTGTAACGGGTAGAATCGGTTTGGGCTGCAGGGTGACTTTTTCCCCCAGGATGCTGAAGGGGGGCTGATCCGCGCTGGTCCCGGTCTCATAGTCGAACAGATCCATGACGATCTGGTTGACCTTCTGATACAGCAACCGCAGCGGGATATCCATGGGGCAGGCATCTTCGCACAACCCGCAATCGATGCAGCGGCCCGCCATGTGAACCGCCCTCACCAGATGAAAGACAGGAATGTCCGGCAGGAGCGGGCCGGTCCCCACAAGATCGCTATGCTCCAGGCTGCACTCCTTGCAGAAACAGACGGGGCATATATTCCGGCACCCATAGCACTTGATGCATTTCTGGAATTCATACATCCATCGGTTGCGCCCCTCTTCCGGACTATAAGCCTTCACATCTTCTATGCGAAAGGTGTTGTCTATGCCCGCCTCCTTTTTGTAGGCACCGACCGTTTTCGGTTCCAGATAGGAGCAATCGGCATGCGCCTTCAACCTCGATGGACAGCAATTGACCTCCGCTGTTTTAATCTGCTCCGGCCGCAATTGATTCCAGACAGCCAGCACATTCAAGGCCCGCTGGTTGCAGTCGCGGGCCAGCATGCCGATCCGGATATCCGGATCTACGGCCGCCATATGGGTCGCGAGTTTTTCCAGGGAATACCGCGTTGGACTCACGACGAGGTCGTCCACCTCTTCCAGCCGCTCCCGGGTAAAACACCAGGGGATGGGGTGATGGTCCACCTCCTTGTACCCCAAAAACACGTCGATGGTTCCCTCTTCAAGCCAGGATTTGATCTCGTTATTCATAAAAATGCTCCTTAAAAGGATAGGCATTAGGCGCCAGGCGTTAGGCGTTAGGCTCAAGGGGGCGGGCGCCAACCCAAAAAACCTCACGCCTTGCGCCTCAAGCCTTTCACCTTGCGCCTCGTTGCGCCTCACGCCCGCATCCCTGCAACAGCGGCCCGGGGTGTCTCAGAAAAGGCCGAAAGCGGGTTCGGCCCCAATGATTTTATCTTTTTAGTAAACGTTGTAACCACCTCCACAAACCTCTGTGCCTCGGCCGATGAGATCCAGGCCAGATGGACCCTCTCCTGAAGCCCCAGCAGCCCCAGTAATTCCTGGAGGAATGTGATCCGCTTCACTGTCATGTAATTACCATACAGGTAATGGCAATCCCCGATGTGTCGGCCCCCCACCAGGACCCCGTCGGCCCCGTCCTGCAGGGCCCTCAGGATATAATGCGGGGATACCGTGGCCGAGCACATGACGCGCAGGGGCCGGATATTGGGCGGGTAAGACAGTCGGCTGACGCCGGCCAGGTCTGCCGCCCCATAGGCACACCAGTTGCACATAAACGCGATGATCTTGGGCTCAAATCCGTCTACTTTCACGGCTTTCTCCTTCATATTTTCCAATCCTTTTGCTCCCCCGACTCAGGCCGCCAACGCCCCCCGAATCTGGGAATAGATCTCTCTATTGTTGAATCCCATGAGAACCGGGGCCTCGGACGGACACGTGGCCGCACAGGCCCCACACCCCTTGCACAGGGCCTCGTTCACCTCGGCCACTTTTTTCTCTTCATTAAAAGAGATGGCATTATAAGGGCAGACCTGGATGCACGCCAGGCAACCCGAACAGAGATCGGAATCAATGACCGAAACGATGCCTCCCACCTGGATGCTGTCCATGGCAAGGACCGTCAAGGCCCTGGCGGCAGCGGCCTGGGCCTGTGCGATGCTCTCGTCGATCGGCTTGGGGTAGTGGGCCATGCCGCAGAGGAACACCCCGTCATTGGCAAAATCCACCGGTCTCAACTTCTGATGGGCCTCCAGGAACCACCCGTCCCCGTCCATGGGGACCTTGAAGAACTGTGCCAGGCCCTGATCCCTGTGGGACACGATCGCCGTGGCCAGGCAGAGGAGATCGGCCCGGACCGTCAAGATACGATCCAGGATCGGGTCTCTGAATTCAACGTGCACGCGGTCGGCGTCAGCGGAAACAACAGGCTTTTCATTTTTTGAATACCGGACAAACATCACCCCAGCGGCCCGTGCGGCCCGGTAGAGGTCCTCCCGTTTTCCATAGGTCCGCATATCCCGGTAGAGGACAATGATAGTGACTTCGGGACTCCGCTTTTTCAGTTCCAGTGCGCTTTCCACCGTATGGGTGCAGCAGACCTTCGAACAATAGGGGTGCTCCTCGTTTCTCGATCCCACACATTGAATAAAGACCACATTCCCGGCTTTGGCCACCCTCGGATCGTCGTTCCTCAACAGTCCATCCATCTCCAGGTGGGTGACAACCGCTGCATGCTCCCCATAGAGGTATTCCTTAGGTTTGTATTCCTTTGCCCCGGTGGCCAGGATCGCCACCCCGTGATCGATGGTCTCCTTGGAAGATCCTTTGGTTGCCTCGGTCTTGAAATTCCCGATAAAGCCATCCACATGGGTAATGGTGGCATTCTCATAAAGTGTAATGCGCTTTTCAGACCGGATCTCGCTCACCAGTTGTTGAATCAGGTCCGCGACCGCCTCTCCCTGGTGGGCCTGGTTCAGCATTCGGGCGTTCCCGCCCAGGGTCTCCGATCTTTCAACGAGATGCACCGGGTAGCCCTGATGGGCCAGGGCCAGGGCGGCCGTCATGCCGGCAACCCCGCCGCCCACCACAAGGGCCGATTGCGTGATGGGGAGATCGGTCTGCTGAAGGGGGGTCAACAGACCGGTCTTGGCCACGGCCATGCGCACCAGGTCTTTGGCCTTTTGCGTCGCCGCATCCAGGTCGTTTGCATGGACCCACGAGTCGTGATTCCGAATGTTGGCCATCTCAAAGAGATATTTGTTGAGGCCGGCATTGATGAGCGTCTCCTGGAAGAGTCCTTCATGGGTCCGGGGCGTGCAAGCGGCAACCACTACCCGGTTGAGCCCCTGGGCCTTGATGACCTTTGTCATCTTGTCCTGGGTATCCTGGGAGCAGGTAAAGAGATTTTCCTCCACATAGACCACATGAGGGAGGCCCCTGGCAAATTCCGCCACCTCCGGGACCCTTACCACGCCCCCGATATTGATGCCGCAGTTGCACACAAACACCCCGATCCTGGGGGGCTCCCGCCGCACATCCCGCTCGACCGGGATCACCACCTCCTTCGTCCGGGTGTGCCGAGCAGGGGACAGCCGCTCGGTTGCCGCACACGCGGCCGCGCTGGCCTCCATGACCGACTGGGGGATGTCCTTGGGCCCGGTAAAGGCGCCGCAGGCATAGATCCCCGGCGCCGAGGTCGCCACCGGGTGAAAGCTGTCGGATTCAACAAAATGATATGAATCCAGCGTAATTCCGAGCCGATCCGAGAGGCTGACCACGGTCTCGTCCACCTCCAGACCGGTGGAGAGCACCACCATGTTGAAGGACTCCTTTTCCAGATGGCCGGCCTCATCCACAAAGGTCACCTCGATGTCGTCGGACTCCGGAAGGCGATCCACGGAATGGACCCGCGACCGGATGAATCGTACCCCGTCTTTTTGGGCATGCTCGTAATAGCGATCAAAATCCTTTCCATGGGTCCGCATATCCATAAAGAAGACCGCACAATCCAAGGGGACCTTGCTGTGTTCCCTCGCAATGACCGTCTGCTTGATGGCGTACATGCAGCATACGGATGAGCAGTACCCGTTGTCGCACCGGTTGACGTCCCGTGATCCGACGCACTGAAACCAGGCGATCTTTGCAGGCTCTTTCTTGTCGGAAGGTCTGGAGAGGTGGCCCATGAAGGGTCCGGTTGCGGAGAGGATCCGTTCAAATTCCAGGGAGGTCACCACGTTCGGAAGGGCCGAATAGGCGTAGGTATCGTACCGGTTCGGATCAAAGGACTTGAATCCAGGGGCCAGGATCAGGGAGCCCACATGAAGGGCGACCTCTGTCTCCTGCTCATCGAAGTTGATGGCCCCCGCCGGGCAGTACTTTTCACAGGCCCTGCATTTGCCTTTTTGGAAAAAGATACAGTTGTCCTTGTCTATGGCATATTTGAGGGGAACGGTCTGTGAATAGGGGACATAGATCGCCTTCCGCTTGATCAACCGCTCATTATAGAGGTCATCCACCTTCTTGGGACATTTCTCAGCGCAGGTCCCGCAGGCGATGCACTTGTTCATATCCACATATCGCGGATGGCTCACCACCGTGACGGTGAAATCGCCTTCCTTTCCGGAGATCTCTTTTATTTCACTCAGCGTCAGAAGTTCGATATTGACATGCCGGCCGACCTCGACCAGTTTCGGGGCCAGGATTCACATGGAACAGTCGTTGGTCGGGAACGTCTTATCCAACTGGGCCATGACCCCGCCGATGCCCGGCGATTTTTCAATCATATAGACATAAAAACCCGAGTTTGCCATATCCAGGGCCGCCTGCATGCCGGCAATCCCGCCGCCGACCACCATGACGGCCCCCTGAAGTTCCTGGTGTTGTACCTTGTCGCTCATTGGTATGCTCCCTCAGATGAAAAGCTCATTGAGTTTGTTGAGTTTGTTGGGTTCATCGGGTTTTCCCCTCGTTCCCACGCTCTGCGTGGGAACGCATTCCCTGGACGCTCTGCGTCCCTTCGATCCGTGACAATGGTTGTGCCGTCCAGCGGACATGCGCCCTGACGGTCACAGCGTTGCACAGGCCTTTTCAACAGCTTCCGACAGTTCATCATCCGTAAAGGGTTTCGAAAGATAGTCGGCCGCACCCAGTTTCATGGCCTGCACCGCATTGGCGAGGGTCGAATACCCTGTCATGACGATCACGCGCAATAGGGGCATCTTGTCCTTCAGGGTCCGGAGAATGTCCATACCATCCATATCCGGGAGTTTCATATCCAGCAGGAGGAGGTCGTAGGGAACCCGGGCCAGAGCGAGCAGTCCAGATTTGCCGGTCTTGCAATAATCAACCGCATGTCCCTTTTCCGTTAGAACCAGGTGGCAGGCGTCACAGATCACATCCTCATTGTCAATGACTAAAACATCCAGCGGTTTCATCTTTCATCATCGCCTCCCGATTCATCGGACAGTATAGGGAACTCAATAATGAAACGCGCCCCCGATCCCGGTTCACTCACGACCCGAATATTTCCCTTGTGATTATGCACAATGCCATAGCTGACCGCCAACCCAAGCCCCGTTCCGTTGGCCTTTGTAGAAAAAAAAGGTTCAAAAATTTTGTCCATATGTTCCGGGGCAATGCCGCATCCGTTGTCGGAAATCTCTACCCGTACCTTCTTCTGCCCCTCACCTAACGCGCTCCTAACTGTTACGTGCCCCCCGTCATCAACCGCGTGCAGGGCATTGAGCAGGATATTGATAAACACCTGTTCGATCTGGTTCTTGTCCAACAACGTCTCTGGCATATCTTGTGCCAGCTCCTTTTGAATCCGAACCTGCCTGAGATGAAACTCGTTTTCCGCAATGCCGATGGCAGAGTTCATGATATCATTGACGTTGGCCGGGAACCTTTGTGGCTCCTGTTCACGCGCAAAGTCGAGCAGTCCCTGGATGATGGTCTTGCACCGCTGGGTTTCCTTGATGATGATCTTGAGGCCCTCTTCCAGCGGCCCCCCTTTTGGAACCTTCTTGCTCAGGTTGGAGCTGTACAGGAGGATGCCGGCCAGCGGGTTGTTGATCTCGTGGGCGATGCCCGCGGCCATCCGGCCCAAGGACGAGCCTTTTTCCACCTGGGTGGCCAAATACTGGAACCGGGTCTGCTGATTTTCCATCAGCCCCACCCGATCGATAACGCAGGCGCACTGCATGGCAATGGTCTTGATGAAATCGAGTTCATCATCCGAAACCTCACGCTGTTCAGGGAGATATATCCGGAGCAGACCCATCACATGTTCATCAACGGCCAGCGGTACATCCAGCAGCATGCGAATCCCTTCATCCCACGTTTGCTGAGGATATTCGAGCCGGGGGGAATTCCAGATGTCGGTGATGATTTCGATCGTTGGAGGCTTCGAACGGGCAGACAAGATTTTTTCCGTGGTGAGCGGGCCCTTTCTCAGGTATCGCTCGTTTAGTCCAGCGGCTGCCCGCACCTCAAACAGGTTGGTTTCTTTGTTGAAAATCCTGAGAAGCGCGCCCTTGGCGTTGAGGACCTTGGTGCATTTTGTGACCACGACATCGAGTACATCCTCCAGATTGGTGAGGGCGTGCATAGCGCTGATGATGTCGCGGATAATGTAAAAATAGCTTTCAAACGAAGCCAAAGAATTCATGGATGAACACGCCTCTTGCATGGGAATATTGGCCGGGGTTACAGGTCGGCCCTCAACGGCCCATGGGTTTACCGAAGGCCTCCCTGAAAACCCGGATTACCAGGCCTCGCGCTCCAGCCGCTTGTAAATGAACATCAACTGTTTCTGGGTGAGTTCTCCGACATTCTCGTTGATCCATTTCAAATCACCCGACGCAATGGCCGCCTTTGCTTCACTTGAGAGTTGGTAAGCCTCTAGCGCGACCGGGCCGTTTTCCATCACATCGCGCCAGAAATCCTTGTCTTCGGCGGTCCGGTTCAAGGCCTGGATAACTTCCCGCTTCTGGATCAGTCTCCCTTCCGCGGCCCTGACGTCGGGAACCGCCATCTCTTTTGGTTCCTCCTCACGCTCTTTGAGGGCCTCGCCGATAGCCGCCTTGATCTGCTCTTCGGTAAACGGTTTGGGCAGGAAGTCATGGGCCCCCAATTTCATGGCCTCCACGGCCGTGGCGGCCGTGCCGTATCCTGTAATCACCACCACCCCTGTATCGGGCTTTTCAGCCTTGACCTTCTTGATCACCTCCATGCCGTCCATGTCCGGCAACCTGAGATCCGCCACCAGCAGGTCATAGCGTTTCTTTTTGAATGCCTCCAACGCAAGGCTGCCCGTGCCTGCCAGATAGACATCATATCCTTCCTCGGTCAGGACCATCTCGAGGCCCTTGGCCACATTCAGATCATCCTCCATCACCAGGATATGGGGCGGCGCCTGCTCCCCCAAAACGTTTCTTTCTTCGTGTAATGTTGTCATCTTGATCCCTCCTTTTGTTCCCTATTTATATTGCATGGCATTTCGTTTCGTGTCCGTTGCTGTCTGCATCTTCTATACAGCAATTGCCATGCCAAACATGACGATCCCGCGCCCCGGATGGGTGTTTACGAGAAACATACTAAATATCAACAGGTTATATTGACTGGAACAGAAGAGGGATGTATGCGGGCAGATGGGGAGGCGTATCAGGTTGTATATGGCCGAGGCGGTTGAAAGCCACTATATGCGAGTGATTTTAATAGGTTATTGGCGTATAAAAAACTATACAGCAGTATGAAGTCGCATACGGGATCAGGGAACAGGTGGTCCTACTCCTTGAAAGGGCCGTCTTTTTCGGCGGATTTTACCGGATCTGCAGAAAGGTGGTGCTTTTTCATGAGGGCGGAGAAATTGGATCGCTGCATTCCTACCCGTCTGGCCGCCTGGGTGATGTTCCCCTTTTCAGCCAAAAGGGCCTGTTGAAGAAAGGAGCGCTCGATTTGGCCGAACTCGTTTTCCAGCAGATCCTTTTTGATCGACCTCAGCTCCTCAAGGGTTTCGGGAATTCTGTCCCTAAATGCCGGGCCTTTTGTCTCCCAGTTATCTGTCAGGCTTCGGTTATCCAGAATTTGGTCATCGGCCAGGATCACCAGCCGCTCGACCGTGTTCCTGAGCTGGCGGACATTGCCGGGCCAGTCGTAGGCCGTCAATATTTCAAGGGCGTCATCCGAGAATCCCTCAATCCGTTTTCCGGTCTGCCGGGAGTAGATACGCAAGAAATGGTAAAGGAGCCTCGGAATATCATCCCGTCGCTCCCTGAGGGGAGGAATGAAGATGGGAAACACGTTCAATCGATAAAACAGGTCTTCCCGAAAGGACCCCTCATCCACCATGGTCTTGAGGTCCCGATTGGTGGCGGCAATGATCCGCACATCCGATTTTTTGACATGGCTGCTGCCGACGGGTTTGAATTCCTGGGTTTCCATGGCCCGCAGGAGTTTGCCCTGAATACTCAGGTCCAAATTCGCCACCTCATCTAAGAAGAAGGTGCCGCCGTCGGCCGCCTCAAAGACCCCGGCCTTATCCTTGACCGCACCGGTAAAGGCCCCCTTGACGTGCCCGAAAAGTTCGCTTTCCAGAAGGGATGCGGCAAAGGTGCTGCAGTCCACCGGAATAAACTGACGCTCCGCCCGTTTGCTCTGGGCGTGAATGGCCTTGGCAAACAGCTCCTTTCCCGTCCCGGTCTCCCCGCAAAGGAGGACGGTGCTGTCGGTCGGCGCCACTTTTTTTATCTCTTCAAAGAGCTTGAGAATCTGAGGATTTTCACCAATGATGTCGCCGAAGTCAAACCGGTCCACGAGCTGCTGGCGCAGGCAGCGATTTTCATCCTTCAGGCGCTTGTTTTCGATGGCCTTTTCCACGGCCAGAATCAACTCCTCCTCCCCAAAAGGCTTGGAAAGGTAGTCGAAGGCCCCTGATTTCATCGCCTCCACGGCATTTTCGACACTGGAGAAGCCGGTAAGAACAATCACATATACAGCCGGCCTGTCCCTTTTGAGGGCCTGGAGAATTTCCATCCCATGGATATCCGGGAGTTTCATGTCGATGAGCGCCACATCGTAGTCCCCCCCGAGGAGAAGATCCAGCCCTTTCCGCCCGGTTTGGCAGGTGTCGACCTGGTAACCCTGGTCTAATAGGACCAGGCGGCACCCGTCGCAGATTGACCTCTCATCGTCGATGACGAGAATCTTAACCGATTTCATCTCATTACTGCGTCCCCGTTCTACACTTGTCAGAGCTTCATCGAACCCATCCTTGAGTTTCTTTTCCCTATTCTTCCGCCCTTTTTCCCGCTTCAGCGTTTTCACCCATGCCAGTGGCGTCAACGCTTTCGCCAATCTGCCGGGTGGAAAGCTCCGCTCCACTCCTGATGGATGATATGGGTCAGAATGGCATATTCCTCTTCACCTTTGATTTCGTGATTTTTCCAGAAATCGGTCAGAGAAACTCAACCTCCAGAAGAGACACGTCGTCCTCAAACATCTCTCTGTTCTGAATGCGTCTCATGGCGTCAATGATGTTGCGCGGCGAGGCGTCTCCTTCCTTAGACAGATTCTCCACCAGCGCCACAAAATCATTCAGTTGAAACATGCCGCCTTCAGTTCTGGGAACCTCGTATATTCCGTCGCTGTAGATGTACAGCCTGGCATAAGGCTCCAGTACAAGGGTCGATTTCCGGTATTTCTGCCCGGGCATGCCGCCGATAATCAATCCGCCCAGATTCAGGACCATGGTCTCGGCTGTGTCGGCAGATTCCCCTGTTCGCGCGATGGCAGGGGGATGTCCGCCGCTCGCAAAGGTCAGATCGCGGCGCTCTTTGTTGAACACGCCGTACCATATGGTGAAAAACATATCATGGTGCGCCTCCATCTGGTAGACCTCGTTGAGGCCCTCCAATACCTGAGAAGGATCTCGGAAATCCACGTAGCTGAGAGATTCGGATCGTAATGAATTGAGGGCCGATATGGACAGGAGGGCTGCGCCCACGCCATGCCCGCACACGTCCAGGAGGTAGATGGCAAAATGGTCGTCATCGATCCAGTGATACCCGAAGGAGTCGCCCCCGAGGGAGGTGGACGTGATGAACTCCCAGTCTGTGTGAATATCCCCTGCGAGTCGCTGCGGGAGGAGAGATCGGACATATTCCGCGGCCTGATTCAGCTCGTTGGTGAGGGCATTCTGACTTCTTACAAGGGCCTCATAGGCCTCATTCCGCTGAAGACGTATGATGTAGGCATTTGAATGATAGCGGATTCGCGCAATCAGCTCGATCTTGTCCGGGAGCTTGACTAAGTAGTCATTGGCCCCTGCGGCAAAGGCATCGGCCTTTGTGACGGCCTCCTCTTTGGAGGACAGGACGATCAATGGAATTTCCCGGGTTTTTTTGTTGGCGCGAAAAAACTTGGCCAGGGTGAGCCCATCGATCTCCGGCATGATGAGATCCAGGAGGATCACGGTCGGATGGATGTCCGAGGCCGTCTGAATGGCCTGGGCCGGATCCTGACAGTAATGAAGCCGGATGTCCGGTTCCTGGGCCAGCATGCGGCGAACCGCCTCCGCGATAATGGCCTGGTCGTCAATGAGGAGGACCCTGATGCCGTGTTCCGTTAGTTGTGTGGGTTGATCCGATACGCCGTGAACCGGGAGATTCATGATGTCCGCTCCTGAGTCGCAACCGTCTCGAGAAACGTCTCTGCCTCGGGAGGGATGGAGGTAAACCTGACCCTGAAGGCGACGGGATGGCGCGATACGACGCGGGTGACCTTGGCGTACAGATCGGTGGTGATTTCATCTCCGTCGGGAGTAAAAACAGAGATCTTGAGGTTCATCAACTTCTCAGCAGGCACATCGGCCTGGATCTCGGCGATGCCGTCCAACATCCTCAACACCATGCCGCGACAGGCCTCGTCGCTGGCGTGCTTCCCTTCCAGTATGGTAAGCTGAACAGGGAAAGGTTTCGGCAGATCCGGCAGTTCCACCTCCACCTTTTCCGGAAGGAACAGATTGAACTCCCCCCTGATTCCTCCCACCTCATAGATGGTGATCGGCTTTTTGACGCCCTTGGGCATGACCTCCATCTCGTCATCGATTCTCAGAAGATGGCGACCGCATTCATCCAGGGTGTTTTCCGAAATGAAGATCTGACCGCCGACCGTATAGGATTCGATGCGCGAGGTGAGGTTGACATTCCGGCCCACTACGCCGTATTTCGTCCGCTTTTTGGATCCGATATTGCCCACTACGATCTGGCCGGAGTTGATCCCGATCCCCTGCTGCACCTCCGGATACCCATGCTCTCTGCACCGGCGGTTGACGTCCGCCATGGCCAACTGCATCTCGACAGCGCATGCCACAGCCCTTTTGGCGTCATTTTCCCGAAGGACAGGGGCCCCGAAGATGACAAAGATGGCGTCTCCGATGAATTCATCGATGGTCCCCTGGTGCTTCAGGATGATCTCTGTCATGGTCTCGAGATAAATGTTGATGATGCCCACCACATCCTCGGCCGGGAGCCGCTCGCCGATCGCTGTAAAACCCCGAAGGTCGGTCATCATGATCGTCACAAACCGCTTTTCCCCGCCAAGGGCGGCGCCCTCTGGTGACTCCAAAATGGCATCCACAATATCGTCGGAAAGGTACTGGCCGAAGGTCTTGCGGATGAAGCGGTTGGCCTTTTCCAACTGGGCCTGGGCCTCATTTCTCTGGAGGAGGTTGATATACCCCTTTGAATGATACCGGATCCGGGCGATAATCTCCAGTCGATCCGGCAGTTTGACTAAGTAGTCATTGGCCCCCCGGGCAAAGGCCTCCGCCTTGGTGACGGCCTCCTCTTTGCTCGACAAAACGATCAACGGCACATCGCGGGTGGAGGGATTGGCCCGGTAGTAGCGGACCAGGGTCAGGCCGTCTATCTCAGGCATGACCAGGTCCTGAAGGATGACGGTGGGGTGGATCCGGTTGGCCGCCCTGATGGCCTTTGTCGGATCCTGGCAGAAGTGGAAATCGATATCCTGCTCCGGGGCCAGCATGCGGCGGAGTGCCTCGCCTATTATGGCCTGGTCGTCCACCAACAGGACGGTAACCCGGTGCTGCGTGAGGGAAACGGTCTGCTGAGTTCTGTCGTCAGTCATAAGAAGTGCCTAAAATTTGAAGTGACTAAAGTGACTAAAGTTGATGCATTCGCAAAAAGTCGTCACCCCGGTGAAAACCGGGGTCCAGAGCGATGTCAACTATATGATTTTACTGGATTCCGGCTTTCGCCGGAATGACGGAAAACCCGAAGTCTTGACTTTTTACGAGACCATCAAAGTTGAAAGCTCAAAGCTGAAAGTGGTCAGAAAAACCACCATCTAACCATCCAGTCATCCAGCAAAAGAAGTGTGAAGTGTGAAGTGTGAAGTGTGAAGTGTGAAGTTAAAAGTTTAAATCGGTATGTTTTATCCTTAACTTTAGGCACTCCAAACTCCAAACTTTGAAAATCCAGTATCCGCGTCACCACTCCCAGCTCATGACTCTGATGGGCGGCCTTCCCTTATCCAGAAACCGCAGAATGGCCGGGGCCATATGGTCAATAGGAAGGATATCCACGGCGGCCCCTAAGTCCCTGGCTGCCTTGGGCATCCCATACACCACACTCGTGCCCTCATCCTGGGCGATGGTGTACCACCCTGACCGGCGGAGTGCAGCCAGCCCTTCGGCCCCATCCCGTCCCATCCCGGTCAGAAGAACCGCAATTCCCTTCAACGGCCAGTGCTCGACAACGCTCTTGAAGAAGACGTCCACTGAGGGTCGAAAGGGGATGGCGCTGGGTTCCTTGCTATAGGTGAGGGTGAGGTCCGGGGAGAAAATCAGGTGATCGTTGCTCCCTGCCAGAAGGACGGTTGATACCTCAGGCCGGCATCCCCCGACGGCCAGTCGCACATTCAGTCGGGTCTGGCCATTCAGCCAGCCTGCCAGTCCCTCAGAAAACTCGCCGCCAACGTGCTGGACGACGATAATGCCTGCTCGAAGGTCTTTTGGCAGTCCGGAAAGCACAGTCGCCAGCGCCTTTGGGCCGCCTGTTGAAGAACCGATGACCACAAGGGGGGGGAGATCCCTTGTCAGGCCTGGCCGTGCGCGACCCTGAGGGGACAAAGGGGAAGGGCTGCTCAGCCTTCTGATGGTTTCAATCCGTTTGAGCAACGCCTCCCTGCTCTGTTGCGCGGCTGGCTCGTTTCCCATGGCCGGGGTGTTGATGGCATCCAGCGCCCCGTGGCCCATTGCCTCAAAGACCTTGGGGGTGCTTCCATCCATGGCGGCGGTCACAATCAGAATGGGGCAGGGGGATTCTGACATGATCCGGCGGGTGGCCTCCACCCCGTCCATTATCGGCAGGATCAGGTCCATGAGGATCAGGTCAGGCATATCTGCCAGACACCTCTTGACTGCCTCGGCGCCGTCTTGAGCCACCCACGCCACCTCATAACCCGGGACCCCGTCCACGATCTGTCGGAGGAATTCCACCATCACAGCCACATGATTGACAACGGCAATCCGCATGATCACGCCTCCCCGATCAGGTCCACCGCCGCATGGAAGAGAGAATTATCCTCGAAGCTGCTCTTGGTGAGATAGTAGTTGGCGCCCGCCTCCAGCCCCATTATTCGGTCCTCTTCCTTGTCCTTGTAGGAGACAATGATGACGGGAAGGGATTTGAGTTCGGGGTGCTGTTTGATCTGTCTTATAAATTCAATGCCGTTCATTCTCGGCATATCCACATCCGATACGACCATGTCATAATGAGCGGCACGCACGGCGTTCCAGCCGTCCACACCGTCCACCGCGGTTTCCACTTCATACCCTCTGCTTTCAAGCAACTTACGTTCCATCTCCCGGACCGTGAACGAATCATCAACCACCAGGATCCGCTTTTTTGGCTTGGTCGTCTCCTTTCCTGTGTCACGGCTCAGCTTACGAAGCCTGCGGCCTGTCAGGAGGTTGTCGATAGACCGGACCAGGTCCTCCACATCAAAGATGAGCACGGGCGACCCGTCCAACATCACGGCCACCGAGCTGATGTCAGGGACCTTTCCCAGTCGCGGGTCCAGCGGCCGTACCACCAGATCATATTCCCCTATGAAACGGTCTACAGAAAGCCCGTAGAAGTTCAGTCTGTCGCTCACCACCACCACGAACAGGTCGTCCCGCTGCTCCGGGGGGGTGTTCAACTCCAGGACGTTATGGATATCCACCAGGGCGATATTGGTATCGTCAAATCGGAAATACTGGCGGTCTTCGACGGTGCTGATATCTGATCTCGGGAGTTCGAGACATCTCTCGATCCGGGCAAGGGGAAAGGCATAGGGCTCCCCGGCGATTTCCACCAGAAAGGTCCTGACCACGGAGAGGGTGAGGGGAAGCTCCATATGAAAGGTCATTCCCTCTCCGGGTCTGGATACGGCCCGGACTACGCCGCCCACATCATGCACCATATTTCGAACCACGTCGAGGCCCACGCCCCGGCCGGAGATTTCCGTCACATTTTGCGCCGTGGAAAACCCCGGAAGAAAAAGAAAATCCAACAACTCCGGCTCGCTCATCTTTTCGACCATATCCTCGCTGGCCAGTCCCTTTTCCACGATCTTCCGGCGAAGCCCGTCCAGATCGATGCCGCGGCCGTCATCGGCTAACGTAATCATGAGCATACCCGAACGGTGAGCGGCCTCCAGTCTCAGGGAGCCGCTCTCCGACTTCCCGGCACGAACCCGATCCTCGGGGGGTTCGATCCCATGATCCAGGGCGTTACGAAGGAGGTGATTGAGGGGTGCG
>Ga0172369_10005578_pt1 | contig 15400 bp, 11 predicted proteins | sample LakKiv25m_FD_114539 | JGI IMG/M metagenome (GOLD analysis project Ga0172369, IMG submission 114539) | Freshwater microbial communities from Kabuno Bay, South-Kivu, Congo - kab_022012_11.25m | ecosystem: Environmental > Aquatic > Freshwater > Lake | place: Democratic Republic of the Congo...
AGCGGCAGCCAATCCCATTGGCGAATATCGGGTCCGGGTTTAATTTCACCGACGCGCTTAGATAAATAGTGGACTAAAATTACATCCAGCTCGCCTTCGGCGCTCCCAGCTTTCGCTGGGACAAGTTTTTTTGTATGCATAATAAACGGCGTGGCGTCTATTATTTCAATATCAATTCCCATTTCTTCTTTTACCTCGCGTTTGGCGTTAGCTATTAAATCAGAGTCAAAATTTTCCACTTTGCCGCCGCAAAATTTCCAGAAAGTGGTGTCGCCGTGCTGATTAAGCAGAACTTTTCCGTCCTCCACGATTACCGGACCGGAGGCGATGATTATTTTAGGCATAAAATTCAGCAGTCAGTAATTAGTAATCAGTAAATAGCTAATATAGTTATGATGATATTATAGAAAATAGAGGTGATTTGTCAATGTAGCGTAGCTTTTATTTTTTCCGCAAAATTGTTATAATAAAAGCGTGGATAAAAGACTAAAATCTGAAAATTTTTTGCACCTATGCTAGGCCAGCCAAGGAAAAGAAAATATATTCGCCACTATGACCGCTTTGCCGACGGTTACGCTTTTAATTTAAGTCCGGAGATTAAAAAAAGTATCTTGGTCATTTTGTTAGTGGCTATGGGCGGTGTCAGCTTATTAAGTTTATTTAATTTGGCCGGTGTGTTAGGCGAATATGTTAATTCCGGCTTAACTTTATTGTTGGGCTGGGGCAGGATTTTTTTCCCCCTATTAATTTTGGGGCTCGCGTTTTTGCTGCACAACGAAGATAAAAATTGGGTGCACGGCTATACTTATGTCGGGGCATTCTTTTTTATTTTAAGTTTCCAGGCGCTATTGCATATTTTTTACCAAACAGACCCGGAGGGAGCGGTGGGACTAGGCAAGGGAGGCGGCTATGTCGGCTTGTTTTTAGCAAAAATTTTTGTAAATATTATTGGTTTTTGGGCGTCGCTTTTGGTGCTAGTTTGCCTGCTCGCGGTTTCTTTAGTTTTAATTTTTGATACCACAATTTCCGGCTTGTTCGGCGAACAGGGATTTTTTGGCCGTTTGCTCGCGCCGGTTTATTGGCTGATTGGAAAATTAAAAGGGCAGCCGGCTGATGAAAATTTAGACGAGGAAGAGGATGAAGATTTGGCAGAATTTGAGGCAGAAGAGATTCAGGCAGCAGCAGAGGCCGGTGGCGGTAATTTTAGCTCCCGTCAGCTGGCAGTGGCAGAGCCTAAACCAAAACGAATAGAGTTGGAACGGGAGGAAGAACAGGCAACTCCGGTAAAACGCAGCCGCATCCAGATCCATTTACCGCTGGATTTGTTAAGCAGTAAAATAGGACATCCTTCCGGCGCTGACATTAAGATGTCCGGCGAAGTCATCAAGCGCACTTTGGAAAACTTTGGCATTCCGGTGGAGATGGGCGAAACCAGTGTCGGTCCAACGGTTACGCAATATACATTCAAGCCGGCGGAAGGGATTAAATTAACCCGTATTACCGCTTTAAGCAATGATTTAGCTTTGGCGCTCGCGATGCATCCGATTAGAATTGAGGCGCCTATTCCGGGAAAATCTTTAGTCGGTGTTGAAGTTCCTAATCGGGTGATTGCCCGCGTTGGCTTGCGCGAAATATTAGATACGCGTGAGTTCCGCGAGCGCAAATATAACACCATGATTTCTTTAGGCAAGGATGTATCAGGAACTGCCTGGCTAGCAAACTTGGCGAAGATGCCGCATCTCCTAGTAGCCGGTGCCACCGGCTCAGGCAAGTCCGTGTGTTTAAACTCCATTATTATCAGTTTGTTGTACCAAAATAATCCGGATGATTTAAAATTCATTATGGTTGACCCGAAAAGAGTTGAATTCCCGGTTTATAATGGTATTCCTTATTTATTAACGCCGGTCATTACGGATGTGCCGAAAACCATCAACGCGCTCAAGTGGTGCTTAAACGAAATGGACCGGCGTTTTGATGTTTTGGCTGCCGCCGGCAAACGCAATTTGGACAGCTACAACGCCGGCGCGAAAGAAAAAATGCCGGTAATAGTTTTTATTATTGATGAGTTGGCGGATTTAATGGTGGCAGCCGCGCGTGATGTAGAAGCGGCGATTATCCGTCTGTCACAGATGGCGCGGGCGGTCGGCATCCATTTAATTTTAGCGACCCAGCGCCCGTCGGTTGATGTAATTACCGGTTTAATTAAAGCCAATATTCCAGCGCGCATCGCTTTTTCCGTCTCCAGCGCGATAGATTCCCGCACTATCTTGGATGTGCAGGGGGCGGAAAAGCTGCTAGGCCGCGGGGATATGTTATTTTTAACAGCGGAACTTTCCAAACCAAAAAGAATCCAGGGCGCTTTTGTTGATGACCACGAAATAAAAAGAATCGTCAATTACATTAAAGACCAGGCCGGCGAACCGGAATATAATGAGCAGATTATCGGCAGGCAGAAAGTGGGCGGCATTGCCGGAACCGGATTTAACGATGGCGACAGCGATGACTTGTACGAAGAGGCAAAAGAAATAGTCATTAATTCCAATAAGGCATCAACTTCATTTTTACAGCGCCGGTTGCGCATCGGTTATGCCCGCGCCGCGCGTCTAATTGACCTTTTGGAAGAGGGCGGGGTGGTTGGTCCGGGACAGGGCGCCAAACCGCGGGAAATATTGATTTCCCGAGAAGAGTATGCTAAAGTGGCTGAAATAGGAACTGCCGGCGCGCCATTGCATCGGCGCGAAGAAGCGGAATTTGATCCAGAGAGAATTTTAGGGGAAGAAGACGCATTAAAACATAAAAACATTAAAACAACAAAACAAACATACCAAGAAAATGAGGGTGAAGAAGAGATTGAAGAAGACAGCGAGGAATTAGAGAAAAGCGAGGAGGAAGAGGTAGTGGACGAAGAAGGTAATGTTATTGATGAGGAGTTGGAAGGAGAGGCAAAGGAAGATTTACCGCCGGTGGCGGAGGAGGAGGAATTGACAGGCGAGTCTGAAGAAAGTGATGAGAAAAGTAAAGAGGATGAGGAGATGGAGAGATTATACTCTAGATGAATTTTCAATTTACAATTTTCCCTGGCCGCGAACGCGACACGCGGGCAGGCAAACAATTTTCAATGACTAAATTTTCAAATCTTCCCGCAGCATTGCGGGAGTATTGAAAATTGAAAATTGAAAATTGAAAATTTTTTTATGTATATCCAATATTTAGGTCATTCGTGCTTTAAATTAACCGGCAAAGACGCCAAAGGAGAAAACGTGGTTTTAATTACCGATCCGTTTGATAAAGACACCGGATTGCGCCTGCCGGGCGGAGAAGCCGATATCATTACCGTCAGCCATCAGCACCATGACCATAATAATACCAGCGCTATCAAAGGCGACCCGTTTGTGATTGATACGGCCGGTGAGTATGATAAGAAAGATATTTTTGTACAGGGCGTTGACTCTTGGCACGATGACCAGGAGGGCAGGGAGCGCGGCAAGAATATAATTTACCGCGTTAGTTTTGAGGACGTGGTAATAACTCATCTGGGAGATTTGGGCCATGTTTTGAATAATAAACAGGTGGAGCAGCTGGAGGGCACGGATATTTTATTAATACCGGTTGGCGGAAAGTATACACTGGACGCTAAAAAAGCCATTGAGGTGATAAATCAGATTGAACCGCGAATGGTTATTCCCATGCACTATCAACAAGATGGATTAAAAATGGATATCGCCGGCGTAGAGCCGTTTGTAAAAGAAATCGGCATGAAACCGGAGTATATTGGAGACAAATTGAAAATTAATAAAAAGGATTTGCCGCAGGAGGAGATGGAGCTGGTTATTTTTAAATAACAAAAAACAAATAACAAATATCAAACAAATTCAAAATATTAAATCCTAAATTATAAACATAAAATTAAATTTTGAATTTGTGATTTATAATTTGTTTGCTATTTGCTATTTGCCATTTGATATTTAAAGGCATATGCCAACAAAAAGGAGAACAATAAAAAAAGCAATTAATCGGAAAAAGAAGACGCCGACCGTTTTAACACCCGAGCATCAAGAAAAACTTGAGCGGGAAAAAAGAATTGCGATGTGGGCGGGGGTGACGTTTTTTATTATTTTAATTGCAATCGTTTGGGCGTTTAATTTTCGTAACGTTGTAAATGGCGTACGGACTATCAGTAAGCAGCCAGCTGCGGCGGGCATAAAAATAGAGGACACGGTCGCTAATTTTAAAGACATGATGGCGGAAACGAAAAAACACATGGAAGAACTCGGCAATGTCGTTAAAAATCAGGGACAAGCGGCGGGAGGAAAAGAAGTGCCGGCAGAAATTAAGCAAAGGATTGAATTGGAAAAATTATTTTTTAGTTTAAATGATAAGTTAGGGCAAGCGATAAGCGCCAGTGATAATAAATAAAATTTTAATTTTAGAATTTTAAAATTATTTGAAAATTGAAAATTGAAAATTACATAATTTATGCCTAAGAAAGAAAAATCTAAAGAAGTAGCGCCAAAACAAGAAGGAGACGCGGGCGAACAAGCTACGCCGGCATTGCCCAGCCAGCTTTTGAAAGAGCCGCAAAAGACCGATTACGGGATGGTTTCGCCGACCTCGCTCGTGACGGAAATGCGCGGGTCATATTTGGATTATGCCATGTCCGTTATTGTTAGCCGCGCCTTGCCGGATGTGCGCGACGGGATGAAACCGGTACACCGCCGCATTTTGTACGCGATGTGGAATTTGGGATTAAAGCCGGGCGCGAAGTTCCGCAAATCAGCCACTGTTGTCGGCGAAGTTTTAGGCAAATACCATCCGCACGGCGACGCGGCCGTTTATGAATCAATGGTGCGCATGGCGCAGGATTTTTCCATGCGCTATACCTTGGTTAAAGGCCAGGGAAATTTCGGCTCTATGGATGGCGACAGCGCGGCGGCGATGCGTTATACCGAAGCGAAACTATCCGCTATCTCAGAAGAGCTGCTGCTTGATTTGGAAAAGAATACGGTTGATTTTGTCCCGAACTATGACGGCAGCCAAAAAGAGCCGGTGGTGTTTCCGGCTAAACTGCCGCAGCTGCTGTTGAATGGCGCGCTCGGCATTGCGGTCGGCATGGCTACCAATATTCCGCCGCATAATTTAACGGAACTTTGCCAAGGGATAATTTATCTTATTGAACATCCGGACGCCTCTGTTGATGAATTAATGGAATATGTTAAGGGTCCTGATTTTCCGACCGGCGGAATAATTTATGATATAACAGAGATAAAAAAAGCTTATGCCACCGGCAAAGGCGCTATTGTCATGCGCGCCAAAGCGGATATTACGGAAGATAAAAGCGGCACTAACAAAATTATTGTTTCGGAGATTCCTTATCAGGTTAATAAAGCCGAACTGGTGGAAAAAATAGCTGATTTGGTTAAAGACAAGAAAATAGAAGGCATTAAAGATTTGCGCGATGAATCGGATAAAGACGGCGTGCGCGTCGTGATTGAATTAAAAAAAGACACCTATCCCAAGAAAATTTTAAACAGTTTGTTTAAGCATACGGCTCTGCAGACGACCTTTCATGTTAATTTAATTGCTTTGGTGGATGGCATCCAGCCCAAGTTATTAAATTTAAAGATGGTACTGGAAGAATATTTAAAGCATCGGGCGGAGGTAATTCGGCGCCGCACCCAGTTTGAACTGGACAAAGCAAGGGCGCGGGCGCATATTTTGGAAGGATTAATGATTGCGCTGAAAAATATTGACGCGGTGATTAAAGTGATCAAGGCTTCTAAAGACAAAGAAGTGGCGAAGGTAAATTTAATGAAGCGCTTTAAATTAACGGACATTCAGTCAGTCGCGATTTTAGAAATGCGTTTGCAGAATCTGGCTAATCTAGAGCGGCAAAAAATCGCGGATGAGCTGGAAGAAAAGCGCCAATTAATTAAAGAGCTGGAATCTATTTTAAAATCCAAAGAAAAAGTAGCTAAAATAATTAAAGATGACCTGCGGGGTTTGGTTGAAAAATACGGCGATGAGCGCAAAACAAAAATTATCGTCTCTTCAGTCAAGGAATTTAAGCAGGAAGATTTAGTGCCGAATGAGCCGACAGTAATTATTATGACCCGCGACGGTTATATCAAGCGGGTGCCGCCGGAGACTTTCAAGGTCCAGGGCCGGGGCGGCAAAGGCGTTGCCGGCTTGACCACGAAAGAAGAAGATATAGTGGAATTTTTCTTCACAACCACGACTCACAGCGATATTTTATTGTTTACAACCCGCGGTCGCGTTTTTCAGCTTAAGGCTTATGATGTTCCAACCGCGTCCCGCACCGCCAAAGGCCAGGCAATAGTCAATTTTTTGCAGCTTTTAAGCACGGAAAAAGTAACTACCGTATTGCCGCTGGATAAGCTGTCCAAAACAGACGCTAAATTTTTATTCATGGCGACCGAGCGGGGGTTAATTAAAAAAGTTGAACTTGAAGAGTTTGGCAATGTGCGGCGCAGCGGCCTAATCGCCATTAAAATTAAAGACGATGACCGCCTGATTTGGACTAAGCCGACTTCGGGCAAAGACCAAATAATTTTAGTAACCGCGAACGGCCAGTCCATCCGCTTTAAGGAAACTGACGTGCGCGCGATGGGGCGCAACGCCAGCGGAGTTTTCGGCATCCGGATGAAGAAAGAAGATGTGATTATCGGCATGGGCATTATCAAAAACGACCTAGCGACCGCCAAGCTGCAGCAGCTGTTGGTTGTCAGCGAATTAGGTTTTGGCAAGCGTTCGGCTTTAGGATTTTATAAAGTGCAGGCGCGCGCCGGTTCGGGCATTAAAACCTTTAAGGTAACGGGAAAAACCGGCAAGCTGGTTAATGCCTACGCAGCCAACAGCGCCAACATGAAAGATAAGGATTTAATTATTATCTCCGAAAAAGGGCAAGTCATCCGCCTGCCTTTCAATTCCGTGCCGACTCTCGGCCGCGATACGCAGGGAGTGCGCCTGATGCGCTTTAAGGAAGAAGGCGATAAAATCGCGAATGTTACTTGGGTGTAAATTAGTCAAAAGTCCATAAAGTCTGTAAAGTCCATAAAGTTATATAAGCAACAAGTTGTCTCAGTGAGGGCAACTTTTTGCGTTTTTTAGTCTCGTTGCAGTTATTGTTGCCGTCATTTTTTTATTCTGTTATATTATAATTATATATTATTCTTACTTTATACTTCTTACTTTTAACTTGATGTATGCCTTTCCTAATTGACGCAAACAACTTAGCCGGCAGATTAAAACTTTTGCGCGAGCCGGATTTTGACCAATTACTGATTGAGCTGGCAAAAAATTACAGCGAACAGTCCGGGAAAAAGATTATTTTGGTTTTTGACAGCCCGGATATTTTAGGCGACCGTTATAGCGAGGGTAATGTGACAGTTATTTATACTCCCCGCGACGCGCTGTACAGCAATGCCGATGATAAAATAATTGAATTAATGCGCAATGAAAAACAGCCGCAGGATTGGATTGTGGTCACTGATGATATGGATATCATTGAAGAAGCGCGCGAACTGGATGTGGAAAATATTTCCACTAAAGAATTTGCGGTGCGGCTGATGCCGGAGTTGGAATTGGCTGACGACAGCGATGAGGAGGATGAATTAGCCGGAGAGAAGGAGGAAGAAATAAATGAAGAACTGATGGAGGAATGGGGTTAGCATTTAAAATTGTTGTATAATTTTTGTTCCATTTCTGTTAAATTATTATTTTACGCATTGCTTTTTTGAAGAGAGTTTGGTAGGGTAAAAAAACGGCTGGGTAGCTCAGTTGGTTAGAGCGAGGGAATCATAACCCCTAGGTCGTGAGTTCGATTCTCACCCCAGCTACTAATTAGATTTAAGATTTTTGATTTTGGATTGTAGATTTTCTTTTTAGCTCAACTGGATAGAGCATCCGGCTCCTGCCCGCTATGGCCTGAGCCCTCGTAGTGAAACGGATATCACGCTTGGCTTCGGACCAAGAATTTTGGGTTCGAATCCTGACGAGGGCACCAGGCGATGGCAGGATAGGATATTAATATGGGTTTGGCGAGCGTGTGAGCGAGCCATCCCGCATAGAGCGTAGCGATATTGCGGGACGAATCCTGCCGGGTACACTTTGTGCGGGAGACCAATAATTAGTCTGTACATTAAAAATTAAAGGAGGATAAACGCATGGAAACGCTTTGTTTTAACCAAAAGAGAGAATTTCTGTTTGCCGTTGAAAAGGTTGTAAGAGAAACCGGAGAAGCAATTTTAACTCAACGCGGCACAAGAATTTTCGATGCCAAGGATTATAAAGGGCATGAATCTTCAAGCATTGATAATTTTGCTCGCGAGAGAATGCAAGCTGCTCTTGACAGGTATTTGCCAGAGCTAGAAGGGATAGTCCGGTTTGAGTTAATGCCGTTCAGTAAGACCCTCATTGAGGTGGAAGAACACCACCATTTTGTTTTGATTATTGATGAAATTGAAGGGACAACGAATACCAAACGCTGCCTATCCGCCGCTTTGGAATATCGGCCGCCAGCTCTTGTTTCCTTGGCTCTCAGCACCAGCGAAAAATTGGCAGATCTTTTTTTGGGCTCCGTTTTCACATTAGACCAAGGCGAGGTTTTTTCCGCGCTCTGTGCGGGTGATGATCATTTTTTGGCTTTTCGCAACAACCAAATAATTCCGCCATCGTCAGTCATTTCCACCCAAGGAGACAGCCGCAGCAGAATTTTGGTAGTCGGTTATTCCAACAGTCATCGTTTGCAGAAAGGCGAAGCGGAGCAAGCGCTTTATGACAGAAAATTGAAAGTTTATGATGGCTGCCGCGCCTCTGGGATGGATATTATCAATCTCTTGCGCAACGCGACCGACGCCTATATTGACCTGCGCCATTATTGGTCTACTAAAGATGGGCAGGGCAAAGAAAAAGAGGCGATGCTTCAAGTTTACGACATTGCCGGCGTTATCCCCATTGCCGAAGGATGCGGTATGAAAGTAACTGACGCTGAAGGCAAATCTTGGCGGGAATACAACCTAGAGGATACCATTCCTCTGATTGTTGCCAGACCAGATATTCACCAGTTAATACTGGAAACCATTAAGCCCTTTGTGGAAAAATGGAAGGAGGCAGTAAAATATTAGAATTAAATAATAGAAATGCCCCGCGAATTTCTAAACAGAAGTTTTTGCGGGGCTTTTTAATATTCGAAATATTTTCAGAACGGAGCGCAAAATAATGTCGGTGTCTGGACATTTTTAATATTTATGCTAACATAAACATATCAAACCAACTTAGTTCTTTAAAAAGAAGGGAGAAAACCATGAATCCATATCCTCAAATTCATATTGAGCCGCCGGCAAAGGAGGCAAGTAATTACTGGGGAGAGTTTGTCTATGGTCCAAACATGCCGTGGGGCCCATGGCAATTAACTCATGAGCCCAAAAAATTATTCAGTTTGAAAGATATTACCGTACTGGAGTGCTTAGCCGAGGAGTATGTTGAAGATGAACAAGGCTGTGCCGCCAGTAGAACTTTAGGGCACGGTTCTTGCTCCCGCCATTTCCTCGTTGCCCAAATCACAAGCGGAGAGATTTTATGGTGGTACAACCTTAGTGATGGGGAATATGACCCTAAGAATCAGAAATTAAAATTTACAGAAGACGAAGTTATTATTCAGAATTATGGCTGGGGGAGTCGGCTGCGCGGGGAAGCCCATGTTAACATAGAAACTGGCGCTATTTCTCGCTGAAAATAAAGTTGCAAGAATTATCTTTTGCTCTCCGCGGAGTTTATTAAATAAAAAACTCTCCAGGGAGCTTTTTTTGTAAAAGTGCTAAAGAATTTGTTGCTAAACCACAAGACGGCCATAAATTCACTTATGGCAGGCAGAAAATTTTTGTTTGAAAAAATTTTTAAAATAAGCTATCATTAATTCAAAAAAAGTGCCGCGCCCATAGCTCAGCTGGTAGAGCAGTTGCCTCTTAAGCAAACGGTCGCAGGTTCAAATCCTGCTGGGCGCACCAAACTGGACTTCCTGATTTTTTGGAAGCCAAAGCTATGACGACGAATCGAAAATTCCAGCGTACCAAAGAAGACTTCACCTGCGAGTGGTGCGGATGCTTTGTACGCGGAAGCGGCTACACGAACCACTGTCCGCGGTGTTTATGGAGCAAACACGTTGACGTGAACCCCGGCGATCGCCAGGCGGATTGTCTTGGACTGATGAAACCCGTGAGTGTGGAACTCAAGGGTGGAGAATACATTATTCTCCATCGCTGTGTCTCGTGCGGTTTTGAGAAGCGGAATAAAGTGACGAAGGACGATAATTTTGACGCGATCATCCAACTCTCAAGCTGTCCCATTAAATAGTAGTAATACTGAAATGGAATTGAAAATTATTTTTTCAACGAATCCTTTAGCGTTTTTCCGGCTTTGAATTTTGGCACCACTACCTCCGGAATCTGGATGCGCTCGCTGGGGCGTTGCGGATTAACCCCTCCGCGGGCATGGCGCTTACGTGGAGAAAAAGTGCCGAACCCGACGATAGTTACCGGGTTGCCGGCCTTTAACTCGCTGATGATAATTTTTACCAGTGAGTCAAGCGCTGTTTCAGCTTGTTTTTTATTTAAGCCGGCCTCGGCCGCCAGCCGTTCAATTAGTGTTTCTTTGTTCATAGAAATTAGTTGATTAGTTACTTAGTTGATTAGTTACTTAGTTGTTTTGTTATTCGAGTTAGGCGCTTAAACTAAGTAACTAATCAACTAATCAACTGATTGACTCTTTTAATTTTTGTTGCTTTTTTCGTTTCGGTATTGATGGTTATCAGCGCGGCATTGAATAAGCAGCCCCCGGTTTCAGCCGGCGTTAACGCGACAGTATCTCCGGGATATAAAAAATTGTGGATAGCTTTTTCTTTTACAACGCCGATAATTGAATCAGCGGCTCCAACCATTCCGACATCGGAAATGTAAGCCGTGCCGTCAGGTAAAATTGTTTCATCGGCCGTCTGCACGTGTGTATGCGTTCCTAAAACCGCCGTGGCGCGTCCGGCAACATAATGGCCCAATGCTTTTTTCTCGCTCGTTGCTTCCGCATGTAAATCCACGACAATCGCGCTGACATTTTGATTCTGATGCTGACGCCAGATTTCATCAAACGTCCGAAAAGGGCAAACTAAACTTTCATCCAAAAAGACCCTACCCATTAAGTTTATCAAAAGAATAGTTTTTTTGCTAGTCTTACTGATGGGTATTAAGCAAACACCAGTACCTGCCGCTGTTTCGGGATAATTAGCCGGCCGGAGCAGGTGAAATCGCTCATCATTTAGTAAAGGTTCAAAACCGGGCCGGTCAAAAACATGGTTGCCGCTGGTGCCATAGTCAATGCCGGCATCCCGCATTTCCTGCCAAGTTTTTTCTGTTATGCCTGTGCCATGCGCTAAATTTTCCACATTAGCGATAGCTAAATCCGGCTGATATTGCCGTTTTAATTTCGGCAGCAATTTTTTTACGGCTTGACGGCCAAGCGAACCGACGATATCTCCAATAAATAGAATAGTGAGTTTCATATATAGTTTTTTGTTTAGGGTAGATGTTTATTATTTGATGACAGTTTTTAATGTCAAATTTAAAATTTAAAATGTCAAATCAAATCCAAATGTTTAAATGTCAAATATTTTAGATTTTGAGTATTTGAACTTTAGTTTTGGTTTAGAATAATTTGAAATTTGATATTTGTCATTTTTTATATATTATACTCCAATCAAAAAAGCGGGCAAATATTTAAATATTTGACAAGTGTGGGTTGGTAGATAATAATAGAGGCAAATGCCCTAATCGCTCATTCTAAAGTATCGGAGGTAAATATCGTGGATATAAAAACAGGAGAACCAAGAAACGATGATGATGTTTTTATTTTAGCGCTGGTTGAACATCAAACGGAGGAAGAGTTAACCTTGTCTTTTAATGATCCTGATTGCGGAGCAGAACGCGTGCTATTGGATATAGAAAAGATTGCCGCTACGCCTGATATTACAAATGGCAGCACAGTTAAGCTGAAGCGTGTCTGTCGAAATGGTGAAATTCATTATATTCTTTTAGCACAAACTGTTTTGCCCCCTGACCCGGCAGATAACGTTTTAACGGATTTGGATTTAATGTTTCCATCTCCGCCAGATGATTATGACGACCCACAACAGTTAAAAAGATATAAGAATGAGCTGAAAAAGGCATTTGAAGAGTAAAAGTCAATTAGACGATTTTTTATGTGTTCCCTTAGCTAACGCCAGGGGATTTATTTTTTTTACATTTTAAATAAAATAATAAAAAACGGCGTTTTTATTCGCCGTCTTTTATTAGTATATTGGTAGACGATTAGTAATTAGTAGGGATTATCTTGCGTATTCCACAATCCGCATTTCCCGCACCACATTTACTTTTATTTCGCCTGGATATTTTAATTCTTCTTCAATTTTTTTGGCAATATTTTTGGCTAGGTTATAGGCGGCTAAGTCGTCAATTTTATTCGGCTCCACAAAGACGCGCACCTCGCGGCCAGCCTGAATGGCGTACGCTTTGTCTACGCCTTCAAACGAAGTAGCGACTTTTTCCAGCTCTTCCAGGCGCTGTAAGTATTGCTCCAAAGAATCTTTGCGCGCTCCGGGCCTTGCGCCGGAAATCGCGTCAGCCATTTTTACAATCACGGAAATCAAATCAGCCGGCTTATCATCATGGTGGGTGGCGATAGCGTTAATTACCTCGGGTTGCAGATTGAATTTTTGGCCGATATTTTTGCCGATTTCCGGATGGGTGCCCTGCACTTCATGGTCAACCGCTTTGCCGATATCGTGCAATAAACCGGCTTTTTTGGCGAGCGTTACGTCCGCTCCCAGTTGGTCCGCGAGCAAAGCGGATAAATGTGCGACCTGTACCGAATGGCTTAAAATATTTTGGCCATAGCTTGTGCGGTATTTCAGCCGGCCGATTATTTGTACCAGTTTCGGGTCAAAGCCGGCAACGCCGACGTCATACATCGCCTCTTCGCCGGCTTTTTTAATGTCCAGCGCCAAATCTTTTTTCGCCTCTTCAATCGCATCTTCAATTTTAGTCGGATGGATGCGGCCGTCCAAAATTAATTTTTCTAGCGCCCGTTTGGCCAAATGCCGGCGGATCATGGAAAATCCGGAAATGGTAATAACGTTCGGCGTATCGTCAACGATTATTTCCACGCCGGTTAAATTTTCAATCGCCCGGATATTGCGCCCCTCGCGGCCGATTATCCGGCCTTTCATTTCGTCGTTAGGCAGGTCAACATTAGTCGTGGTTACTTCGGTAGTATAGGTAGATGCCAGGCGCTGCATGGTTATCGCGAGCATCCCTTTGGCTTTTTGTTCCAGTTCATCGGTTGATTCCTGCTCTAATTTGCGGATGCGGCTCAGTAAGGCATCCTTAATTTCGCCTTCTACATTTTTCATTAATATTTCCTTTGCTTCTTCTTTGTTTAATTTGGCGATCTTTTCCAATTTTTCCAGCTGTTCCTTGCGGATGGTGATAATTTTTTCTTTCGCCTCTTCCACTTGATTAATTTTATCGTACAATTTTTGCTGCTTATCCTGCAGCTCCAGCAATTTTTGGGAAAAAGTTGTTTCCCGCTTCTCCAGCCTTTTTTGCGATTCAGTTAAATCTTTAAAGCGGCGCGCCTCTTCTTTTTTAGCATCTTCAATAATACCCAGCGCTTTTTCCTGCGCCTTTAAAGTAATTTCTTTTTCCTGCGCTTTGGCCTCGGTGATTATTTTTTGCGCTTTGGCCTCGGCGGAATTTATTTCCCCCAGAGCCTTTTGCTTGCGCAAATAATAGCCTAAAATTAAGCCGAATAGCAAGGCAACCAGGCCCATAATAATTTCTAAACCAGCAAACATAAAAATAAGCTTCGCGTTAAGCTTTTAGCAAAATAGAAGTTGGGAATTTTAGAGTTTGTTTAATTAAAGAGCGATTATTTTAAACAAACGCCAAGACAGGCATATCATTTATGCCGCCTGTGAGAGAAAGAATAATAGCCAATTTTTTTGTTCCTTTGTTAAAGTAGGACTTGAATAATCAAGGGAGATTGTATTATTGTTAGCCATTTTCATTCATTTCGCGCGTGAACTTCTAATTGCGTCTTAGCTTATTGCGAAAAAATTTAATAATTAATTGATGCTCGCATTGTAGCACGGAAATTTGATTTTGGCAATGGCTGAAAAAACAAGAGGAAAGAGATGGTTTTAATTAAGTTGCTCTTGTGCAAAGAGAGGATTGTTGATAAGCTTAAATAACAAATTGTTGTATTGCTAAATTGTTACATTGTTACGCAACGAAAATTATAGTATAAGTTGGTAATTAAACAATTTAGCAATTTAACAATTGAGCAATTATTTATGACTAAAATCATCTTTTCCGGCGTCCAGCCGTCCGGCAATCTCCATTTAGGAAATTATTTAGGCGCGCTTAAAAATTGGGTTGAACTGCAAAGCCAATACAGCTGTATTTTTTGCGTAGTTGATTTGCATGCCATTACTGTAAAGCAGGATCCAAAAAAATTGCATGCTAAAATTTTGGAAATCGCCAAGATTTATTTGGCGGCGGGAGTAAACCCGGAAACCGCAATAATTTTTCAGCAATCGCAGGTAGGCGCGCATACGGAACTCGCTTGGATTTTAAATACCCTTACAAAAGTGGCGGAACTGGAACGCATGACGCAGTTTAAAGATAAAGCAAAAGACCATAAAGAAAATATTAATGCCGGCTTGTTTGATTATCCGGTGCTGATGGCCGCGGATATTCTATTATACCAAACCGATTTGGTTCCGGTCGGAGACGACCAGTCGCAACACGTTGAGTTGACGCGCGTTTTAGCGCGGCGCTTTAATGGCCAGTATAAAAAAGATGTTTTTAAAGTTCCGGAGGCATTTATCCCCCGAGGACTCGGGGCGGGCGCGCGCATTATGGGTTTGGATGATCCAAAGAAAAAAATGAGCAAGAGCGCGCCGAGCGAACTAAATTATATTGCTTTATTGGATAAGCCGGAGGCGGCACGCAAGAAAATAATGAAAGCGGTTACCGATAGCGGCAGTGAAGTTAAATTTGATTTAAAGAAAAAGCCGGCTATTTCCAACCTGTTGACAGTTTACTCTTTATTGTCCGGAGCAGGCATCAAGGAGCTGGAAACGCGCTACAACGGGCACGGTTACGGCGAATTCAAGAAAGATTTAGCAGAGGCAGTGGTTAAATTTTTAACTGAATTTCAGCAACGTTATTACGGCTTTGACGACGAGTTTGTCCGCGAATTGCTAGCCAAGGGAGCGGCAAAAGCTAACGTGCTCGCGGCAGAAACTTTGCGGAAAGTAAAAGAGACAGTCGGG